>Ga0160493_100134_pt1 | contig 39895 bp, 28 predicted proteins | sample DID2MG_2_FD_108262 | JGI IMG/M metagenome (GOLD analysis project Ga0160493, IMG submission 108262) | Enriched soil microbial communities from UW Madison campus, WI, USA - DID2878_E24_FP2 MG | ecosystem: Environmental > Terrestrial > Soil > Unclassified | place: USA: Madison, Wisconsin | collected... | reverse complement strand
GGTGATGCAGTTCCCCGGCATGTTTTCCACCCGCGTATTGGGCAATTTCCTCACCGACAATGCCTTTCTGGGCATTGCCGCGGTCGGCATGACCTTCGTGATCCTCTCCGGCGGCATCGATCTTTCGGTGGGCGCGGTAATCGGGTTTACCGGCGTTCTGGTGGCGGTGCTGATTTCCTGGGCCGGGTTCCATCCGCTCTCGGCCTTCGCCATCGCGCTGCTGGTGGCGGCGATTTTCGGCGGGGCCATGGGGCTGGCGATCCATTACATGCAGGTGCCGGCCTTTATCGTCACCCTAGCGGGTATGTTCCTGGCGCGGGGCGGCGCCTCGGTCATCACCCAGGATTCGGTGCCGATCAGCCATGAATTCTATTCCTGGATTTCCAGCCTCATCATCCGCCTGCCGGGCGGTGGCAGGTTGAGCTTCATCGGGCTGACCATGGTGGCGGTCTTCATCATCGGAGCCCTCGTGGCCCATCGCACCAAGTTCGGTTCCTATGTCTATGCCCTGGGCGGCAATCCGGTTTCCGCCTCGCTGATGGGGGTGCCGGTGGCGCGCACCACGGTGGGGGTTTACATGCTTTCCAGCGTGCTGGCCGCCTTGGCGGGTATCGTCTTCTCGCTCTATACTTCTGCCGGCTATCCGCTGGCGGCGGTGGGCGTGGAACTCGATGCGATCAGCGCGGTGGTCATCGGAGGCACGCTGCTGACCGGGGGTTATGGCTTCGTGCTGGGCACCTTTATCGGCGTCATGCTGCTGGGTCTGGTGCAGACCTACATTATTTTCGACGGAACCTTGTCCAGTTGGTGGACCAAGATCGTCATCGGTGTGCTACTGTTCCTGTTCATCGTGTTGCAGCGGTTGATCTTCGCGGCCTCGGCACCGGGAGAAAAGGTGGCCGAGAAGGGCTAGCATGATCGAAACAGGCAGCCTTATCCGGTCCTTGTCCGGGCGGCGCGCTGCACGAAACTTCCACACCTTCGTCATCAACGAGATCGGCCAGGCGATCGTCACCGGCCGGTTTCCCATCGGCTCGGTCCTGGCCAGCGATGCGGTGATGATGGAGCAATATGGCGTTTCGCGTACCGTGCTGCGCGAGGCGCTGAAGACGCTCGAGGCCAAGGGCCTGGTGGAAGCGCGACCCAAGGTCGGCACGCGGGTCTCCCCGCGTGTACGCTGGAATTTCTTCGATCCGCAGGTCCTAGCCTGGCATTTCGAAGCGCCGCCCGATCCCGGCTTTTACGAAAGCCTGTTCCGTGCCCGCGAGCGGCTGGAAATGCCCATGGTGGAACTGGCGGCGCGCCACCGCACTGCCGAGCAGGTGCGGCTGCTCAAATATTGGTGCCACCAGATGGAAACGGCCGATGACAGCATCGAGCAATTCGGGCTGGCGTGCCTGGAAGCCTATGGCGTCATCGCCGACAGCGCCCAAGACATGCTGCTGCGCTCGGTTCTCGGCGTGGTGGAACTGACCCTGGCGCTGGCACTGACGCGGGACGTGGCGATGAGCGGCCCCGATTATCGGGCGCGATCCGCCGATCTGTTCGTGCGGCTGACGGCGGCGATCGAGACCGGCGATGCCGAGGCGACCACCGCCCTGTTCGAGCAATGCCGCCTGCTGGATCGTGGGCAGGTTTATTAGAATTGTGCGGGCTGTCCGGTCGGGGCAGGTATATGACCGGGCGTTTCGTGCCTGCCGGCACCCCCTCCCATCCTCCCCCGTCAAGGGGGAGGCGTCGCATTGTATTTGTGCCTCGCACGCCGGCCGGCACCCTCCCCCTTGCGGGGAGGGCTGGGGAGGGGGATGGCGCACTGGGACGTACCATCCTTATAGCTGCTTTCTTCCGTGAATGAACGGTGGGCAAGCGGTTCATCACGCTGGAAAAATGTCGAGGCGGATCGCAGATTGACTGCGCTCAATTCCTTCCAGCCGGAGCCGTGCCGTGCCCTTTCCCGATCTCGTCCACCCCGCCATCGACGCCTATGAAAGCGCGGTCGCCATGCCGGCTGATTTCGCCGAGTTCTGGGCGGCCACCATTGCCGAGGCGCGGGCACTTGGCGGGGCGGTCTCCATGGCGCCGGCGGAGACCACGCTCCGGCTGGTCGAGGTGTTCGACGTCACCTTTCCCGGTTTCGGGGGACATCCCGTCAAGGGCTGGCTGGCGCTGCCGAGGCAGCGGGCGGACCGCCTGCCGCTGGTCGTGCAATATGTGGGCTATGGCGGCGGGCGCGGCTTTCCGCATGAGCAATTGCATTGGGCGGCCTCGGGCTTTGCCTATTTCCGCATGGATACGCGTGGGCAGGGCTCGGGTTGGAGCACCGGGGCCACCCCCGATCCCGTCGGCTCCACCGGCCAGGTGCCGGGGGTGATGACCAAGGGCATCCTGGACCGGAACGATTATTATTATCGCCGTGTCTTTACCGATGGCGTGCGGGCCATCGATGCGCTGGCCGATCTCGATTTCATCGACCCCGCGCGCATCGCCGTATGCGGCGGCAGCCAGGGCGGCGGCATTTCCCTGGCGGTCGCGGGGATCGATAGCCGGGTGAAGGCCGTCATGCCCGATGTGCCGTTTCTCTGCGATTTCCCCCGTGCCGTGCGGGTGGCGGGGCGCGACCCCTATCTCGAAATCGTGCGTTTCCTGGCCCAGCACCGGGACAAGGCGGCGCGGGTGTTCGAGACGCTGCGCTATTTCGACGGCGTCAATTTCGCCCGGCAGAGCAGGGCGGCGGGCCTGTTTTCAGTGGCGCTGATGGACGATGTCTGCCCGCCCTCGACCATCTATGGCGCCTATAAGGCCTTTGCCGGCGCCGACAAGACCCTCGTCGAATATGAGTTCAACAACCACGAAGGCGGCGGGCCATTCCAGGAGCGGGAACAGATGGCCTGGCTCGTCCGACGCTTCGTCACGCCCGAGGGGACGAACTGGGCATAAGTGATGTTTGGAGGGGGAACTTCAATTCCCGCATTCCGTTGCTCGGCCAGCGTCATCGCAAAGCGAACACTGGAGATCAAAGAATGGCTGACAAGCAACTGGACGATCTTTTCCTCGATACGATCAAGGACATCTATTACGCCGAGCGGCAAATCCTGAAAGCCCTGCCGAAAATGGCCAAGGCGGCCATGTCGGAAGAGCTCAGGGCCGGCTTCGAGCAGCACCGCGTCGAGACCGAAGGGCATGTGGAGCGCCTGGAGCAGGTCTTCGAAATGCTGGGCAAGGCGCCGCGCGGCAAGACCTGCGACGCGATCCTGGGCATTCTGGACGAAGGCAAGGAAATCATGGACGAATTCAAGGGCACTTCGGCCCTGGACGCAGGCCTGGTCTCTGCCGCGCAGGCGGTCGAGCATTATGAAATCGCCCGCTACGGCACATTGGCCACCTGGGCCAAGCAGCTCGGCTATACCGACGCGATGAACCTGTTCCTTGCGACGCTCAAGGAAGAAGAAGCCACCGACGAAAAATTGTCGAGCCTGGCCAAGAGCTCGGTCAATCTCAAGGCCGCATGAGTCGGATCGCTTGTTTGATCGGCGTCTCCCCCACACGAGATATCACCCCGGCGAAGGCCGGGGTCCGTCTCTGCATCTCATGACGGCTCCCGGCCTTCGCCGGGATGACAATCGGGGATGGGGCGAGTCCAGAGCAAGACGGGAAGCACAATATAAAACGGGCCCAACGGGCCCGTTTTATATTGTGCTTGTGGATGGGCCGGGCCCTGCGAGCTCCGCTCTCCGGGCGGAGCCCGGTCGGCCATCAGTCCTTGGCGCGTTCGACGTAGGAATTGTCTTCGGTCAGGATGACGATGCGGGTGCCGGCGTCGATATGGGGGGGCACCATGACGCGCAGGCCGTTATTCAGCAGGGCGGGCTTGTAAGAGGAAGAAGCCGTCTGGCCTTTCACGACCGGCTCGGTCTCGACGATCTCGAAGGTCAGGCGCTGCGGCAATTCCATGGAGAGCGCGATGCCCTCATGGGTCATCAGGTGCACCTTCATGCCGTCGGTGAGATAGGCCTTCTGATCGCCGATCACGTCGTCGCCGACGGTGATCTGCTCATAGGTCGCGGGCTCCATGAAATGGTGGCCTTCGCCGTCCGAATAGAGGTAATCGTATTCGCGATCGTCCACATCGGCCTTTTCGACCATTTCGACGGTGCGCCAGCGGCCGATCACCTTCACGCCATCGGAAATGCGGCGCATGGTGACGTTGGTGACCGAATTGCCCTTGCCGGGATGCACGTTCTCGGCGGTGAGGACCACATGCAAATTGCCGTCCTGCTCGACCACATGTCCCTTGCGCAGGGACGAGGCGATGACCTTGACCATAATTCTTCCTTGTTGCAATCACGGGCGCGGTCTAGAGGCAGGGCCGTCCGGCGCCGATATCTTTTCTGTCGAGCGCCCGATACCCTATTCCGCGCCTTTTCGCCAGACCGAACGGCAAGAAACCCGCTCATGAGCGCATCGCAGACATCGCCCTTCTGGCATCCCCAGCGCCATGCCGACCGGCGCCCGGCCCTTCTGGCGCGGTCGCGGGTGGATGTCGCGCTGCGCGCTTGGCTGGCGGAGCGCGATTTTCTCGTGGTCGATCCGCCGGGCCTGCAGCGTTCGCCCGGCAACGAGACGCATCTGCATGCCTTTGCCACCAATATGATCGGCAATGACGGGCAGGGGCGGGCCATGTATTTGCATACCTCGCCCGAATTCACCATGAAGAAGCTGCTGGCCGCCGGCGAGACGCGGATCGCCAGCCTCCAGCATGTCTGGCGCAATCGCGAGCGCAGCGCCCTGCATCATCCCGAATTCACCATGCTGGAATGGTATCGGGCGGGCGAGCCTTATGACGCGGTGATCGCCGACAGCCTCGCCATCATCAGGCTGGCGGCGGAGGTGACCGGCATCGGGCAGTTCCGCTTCCGCGAGCGGGAATGCGATCCGCGGACGGAAGCCGAGCGGATCAGCGTGGCTGATGCCTTTGCGCTGCATGCCGGCATCGATCTTCTGGCGACCATGGATGGCGAGGGTGTGCCGGACGGCGAGAAGCTCGCCGCGCAGATGATGCGCGCGGGCATGGCGGTCCCGGCGGATCGGAGCTGGAGCTTCCTCTTCACCCACATCCTGGTCGAGCGTGTCGAGCCGCAATTGGGCAATGGGCGGGTGACGGTGCTGGATCGCTACCCGGCCTGCGAGGCGGCCTTGGCGCGACGGGTGCCCGGGGATCGGCGGGTATCGGAGCGGTTCGAGATTTATGCCTGCGGCGTGGAGCTGGCCAATGGGTTCGGCGAATTGACCGACGCGGCCGAGCAGCGGGTCCGGTTCGAGGCGGAAATGGCGGAAAAGGCGCGGCTTTATGGCGAGTATTATCCCATCGACGAGGATTTTCTGGCCGCGCTGGATTTCATGCCGAAAGCCAGCGGGGTGGCCCTGGGCTTCGACCGGCTGGTCATGCTGGCGACGGGCGCACAGCGGATCGAGGCGGTGCTATGGGCGCCGGTGGCGGAATGAGTGTTTCCTGCTCCATCTTTCACAAATCGTCACCCTCGGGCTTGACCCGAGGGTTCTGCATTTTCTGGGCTTTCCTCAAGCACAGAGCCCTCGGGTCAAGCCCGAGGGTGACGAGCGGTGGGTGGGTGAGATGAGTGCGCTGAAAACGGTTGCGGGGCTGATTGATGCTGGCCTCGTGACCGAAACGAAGAAGCTCGACGCCGTCGCCGAAAAATACGCCATTTCGATCACCCCGGCCGTTCTGGCGCAGATCGACCCCAGCGATCCCACTGACCCGATCGCCTGCCAATATGTGCCCTCGACCGCCGAACTTGTCACCACACCGGAGGAGCGCGCCGACCCCATCGGCGACCTCAGCCATTCGCCGGTGGAAGGCATCGTGCATCGCTATCCCGACAGGGTACTGCTCAAGGCGGTGCATGTCTGCCCGGTCTATTGTCGCTTCTGTTTCCGGCGCGAAATGGTGGGGCCGCAGGGGCTGGGGACGCTGACGCCGGCCGAACTCGATGCGGCCATGGCCTATATCGCGGACCATGACGAGATATGGGAAGTGATCCTCACTGGTGGCGATCCGCTGGTGCTGTCGCCGCGCCGCTTGCGGGCGATCATGGAAAAGCTGGCGGGCATCGCGCATGTGAAGGTCGTGCGTTTCCATACGCGCGTGCCGGTGGTCGAGCCGGAGCGGATCGATGCCGAAATGGTGGCGGCGCTGACGGCCAGCGGCAAGACCACCTATCTGGCGGTCCATGCCAATCATCCGCGCGAATTGAGCGCGGCGGCGCGGAACGGGTTCGACCGGCTGATTGCGGGCGGCATCGTGCTGATCAGCCAGAGCGTCCTGCTCAGGGGTGTCAATGACGATGTCGAGACCTTGGCCGCATTGATGCGCGGCTTCGTCGAAAACCGCATCAAGCCCTATTACCTGCACCATCCGGATTTGGCGCCCGGCACCGGTCATTTCCGGCTGAGCATCGAGGAGGGCCAGGCGCTCGTTGCCGCCCTGCGCGGGCGCATTTCGGGGCTGTGCCAGCCGACCTATGTGCTCGATATTCCCGGCGGGCACGGCAAGGCCGATATCGGGGCGGCGTCTATTGCAGGCAGGGACGGGTGCTTCACCGTGCGCGACTGGCAGGGCGGCGAGCACGCCTATCCGCCGACATAGTAACTGCCAGGTTTCCGGACATTTTTGTCCGTCGTCATCACCGGGCTTGTCCCGGTGATCCAGTTTGCTGCGGCATGGATTGCCGGGACAAGCCCGGCAATGACGATAAATTAAAGTGTCGGCGCAGGTGAAACTTATTCCACCACGCGCGGGTCGACATCCTTGGAATAGTCGACGCCGCCGACGCTAAAGCCGAACAGCTTCAGGAATTCCTCGCGATATTTCGGCAGGTCGGCGAGCGCGGGAAGCGTTTCGGTGGTGAGCTCGGCCCAGCGCCGCGTCAGCTCGGCCTGCATGGCTTCGGACAATTCCCAGTCATCGACGCGGATGCGATGTTCATCATCGAGGTCCAGGTCCCCCTGAAGCTTGTCGCGGAACAGGCGGTCGATCTGCTGGATCGGGCCTTCGCCGAGCCCCATTTCGTCCTCGACCTTGATCAGCAGCGTGCCATAGAGCGGCACGACCGGAATGGCGGAACTGGCCTGAGTCACCACGGCCTTGAGGGCCACGACATGGGCGGCATGTTCGCCATGACCAGCGCGAATGGCGGCCGCGGCGCGGTCGAGATCGGCCTTGGCCTTGCCCAAAGTCCCCTTGTGGTAGATGGGCCAGGTCAGCTCGGACCCGAGATAGGTGTAGTTGAGGCTGAGGAAATTCTCGGCAAGCACACCGGCTTCGGCCAGTGCGGCGATCCAGAGTTCCCAATCCTCGCCGCCCATGACCTTGACGGTGGCGGCGGCTTCTTCCTCGGTGGCGGGTTCCACCGTGATTTCAGAGACTTCGCCGGTGCCGGTATTGAGGGTCTTGGAGGTCACCTGGCTCCCATAGGGCTTGATGGCCGAGCGATAGGTGACGCCGTCCTTGGGATCGGTGCGGACCGGGGAGGCCAGCGAATAGACGACGAGATCGACCTGGCCCAGATTGGCCTTGATGGCCTCGATGGTCTCGGCTTTGACCGCGTCGGAAAAGGCATCGCCCTCGATGGTGATCGCCTTGCGGCCGGCGGCGCGGGCACGGTTCTCGAAGGCGCGATTGTTGTACCAGCCGGCGGAAGCAGGCTTGGCTTCGCCCGGCTCGCGCTCGAAGGAAACCCCCACCGTGTCGGCATCGGAGCCGAAAGTGGTGACGATGCGCGAAGCCAGGCCATAGCCGGTCGAGCAGCCGAGCACGAGTACGCGCTTGCGGTCCGAGGGAATGGCGCCCTTGATCGTCACGTGGTCGATCTGGCGCTGCACATTGGTGGCGCAGCCGGTCGGATGGGCAGTGGTGCAGATGAAGCCGCGGATCTTGGGCTCGATAATCATGGGGATTTTCTCCTCGATTTGACACAAGCCAATAGCGGCATTGGCGGCCGGTTTCCAGCCGCAGCTAGTGGTTTTACCTGCTCAAGCCTGTTCCAGCGCCTTGCCGGCGGGGAAAATCCCCGACATCACCGTAAAGCCGGGAATGCGCCGCACCCTGTCGGTCCAGCGCCGCAGGGCCGGGTAATCCTGGCGGGAAATCCCGCCTTCCTCGGAGAGCATGACATAGGGAAAGCAGGCGATGTCGGCGGTCGTAGGATGGGCGGGCGAACAGAGCCAGTCGCGCCCGTTTTTCTCGCCGAACCATAAATGCTCGTCCATGATACGGAAGATGCGGTGCGCCCCCCTCTGGGATTTTTCAATATCGAAAGGATAATCATAGCCCAGGGCCAGGCGCGCGGCGGACGATGTGGCGGTGATGTCGTCGGCCACGGCATGCCAGCGCAGCACTTCGGCGGTAATGGCTGGATCGTCGGGGAACCAGAGGCCGGATGTGTCATATTTCCTGGCCAGGTAGGCGAGGATGGCGCCGGAATCGGAAAGCGTCAGATCGCCGTCCTGCAGCACGGGAAGCTGGCCGAAAGGATTGAGGCGCAGGAACCAGTCCGATTTGTGCTCGCGCCCTGGAAAGAAATCTACGGGCACGATCTCGTAGGGCAGGTTGAGAATGCTCATCAGCAGACGCAGCTTGTAGCAATTGCCGGAGAGTTCGAAGTCGTAGAGGGTGATGGTCATGGGGTCACCGAAATTCCGTTTATCGTCATTGCCCGGCTTGTCCGGGCAATCCATGCCGCAGGCTCGATGTGCGAGGAGAGATGGATCACCCGGACAAGCCGGGTGATGACGCTGGAATTGAGGGAATGGATGAAGAACTGCATCTTCAAATATCCAGCACCAGCCGCGCGGATTTCGCTCGGCTCACGCAGGTCATCATGCAGGTGTTGGAGGCTTTCTCGGTCTTGTTGAGATAGACGTCCTGATGGTCCACCTCACCCTCCATGACGGCGGTGAGACAGGTGCCGCAGGCCCCCTGCTCGCAGGAGGAGGGTACGGTTAGGCCCGCCTCGCGCATGGTTTCGAGAATGGTCTTGCCGGCGGGCACATGCAGGGTCATGGCCGAGCGGGCCAGTTCCACATCGAAGGAGGAAGAAGCGTCGATGACCTTGTCGTTCTGGAAATATTCGAAATGCACCGCATCGTCGGGCCAGCCGAGCGCGGCGGCCACGTCCTGCACCATTTCCAGCATGGCGCCGGGGCCGCAGATATAGACGTGATTGGCGAATTGATAGGGGCCAAGCAGGGCGGCGACCTTATCGCGGATCGCCTCGCGCGCCAGCCCGATATGAGTGTCCACCCGGCCATGCAGCACCTCGAGCTCGCTTTTGAAGGCGACGTTCTCGCCGGCGCGCACGAAGTAGTGCAATTCATAGGGCAGGCTGGACTTGTCGAGGAAGCGCGCCATGGACAGGAGCGGCGTGATGCCGATGCCGCCGGCGATCAGCAGGGTGCGGGTGGCGTCGCGGCGCAGCGGGAAATTGTTGCGCGGCTCGGAAATGGCCAGCACGTCGCCCTCGCGCACGCTCTCGACCAGCACCTTGGAGCCACCCTTGCTGGCGCTTTCCTGTTTGACGCCGATGACATAGCTCATCAGGTCGCCCGGCCCGTTGGTCAGCGAATATTGGCGCACCAGGCCATTGGGCAGATGCACGTCGATATGGGCGCCCGGCTGGAAGGTCGGCAGGTGCTTGCCGTCGCGGTCCGCCAGCTCGAAGCTGATGACGCCATCGGCGTTCTGCCATTTGCGCCTGACCACGACATTGAACGTGTTGCCGCGCGGAATGGCGATGTCGGGCATGGTGGCGAGATCCGCCGACACCTTTTCGTAGAGGGGGGTCAGGGGAGCGGGCGCCTCTTTCCTGGCGGCGCTGCGTTCGAGCCGGTCTCGCAGCTTGGTCAGCACCTCGTTGTAATGGCGCAAGGTGGCGATTTCGTCGGCCGGCCGTTCGGGCAGGAGGCCGCGGATGACCGCGCGGGCGGCGTCGACCGGCTGGACGAAATAGAGCACTGCACCCAATTGCACGACCAGGCCGGGCAAGAGGTCGGCGGGCTGGTCATCCGGCGCCAGCCGGGCGAGCCCGGCCACGACGTCCTCGGGTTCGGCATTGACCGGCATGGGGCGCAGCGCGAACCAGTCCCCGCCCTCGGCGCCGGGGAAGGGCGCGAAGGCCTGATCGTCATTGGCGGCCGACCAGATCAGCCCGAAGGCCTCGCGGACCGGATATTTGCGGTTCTCGATGCGCCGGGCAGGGGCGTCGGCGGGATGGGCGGGAATGTAGGTGCAGCCGGCGGAGCGGTTGGCATAGCGCCAGCCGTGATATTGGCACTTGAGCTCCTGGCCCTCATTGATGCCGATGGAGAGGCGCACGCCGCGATGCAGGCACCGGTTCTCCCAGATGTTCACATTGCCGTCGTCGGCGCGCCACACCGCCAGTTCCCGGCCCAGCAACTGGCCCTGATAGACATGGCGGAGCGGCAAATCCTCGCTGGAGGCGATGGGGTACCAATGGGGGTCGGAGACGGACAGGGGCATGTCGATCAGATCCGGTTGTTTGGATCGCGCCACGATCGAAGAATTTGGTCAAGTCGCAGTCCTGGCGTACGGGACTCGATCTGTTCCCTCCCCTTGATGGGGAGGGCTAGGGTGGGGTGGGGCCACAAGTACTGCGCTTGCCGTGCCCCCACCCTCGGTCCCTCCCCACAAGGGGGAGGGAAGAAGGAGCCTGTGGCTCCCAAACTTCGTGCCATTCGAGCATAGCTCTCATGGCCTTGCCGCCTAAAATCGCTCCGCCGGAGCGATTTTGCCTGCGGCACGGCGTCAAGCCTGAGGAATAACCCCATAGGTAATTCCCTTCTGGCTCAGCCATCTCCGATAGGCGATGGCGCTCTTGTCGGCGCGGATAGGGGTTTCGGCGCGCGGATCAAGCGGCAGCTTCTTGGGATATTGGTTTTCCAGGATCGGCTTGTCCTGGCCGAAAATGGTCTGCTGGAAACGGCGCATGTCCTTGATGGTCGAATAGGAGTCGATCATCGATTGCAGGAGATGGGCGCGGCAGGTTTCCTCGGTCATAGGCTGGAGGAAAATCCCGATGACGTCCTGGCGGGTCTCGTCCTCGGGGCAGGATTTATACAGCACCGAACAGAAGGGATGCGGCACGCGGTAGATATATTCGACCTCCATCGCGCTCGTCGCCGATTTGGCGGCGCGCGGCTGGATGAAGCGGCAGCGGGTCGCCAGGACCTCGTCGCGCTCTTCGGAGACCTCGACGTCGTATTCCTTGACTTCGGTATGGGGTTCAGCACCCAGAATGTCGGTATGGACATAGGGGAAGTGCCCCATATCGAGAAAGTTCTCGACCGCGCGGGGCGCCGAGACATGGATGCCGATGGAGCCGCAGCTCATGTTCTTGCGGTCGGGCTCGGCGAATTCGGGAATGGGGAACAGGTCGGCATCGGGCGTGCCGAGACACGTCCAGGCATAGCCATAGGCGTTCTTGACCGGCAGGCGGTCGAGGATGGTTTCGGCGTCCACTTCGTCGCCCTTTTCCTCGTCGGTGCGCAACCAGACGACCGGCTCGCCATCGAGGCCGCGGGTCATGGCCAGGTTTGTATCGAGCAGCATGGTGGTCTCGACCTGTCCGGGCGGCAATTCGTCGGTGGCGGCCACGACATACCAAAGATTGCGGGTGACGGGATCGGGGGCTTTCGGCATCGGCTTGGTCTCAACTTTGGCCGCCACAATAGCTCCCGGGGCGCGGAGTGCCAGCATAAAGTTGCAATGGCGGCCATGCGGGACGGGCATGGGATGGCGCTGCGCCGGTGCGGATGCTGTTATAGGTGACCCAGCTTTTGAGGAAATGATCATGCAGAATGCGACGGCGCCGCTCTTTCCCGAGACCCTTTTGCGCGAGCGGGTGGATGCCCGGCTGGCGGAAGCGGGCGCCAGCGTGGATTCGCGCGCCGCGGCGGTAAAGGCGATGCTGCATGCCTCGCTGGTCGGCGTCGACAGCCATGGTGTGCGCCTCACCGGCCATTATTGCCGCATGCTGGAAGGCGGGCGGCTGAACCGGCAACCCGACATCAAGGTGGACCGGCGCGGCGCCGGCAGCGCCATGGTCGATGGCGACGACGGACTGGGCCATTATGCGGCCTTCAAGGCCGTCGAAGTGGGCATGGACCTGGCGCGGGAGGCCGGAATCGGCGCGGTGGGGGTGAAGAATTCCTCCCATCTCGGCGCGGCGGGCGCCTATGCGCTGGCCGGGGCCGAGCAGGGTTTCGTCACCTTCGCCACCACCAATACCGATTCCATGGTCGCCCTGTTCGACGGGGCGCAGAAATTCCACGGCACCAATCCGCTGGCCTTTGCCGCACCGGTGCCGGGCACGAGGCCCTGGCTGCTCGACATGGCCACCAGCTCCATTCCGCTCAATCGGGTGCTGCTGCATCGTTCGCTGGACAAGCCATTGCCCGAGGGTGTCGCGGCCACGCCCGACGGGGTGCCGACCACCGATCCGCATGCGGCCGATATGCTACTGCCGCTGGGCGGGGTGGATTACGGCTACAAGGGCGCGGCGCTGGCCGGGGTGGCGACGCTGTTCTCGGCGCTGCTGACCGGCACCACGCTCGATCCCGATTTCATTCCCATGTACGGCACGGACGATGTTTCGACGCCGCGGAACATGGGCCATTTCGTGCTGGTCATCGATCCCGACAAATTCGCCGGGCGGGCGGCGTTCGGGGCGGCGATCACCCAATATCTGTTCAGCCTCCGCACCTCCCCGGCGCGGCCCGGCGGCAGGGTGATGGCGCCGGGCGACCGGGAATGGGCAGAGATGGAAAAGCGGCGGGCCGAGGGTATTCCGGTCGATCCGGAGAGCGCCGCGTTCCTGGGGCTTTAGCGCTTTGTTCCGCTTTGGAACCGGCACCCAGGAGACCTCATGGTGAGCTTGTCGAACCACGAGGTCGGGTATGCTGAAGTCTGAGTGCCACGACCTCGCCCTTCGACAGGCTCAGGATGAGGTCTAGTTCGGGGGAATGGCGTGAGCCCCCTTACTTCTCCCGATAGATATCGAACGGGCCGATTGCCTGCGTCGTAGCCATCAGCTGGATTTTGTTGACGTTCACATGTTCGGGCAGCGAGGTGGCCCAGAAGATGGATTCGGCGATATCCTCGGCGCTCATGGCCCGAGTGCCGGAATAGGGCTGGGCCGCCTTGCCCTCGTCGCCCTTGAAGCGGACCAGCGAGAATTCGGTTTCGGTCAGGCCCGGCTCGATATCGGTGACGCGGACATTCTTGCCCTGCAGATCGGAGCGGATGGCGAGCGCGAAATGCTTCACGAAGGCCTTGGTGGCCGCATAGACCGAGCCGCCGGGATAGGCGAATTCCCCCGCTACCGAACCCAGGGTCACGACATGGCCGCCGCCTCGGGCGATCATGCCCGGCAGGAGCAGGCGCACCGTATAGACCATGCCCGAAATATTGGTGTCGATCATGGTCTGCCAATCGTCCAGATTGGCCTCGGCGGCCGGTTGCAGGCCCAGGGCCAGGCCGGCATTAGCCAGCACGATATTGATGGCGTCGAAGGGGGCGGGAATGGCGGCGACGGCCGCTTCCATGGCGGCGCGGTCGCGCACGTCGAGCGGGATGATGTGGCAATTGTCATGGCCGAGCTCGTCGCGCAGCGCGATCAGGCGATCCTCGCGGCGGCCGGTGGCGATCACCTTGCCGCCGGCGGCCACGTAGCGGCGCGCCGCCGCCGCGCCGAAGCCCGAAGTGGCGCCGGTGATGAAAACGACGAAACGGCTGGGATCGAGCAGCTGGTACATAGCCATCCTGAAAAGTAGTTTGAAACGCCTTGAGGGTAACGCCGGTCCTGGGGGCGTCAACCTTTCCAAACATTAATCCGGCCTAACGATAGCTAACGTGATTGGTGGAGGCAAAGCGATTACCTTGCCGTCGGATATTCTGCCGAGGTCGCGCGTGAAGCGTTTTGCCAAGATATTGCTTTTGCTGTTGGTCCTGGCCGGCTGCGCCTTTGCGCTCTGGTGGTATTTCTATGGAGGAAGCCGGGCGGAAACCGCGCCGAATACGGTGATCGTCAGCCGGGGCGATATCGAAACCAATGTGCTCGCCTCGGGCGTGCTCGAAGCCAGCTCGCTAGTCAGCATCGGGGCGGAAGTGTCGGGCACGGTCAAGGCGGTGCATGTGGCCCTGGGCGACAGCGTCAAGCGCGGCGATCTTATTGTCGAGATCGACAGCCTCAACCAGGAAAATGCCGTGCGCACCGCCGAGGCCGCCCTGGCCGGCATAGAGGCGCAGCGCCGCTACCAGGCGGCCGGGCTCAGCCGCGCCCAGACGACCCTGGCGCGCCAGCAGCAATTGAGCGCCAATAGCCTGATCTCCCAGACCGATCTCGAGGCGGCCCAGATCGCAGTGGATCAGGCACAGGCGCAGCTCGACCAACTCGACGCCCAGCAGGCCCAGGCGGAACTGACGGTGGAATCGGCTAAGCTCGACCTGGCGCGGACGCGCATCGTCGCGCCCAATGACGGCACCGTCGTGGCATTGCTGGTGGATGAAGGGCAGACGCTCAACGCCAATTCGGCCACGCCGACCGTCGCCAAGATCGCCAATCTCGACACCATGGTGATCCGCGCCGAGATTTCCGAGGCCGACGTGGTCAAGGTGCAGCCGGGCCAGCGCGTCTATTTCACCATTCTGGGCGAACCCGACCAGCAGATCGAGGCGATGCTGCGCCAAGTGGAGCCGGCCCCGACCTCGATTGCCACCGACACGGCCAGCTCCGGCAATGCGGTCTATTACAACGGCTTGTTCGAAGTGCCCAATCCCGACCATCGGCTGCGCATTTCCATGACCGCCTCGGTGACCATCGTCCTGGACGAGGCGCGGGACGTGCTGACTTTGCCGGCCGGACTGGTGTCGCGCCGGGGCCCGGACGGCGCGGCCATGGTGTCGGTCTATGATCCGGAAACCGAAGACATCCGCCCCGTGCGGATCGAGGTCGGGCTCAACAACAACGTCCTGGCCGAAGTGCGCTCGGGGCTCAGCGAGGGCGATCAGGTGGTCAATGCCAGTGGCGCCCGTTTTGTCGGCGGCGGCGGTGGTGGTGGCGGCCGCATGGGTGGACCCGGTGGCGGGCCGGTGATGATCCGCGGGTTCGGCGGATGAGCGCCCCGCTCATCGCCCTGCGCGGGCTGGTGCGGCGCTTCCAGGCCGGCAGCGAAAGCGTCGCTGTGCTCAAGGGCATAGACCTCGACATCCATCGCGGCGAAATGGTCGCCATTATCGGCCAATCCGGCTCGGGCAAATCCACCCTGATGAACATATTGGGTTGCCTGGATCGGCCCAGCGCGGGCAACTATGCCTTTGCCGGTCGCGATGTGGGCGGGCTCGATGCCGACGCGCTGGCCGCCCTGCGGCGCGAGCATTTCGGCTTCATCTTCCAGCGCTATCAATTGCTGCCCGATCTCGACGCGGTGGAAAATGTCGAGATGCCGGCCATCTATGCTGGCGCCGAGAGCGCGGCGCGGCGGCGGCGGGCCATCGATCTGCTCACCCGGCTGGGCCTGGGTGAGCGGCTGAGCCATCGGCCCAATGCGCTTTCCGGCGGCCAGCAGCAGCGCGTCAGCGTGGCGCGGGCGCTGATGAATGGCGGCGAGGTGATCCTGGCCGACGAACCGACAGGGGCGCTCGATTCCCGCTCGGGCCGGGAATTGATGGCGCTGCTCAAGGAATTGCACGCCGACGGGCACACCATCATCATCGTCACTCATGATCCGCAGATTGCGGCGCAATGCCAGCGCGTCATCGAGATCGCCGATGGCGAAATCATCGCCGACCGGCACAATGTCGAGCCGAGCCGGGTTGAAAGGGGCCGCGACACTATACAGGCGGCCACGAGCTGGCGCCGCGGCCTCGATCGCATGGGCGAAGCCTTTCGCATGGCGCTGCGGGCCATGGGGGCGCACAAGCTGCGCACGTTCCTGACCATGCTGGGCATCATCATCGGCATCGCCTCGGTCGTCTCGGTGGTGGCCTTGGGGCAGGGGAGCCAGCAGACGGTGCTGGAAAACATCGCCTCGATCGGCACCAATACCATCAATGTCTATCCGGGCAGCGGCTTCGGGGACATGCGCTCGGGTCGGGTACGCACGCTGCGTCCCACCGATGCCGAAGCGCTGGCGAAGCAGAGCTATGCCGACAGCGTCACCCCGCAGGTTTCGGCCAGCGCCACGGTGCTCTACCGCAATACCGCTTCCAATGCCTCGGTCACCGGCGTGGGCGCCGATTTCTTCCAGGTCAATGGCCGCAGCTTCACCGCGGGCGGATCGTTCGGTGCCGACAGCGTCGAGACCATGGCCCAAGAGGCGGTGATCGACCAGAGCGCCGCCGATGCCATCTTCGTCAATGGCGAGGATCCCCTGGGGGAGGTCATCATGCTGGGCCGGGTGCCGGTGCGGGTGGTCGGCGTCGTCGCCAATACGTCCGGCTTTGGTCCGGGTGGCAACAGCGCCAATGTCTATCTGCCCTATACGGCCGCGATGAGCCGGATTCTCGGCCAGTCCTGGCTCAACGGCATCACGGTGCGCATCGCGGACGATTACGATATGGCCCAGGCCGAAGCCGAGATCGGCAAATTGCTGACCAGGCTGCATGGCGGGACGCAGGATTTCTTCCTTCAGAACACCGCGACCATCCGTGAAACCATCCAGTCCACCTCCGCCACCCTGGCGCTCCTGATTTCCACCATCGCGGTCATATCGTTGGTTGTGGGCGGCATCGGGGTGATGAACATCATGCTGGTCTCGGTCTCCGAGCGCACCAAGGAGATCGGCATCCGCATGGCCGTGGGGGCGCGGCGCGGGGACATCATGCGGCAATTCCTGATCGAGGCGGTGCTGGTCTGCTTCGCGGGCGGCGCGGCCGGCATCGCCCTGAGCTTCGCGCTGGGCCAGGCACTCACCACCATCATGGCAGGGGCGCGGCTGGTCTATTCGCCGGAATCGATCCTGGTCGCGATCGTCTCCGCCAGCCTGATCGGGGTGGTTTTCGGCTTCATGCCGGCCCGGTCGGCGGCGCGGCTCGACCCCGTCGAGGCGCTGGCGCGGGAATAGGTCGCCGCGACGACCCGTTGCGCATCGGCCACGCTTGATGCCTGCAATGGTCCGGAATGGGTCGCCAAGGGTGGCCCTTCGCGTCATGCGGTCCTAAACTTGCCATGAAATCGTCGCCAGTTGGGCAGACGCGAAGGGGGCCGGTCAAAGGCTTAACGGAATCTTTCCGCCCCTGCGGCAATGTTCGGCTTCGGCCCGGTTTGGTTGAAGAGTAAAAGGGCGGATAGACCACTGCGCGCGCGTCTTGTATCGAGTTTTGGCGCCTTGTGCCTCGCCATGGCGGTTTCCGCCGGCGCGGGCCTGCCTGTGCATGCTTTCGAATTGTTCGGCATCAAGTTTTTCGACGACCAGTCCGATCTCGATGCCGAGGCGGTGATCGTCGATCCGCAGCCTTACATCGCCACCTTCACCTCCAGCGAGGGCGGCGGCGTGGAATCGGCCCTGCGCAATGCCTCGGCCCTGCTCGCCGACCAGGACGAGCCCGCCTCGGGCGCGGCCGGCCTCATCGCCAAGGCGCGGGGCGATTACCGACGCCTGCTCGCCGCGCTTTACGGCGAAGGCTATTATGGCGGTTCGGTCAGCATCCGCATCGGCGGGGTGGAGGCGGCCAATCTGGCGCCCGATACCAATCTGCCTGATCCGGTGGACGTGACCATCGTGGTGTCGGCGGGGCCGCTTTTCCGCTTCGCCAATGTCAATATCGTCAATCAGGCGCCGCCCACGGACGATCCCGGCGATCAGGTCGACCTGCCGGTGATGCGCGGGTTCGGTGCCGGCGAGGTCGCGCGCTCGGCGGTGATCCTGCGGGCCGAGCAATTGGCGCTGGAGGCCTGGCGCGAGCTGGGCTACGCCAAGGCGGAGATCGTGTCCCGCGACGTGGTCGCCGATCATGCGACCAATTCCGTGGATGCCACGATCGTCGTCAATCCCGGCCGCCATGCCGCCTTCGGGCCGGTCAGCGTCAGCGGCACGACCAGGATGAACCCCGATTTCGTGGCGCAGCAGACCGGTCTCGCCGTGGGCCAGGAATACGATCCCGACGATCTGAGGCGGGCGCAGAAGCGGCTCGACCGGCTCGAAGTCTTCCGCTCGGCGCGGCTCGAGGCGGCGCAGTCCATAGGGGCGGACGGTCTTCTGCCCTATGAATTGATCGTGGAGGAATTGCCCGGCCGCCGCTTCGGTGCGGGTGCAACCTTCTCCACCCTCGATGGGTTGGGGATCGAAGGCTATCACCTCTGGCGCAATCTGTTCGGCCAGGCCGAGCGCCTGCGTCTCGATGCGCGCATTGCCAGCATCGCCTTTCCGGTCGATACGGCCGAATTCGACTATTTTGCGGGCGGCACTTTCACCAAGCCGGGCTTCTATCATCCGGACGTGGATCTGGTGGCGGCGATTTCGGTCGAGCGCACCATCTATCCCACCTATACCGAGACATCCGCTGCGGGGCGGCTCGGGCTCACCTGGTTCTTCTCGGACGAATTGACTTTCAGCGGTGGCGCCAGCGTCAAGCGCGCCCGGTTCGACGACAATTTCGGCACCCGCGATTTCGTCACGGCCGGTGTCTATGCCGGCGTGGTTTTCGATGGACGCGACAGCAGCGTCGATCCGACCGAGGGCTGGTATGCCGCTGGCAATGTCGAGCCCTATTACGACTTCATCTATGGCAATACCGGGCTGCGCGTGGAAGCCGAGGCCCGCACCTATTTCGGCTTCGGGGAGAACGATCCCTTCGTCCTGGCCGGGCGGGTCAAGGGCGGCGCATTGCTCGGGCCGGATCTCAGCGAGATTCCGCCCGACAAATTGTTCTTTGCCGGTGGGGGCGGCTCGGTGCGCGGCTATGCCTTCAAGTCCATCGGCGTCGATGACGGCTCGGGCAATGTGACCGGCGGGCGCTATCTGCTCGAAGCGTCCCTGGAGGCGCGCGCCAAGGTCACCGAAGATATCGGGGTGGTCGGCTTTGTCGATGGCGGCTATGTCGCCGCCGACGTTTTCCCGGGCCTCGAGGATTTGCGCCTCGGGGCGGGCGTCGGCCTGCGCTATTATACCGGGCTCGGCCCGTTGCGGCTCGACGTGGCCGTGCCGCTCAACAAGCGGCCGGGCGATTCCGATTACGCCATCTATGCCGGTATCGGGCAGGCTTTCTGATGCGGCTTGCTTCTCCGAAATTCCTGCTGGTCGCCGCCCTCCTGGTTGGTTCCGCCGCCGTGCCGGTGGCGCTCGTCGCCCAGGACATGAACAATGAAGAGCAGAAGGACTGGCTGACCAGCTTCGTCGAAGGCCAGCTCTCCACCCCCGAGCGGCAAATCCGGCTCTCCAATATCGACGGCATCCTGGGGTCGGACGTCTCGATCCGGCAGATCACCATTTCCGACGCCGAAGGGGTCTGGCTGCGCGTCAACAATGCCAGCCTCAACTGGAACCAGGCGGCTCTGTTCACCGGCCGGCTGGACGTGCGCTCGCTGCGCGCCGAGTCCATCGACTATATCCGCAATGCCATTCCGGTCGAAGGCGCGGTGGACCTGCCGCCGCCCGAAGCGGGAAGCTTCGAGATTCCCGAATTTCCGGTGGCGATCCAGCTCGGCGAACTGGCCGTGCCCAGCGTCACCTTCGGGGAGGGCGTGTTCGGGCTGGCCTCGGAAATTTCGCTGGCCGGCTCGATGGCGCTGGAAGGCGGCAATCTCGATGCCGTTCTCGATATCGAGCGCCTGGACGGGCCGGGCGGCACGCTGGACCTCGACGTGTCCTATCGGCGCGAGACCAATTCCATCGATCTTGGCCTGTCCCTGGTCGAGCCGCCCAATGGCGTGATCGCGAACCTGCTCAATATCGAGGGCCGGCCGGCCATGACGCTGACGCTGGACGGCGAGGGGCCGGTGGCCGACCTCACCGCGCAGATGCGTCTCCTGGCCAATGATCGCGAGGCCCTGGCGGGCACGGCGATCATCTCGCAGCAGGCGGACGGGCTGGCCATCGATGCCGATCTGGGCGGCCCGCTCTCCACGCTGATGGCCGAGCCCTATCGACCGTTTTTCGGGGCCGATACGCGGCTGAGCGCCAATGCGCTGATCCGCGATGCCGGCGGGCTGGAGATTTCCGCTCTCAGCCTCAGCGGCGGCCAGCTCGGTCTCTCGGCCAGCGCCAGCACGAGCGCCGACAATTTCCTCACCCGGCTCGACCTCACCGCCAATGTCGCCGATCCGGCGGGCGGCCTGGTTACCCTGCCGGTGCCGGGCAATGCCACCCGGGTGCACTCGGCGGCGCTGGCGGTGCAATTCGGCACCGATGCGGACAATGAATGGCAGGCCAATCTCGACATTGCCGGCTTCGACACGGCCGGTTTTGCCGCCGAAACCTTCGGCCTGTCCATTGGCGGCGTGGCCCGCAATCTCGATGATCCGGCCAGTCGCATGGTCACCTTCAACGGCGATGGCACGCTGGCCGGCATCAATGCGGATGCCGGGGTCAAGGCAGCCCTTGGCGATAGCGTGGGCCTTGGCATTGCGGGGCTGTGGAATGCGGGCGAGCCGATCGAGCTGGCCGAGTTCCGCGTGGTTGGCGAAGCGCTGACGGCCGGCATGTCCGGCGTCATCGACGGCACCGATTTCGATGGGCGCATCGCGCTCGAAACGGGCAATATTGCCCCGTTCTCCGCCATGGCCGGCCGCGAACTCAGGGGCGGATTGCAACTGGCCGCCCAGGGCCGCATCATGCCGCTCAGCGGCGGCTTCGACCTCACCTTCGACGGCACCGGCACCGATCTGAGCGTGGACGATCCGGTGGCCGATGCGCTGCTCGAGGGCGCGGTTACGCTTTCAGGGCAATTGGCCCGCACGAGTGCCGGCATCACGGCCGACGATTTCACCATCGCCAGTAATCAGGTGCAGTTCCGCGCCGATGGCAGCTTTGCCAGCGATGTTTCCGATTTCAATATCGCGCTCGACCTGGCCGATCTCGGGTTGATCGCCGAGGACGCCAGTGGGGCGCTGGCAATGCGCGGTTCGGCGCGTTCGACGGCGGCCGATGCGCCGCTCGTGCTGCTGCTCGACGGCAGTGTGCCCCAGGGCCGGCTCGGCGAACACGGGCTGCGCGATGCGCAGGTGGGAATTGCCGCCAATCTCATCGAGGGCAAGATCAGCGGCGACGTCACCGGTTCGGCCATGCTGGACGGGCACCGCGCCACGCTGAACACCCATTTCGAGACCGATGCCGAGCGCCAGGCGCTCTCGGGCCTCGGCTTTGAAATCGCCGGCACCCGTCTCACGGGCAATCTGACCCGCATGGTGGAAAGCGGCCTGCTGCAGGGACGGCTCGACGTCGCGGCCTCGGATGTGACGCTGGCGGCGGCCCTGCTGCTGACCGAGGCGTCCGGCGCGGTCAATGCCGCCATCGAGCTTACCCCGCAGGAAGGGCAGCAGAGTGCCGGCATCACCGCCAATGCGGCCGATCTGCGCATCAACGATATTCGCATCGGCCGGGCCGATCTATCCGCCGGGATTGCCGATCTCTTCGGCGTGCCGGTCATCAATGGCACTGCGACTGCCGCCAATGTGGTGGCCGGTGGCGTCACCGTAAATACGCTCGATGCCCGCGCCAGCCAGAGCGGGGAGACCACCAGCTTCGATGCCCAGGCGGCGCTCGCCACCGGCACCGATATCGACGTGGCCGGTTCGCTGAGCCCGGTCGATGGCGGCTATCGCCTGGCGCTGGACCGGGCCAACCTGGTGCAGGGCGCGCTCTCGGCGCGTCTGGCCAATTCCACCGCCATTGCCGTGCGCGGCGATAGCGTGGCGCTCGACGCGGTGCGCTTCAATGTCGGCTCCGGCAGCATCACCGCCACCGGCAGCGCCGGCAATGCGCTCGACATGGTAGTCGATATTTCCGAGCTGCCATTGTCCATCGCCAATGCGGTGGCGCCCGATCTGGGGCTTTCCGGCACCGTCAACGGCCGGGCCACGATCTCGGGCGCGGCCAGCGACCCGCAGGTGCGGTTCGAGGCGCGGGCGGCCGGTATCGGCGCCAGCGCCATCGCGCCGTTCGGCATTGCGCCGCTCAGCCTCTCGGCCAATGGTTCCTATGCCGGACAGGTGCTGGTGGTCGATGCGCTCAGCGCCAATGGCAATGGCGGCTTGTCGGTCACCGGTTCGGGCCGCGTGCCGCTCGATGGGGCGGGCATGGCGCTGACGCTCAATGGCTCGGCCCCGCTGGCGCTGGCCAATCGCTTCGTCAGCGATCGGGGCGGGCAATTGTCCGGCAGTGTCAATTTCGACGCGCGCATTTCCGGCGCGCTGGCCAGCCCGCAATTTTCGGGCGCGGTGTCCACCAGTGGCGCCGGCTATGTCGATCCCGAACTCAATCTGCGCCTCACCAATATTGCCGGCCGCATAGCGCTCAATGGCACCAGCGCCAATGTGGAAAGCCTGACGGCCAGCCTGGCCACCGGCGGCTCGCTTTCGGCCTCCGGCACTGTGGGGCTGAGCGGCGGCATGCCCGCCAATCTCTCGCTCAATATCAATTCGGCGCGCTATGCCGACGGCTCGCTTTTCGTCGCCACGCTCTCGGGCGGGCTGACGCTCACCGGCAATCTCACCGGTTCGCCGCTGCTTTCGGGCAATGTGCTGGTCGAGCAGGCCAATATCATCGTGCCGGAAAGCCTGGGCGGCGGCGCCGAACTGATCGACGTGCAACACCGGCGCATACCCGGCCCGGTGCAGCAGACGCTGGATCGCGCCCGCATCGACGAGCGCACCGGCATGTCGGCGGCCGGCGGCGGGCCCAACCTGCTGCTCGATATCAATGTGAATGCCCCCAATCAGATTTTCATCCGCGGCCGCGGGCTCGATGCGGAAGTGGGCGGCTCGGTCCGCCTGACCGGCCCCCTCACCGCCATCCAGCCGGTCGGCGCCTTCTCGCTGACGCGCGGCCGGCTCGCCATTCTGGGCCAGCGCGTCACCTTCGAAAGCGGCACGGTGACCCTGTTGGGCGATCTCGATCCGCAGCTCAATTTCGTGGCGCGTACCGAGGGCGACGACATCACCGTCTTCGTCATCGTGGCCGGCCGCGCCTCGGATCCCGACATCACCTTCAGCTCCAATCCCGCCCTGCCGCAGGACGAAGTGCTGAGCCGGCTGATTTTCAACCGGTCCATGGGGGAATTGTCGCCGATCCAATTGGCGCAATTGGCGGCCGCGGCGGCCGAGCTGGTCGGCGGGGGCGGTGGCGGCGGGTTGGTGGAAAGCCTGCGCGGCGCGGCGGGCCTGGCCGATCTCGATATCGTCACCGACGATGCCGGCAATGTCGGCGTCCAGGCCGGCACCTATATCCAGGACAATGTCTATCTCGGCGTCACCGCCGGCGCCAATGGCCAGTCCAAGGTGACCATCAATCTCGACGTCACCAACGACCTCACCATCAAGGGCGCCGCCAGCCAGGACGGCAATTCTAGCATCGGCGTGTTCTACGAACGCGATTATTAGGGTTTCGACCCGAGGGCAGGATGGTGGCGGAGGACAATGCGCTTCGGCCCGCACGACTGGCGCGGTTCCTGTCCGCCCTTCCTCTTGATGGCAGGGCTATCGCATATGGGCAAATGTCTCGTGCTTGCCGGCACCCCCTCCCATCCTCCCCCGTCAAGGGGGAGGTGCTGTATCCAGTTTGGGGCAGGTATTTGCGTCATACACCGGCCCGGCACCCTCCCCCTTGCGGGGAGGGATGGGGAGGGGGATGGCCCCCTCGATCTATCGGCCCATATGCGATAGCCGTGCCCCAGGGGGAGGGGATTGAGCCGTAACACTCCCCTCAAGGAGAAGGGGGAAGAACGAGCCGAGCTTGCTGCGTCCTACTCCGCCCCAGCCCCACCGGTCCTTGCCGCCTTTTCGGCGTCCCACCACCAGATGGTGGGGAAGCCGTTGGAGAAGTCGGGCAGGGTTTCGGGCCGGCTGAAGCGGTCCCAGCGGGCGGTGCGGGAATAGGTGAGCGCATAGCCCGGCACCACGTAGTGATGGTGCAGCAGCACGCGGTCCAGGGCCGCCGTTATGGCAAGCTGGGTCTCGCGGTCATCGGCGACGATCAGCTTGTCGATCAAGGCGTCCACGCCCGGATCGGCGATGCCGGCATAATTCTGCGAGCCTTCCTCGTCGACCGAACTCGAGCCGAAGAAAAAGCGCTGCTCGTTGCCGGGCGAGAAGGATTGCGGCCAGTTCGAATAGATCACGTCGTAGTCGAAGCTGCGCAGGCGGTTGATATATTGCGGCGTGTCCACCATGCGCAGCGTCACCGCCACCCCGATCTGGCGCAGATTGGTGATGAGATTCTGCGCGATGGGCTCCAGCGAGGTCTGGTGCATCAGGATTTCGAAGGCGAGCTGGGTGCCGTTGGCGTCCACCAGCCGATTGCCGTCCAGGTTGTATCCAGCCTCGTTGAGCAGGGTCAAAGCCGTCCGTAGATTGGCGCGCAGCCGGGCCGGATCGCCCGCCACCGGATTGGTATAGGGCTCGGTGAACACCGATGCCGGCACCAGGTCGCGCATGCTTTCGAGCACCTCCAGTTCCTCCCCCTCCGGCAGGCCGGACGAGGCGAAGGGCAGGCCGAAGAAGAAGCTGTCGATGCGCTCATATTGTCCGTAGAACACGGTGGCGTTGAGCTCCTCGAAATCGAAGGCATAGTTCAGCGCCTCGCGCACCCGCTCGTCCTGGAACTTGTCCCGCCGCAGATTGGGAATGAAGCCGGTCATCTCGCCGCGTCCATTGCCGTCCTGCTGGAATTCCTCGCGCACCACGCGGCCGTCGGCCACGGCGGGGAAGTCGAAGCCGGTGGCCCAGCGGCGGGCGGTATATTCGCTCCACCAGTCGAACTGGTCGCCCTTGAAGGCTTCGAACCACACCGATTCATCGAGGAAATATTCGACCCGATAGGTGTCGAAATTGTTGGTGCCGACCTGGGTGGGGTGGTCCTTGGCCCAGTAATCCTCGACGCGCTCATAGGTTATCGTGCGGCCCGCATCAAAACTCGCGAGCCGGTACGGTCCCGAGCCCAGCGGCGATTCGAGCGTGGAGGCGCCGATATTGCGCGCCTTGCCCTGGGCGTCTTTGCCTTCCCACCAATGCTGCGGCAGCACCAGGAGCTGGCCCAGAATGTGCGGCAATTCGCGATTGCCGGTCTGGTCGAAGGTGAAGGTCACCTCGCCCGGCGCGGTCACCTCGGCGCCGACGATATTGGCGTAATATTGCGCATAGATGGGGCTGAGCTCGGTCACTTTCTCGAAGGACCAGACCACGTCCTCGGCCGTCACCGGCTCGCCATCGTGCCAGCGGGCAGCGGGATCCATGCGGAAGGTCACCGCGCCGTAATCGTCGGCGACCATCATCGCCTCGGCCAATAGGCCGTAGGAGGTGTTCACCTCGTCCATGGAAGCGGTCAGCAGCGTTTCGTAGACGAGGCCGAGGCCCCGTGCCGCCGCGCCCTGGGGCAGGATGGGGTTGAAGGTGTCGAAGGTGCCATTGGTGCCGATACGCACCGTGCCGGTCTTGGGCGCCTCGGGATTGACGTAGTCGAAATGGGTGAAGCCTTCGGGATATTTGGGGGTTTCCGTCAGCGAATCCGCATGCACCCAAGTGCCGGTCGGGGTCTGCGCCAGGGCTGGGCCGGCAAGGGCCAGCAATCCGGCAAGGGCGAGGGAGGCGAGCTTGGTCGAGAGCGTCATGGTGCGGTTCCGCATCTGGTGTTCGGCAGGAGCTTAGTCGCTGGCCGGGCTTGTCGGCAATCCATCGGGCTTCACGCTTTCCGTGGCGGCGATATCGAAGGCGGCGGCCATGAGCTGGCGGGTGTAATCCTCGTGCGGCGCGGCGAAGATGTCGGCGGCCAGGCCTTCCTCCACCACCAGGCCATTGCGCATGACGATGAGGCGATGGGCCAGGGCGCGCACCACCTTGAGATCGTGGCTGATGAAGAGATAGCTGAGGCCCCGCTTCTGCTGCACGGCGCGCAACAGCTCGATCACCTGGGCCTGGATGGAGACGTCCAGCGCCGAGGTCGGCTCGTCCAGCACCACCAGGTCCGGCTCCAGCACCAAAGCGCGGGCAATGGCGATGCGCTGCCGCTGGCCACCGGAAAATTCGTGCGGATAGCGATTGGCCGTTTCCGGGTCGAGGCCCACCTCGCGCAGCGCCGCGGCCACCCGCGCGGCGCGCTCGGCCGGCTTGAGGCGCGGCATGTGCACGCGCAATCCCTCCTCGACGATCTGGGTGACCGACAGGCGTGGGCTCAGCGAGCCGAAGGGGTCCTGGAACACGATCTGCATCTGTTTTCGCAAGGGCCGCAGCGCCCGCCAGGGGCGCTGGTCGATCCGCTGCCCCAGCGCCACGATGCGGCCCCGGGACGGGATCAGCCGCAGAAGCGCATAGCCCAGCGAGGACTTGCCCGAGCCGCTTTCCCCCACCACGCCCAGCGTTTCACCCTTGCGGATGGAAAGGCTCACCCCGTTGACGGCGCGGATATGGCCGATCGTCCGGCGCAGCAATCCGCGCTTGACGGGGAACCAGACCTTGAGGTCTTCCGCTTCCATCACGCCGGGCGCGTCCGGGAGGGGCGCCAGCGCCGTGCCGCGCGGCTCCGTCGCCAGCAGATGGCGGGTATAGGCGTGCTGCGGGCTGGCGAAAATGGTCTCCACCGGCCCGGTCTCGACGATTTCGCCGTCCTTCATCACACAGACACGGTCGGCGATGCGCCGCACGATGGCGAGGTCGTGGGTGATGAACAGCATGGCCATGCCGTTGCGCTGTTGCAGCGTTTTGAGCAGCGCCAGGATTTGCGCCTGCACCGTTACGTCGAGCGCGGTGGTGGGTTCGTCGGCGATCAGCAGTTTCGGGTCATTGGCCAGGGCCATGGCGATCATCACTCGCTGGCGCTGGCCGCCGGACAGCTGGTGCGGGTAATCGTCGAGCCGCCGGGCGGGGTCGGGCAGGCCGACCGCTTCGAGCAAATCCACCACGCGGGCGCGGGCGGCATTGGGGCGCAGGCCCTGGTGCAGCGTCAGCACTTCCGCCACCTGCCGGCCGATCGTGTGGACGGGGTTGAGCGAGGACATCGGCTCCTGGAAGATCATGCCGACCTGGTTGCCGCGCACCTGGCGCAGGGCGGTATCGCTGGCGCCGATCAGTTCCCGGCCGTCGAAGCGGATCGAGCCGGAGAGGCTGGCGGCGGGCGGCAGGAGTTTGAGCACCGAGAGCGCCGTCACCGATTTGCCGGAGCCACTTTCGCCCACCAGTGCCACGGTCTCGCCGGGGGCGATGTCGAAAGCGATCTTCTTCGTCGCCGCGAAGGCGCCGAAGCTTACATCGAGATCGCGGACGGAAAGCAGCGCTCTCATCGGAAGGTCTTTCGCGGATCGAAGGCATCGCGCACCGCTTCGCCGATAAAGACCAGCAGCGTCATGATGATGGCGATGGTGAAAAAGCCGGTGAGGCCCAGCCAGGGCGCCTGGAGGTTGTTCTTGCCCTGCGCCAGCAATTCGCCCAGCGAGGGCGAGCCGGGGGGCAGGCCGAAGCCGAGGAAATCGAGCGAGGTCAGCGTCGCCACCGAGCCCGAGAGGATGAAGGGCATGAAGGTCAGCGTCGCCACCATGGCATTGGGCAAGAGGTGCCGCCACATGATGGTGATGTTGGACACCCCCAGGGCTCTTGCGGCGCTGACATATTCGAAATTGCGCGCCCGCAGGAATTCGGCCCGCACGATGCCCACAAGCGTCACCCAGGAAAACAGGAGCAATATGCCCAGCAGCACCCAGAAGCTGGGCGCGATCACCGAAGAGATGATCAGCAGCAGGTAGAGCGAGGGCACCGAGGTCCAGATTTCGATCAGCCGCTGGGCGATGAGGTCGATCCAGCCGCCGAAATAGCCCTGCACGGCGCCGGCCGCCACCCCGATCACCGAGGACGCGACGGTCAGCACCAGCCCGAACAGGATGGAAATGCGGAAGCCGTAGATCAGCCGCGCCAGCACGTCGCGGCCGCGATCATCGGTGCCCAGGTAATGGTAATTGCCCGGGACGCAATCGGGATCGTCCACCCCCAGCGGGTAACGCTGGCAGATGGTCTCCCGGCTCAGCATCCAGCTCGGCGGATTGGCGCCGGAAAAGGCGATATAGGGGTCTACCGTGCCATAGCTGAACCGCACCGGCGGCCAGATCATCCAGCCATTGGCCTCGATTTCCCCGGCAATGAAGGGGTCGCGGAAATTGGTGGTTGCGAAGAAGCCGCCGAACTTGGATTCGGGGTAATCGACCAGCGCCGGCACCATCAGCTCCCCCTTGTAGGAGACCAGGATCGGCCGGTCATTGGCGAGGAATTCGGCGCCCAGCGTCACGATGAAGAGGACGAGGAAAATCCACAGGCTCCACCAGCCGCGGCCATTGGCGCGGAAATTGGCGAGCCGGCGCTGGTTGAGCGGCGACAGGCTCATACGTCGCGGCTTTCGAAATCGAGCCGGGGATCGACCCACATATAGGCCAGGTCGGAGATCAGCCCGATGACGAGACCGAGCAGCGAGAAGATGTAGAGCGTGGCAAAGACCACCGGATAATCCCGCGTCACCACCGACTGGAAGCCGAGCAGCCCCAGGCCGTCGAGCGAAAAGATGGTCTCGATCAGGAGCGAGCCGCCGAAGAACACGCCGATAAAGGCGCCGGGAAAGCCGGCGATGATCAGCATCATGGCATTGCGGAAGACATGGCCATAGAGCACCCGGCGCTCGGTCAGCCCCTTGGCCCGCGCCGTCACCACATATTGCTTGCCGATCTCGTCGAGGAAGGAATTCTTGGTCAGCATGGTGGCGGTGGCGAAGGCGCCGAGCCCCATGGCGGTGATGGGCAGGACCAGATGCCAGAAATAATCCAGCACCTGCCGCCACCAGGGAAAATTGGCAAAGCCCGGCGAGGTCAGCCCCCGCAGCGGAAAGATCGACCAGAAGGAGCCGCCGGCAAAGAGCACGACCAGCGCGATGGCGACCAGGAAACCGGGCACCGCATAGCCGATGATGATCACGGTCGAGGTCCAGATATCGAAGCGGGAGCCGTCGCGCCGCGCCTTGGCGATGCCCAGCGGAATCGAGACGCCATAGGCGATCAGCGTCATCCACAGGCCGAGCGAGATCGAGACCGGCATCTTTTCCTTGATGAGGTCGATCACCGAAATGTCGCGGTAATAGCTCTGGCCGAAATCGAAGCGCAGATAATTGCCGATCATGGAGACGAAGCGTTCGAGCGGCGGCTTGTCGAAGCCGAACTGCTTTTCGATCCGCGACACCAGTTCGGGCGGCAGGCCCTGGCTGCCGCGATAGCCCGATGTCGGCTGCTGGCCCTGCTGGGCGACGAAATCCCCGGAGCCGCCGCCGCTGATGCGTTCCTGGACGCCGCCGCCCATGCCAGAAATATTGGCCAGGGCCTGCTCGACCGGCCCGCCGGGGGCGAATTGGGTGATGAGGAACGACAAGACCATGATGCCGAACACAGTCGGAATCATCAGCAAGAGACGGCGGATGATATAGGCGCCCATTCCTGCTCCGGCCAAACCGATGCCGTCGCACCGGCGACGGGCAAATCACCATGCGGCGAGGTCAGCTCCAAGTGCAACATTTCGATGACCGCTTGGCAATCGCAAAGATGGCCCGACCGGTGTCACATCACGGCGACCGGTCTCCGGCATCCGGCATTTTTTCTATCACGGGCAGGGGGCGGCGTTTATGTATGGTCCGGACTGCCCAAAAAACCAGGAGCCGCCCCATGCGTTTCGCCCCCGTCGCCCAGGTGAAGAACCAGTCGCAGGCGCGCATCCTGCTCGTCGCGTTACGGGCGCATGGCTTTCACCCGCTGGAACCGCGCGAGGGCGGCCTGCCGGGCGTGCCGAACCTTTTCGGTCCTGAGGGGTTCATTCTGGAAGTGCCCGAGGAGGAGGCGGCCGATGCCATGCTTCTGGCGGGCGAATTGCTCAAGGATATGGGCCATCCCGCCCCGTAAAACGGCCACAATGGCGTGAAATGGCAGAGAGTGCGGGTTGGGCGATTGAACCGGGCGGGGGCTTTGCGATATAAGCCGCCACAAGTATTAATGTTCATTAAGCCTTTGCGGCAGGAGTGATCAATGCAGGATTGGAAGCGCGGCGCTTCGTCCATGGCCGGCCTGGCAATGTTTGCCCTCTTGGTGGCGGCCTGCTCGCCATCGAGCCGGACCAATACCGCCAATCTCAACGTCGTGGGGCAGCCCCAGCAGGCGCAGCCTGTGCAATCCTCGACGGTGCAGCAGAACACGCTGCCGCCCCTGGGCGGCGCCACCGGCACGCCGGCCCCCGGTCTTTCCGGCCAGCCGGTCCTGGGGGGCCAGCAGGCGGCGAGCACGCCGGTCGGCGGCAGCACCCAGGTGGCCGCTAACGGCGCGGGGTCGATCACCACGCTCGGCCAGCCGATGTCGACTGGCGTTTCCGTCGGCCCCGAGGGCGCCTGGAACGTCACGGCCGCTGGTCAGACCTGCCGGCTGAACCTGCCGCTCACCGCCAAGACCGGCACCAATTATTATCGCGCTTCGGCCCCCGGCTGCACCGTGCCGCAGATCGCCTCCGTCACCGGTTGGCAGCAGGTCGGCAGCCAGCTCCAGCTTTACGATGATAACGGCAATATCGCCGCCTTCATGGCCCCCAGCGGCGGCCGCTATATCGGCACCATCAGCGGCGGCCAGGCCGTTTCCATGGCCCGCTAGGCACGACAAGCCGGTCCACTGGGCCGGCTTTTTCGTTGACGTCATCGGGCGCCGGACCCTACACGAACACTACGTCACCCCCGCGAAAGCGGGGGCCTCTGTTTGAACGGCGGAAAACAGGGGTTCCCGTTTTCGCGGGAATGACCCGGTGATGGATCGCTGCCAACGAAGTTGTGAATGTCTTCTTCTCTCCCGCACCCCGTCCGCGCCGCTTATGACGATCTCGTCGCGCGGGGCACGCTGACATCCGATCCGGCGCAGCGCGATGCGGCGGGCGCGCTCGATCGCGTTCTCGCCGACCTCCTCGCCGCCCGGCCGAAACGCGTGTTCGGCTTTTTCGAGAAGACCCGGCCGGTGCGCGGGCTCTATCTCCATGGCGAGGTCGGGCGGGGCAAGACCATGCTCATGGACCTGTTCTTCGCCGCCGTGCCGTTCGGTGAAAAGCGGCGGCTGCATTTCCATGAATTCATGGACGAGGTGCATGTCGGCATCGCCGCCTTCCGCAAGTCGGCCAGGGGACGCAACGACAATGCCGATCCCGTGGAGGCGGTGGTGCGGCCGATTCTCAAGTCCGGCCTGCGCGTGCTGTGCCTGGACGAATTCCACGTGCATGACATCACCAATGCCATGCTGCTCGATCGCCTGTTCGGCAAGCTCTTTGCCGGCGGCGTGACGCTGGTGGCTACCTCCAACGTGCCGCCGGACGGGCTCTACAAGGACGGACTCAACCGCCAGCTTTTCCTGCCCTTCATCGCGCTGCTCAAGGAAAAGACCCTGGTCGCCGATCTGCCCTCCGAGCAGGATTACCGCCGGCTGAAATTTGCCGGCCAGCAGGTCTATGCCTTCGGCACCGGTCCGGAAGTACAGGCAATCATGGATCGGTTGTGGCTGCGCATCACCGGGGGAGAGCAGGGGGTTCCGGGGCAGGTCGAAAGCGTCGGCCGGCAGATCGCCGTGCCTCTCATGGCCATGGGCGCGGCGCGCTTCGGCTTTGCCGATCTGTGCGAAAAACCATTGGGCACCAGAGATTTCGTGCGCATCGCCCACAAGTTCGACTCGCTGGTCATCGACAATATTCCCCAGATGGACCGCACCAAATCGGACGCCGCCAAGCGCTTCATCCTGCTCATTGATTCGCTCTACGATCGGGGCGTGAAACTGGCGGCGAGCTTCGCGGTGCCGCTGGAGCAATTGGGCGCGGACGACAGGACCGCCTTTGAATTCCAGCGCACCTTGTCGCGACTGACGGAAATGCAGTCCGAGGACTATCTGGGCAAGGGGCTGCGGGACGCGGTGGGCACGGAGCCTTCCCTCTCCCCTTGAGGGAGAGGGTGGATCGCGCGTAGCGCGAGACGGGTGAGGGGTTCCGGCCTATCAGCAAAATCGAAGCTGCTGGATAGTCCCGAACCCCTCATCCGCCCTTCGGGCACCTTCTCCCTCAAGGGGAGAAGGGAAGACGGTGTAGGACAGGCTGTGACGCCCCTTTGCCCATCCGGCATACCCCCATCGCCCATGAGCAAGGCCGTTTTACCGTTTACGACGAAGGGTTCACTTGCCCGGCCTTGCCGCTAGGGTTAAGACGTGCGCCAATTCAACGCAGTCTGGGATGAGGACTTATGGCGCGCAGGAAGATTGCCCTTATCGGTGCGGGACAGATCGGCGGGACGCTGGCCCTGCTGTCGGCGCAGAAGGAACTCGGTGACGTCGTGATGTTCGACGTGGTCGATGGTGTTGGTGCCGGCAAGGCGCTCGACATCGCCCAGTCCGCCCCGACCCAGGGTTTCGACGTCGCCCTCAAGGGCACGTCCGAATACAAGGACATCGAAGGCGCCGATGTGGTGATCGTCACCGCCGGCGTGCCGCGCAAGCCGGGCATGAGCCGCGACGACCTGCTGGAAATCAACCTCAAGGTCATGGAGCAGGTGGGCGCCGGCATTGCCAAATATGCCAAGAACGCCTTCGTCATCTGCATCACCAATCCGCTCGACGCCATGGTCTGGGCGCTGCAGAAATTCTCCGGCCTGCCCGCCAACAAGGTGATCGGCATGGCCGGCGTGCTGGACTCTTCGCGCTTCTGCCATTTCATCGCCGAGGAGCTGGGCGTCTCCATCCAGGACGTCAACGCCTTCGTGCTGGGCGGCCATGGCGATACCATGGTGCCGCTGGCCCGCTACTCGACCGTGGCCGGCATTCCGCTGACCGACATCGTCAAGATGGGCTGGATGAGCAAGGAACGCCTCGAAGAGATCATCCAGCGCACCCGTGACGGCGGCGCCGAGATCGTGGGCCTGCTCAAGACCGGTTCGGCCTTCTATGCCCCGGCGGCCTCCGCCATCGCCATGGCCGAGAGCTATCTCAAGGACAAGAAGCGCGTCCTGCCCTGCGCCGTGCAGCTCGGCGGCGAATATGGCGTCAAGGGCACCTATGTCGGCGTGCCGGTGATCATCGGCGCCGGCGGCGCGGAGAAGGTCGTCGAGATCGCGCTCAATTCGGCCGAGCAAAAGGCCTTCGACAAGTCGGTGGCGGCTGTCGAAAGCCTCATCGAAGCCTGCAAGAAGATCGCGCCCAAGCTGGCGTAACGCATTCGAAGCCGCTGGCGCCGCCGGCGGCTTTTGGCTTTCCGGCTCCAGAAATGCCGGATTACTGACTGCCCATCCAAGGGGAAAAGCATGAATATCCATGAACACCAGGCCAAGGCGCTGCTGAAGGAATATGGCGCGCCCGTCGCTTCCGGCGTGGCCATCTTTTCGGCTGACGAGGCCGAAGCCGCCGCCAGGTCGCTGCCGGGCCCGCTCTACGTGGTCAAGAGCCAGATCCATGCCGGCGGGCGCGGCAAGGGCAAGTTCAAGGAGCTTCCCGCCGATGCCAAGGGCGGCGTGCGCCTGGCCAAGTCGGTCGAGGACGTCATCGCCAATGCCCGCGAAATGCTCGGCAATACCCTGGTGACCAAGCAGACCGGCGATGCCGGCAAGCAGGTTAACCGCCTCTATATCGAGGATGGCGCCGATATCGCCCGCGAGCTCTATTGCTCGCTGCTGGTCGATCGCGCCACCAGCCGCGTTTCCTTCGTGGTGTCCACCGAGGGCGGCATGGATATCGAGGCGGTGGCCGAGCATACGCCGGACAAGATCATCACCGTGGCCATCGATCCGGTCGCCGGCGTCACCGCTGCCGATGTGCAGAAGATCAATGCGGCCCTGGCGCTGGACGGCGCCGCCGCCGAAGACGGCAAGAGCCTGTTCCCGATCCTCTACAAGGCCTTCACCGAGAAGGACATGAGCCTGCTCGAGGTCAATCCGCTGATCGTGATGACCGATGGGCATCTGCGCGTGCTCGACGCCAAGGTGAGCTTCGACAACAACGCCGCCTTCCGCCACGAAGAGCTCAAGCCGCTGCGCGATCTGACCGAGGAGGATTCCAAGGAGATCGAGGCCTCGAAATACGACCTCGCCTATGTGGCGCTGGACGGCAATATCGGCTGCATGGTCAATGGCGCGGGCCTGGCCATGGCCACCATGGACATCATCAAGCTCTATGGCGCCGAGCCGGCCAATTTCCTCGATGTGGGCGGCGGCGCGTCCAAGGAGAAGGTCACCGCGGCGTTCAAGATCATCACGGCCGATCCGGCGGTGAAGGGCATCCTGGTCAACATCTTCGGCGGCATCATGCGCTGCGACATCATTGCCGAGGGCGTCATCGCCGCGGTCAAGGAAGTCGGCCTCAAGGTGCCGCTAGTGGTTCGCCTGGAAGGCACCAATGTCAAGGAAGGCAAGGCCATTCTCGACCAGAGCGGGCTCAATGTCATTTCCGCCGACGACCTGGACGATGCCGCCCAGAAGATCGTCAAGGCCATCGGGAACTGAGCCGATGCGCCCAGGCCTCGCCATTGCGGCAGTCCTTGTTCTTGCGGCCCAGCCTGCCTTGGCCCAGGGCAAGACCAAGACTGCCCCCAGCGCGGCGGCTATTGCCGCGCTGGAAATGTGCGAGGCCTTTGCGGGCGGCGGCGACACCCTCGTCGAGGACGCCATAACCGCCGGCTGGGATGCCTATGAGGACGATGCGGAAAGCCCCTTCGTGCGCTCCTATTCGGCCGGCCGCGACCTGCCGGGGATCGGCTGGGGCGACCTGTTCTCTCTGGTCGAGACCTATCCCGGCACGGTGTTCGGCTATTGCCGCATCGACGTCGCCAATGTCCGGGGCGATGGCCAGGCGGTCATCGACGCCCTGGCCGGGCTCGATCGCTATGACGGCGAGGTCCTGGCCGAGGACGGCGGGCATTATGCCAGCCTGGCCGGCGGGGATTCGCTGCTGATCACCCATTGGGACGATATGGGCTTCGTCATCCAGCTCACCACAATCACGCCGGTGGCCGGCGAGTAATTTTCGCCCTCCGGGGCATCAAGACAAGGCGCCCGGCGCCGCAAGACGGAAGAGAAACAAGATGTCCATTCTCGTCAACAAAGACACCAAGGTGCTCGTGCAGGGGCTGACCGGCAAGACCGGCACCTTCCACACCGAGCAGGCGCTCAATTATTACGGCACGCAGATGGTGGGCGGCGTGAATCCCAAGAAGGCCGGGGAAACCTGGACCTCGGGCCTCGACGCTTCGGCCAGTCTGCCGGTCTTCGCCAGCGTGGCCGAAGGCAAGGAAAAGACCGGGGCCAATGCCTCGGTCATCTATGTGCCCCCCGCGGGCGCCGCCGCCGCCATCGAGGAAGCGATCGATGCGGAAATCGAACTCATCGTCTGCATCACCGAAGGCGTGCCCGTCATGGACATGGTGCGGGTCAAGGCCAAGCTGGAAAAGAGCAGGTCGCGCCTGATCGGGCCGAACTGCCCCGGCGTGCTGACCCCGGAAGAATGCAAGATCGGCATCATGCCGGGCTCGATCTTCTCCAAGGGTTCGGTGGGTATTGTTTCGCGCTCGGGCACGCTTACCTATGAAGCGGTGTTCCAGACCACCAATGAGGGCCTGGGCCAGACCACCGCCGTCGGCATCGGCGGCGACCCGGTCAAGGGCACCGAGTTCATCGACGTGCTGGAAATGTTCCTGGCCGACGAAGCCACCCAGTCGATCATCATGATCGGTGAGATCGGCGGTTCGGCCGAAGAGGAAGCCGCCCAGTTCCTGATTGACGAAGCCAAGAAGGGCCGCAAGAAGCCGATGGCTGGCTTCATCGCCGGCCGCACCGCGCCTCCGGGCCGCACCATGGGCCATGCCGGCGCGGTGATCTCGGGCGGCAAGGGCGGCGCCGAGGAAAAGATCGCGGCCATGGAAGCGGCCGGCATCAAGGTTTCGGCATCCCCCGCCCGCATCGGGGCGACGCTGGCGGACGTGTTGAAGGGCTGAGCGCAAATTGCGCCGGCTTGCGTGATGTCGTCGCCACCGGGCTTGTCCCGGTGGTCCAAGCCTCCCGAAAATGGATTGCCGGGACAAGCCCGGCAATGACGGTGGCGGCGGCAAATGCGGTGTGGCGCCCCATCTGCGACCAATGTCGGTCGCGCTTCGGTCACGGTTCGATGCTAAGCCGGGGCCTACACAATCTGGTGAGCCGCGGCGCCTCCGGCGGGCGCCGCAAGTCTTAACAAGATACAAAGGAAAAGCGGTCAATATTCGCCCACTTTAATGACCGCACATTCGATCGGCCGCTGGCCGGTCCGTTGAGAAGGATGGCAGGGCGCAAGGTCCTGCGACAAAAGCGATGACACGACAGGAAAAGAACGACACGTTCTTGCTGACCTCGTTCCTCTATGGGGGGAACGCCGACTACATCGAACAACTCTATTCCCGGTACAAGACCGATCCTTCCAGCGTCGATGCGACCTGGTCGAGCTTCTTTTCCAGGCTCGATGACAGCCAGGCCGAAGCGCAGAAGAATGCCGATGGCCCGAGCTGGGGCCGCAAGGACTGGCCGCAGGCCGAGGCCGGCGAACTGGTCAATGCCCTGGACGGCAATTGGGGCGAAATCGCCGTAAAGACCGAGAAGGCCACGGCCAAGAAGGCGGCTGCCGAAGGCAAGCCCGCGCCGAGCGCCGGCGACGTGCTGCAGGCGACGCGCGACAGCATCCGCGCCATCATGATGATCCGTGCCTATCGCATGCGCGGGCATCTGCATGCCGATCTCGATCCGCTCAAGCTCAAGGCCGAGGAGCCGGCCCCCGAGCTCGATCCCAAGAGCTACGGCTTCACCGAAGCCGATTTCGGCCGCAAGATCTTCATCGACAATTATCTGGGCCTTGAATACGCCACCATCCCCGAGATGCTGGCCATTCTGCAGCGGACCTATTGCGGCACGCTGGGCATCGAATTCATGCATATCTCCGATCCGGATGAGAAGCAGTGGATTCAGGAGCGCATCGAGGGGCCGGACAAGGAGATCACCTTCACCCCCGAGGGCAAGAAGGCCATCCTCAACAAGCTGGTCGAGGCCGAGGGCTTCGAGAAGTTCCTCGATGTCAAATATACCGGCACCAAGCGCTTCGGCCTGGATGGCGGCGAGGCCACCATTCCGGCGCTCGAACAGATCATCAAGCGCGGCGGCGCCCTGGGCATCAAGGACATCGTCCTCGGCATGGCCCATCGTGGCCGCCTCAACGTGCTGACCCAGGTTCTGGCCAAGCCGCATCGCGCCCTGTTCCATGAGTTCAAGGGCGGCGCCTTCTATCCCGACGATGTCGAGGGTTCGGGCGACGTGAAGTACCACCTGGGTGCTTCCTCCGACCGCGAATTCGACAACAACAAGGTGCACCTATCGCTCACGGCCAATCCGAGCCATCTGGAGATCGTCGATCCCGTGGTGCTGGGCAAGGCCCGCGCCAAGCAGGATTTGCACATCTCGCCCGATGGCAAGCTGGTCAATATCGACAAGGAAGGCAAGCCGGACCGGTCCATGGTGCTGCCGCTGCTGATCCATGGCGATGCGGCCTTTGCCGGTCAGGGCGTGGTGGCCGAATGCTTCGGGCTTTCCGGGCTCAAGGGCCATCGCACCGGCGGTTCGATCCATTTCGTCATCAACAATCAGATCGGCTTCACCACCTCGCCGATCTATTCGCGCTCCTCGCCCTATCCCACCGATGTCGCCAAGATGATCGAGGCGCCGGTCCTGCATGTGAACGGCGACGATCCGGAAGCGGTGGTCTTTGCGGCTAAGGTCGCGGTGGAATATCGTCAGACCTTCGGCAAGCCGGTCGTCATCGACATGTTCTGCTATCGCCGCTTCGGCCACAATGAAGGCGACGAGCCCAGCTTCACCCAGCCGCTGATGTATTCGCGCATTCGCGGCCACAAGACCACGCTGGAGCTTTATGCCGAAAAGCTGATCGGCGAAGGCCATGTTACGGCCGATGACGTCGCCAAGCTCAAGGCCGACTGGAAGGCCAGGCTGGAAACCGAATTCGAGGCCGGTCAGGATTATCGTCCCAACAAGGCCGACTGGCTCGATGGCCAGTGGAAGAGCTTCAAGCCGGCCCATGACGAGGGTCCGCGCCGCGGCGATACCGGCGTGGCGCTGGATCGCCTGGTCGATATCGGCACCAAGCTGGCTCAGGTCCCAGCGGATTTCAATGTCCACCGGACCGTCAAGCGCTTCATGGACAATCGCCTCAGCATCATCGAAAGCGGCGAGGGGATCGATTGGGCCACCGCCGAGGCCCTGGCTTTCGGCACCCTGGTCACCGAGGGGCATCCGGTGCGCCTCAGCGGCCAGGATTGCGAACGCGGTACGTTCAGCCAGCGCCACTCGGTGCTCAATGACCAGCAGGTCGAGAACAAGACCTATACGCCGCTCAACAATCTTTCGCCCGACCAGTCCCGCTACGAGGTCATCAATTCGATGCTCTCCGAGGAAGCGGTGCTCGGCTTCGAATACGGCTATTCGCTGTCCGAGCCCAAGGCGCTGACCCTGTGGGAAGCCCAGTTCGGCGATTTCGTGAACGGTGCGCAGGTCGTCATCGACCAGTTCATTTCTTCGGGCGAGCGCAAATGGTTCCGCATGTCGGGCCTGGTGATGCTGCTGCCGCATGGCTATGAAGGGCAGGGGCCGGAGCACTCCTCCGCGCGTCCCGAGCGCTTCCTGCAGCTCTGCGCCGAAGACAATATGCAGGTCGCCAACTGCACCACGCCGGCCAATTACTTCCACATCCTGCGCCGGCAGATGAAGCGCGACTTCCGCAAGCCGCTGATCCTGATGACGCCGAAAAGCCTGTTGCGCCACAAGCGCGCCGTGTCGGGCCTGGTGGAACTGGGGCCGGACAGCGTCTTCCATCGCCTGCTCTGGGACGATGCCGAGGCCCCCGGTCTGCCCAAGACCAATATCAAGCTGGTGGCCGACGAGAAGATCCGCCGCGTCGTCCTGTGCACGGGCAAGGTCTATTACGACCTCTTGGAAGACCGCGAGAAGAAGGGCATCGACGATGTCTATCTGCTGCGCGTCGAACAGCTCTATCCGTTCCCGGCCAAGGCCCTGCTGGACCTCCTGAGCCGCTTCCCGAACGCGGAAGTGGTCTGGTGCCAGGAAGAGCCGCGCAATATGGGGGCCTGGGCCTTTATCCAGCCCTATGTGGAATGGGTGCTCGATCAGATGGGGCGCAGTGGCCAGCGCGTGCGCTATGTGGGCCGCGCTGCAGCCGCTTCGCCGGCCACCGGCCGCATGAGCGTGCATCTGGAACAGCTCCAGGCCTTCCTGGACGATGCATTCGCCGCTTAAAGCCTTGTGACAAGACATAAAGAGCGCCACATTCGTCCTTAGGACGAAGGCGCTCTGGCCCGAAATAGAAGGACAAACTCAATGTCGACAGAAATCCGCGTGCCGACTCTGGGCGAAAGCGTCACCGAGGCGACCATCGGCCAGTGGTACAAGAAGGTGGGCGACAGCGTTGCCGCCGACGAGCCCCTGGTGGAGCTCGAAACCGACAAGGTCACCATCGAAGTGCCGGCACCGACTGCCGGCGTGCTCGAAGCCATCGCCGCCCAGCCGGGCGACACGGTGGATGTGGGTG
>Ga0160493_100127_pt1 | contig 41065 bp, 45 predicted proteins | sample DID2MG_2_FD_108262 | JGI IMG/M metagenome (GOLD analysis project Ga0160493, IMG submission 108262) | Enriched soil microbial communities from UW Madison campus, WI, USA - DID2878_E24_FP2 MG | ecosystem: Environmental > Terrestrial > Soil > Unclassified | place: USA: Madison, Wisconsin | collected... | reverse complement strand
TCCGGCTTGAGCCCGACACGATCGAGCAGGTCGTGCGTGATGGCCTGGGCCTCCTCGCGGCTCTTTTTCTGCACGCTCGGCCCATAGGAGATGGACTGTTCGATCGGCAGGCGCGGATTGAGCGAGGATGAGGAATCCTGAAAAACCATCTGAAGGTTCCGGCGCAGCTCCGCCAGGGTTGCGCCATGACGTTCACCCACCTCGTCGCCATCGAGCACCATCTTGCCGGCGTCATGCTCCATCAGATGCATGAGCAGGCGTGCGAGGGTGGACTTGCCACAGCCAGATTCGCCGACAACGCCCAGCGTCTCGCCCTTCAGGACGAAGAAGGAAACGTCATCGACCGCCTTGACCTCGGCCACGGTGCGATTGGCGATTCCGGCCTTGATGGGGAAGTATTTCTTGAAGCCTTCCACCGTCAGCAGCGGCTGCAGCGGGCCCCCGCGGTCGGTGCCGTCGATCACGGGAAGCGGGGAGCGATCTGCAAATTCCAAAGTCATCTCAAATCTCCCGTTATGCCTTGACGTCCATGGCCTGGCGCAGGCCATCGCTCACGAGGTTGAAGGCAACCGAAGTGACGAGGATGGCCACGCCCGGAATGGCGCAGACGATGGGGTTGACGTAGATCGATTGTCGCAATGTCGAGAGCATGAGGCCCCAGTCCGCGGTCGGCGGCGAAACGCCCAGACCGAGGAAGGAAAGGCCCGAAGCCAGCAGGATCGCCGCGGAGATCAGTGTCGAGGCATAGACCAGCACCGGCGAGAGGATATTGACCAGCACGTGCCGGGTAAGGATCGAGAAGGTGGAGCCGCCGCTGGCGCGTGCCGCATCGACGAAGTCCTGATTGCGGACCTGGCTGGTCGCCGTTTCCGCCACGCGGCAAAGCGGCGGGATCAGCACGACGGTGAGCGTCAGAAGCTGGTTGGTAATGCCGCCGCCAAGGCTGCCGGAAATGGCGACGGCCAGCAGCACCGAGGGAAAGGCGAAGAACACGTCCATGGTCCGCATGATCGCCATGTTGACCCGCCCGCCATAATAGCCGGCGACGATGCCGAACGTGCCGCCGATAAGGGTGGCGAGCACGACGGGCAGGATGCCCATGGTCAGCGAAACCCGACCGCCCCAGAGCAGGCGGCTCCACAGGTCCCTGCCCTGCTCGTCGGTGCCCAGGAAGTAGTTTTCGTGGAAGACCGGACGGAGCCGGTTGGCGATGCTCGATTTGTCGGGATCGTATGGCGCAATCCAGGGCGCCAGAATCGAGAGCATGATGATGGTGGCGATCAGCGCGAGGCAGAACAGCGTCACATAATCGTAGCGCAGGCGCTGCCAGACGCCGGCCCAGTAGCCGCGGCCCTTTTCCCGGTGGATGGCAGGGGGCGGGGCGAGGTCGAATTGGGAGGCAGGAATGTCGGCCATGATGCACCTCAGGTCCGTTTTATGCGCGGGTCGATGATGGACTGCATGAGGTCGATCACCAGGTTGATCAGCACGAAGGCTGTGGCGAGCACCAGGATGGCGCCCTGCAGCAGAGGAATGTCGCGGGTGAGGATGGCCTGGTTGAGCAGGAAGCCGGTTCCGGGCCAGGTAAAGACGGTTTCCACCAATACCGAGCCGCCCACGAGGTAACCCAACTGCAGGCCAAGCATGGCCACGATCTGCGGCATGGCGTTGCGCACCGCGTGGACGATGATCTGGAATTCGGTCAGGCCCTTGGCCCGAAGCGTCTGCACGAAGTCCTGACTGAGGATTTCGGCAATGGCCGATCGCGTTGTCCGCATCATGATGCCCAGCGGCGTCAGCGCCAGGGCTATGATCGGCAGGATGGCATATCGCAGGTCGTCCCAGTTGAACCAGTTGAACTGGTCGGAGCCGTTCGCTCCCATGCCTGTTGCCGGCAGCCAGCGCAGGTGGACCGAGAACAGGATGACGAGCACGACCGCGAGCCAGAAGGTGGGGACGGAAATACCGAAGACGGCGGCAGCGGTGACGAGACGGTCGATGCCCGACCCCATGCGATATGCCGCGATGACGCCCATGACGAGCGATGCGACAAAGGCGATGACCACGGCGATCAGGGAAACGGTGACGGTATTGGACAGCGCTTTGAGCACCTGCCCCGCCACTGGCGCATTGTTCGCGATAGAAAGTCCGAGGTCGCCGGTGAGGATCCGTCCCAGCCAGAACAGGTATTGGAAGACGAGCGGCTGGTCGAGACCGTAGGCGGCGCGCAGGCGATCGATATCGGCCTGGGTCGCATTCATGGGAAGCAGCGATTGGATGGGGTCGCCCGGGGCGATCTGCACCAGTGCGAAGCAGATGATGGTGACACCGAGCAGGATGGGTATCGTCATGAAAAGGCGCCGTAGCGCGTATTGCCACATCGAGAATCTCCCGTCTTGGGGACGAAGGGGAAGGCGGGAGGCGCGGGGCTGCGCCTCCCGTGAGGTGTGGATCAGGGATTGACGACGATCGGCGTCATGTCCTGGAACCAGCTCTGGGCCTGGACGAAGCCGGAAAGCTTGGGGGAGAGAGCACGGGGATTGAGGTCGTGGACGATATAGACTTCGGTGGCGTCCACGACGCTCTGCTCGTTCATCTTGGTCAGCAATTCGTCGCGCGCGGCCTGGTCGAATTCGGCCAGAGCGGCCTCGCCCCAGGCCTGCACGTCTTCGTTGAAATAATTGCCCCAGTTCTGCGTGTAGCCGCTCATGTTGATCTTCACGATGCCCTGGCTGGGCTCGATCGGAGCGAGAGACACGTTGATGGCGTCAAAGCCGCTGCTCGTTGAGCCGCCCAGGTAGATGCCGATCAGCGCATTCCAGTCCATCGGCACCAGTTCGACCGCGAAGCCGGCCGTATCGAGATATTCCTTGACCAGTTCGTTCATCGGCAGCGGCTGCATCTGGCCCGAGCCGGAGGTCGAGATGCCGACGCGAATGGCGCAGGGCATGCAACCCGCCTCTTCGAGCAACGCCCTGGCCTTTTCCGGGTCGTAGACATATTCCGGCGGAGCACCATACCAGGGCTGGGTGGTGATCAGGCGTTGGTAGGCCGGCTCGGCCACGCCCTGGAGAAATTCGGCCATCTCGTCGCGATTGATGGCGTAGTTGGCCGCCTGACGGACGCGGATGTCGCTGAACGGCCCCTCGTCGAGCCGCACCTGATAATTCCAGTTATGCGGATAGGGCACCTTGATGATCTGCATGCCCGCGCCTTCAAGCTGCGGAATGGTGTCGGGCGATGGGGCCTCGACGAAATCGACCTGGCCGGAGAGGAGCGCGGCGGCGCGGGTCGAGGCCTCCGGCACGGGCAGCAGCACGAGCTGATCGTGCTTGGGAACGCGGTTCTGGTCCCAATAATCCTCGTTCTTGGCCAGCACCAGCCGCTCCCGAGGCACGATGCTTTCGAACTTGTAGGGGCCGGTGCCCGAGGGTTGGGTAGCATAGGCCACGTAGTCGTTGCCGACAGCCTCGACGGCGCAATTGGAGATGAAGAAGAAGCCGGTCAGCTCATAGGGCAGCAGCGAATCCGGACCCTTGGTATTGATGGCGACCGTGTAGTCGTCGATCTTCTCTACGCTTTCCACATTGGCGATGGCGCCGCCGGCCCAACCCGCATGGCGGGTGTTGAATTGCGGCGCGCTTTCGTCGAGCACGCGGTCGAAGTTCCACGTCACCGAATCCGCGTTCCAGGCGCAGCCATCGTGGAAGGTTACGCCCTCGCGCAGCGTGAAGAGCCAGCGCGAGGAATTTTCAGGGTCGACGGTCCACTCGGTGGCCAGGCCGTCCCGGATGTCGGCCGCCACGTCCGAGCTGGTCAGGTCCCAGTTTACCAGGGCGTCGTAGAGCGTATAGCCCACGAAGCGATAGCCCTCGTAGCCCTGGTCAGGGGCGCCGGTCACATCGGGGATGTCGGCTGCGGTCATCGCGACCCGGACCTGGGTCTGCGCAACGGCGGTGCCGGCCAAGGCGGTGCCGGACAAGGCGGCGGCGAGCAGGAAGCTGGCTAGTCGGGGCGATCTTTTGGCGATCATTGATGAATTCTCCTGGCATGTCGGAGCGGCGGGGAGGACGCTCGAGGAGAATTCTGCAAGGGGTGTGCCACTTGCGGCGATCGCACCGGCCACACGCCGATTTCGACCTGCATTCCTCAAGATAAAATATTCATTTCTCTAGGGCTTTCGCGGGATTTCGAGTGAACGATCGTAGTGGGGCCATCGCTGCATTCGCCCCGAAATCTTTGCCATCCCAACCGCAACCGACTGGGCCTTCCGCTTAAAAAACCAGCAAACAGATCAAATTTTGCTCTTTCAATATTATCGTTTTCAATTATCTATTTTGCGACTAACATTATGCCGCACCTCTATATGGAGAGAGACATGACTGACCCTGCCCTCACCCGGTCGGACGCCGAAATCGTGGACCGTTTCCGCCTTGCCGGCATCGTGCTTCCGGCGCAACGCGCCGACGCGGCTATCCTCACCGCCAGGCGCTATCTCAATCTCCAGCATTGGCTGCGCGGGCCGCGCAATGCCGCCGTCGAGCCCGCCAACACCTATAGCCTCGTGCGCAAGGGAGCCGCGCAATGAGCCGCCCGCTCCATGAACTTTCCATCGCCCAGGCCGGTGCCGCGCTGCGCGCCGGCACCCTCACCTCCGCCGAGCTCACCCGCCACGCGCTGGCGCGTATCGACAGTCTCGACGATGGGCTCGACGCCTTTGTGCTCGTGACGCGCCAGCGTGCACTCGACGATGCCGCAAGGGCCGATGCCGATTTCGCGGCCGGTATCGACCACGGCCCCATGCAGGGCATTCCCTATGCCCTCAAGGACATTTACGACACCAAGGGCATTCGAACGACCTGCCATTCCGCCTTGCTGCGCGACAATGTGCCTGCCGCCGATTGCGTGGTGCAGGAGAAACTTGCCGCCGGCGGCGGCGTGCTCCTGGGGAAACTCGGAACCTTCGAGTTCGCGATCGGCGGGCCCAGCTTCGACCTCCCCTTCCCGCCGGCACGCAATCCCTGGCGCCGCACCCATGTCAGCGGCGGCTCCTCCTCCGGCTCCGGTGCGGCCGTAGCCGCAGGCATGGTGCGCATGGCCCTGGGATCGGACACGGGCGGTTCGATCCGCTGGCCTGCGGCCGTCTGCGGCATTGTCGGCATGAAGCCCACCTATGGGCGTGTTTCGCGCCGCGGCATCTTTCCGCTGTCCTACACGCTGGACCATGCAGGCCCGCTGGCCTGGTCGGTGGAGGACGCCGCCATCAGCCTGGCGGTCATGGCCGGCTTCGACCCGCTCGACCCCGCCTCGGCCGACGTCCCGGTCAACGACTATCTCGCCGATCTGGGTAAGGGCGTCACGGGCCTGCGCATCGGCTATACGCGCGATTTCTTTCTCGATCAGCCGGCCTGCAATCCGGAGATCGTCGCCACGCTCGATGCCGCCGCCCAGGCGCTGCGCGATCTTGGCGCGGTGGTCGAAGAGGTCTCCATGCCCGCTTACAGCTATTTCGCGGCCTGCCAGCAGACCATCATGTTCGCCGAGGCCTATGCCATCCACGAGCAGGATATCCGCACCCGACCCATGGCCTATGGCGCCCGTGCCTATGCCAGCATTGTCGGCGGCGCCCTGCTCTCGGCCGCCGATTACGTTCAGGCGCTGCGTCTGAGAGGCGAATTGACCGCCCATGTCGACGGATTACTGGCCGATCATGACGTCCTCCTCACCCCCAGCGCCCTCGCCACGGCTCAGGCCTTCGACGGCTACGGTGCCGATTTCGACGCCAACGGCATCATGACCGGCGCCTTCAATGTCACCGGCCACCCCGCCATGGCGCTGCCCCTCGGCTTTGCCGCCAACGGCCTGCCGCTCGGTGGCCAACTGGTCGGCCGAGCTTTCGACGAAGCCATGGTGTTCCGCGTCGGCGCCGCGCTCGAAGCGGCCCTGGGTATGGCGCAGAGCCGTCCGACCCCGTCGCTGGCCGCAGCCTGATCCCAATTCAAGGAGCCCATCATGTTCGACACGTCCCGAATTCACTACGCCGCGCTGACCGACGTCGCCGACGCCATTCGCGATGGCGACCTCTCACCCGTGACGCTGACTGAAACCATGCTCAGCCGCGTCGAGGCGGTCGATCCTCCACTTAATAGCTACATCGCCGTCATGGCCGACGAAGCCCGGGCACAGGCCGGAAAGGCGGAGGCCGAAATCGCTTCGGGCCGTTATCGCGGCAAGCTGCACGGCGTACCGATCGCCATCAAGGATCTGTTCTACACCGCCGGCACCCCCTCCACCTTCGGCTCGGGCGCCTACAAGAGCTATCGCGCCAATTACACGGCGACGGTCGTCCGGCGCCTGGAGACGGCGGGCGCCGTCATCCTGGGCCGGTTGCACCTGCACGAAGGCGCCTATGGTGAGCATCACGCCGATTTCGGCGCCAATCCCGCTCATCCCTGGGCCAAGGGCTACTGGCCCGGCGGCTCCTCCTCCGGGTCCGGCGTGGCCACCGCTGCGGGACTCTGCTTCGGCAGCCTCGGCTCGGATACCGGCGGCTCCATCCGCTTTCCCTCGGCGACCAACGGCCTGACCGGGCTCAAGCCCACCTGGGGCCGGGTCAGCCGGCACGGTGTCTTTACGCTCGCCAATTCGCTCGACACGGTCGGGCCGATGTGCCGCTCGGCGGCCGACGCCGCGGCCATGTTCGACGTCATCGCCGGTCAGGACGCCAGCGACAGCACCAGCCTTGCCGCCCCGGTGCCCGATTATTCCGGCGCCCTCCGGGATGCGCTGGGAGCGCGTGACATCAGGATAGGCATCGACTGGTCCTATATCGGCGACGATACCGATCCGGAAATCATCCACGCCATGGAAAACGCGCTCGAGGTCTTTGCCGACCTCGGCGCCCGGGTGGTGCCGATCACCTTACCCAATGTGGACGAGGTCGGCCGGCTGCAGCCCATCATCATGGAAGCCGAATGCGCCGCTTTCCATGCCGATCTCTACCGGGCCGATCCCTCGGGCTTCGGCAGGCGGCTTTCGGCCGCCATAGAGCGCGGCATGGCCTACGACCCGGTCACCCTGGCCCGCGCCTATATCGAACGCGACCTGTTCAGGGGCGCCCTCGCCCGCACCTTCGACAGCGTCGATATGATCCTCGCCCCGGTGATGACCGCGGTCGGCATCACCTACGAGGCGCTCGAGACCCTGCTCGACGACGTGACGCGCATCGTCCGCTTTTCGGCGCCCTACAATATGAGCGGCAGTCCAGCGCTGACCTTCCCGGTCGGCATGGCCAAGGCCGGTCTGCCCATCGGCGTGCAACTGGTCGGCCCGCATCTGGGGGAGGCCCAAATGCTCAAGGCCGTCCATGCCTATCAGCAGGCGACCGATTGGCATCTCAAGCGCCCTGCCCTCTGACCTCGCCTTATTTTCCGGCCGCCCTGGCCGGTCTTTTTCTCCGGAGAAGCCTATGAACATGGAATCCATCCACTACATGCCCCTGACCAAGGTGGCCAAGCTGATCGAAAGTGGCGCGGTGTCGCCGGTCGCCGTCACCCAGGCGCTGCTGGCGCGCATCGAACGGCTCGATCCCAAGCTCCGATCCTATATCACCGTCACGGCCGACCTTGCCCTCGAGCAGGCCCGCAAAGCCGAGGCCGAAATCCTCGCCGGGCAATACAGGGGCACGATGCACGGCATCCCCGTGGCGGTGAAGGATCTCTGCTACACCAAAGGGATCAAGACCACCGGCGGCATGGCCATCTACGAAAATTTCGTGCCCGACCATGACGCCACCGTGGTCCGCAAGCTGGCCGATGCCGGCGCTGTCCTGCTGGGCAAGCTGCACATGACCGAGGGCGCGACATTCGAACATCATCCGGAGTTCCCGCAGCCGGTCAATCCGTGGATGGACAGCCTCTGGACGGGCGTGTCCTCGTCCGGCTCCGGGATCGCTCCGGCGGCGGGTCTGGCCTATGCCACCATCGGCTCGGATACCGGCGGCTCGATCCGCTTTCCTTCCGCCGCCAACGGGCTGACCGGACTCAAGCCGACCTGGGGACTGATCAGCCGCTACGGCATATTCGACCTCGCTGCGACCTTCGATCATCTCGGCCCCATGGCGCGTTCCGCCGCCGACGTCGCCGCAATGCTGCAGGCCCTGGCAGGACACGACGTCAACGATCCCACCTCGCTTTCCGCCCCGGTGCCCGACTATCTGGGTGCCCTCGACGGCATTTATGGAGCGCAGGGTATCCGCATCGGCTACGACTGGGACTATGTGACGGATGAAGCGGACACCACCACGGTCACGCTTCTGCGCACCGCCATCGACGTGCTCGCCTCGATCGGCGCGAAGACGGCGCCGGTCAAGTTTCCGGACCCCACCGAACTTCTGACCTACAGCATGGCCTCCACCATGGCCGAAATGGCCGTGCACCATGAGGCGACCTATCCTTCGCAGGCAAATCGCTACGGCGAATGGATTCGCGAGGGTATGGAGCGCGGCCTCAAGGCCACTTCGATCGACATCGGCAAGGCCGTGATTTCCCGGCAGAAGTTCACGGGCGCGCTGCGCGCCATGTTCGACGATATCGACATCTTCGTCTGCCCCGTATTCAAGCACGGCACGCCCACCTGGGACGAGATCCGCAGTCTCAATACCCAAGGCGGCGATGCCGTCTTCCGCTTCACCACACCCTTCAATGCCAGCGGCGCCCCGGCGCTGACCCTGCCATGCGGCTATACCGCGGACGGTCGTCCGGTCGCTTTCCAGCTCATCGGCAATCACGGCTCCGAGGCCTTGCTGCTCAAGGTCGGCCACGCTTACCAGCAGGCCACAGACCATCATCTGCGCCGCCCGGCAGGCTATTAATGCAAAGGCCCGGCCGCTCCTCCAGCGGCCGGGCCTTTACCAATCCGAAGTCCTGGAGCTCAGTTTGCCATCATCGAGCGCAGCAGCGTCTTGAGCTCGGCCGCCTTTTCCGATTGCAGCATTTCCACCAGCCGCTGTTCCTGCGCAGTCGATACGCCGCGAAGCCGCTTGAACAGAGCTTTGCCGCCGGCAGCCGTGAGGATGAGGACCCGCCGCCGGTCATTGGGATCGGGCGCGCGGTAGACCAACCCCTCAGCGACCATCTTGTCGATGATCTTGGTCAGCGTCGGCGCTTCGATCAGCGACTGGGTAGCGATCTCGCCCATCGCCAGCGGCTCGGCCGCATCCAGCACTTCGAGGATGCGAAATTGTTCGATCGGCACGCCGCCGGGCCGGAGACGCTCTTCAAGCTCACCTTCGAGCTGCCGGTTCAGGCTGGCGATCATGTAGGCCAACTGGTCCTTGACGCGAGACACTTTCCCCTCCCCGATCATTTTCAATCATTTCACTTTCATGGAAATGATCGTCGCTTCATTCGGTTTCATCGGCCCGTCCCAGATAATTCTGGAATCACGCGCACCGTCGGATGCGCCGATAACACGACCTATCCTACCGATACAATATTGAATTTTCAATTATCGATATGAGTTGATTTCCTGGGTGACTTCCAGTGTCACGCCATCGGCTTCCGCAAGGTAGATCGCAGGCACTTCGCCTATGGGCTTATTGGCCAGGGCGTGGCGGGCGGCACGACGGCTGTCCGGGCCGCGCATCAGTCGGGCCAATGTTGCCGGCGTATTGCTCTCATATTCCCGCGCCAGCGCCGCAAGGGCATGCAACCCCTCGTAGACCCCCACGCCGGCCGCCGATACCGGCGGAGCGAATTCACCGAAGGCATCGTGGTAAAGCTCAAGAAACCTGTCGTTCCGCCTGGTCCTTGCCTTCGCAAAGTAGGACGATGCGGACATGAGATTGGTCGTGGCATCGGCCCCGATGCCGCAAACCACGATCTCATCGACGATCAGCGCGAAGCGCAGCATCTTCTGGTCCAGCCCGGCCGCTGCGAACTGGCGATTGAAGTCTATAGCGCACTGCCCGACCAGGGCCTGCACCACCACATTGGCGCCGCTGGCGGCAATCCGGCGCAGCAGATCGTGGTGCTCGGCCTCGATCATCGGCAGAAAGGCGCTGCCACAGATCTCCCCACCCTGGCGTCGCACCAGACTGCGCAGGCTTGAATAGGCCATGCGCGGCCAGAGATAGCTGTTGCCGACGAAAAAGAAGCGCTGCGCGCGGCGCTCGCTGCTCAGCCACTGCAATGCGGGCCACAAAATTTCAGGATCGGTGGTGCTGAGCGCCAGCGTATCCGGCCGCAGCGCGATCCCCTCATATTGGGACGTGTAGATGAAGGGCACCCGACTGCCGATCCGATCGGACACCGGATCGCGCAGGTCGCTGGTATGAGCGCCGATGACGGCATCGACGCCTTCGATGTCCACCAGACTATCGGCCGCAGCAAGCGCATCGCGCACATTCATGCCGCTATCGGCGAAAACGAGGCTGATCTCTTCGCCCCTGATGCCGCCCGCAGCATTGAGCTCGGCAACGCCGACCATGGCGGCCGCCTCGATGGTGGGAGTCCAGATCCCGGCCGCGCCGGCACGAGGATGGAGCAGCGCAATTTTCACGTTCCGTGCCTCCTTGCGCCGGGGCGCAAACGTTCGCCAGAAACAGTTGAATAGTCGAGTAACTGCCCAAGCACTTTGCCCCGCCGCGACCACCCTGTCAAACGATTGGTGATTTTTTAAACGAAATGACGGGCTGCGCAAAATTTGTGCAATACGCTCACACATTTCCCTTGCAGATTCGATATTTTCTGTTTTGAATATCTGTTACGGAACTAAATCAGGGAGCCGAATATGCACAAGATCGATATTCCCCAGGCCATCCTCGACCGCGCGCGCATTCTGCGTGGCGGCCGGGAGCACTTGTTCGACAAGCTGGACATGAGCAAGGTTGCCCATGTCATCGTCGATTTGCAGAATGGCTTCGTCGCCGAGGGCGCTCCGGTCGAGGTGCCCTACACCCGCGACATGATGGACGAGGTCAACGCCATTTCCGCCGCCGTGCGGGCAGCCGGCGGCACCAATGCCTTCCTGCGCTTCACGCACGATGCTGACGAAAAGCTGCAGTGGCGAAGCCTGCATTCCACCATGATGTCGCCCGAAGCTGTGGCACGCAACAAGGCGGCCTTCACGCGCGGCGCAGCCATGTGGGAACTCTCTCCGGCGCTCGATGTCGCCGAGACCGACCTCATCTTCGACAAGACCCGCTTTTCCGGCTTCATTCCGGGCACCTGCGACATGCATGAGGCGCTCCAGGCCCGTGGCATCGAAACGCTGATCATCACCGGAACGCTCACCAATTGCTGCTGCGAGTCCTCGGCGCGCGACGCCATGCAGATGGGCTACGACATCATTTTCGTTTCCGACGCCAACGCCGCCCTTACCGATGCCGAGCACAACGCCACATTGGCCTCGATGGCCGCACTGTTCGCCGATGTGATGAGCACGCGCGACGTGCTGGCGCTGATCGATACCAGCGCCCCGGCAAAGCTGCCCCTCGCCAGCTAACCGCTCCCGGGGCGGCATCACGCCGCTCCTCGCCCTATCCAAGGAGACCTGCCATGGACGCCAAAGCGCCTGTTTTCGCAGCCGATACAGAAGAGCTGCCTCTCAAGAGCCTCACCGAAATTTCTGGCCTCATCAAGTCAGGCGCCGTCAGCCCGGTGGAAGTGACCGAAGCCGTGCTTGCCCGCATTGCCCGGTATGACGGCGCGCTCAGGAGCTTCATTACCGTCACTGGCGACCATGCGCTGGAAGCGGCAAGGACGGCCGAGGCGGAGATCGCCGCCGGCTTCTGGCGCGGCCCATTGCACGGCGTGCCCATCGCCGTGAAGGACCTCTGCAACACCACCTATGCGCCCACCAGCCACGGCATGTTCATCCACAAGGATTTCATGGCCGGTGAGAACGCCACCGTAGTGGACCGGCTGGACACGGCCGGTGCCGTCATGGTGGGCAAACTGGCCCAGACCGAAGGGGCGATGTCGGGCCATCACCCGAATATGCCAACCCCGGTCAATCCCTGGGTGTCGCAGATATGGACCGGCGCTTCCTCCTCGGGCTCGGGCGTCGCGACGGCTGCCGGATTCTGCTACGGCTCACTGGGCTCCGATACGGGCGGGTCCATCCGCTTCCCCTCCGCCGCCAATGCCTTGACCGGGGTCAAGGCCACCTGGGGCAGGGTCAGCCGCGCCGGTGTCTGGGCGCTGGCGGATTCCTTCGACCATGTCGGCCCCATGACCCGGACCGTGGCCGATGCGGCGGCCATGCTCGCAGTCATTGCCGGGCACGACCCCAGGGACCCCACCTCGCTCAACGATCCCGTGGACGATTACCTTGCCGGGCTGGGCGGCTCGATTGCCGGTCTGCGCGTCGGGCTTGACGAGGATTTCGTGTTTTCAGGCGTCAGCGAGGAGGTTTCATCGATGCTGCAGGCCGCGATCGACACGCTTGTCGGCCTCGGCGCCCGCATCGTCCCCGTCAAGATGCCGGCCATGGACGGCATGGGTGACTACTGGATGCAGATCAACGCCGCCGAATGTGCCGTTGCCCATCGCAAGACCTTTCCCAGCCGCCGTGACGAATACGGTCCGGTCCTGACCAGCGTGATCGACATGGGCCTGGCGCTGACCGGCGTGGAAGTGGCCGAAGCCATGCAGTTCCGCCTGCGGCTCAACGGCGGCATCAAGCGAGCCATGCTCGATTGCGACGTGATGCTGGTGCCGGCCATGGCCGATCCCGTCCGCGATGCCGACTTCTGGAGCAAGGCGGAAAACGCCGACGCCGTAGCCGGGCTGATCAAGTACACCGCCCTCTTCGACATGACCGGCCAGCCGACCCTGTCGCTCAATGGCGGCTTCGACACGCGCGGCGCGCCGCTGGGCTTCCAGCTCGTGGGCCATCATCTCGACGAGACGACGCTGTTCAAGGCCGGCCATGCCTTCCAGTCGGCCACCCCCTGGCACAGCCGCCATCCCCAACTCTCCTGATTTCTCCGAAGGATGTTCATCATGCATAAGGTTGCCATTCCCCAGTTCATCACGGATCGCGCGCGCCTGCAGCGCGGTCGCGATCACATGTTCACCCGGCTGGACATGGCGCGCGTCGCCCATGTCGTCGTCGATATGCGAACCGGCTTCATTGCCGAGGGCGCTGCCGTCGAGGTGCCGATGACACGCCAGATCATGGGCAACATAAATGCCGTGTCGCGCTCCGTTCGCGCGGCTGGGGGCACCAATGCCTTCTTCCGCTTCACCTATGACGAGGCCGAGCGGCACAGCTGGGACAGCTTCTATACCGGCTATATGGGTGGCGGGCCGCAGACCCAGTTGATGAAGCAGGCCTTCAGCCGCGGCGCCGGCCCCTGGCAGATCGATCCGGGCATGGATTTCGACGAGGCCCGCGACCTCGTCTTCGACAAGACGCGCTTTTCCGGGTTCATCCCGGGCACCTGCGACATTCACGAGGCCCTTCAGGCCCGCGGCGTCGATACGCTCATCATCTCGGGCACGCTGACCAATTGCTGCTGCGAGTCCACGGCCCGCGACGCCATGCAGATGGGATACAAGATCATCTTCCTCACAGACGGCAATGCCACCCTCAGCGACGAGGAGCATAACGCCACCCTGCTCTCCATGGCCTCGATCTTCGCCGATGTCATGGACACAAGCGAGCTGCTTTCGGTCATTGCCGACAGCGTCGATCCCGTCGCCCTCGCCAGTTGACCCTCCGGGCGGCCACGGCCGCCCATACCTCCCCTCGCCCGGAACGACCTGTCATGAACGCCACCCTTCCCCCGACCAGCCAGACCGAGATCGACGTCGTCGAACTGACCATCGCCGAGATCGGCCAGGGCCTCGCCACCGGCCGCTTCACGGCCGAGGCGCTTGCTGCCGCCAGCCTCGCCCGCATCGAAATGTACGAGCCGGCCTACAACGCCTTCACCTTTCTCAACCCCGCCGCTCTCGATGAGGCACGCGCCATCGACGCGCGGCGCGCCGCCGGCGAGGTTCTCGGGCCGCTGGCCGGCGTGCCGGTCGTGGTCAAGGAAGCCATGGACATGGTTGGTTTCCCTTCCACGGGCGGCTGGGCGGAGCTATACAGCGGCGCCGGCGGTTTCGACCTCATGCCTTTGCGCGATGCGCCGGTGGTGGCTCGCATGCGGGCGGCGGGCGCCGTGATAATGGGAAAGACCAATGTGCCGGCATTGAGCATGGACGGTGCCCGCACCAGCTCCAGTTGGGACGGTCCCACCTATAATGCGGTCGACCGCCGGGTCGCCCCCGGTGCCAGCTCGGCCGGCACGGCCACGGCCGTTTCCGCCAGCTTTGCCGTGGTCGGTCTCGCCGAGGAAACCGGCGGCTCGATCCAGAACCCCGCGGCAGCGCAAAGCCTGGTCAGCGTCAAACCGACCTTCGCCCTGGTCCCGAATTCCGGCGTTGCGCCCATCGCCGGATCGACCCGCGATGTCGTGGGGCCGCATGCCCGTACCGTGACCGACGCCGCCATCCTGCTGGACGTCATTGCCGGCTATACCGCGGAAGACCAGAAAACCGTCGCCAGCATCGGCAACATTCCCAAGGGCGGCTACACTTCGAGGCTTTCTCCTACGGCCTTGCGCGGCGCACGGGTCGGTCTCTATGGCCCGGGCTGGAGGATCAAGCCGCTGTCGGAGGAGACCCAGTCACTTTACGACCGGGCCATGACCGAAATTTCGGCGCGCGGCGCGGTGCTGGTGGAGGACCCGTTCTCCGGAAGCGGCTTCACCGATCTTTCGACGGGCAGCGACTTCGATCCGCGCGGCATTGAATCGGTCGTTTACGACATGGACCAGTTCATCAAGCGCTTCGGTGCGGACGCCCCGGTGCGCTCTTTTGCCGAACTCAACGACCGCGCGCGCATCAAGCCGTTCTCTAAGGAGGGGCCGGGCGGCAAGACGGGCGGTCTCGAGCTGATACGGGAATCGCTCAAGGATCCGTCCGCCATCCCGAACCTTTCAGCTTTCGTCGCGGCCCGCACCGCCTATCTCGAATGCTTCAATCGGGTGATGAGCGACAACCGGCTCGATGTCCTGATCTTCCCCCAGATGTCGGCCGACCTGCCGCCGGTGACCGGCGAAGCCCCCTATCCAGCCACCACCGTTTCGGAAATCAACATCGCCGGGTTGCCGGGCGTAACCGTGCCAGCGGGCGCTTTTGCGAGCGGCGCGCCCTTCAGCCTGATCCTGGTTGGCCGCATGTGGAGCGAAGCCGATCTCCTCGCCTATGCCTACGACTACGAGCAATCCACGAAGCATCGGATCACTCCCGAACTGAAGACCCTCACCTGACGGCTGCCTCGCGCCCTTCCCTGTCGGAAGCGCGAGCGGCCAAACACTGATTCAGGATCACCTAATCCAGGCCACCGATCGCAGTTCGGTCATGCAGGCGAACCGAAGTTGGGAGCGGCAGCTCTTGGTGTGCGGAAGGATGATGGCAGGCATGAAACCGAGCTGCTTGGCCTCACGATCTCAGTCCGTGCCGCCCGAGATCGGCGCGACATAGGCCACGTCGAGGTCCCAGGGGAAGAAAATCCAGGTGTCCTGGCTGACCTCGGTGATGAAAGTGTCGACCATGTCGCGGCCCTTGGGCTTGGCATAGACGGTGGCGAAATGGGCGCCGGGGAGCATGTCGCGCACGACGCGGGCGGTGTTGCCGGTATCGACGAGGTCATCGACGATCAGCACCTTGCCGCCATTCCGGGCCATATCCAGCACCGGCTGGCTGATTTCCTTGAGAACCTTGATGCCGCCCTGGTTCTGGTGGTCGTAGCTCTTGCAGGCCACGGTTTCGACCGTGCGGATATTGAGTTCGCGCGCCACGATGGCCGCAGGCACCAGGCCGCCGCGGGCAATAGCCACCACCGCGTCGAACGGCCCCATGCCGGCCAGCCGCCATGCCAGGGCGCGGCTGTCGCGATGGAACTGGTCCCAGGTGACGGGAAAGGACTTCTGGTTCGGGTTGCTCAAGGAACTCTCCTGACGGGGCAGCCGGTCTGGTCCGGGCGGGCGCCATGCGCCCGACAAATGAATTTGCCGTTGCTTAGCAAAAGCCGCGGGCCTGCGCTATTGCACCGCGCGCACACGCCCACAACTCTCTTGCATCTCTATGCTTCCGGCTCACCGGCGCCCTCCGGCCGGATGGCGATCGAGGCCACCCTATGACGATCGAGCGCGACGACCTCGATGCGGAAGCCATGGAACGAAAAGCTCTCCCCGGCGCGCGGCAATCTTCTGAGCTGATTGAGCACCAGCCCGGCCGCCGTCTGGTAATTGCGCGGACCGTCCTCGATGCCCAGCCGGGCCAGCAATTCCGCCACCGGATAGCCGCCCCCGACTTGGAGAATACCATCGGTCTCGGCAATCCGCTCGGCGGGATCGTCCTCGTCGGCCAGATCGCCCGCCAGGGCATTGAGCAGGTCGCTCTGGGTCACGATCCCCTCGGTCTGTCCATATTCGTCCACCACCAGAGCGATCCGCACCGGCTCGGCCTTGAAGCGCTCCAGCACGGCAAAAACCGGCGAATTGTTGAGCACGTAAAGCGGCTCGCGCAACGCGGCCCGCACGTCGATGTCGCCGCCAGCCAGCAATTGCTCCAGAATATCCTTCTTGGAGACCACGCCCACCGGCTCATCCACCGTCCCCTCGGCCACGACTAACTGGCGGTGGCGGCTCTCCCGCAAGGCGGTGCGGATTTCGGCACTGTCGGCGGTGATGTCGATCCAGTCGATCTCGTGACGCGGCGTCATGATCGAGGCCACCTTGTGGTTGCCGATATCGAAAACCCGCGCCACGGCCTCGTGCTGGCCGGCCTCGACGATGCCGGCGCGATAGCTTTCGGCCACCAGCAGCTTGATCTCCTCGGGCGAATGCACGCCCTCCTCACCCGAAGCCGGCCTCAGGCCGAGGGCGCGCAGCAGCATGTTGCCCATGCCGTTCAACACCGTGATGGCCGGCCGGAACACGACGAGAAACCAGTTCAGCGGCCGCACGATGGCCAGCGCCGTGCCTTCGCTACGCTGCAGCGCCAGGCTTTTCGGCGCCAGTTCACCCACCACGATATGGAGCATGGTGATCAGGATGAAGGCGATGACCACCGCGGTCACATGGGAAGCCACTTCGGCATATTGGCCCATGAGCTGGGCCAGCAGCGGCTCGATGAGATGGGCCAGTGCCGGCTCGCCCACCCAGCCCAGCGCCAGCGAGGAAAGGGTAATGCCCAATTGGGTCGCCGCCAGATGAGAATCCAGCGACTCGACGGCCTTTTGCAGCGGCCTGGCATTGGCCGCGCCATCCTGCACCAATTGCGTCACCCGGCTGCGCCGGACGGCAACCAGGGAAAATTCCGCGGCCACGAAAAACCCGTTCGCCAGCACCAGCAGCAAAACCGCGCCGATTCCGACGACATCCCAAACGTTGATAGCCACCTTTTCTTTTCAATCCCATGTTTCCAAAATCTAGGAAGTAATGGGCGCGCCGGCTTTTGGCAAAGGTCAATGCATCGATGGCTGGGGAAGATCGGCGCGGTTCAATCCTCGGGCGGGGTCACGCCGGCCTTGGCATGGGCCGCATCGACCATGGCCCTGACCTTGGCGGTGGCTTCCTCGAGCCGCGCCTCGTCGGAGGAGCGCAGGACCAGTTCGGTCATGACGCGATCGCGGCCCATCTGCGGATAGGAGCCCATCTTGACGTCGGGATATTGCTCCTGGAGCTGGCCCAGCGGGCCACCGACGGTCCCCTCGCCCACCGCCGCCCTGACCGTGCGCGACAACACTTTCCTGCCGCCCTTGAGCGTGGGCGCGAGCGCTTCGAGCATGGCCCGCATGATGATGGGGACGCCCGCCATCACATGCACATTGCCGATGCGGAAACCGGGCGCGGCGCTGACGGAATTGACGATGAGATTGGCGCCTTCCGGGATGCGGGCCATGCGCAGCCGCGCCTCGTTCACCTCGGTGCCCGTCTGCTGCCAGCGCGCCTCCAGCATGGCGCGGGCCTGGGCATTGATCGGCAGGGCGACGCCGAAGGCCCGGGCGATGGCATCGGCGGTGATGTCGTCATGGGTCGGCCCGATCCCGCCCGAGGTGAAGACATAGGTGCAGCGCTGGCGCAGTGCGTTGACCGCCTCGACAATGGCGTCCATCTCGTCGGAGACCACGCGCACCTCGATGAGGTCTATGCCCAGATCGGTGCAGAAATCGGCGACGGCGCCGATATTGACGTCCTTGGTGCGGCCGGAGAGGATTTCGTCGCCGATGACGATCATTCCGGCGGTGACGCGATTGTTCTGCTGGGTCATGGTGTCTATCCGATGGGGGCTTCTGTGGATGCCTCCCGGGCAAAGCCGAGTCAAGCCGCGTACGGCCTTCCCATAATCGGCTTGTGCCCCTATTTTGCGGGCAGGAGTATGTTCATGATCACCTATGTCGACGCATCCAGCAAAACCCGCCGTACGCCCGGTATCATCCCCCTGCATGGCGCAGAAGGTTTTGAAGGCATGCGCCGGGCCGGTGCGCTGACGGCACAGGCGCTGGACATCCTCACCGAATATGTCGAGCCGGGCGTGCCCACGGCCAAGCTCGACCAGATCGCGCACGAATTCGCCCGCGACCACGGCGCGGTGCCGGCGACAATTTTCTACAAGGGCTATCGCCATGCCCTGTGCACCTCGCTCAACCACGTCGTCTGCCACGGCATTCCCGATCAGCGCCCGCTGCGCGAGGGCGATATCGTCAATATCGACCTGACCCTGGTGGTGGATGGCTGGCATGGCGATTCGAGCCGGATGTATCCGGTGGGCGAAATTTCGCGCAAGGCCGAACGGCTGATCGAGGTCACCTATGAAAGCCTTGCGGCCGGCATCGCCGCCGCCAGGCCGGGCAATACGACCGGCGATATCGGCGCCGCCATCCAGGCCGTGGCCGAAGGCGAGCGCATGAGCGTGGTGCGCGACTTCGTCGGCCATGGCCTGGGCCGGCTGTTCCACGACGAGCCCAATATCCTGCATTTCGGCACGCCGGGCACCGGCGTTCCGCTCAAGCCGGGCATGATCTTCACCATCGAGCCGATGATCAATCTGGGCCGCCCGCATGTGAAAATCCTCTCGGACGGCTGGACCGCGGTGACCCGCGACCGGACGCTGTCGGCGCAATGCGAGCATTCCATCGGCATCACCGAAACGGGCTGCGAAATCTTCACCCTGTCTCCCGCTGACCTGTTCAACCCCATGGCCAGCCGGGCGGCAGCGTGACGAAAAAGCCGGACGACAGGGAATCGGGAATGTCCGAAGCGGCCAAGCCGCATTATCTCGGCCATCGCGAACGGGCGCGCGAACGCTTCAACAGCGTCGGCGGAGAGGCCCTGGCCGATTACGAATTGCTCGAACTGGTGCTGCATATCCTGCTGCCCCAGCGCGATACCAAGGCGCTGGCCAAGGAATTGCTGGGCCATTTCGGCTCGTTTTCGGCCGTTCTCGGGGCCTCGCCGGCCCGCCTGGCGGAAGTGAAGGGCCTGGGCCCCACCTCGATCACCAATCTCAAGGTCATCCAGTCGGCGGCGCAGCGCTATGGTCGCGACCAGATCAATCGCGAACAGCCCATTCTGGCCTCATGGTCGCAATTGATCGACTATTGCCGCAGCCAGATGGCCTACGAGACGGTGGAGCAATTCCGCATCCTGTTTCTCGACAAGAAGAACCGGCTGATCGCCGACGAAGTGCAGCAGGTGGGCACGGTGGACCATACGCCGGTCTATCCCCGCGAAGTCATCCGCCGCTCGCTGGAGCTTTCGGCCACCGCGCTGATCCTGGTGCACAACCATCCCTCGGGCGACCCGGCCCCCTCCTCGGCCGATGTGCGCATGACCCGCGAAATCGCCGAGATCGCCAAGCCGCTGGGCATCGTCGTGCACGATCACATCATCGTGGGCAAATCGGGTCACGCCTCGCTGCGCGGGTTAAAGCTCATCTGAGCGCCTGCGGCCCAGCCGGTCGCGGAATTGCTGCAGGCCCCGCAGGCTCCTCTTCACCCCGGGGCTGGCCTTGGCCCACATGCGGACCTGCTGGAAGCCGCGATGTGCTGCGATCACCACGGCGCCCAGCGGCGTCAGGCCGACATAATGATGGCGCAGCGACACCTGCACATTGCACCAATGGCGCTTCTCGTCGGTGAAGCCCGACCCCATGTCGAACACGGCAATCCCATTGTCGAACACGGTCTGCATGACCCTTAGCAGGCATTGCTTGCCGGGCGAGCCGCCCTGCATGCGGCTGCAATCGCTCATCGAGGAGATGAGGCAGAACATGCGATCGCCATGGACGATATTGTAGCGCACCGCGACCACGTCGCCCTCCACCCGCAACACATGCAGGCGCACATCGATGCCCGAACCGGGAGCCATGGCCGCGTGGTAGAAGCCGATCAGATCGTCCTCCACGAAGCAATCGCGGATGCCCTGGGCGCGGAAGCGCTCGGAGCGCTGGCGGAACATGGTGTCGATGACGGGCGCAGCAAGGACCGGATCGGTGATTTCCTCGAAAGACACCGCTCCCAATGCCGCGAGGCGGTCGCCCTGCTGCCGGTCATGCTTGCGGCGAGATCGGCTGCGCTGTTCGGCATCGCATTGCGCCCAGGACGAGAATTGCGCGCGATGCAGCGTTTCGTGCTCCAGCCAGGTCCCCAATTCGTCGAACAGGCCGGGAAATCCGTCCGCCTCGGCGGGCACCGAGCGCAGGAAGAGCAGTTCCGCGCCGCGGAAATCGGCAGTCATGGCGCGCCAGAGCTCGGCCCGACCCGTCGCGCCCAGGGCGGCGAGGCGGGCATGGTCGGCCACGGGCGCATAGCAGCCGGCATTGGTGCCGGGAAACCAGGTGAGCACCCGAATGCCCCAGACGCGCTTGAGATGCAGCGGCAATATAGCGATGGGCCGGCCGTCCAATTCGGCAATGACATAGCGCTGCTGACTGACCGGAATCCGGCGGTCGCGGACCCATAGTCGAATGAAATCGTAGCTGAGGCCGGGGGACTGAATGGCGCCGGCGGTCAGGTCACGCCAGGCGACCTCGACATCCTCGATGCGCCTGGTGACGCGGATGCCGATCCGCTCGCCGAAGCCGGCCGGCTCCATGGCGATGGCGCTCGCCAGATTCCCCACCATTGCGCCAAATGACTGGCTTTCCGCTCGCACCAAACCGCCCCCCAAGGCACCCCAGACGGCCGCAGCTTCGGGGCCGGAGGTAAATCAGTGCTGAAAATGCAGCCGCGATCCGCCGATAAGTTGCGGGAAATGATGCAAAGGTTAACGCGAGCTTCCCGATCAGCCGAAGGTTGCGAGGACCGGGAAAGTCTCCAGGAACCAGTAGGAAATGCGGGTGAAATTGCCGGTGAGGAACAGAATTCCGGTGAGGACCAGGAGCCCCCCCATGATCTTTTCGACCATGCCCAGATGCTTCTTGAAGCCCTGGAAGAAGGTGAGGAAGGGCCCCACGGCAATGCCGGCCAGGAAGAAGGGAATGCCCAGGCCGAGCGAATAGAGACCCAGCAGCGAGGCGCCTTCCCAGGCCGTGTCGCGACTGGCGGCGACGGAGAGGATCGCGGCCAGGACCGGCCCGATGCAGGGCGTCCAGCCGATGGCGAAGGCCAGGCCCAGCAGGAACCCGCCCAGCGGCCCCGAAGCCATGCCGGGCCCCTGGTGGCGAATCTGCCGGTCGAGAATGCCGATGCGATACACGCCCAGGAAATGCAGGCCCATGGCGATGATGACGATGCCGGCAATGGGCGTTAGGATCGGCAGGAGCTGGCGGAACACCTGGCCGAAAGCGGTGGCGGTGGCGCCCAGCGCCACGAACACCACGGTAAAGCCGAGAATGAAGAAGATCGAAGTGACGGCGACGCGCAATTGCAGCCGCCCGCCGATGCTCGCCGATTCGGCGCGCAATTGGTCATAGCTCGCCCCGCTCATATAGGTGAGATAGGGGGGCACCAGGGGCAGCACGCAGGGGCTGAGAAAGCTCAATACGCCCGCACCGATGACCAGAGGCAGGGAAAATTCCACTTCACGACGCTCCTTGCTCGCGCCCCTGTGTAGCGTCTGTCCCGCACAAAGCAATGAGCCCTTGGGTCGCATCGCGCCGATGTGAGCGCTGGCCACCCCGCCGCGCCCGGTCAAGAGAGCTTGCCGCCCCCTGCCCCGCGCGTTACAGCAAATGGACTTTTGCCCATCGAGGTGCCCATGACCAATCGTCCGCTCCGCATTGCGCCATCGATCCTGTCCGCCGATTTCGCGCGGCTCGGCGCCGAGGTGAAGGCCATTGCCGATGGCGGCGCCGATTACATCCATGTCGATGTGATGGACGGGCATTTCGTGCCCAATATCAGCTTCGGGGCACCGGTGATGAAGGCGGTGCGCGGGGTGACGGACAAGGTCTTCGACGTGCATCTGATGATCGCGCCGGCCGATCCCTACCTGGCCGATTTCGCCAAGGGCGGCGCCGATATCATCACCGTCCATGCCGAGGCCGGGCCGCATCTGCACCGTTCGCTCCAGGCCATCCGGGCGCTGGGCAAGAAGGCGGGCGTGGCGCTCAATCCGGCGACGCCGGTTTCGGCGATCCAGCACGTCATCGACGATTGCGACCTGGTGCTGGTGATGAGTGTCAATCCCGGCTTCGGCGGGCAGAGCTTCATTCCCGAAAGCCTCAACAAGATCAGGCAGGCCAGGGCGCTGATCGGCGGGCGCGATATCGATCTTGAAGTCGATGGCGGGGTAACCGCCGACAATGCGCGGGCGATCGTGGAAGCCGGCGCCAATGTGCTGGTGGCGGGCTCGGCGATCTATGGCGGCAACGATCCGGCCACCTATGCCGGCCGCATCAAGGCCATCCGCGACGCCGCCAGCCCGCGGGCTTGAGGGGCCTCAAGCCTCCAGCGGCATGGTGAATTGCAGGCCCGCCGACCGGCTCGCCTGCCAGGCCACGCGGAACGGCTCCATCCGGTGGTCGAACAGAATATAGCCGTCCCTGCCGATTTCGGCCTCGTGGTCGAGGCGAATGCGCAGGCCGGTCTCGGACATGTCGAGGATGATGGCAAAGGCCCGGACCAGCCCATCGCTCCAGACGACGATGGCCCTGGTATTGACGGCTTTGCGGGTGGCGGCACGGCGTTCTCTGAACATGACACCGGTCTGCCTCGAGTCGCCGAACGGGACCCTAACGGAATTGTTAAAATGCAATTGTTCACAGCCGGCCACCATGACCCGACAGCGTCTTTGGGCTGGCCCTGACCGGCGTGTCGCTGTAGTGAGTTCGGCGAACGGCCAGGCTGGCTCCGGGCCGCGCGGCCCATCTGCCCCCGGGGCACCTGAATCGAACTCTGATCTATCAAGGCTAAACCCATGATCCCGCGCTATTCCCGTCCCGAAATGGTTGCCAATTGGTCGGCAGAAAACCGCTTCGCCATCTGGTTCGAGATCGAGGCGCACGCCACCTCCAAGCTCGCCGAACTCGGCGTCGTGCCCAAGGAAAGCGCCGACAAGATCTGGGACGTGATGAATGCGCGCAAGGCGGAGCTGGGCGATTACGGCTTCGATGTGGAGCGGATCGACGAAATCGAGCGCACCACCAAGCACGACGTCATCGCCTTCCTCACCCATCTCTCGGAGATCGTGGGACCCGACGCGCGCTTCGTGCACCAGGGCATGACCTCGTCCGACATTCTCGACACCACGCTCTCCGTGCAGCTCAGAAATGCCGCCGATATCCTGCTCGCCGATATCGATGCGCTGCTCGAGGCGCTGAAGCGCCGGGCCTTCGAGCACAGGACCACCATCACCATCGGCCGCAGCCACGGCATCCATGCCGAGCCCACCACGTTCGGGGTGAAGCTGGCGGAAGCCTATGCCGAATTTTCGCGCAACCGGACCCGCCTGGTAGCGGCGCGCGCCGAAATCGCCACCGCCGCCATTTCCGGCGCCATCGGCACTTTCGCCAATATCGACCCCGCCGTGGAAGAATATGTGGCCGAAAAGCTCGGCCTTTCCATCGAGCCGGTCTCGACCCAGGTGATCCCGCGCGACCGGCACGCCATGTTCTTCGCCACCCTGGGCGTGATCGCCTCCTCCATCGAGCGGGTGGCAACCGAAATCCGCCATTTGCAGCGCACCGAAGTGCTGGAGGCCGAGGAGTATTTCTCGCCCGGCCAGAAGGGCTCCTCGGCCATGCCGCACAAGCGCAACCCGGTGCTGACCGAAAATCTGACCGGGCTGTCTCGCCTGGTGCGCGGCATGGTCACTCCTGCCCTGGAAAACGTGGCGCTCTGGCACGAGCGGGACATTTCGCATTCCTCGGTCGAGCGCATGATCGGGCCGGACGCCACGATAACGCTGGATTTCGCGCTGGCGCGGCTGACGAGCGTGATCGACAAACTGGTCGTCTATCCGGAAAACATGCGGAAAAATCTCGACCTCTTGGGCGGGCTGCACAATTCCCAGCGCGTGCTGCTGGCGCTGACCCAGGCCGGCTATAGCCGGGAGGATTCCTATGCGGCGGTGCAGCGCAATGCCATGAAGGTCTGGGAACATCGCGGCGACCGCGCCGGGCTGTTCGCGCAGAACCTCAAGGATGACCCGCAAGTGACTCTGAGCGAAGAACAAATCGACGCCATGTTCGACGACGGTTACCACCTCAAGCACGTCGATACGATCTTCGCCCGGGTCTTCGGCGCATGAGAATTGCCGATTGCGACATCCTGATCCTGCCCGGCCTGGGCAATTCCGGGCCAGGCCATTGGCAGGTCCGCTGGGCGGAAAAGATGCGCACGGCAGCCATTGTCGAACAGGCCGATTGGGATGAGCCGGAACTGGACGACTGGGTGGATACGATCGATCAGGCGGCGCGGCTGACCATCCGCCCGGTCGTGCTCGTCGGCCATTCGCTGTCCTGCATCGCCATTGCCCATGCCGCCCAGCGCCTGCCCGAAAATGTGCGGGGCGCCTTTCTCGTGGCACCCACCGATGTCGAGTTGAGCCCGGCCGTGCCGCCGGAAGTCGAGCCGTTCCGCCCCGTGCCGCGCGATCCCTTCCCGTTCCCATCCATGGTGGTGGCGTCGACCAACGACATCTATTGCAGCATCGACCGCGCCGTCGAATTCGCCACCTGCTGGGGTTCGGACTTTCACATGGCGGGCGAAGCCGGCCACATCAATGTGCAATCCGGCCATGGCCCCTGGCCGGAAGGGCTGCTGATGTTCACGCGGCTGATGCAGCGACTGTGACCGGGGCTTACGACATCCTGCCCGAAACACCGGCAGTCGAGGATTACATGCGCCTGCGCGTGGCGGCCGGGCTCAGCCCCAAGACCGCGGAGCAGGCGGAAAAGGGCCTGCCCAATACCTGGTTCGGCATCACCGTGCGGCATGAAGGCCGCGCCGTGGGCATGGGGCGGATCATCGGCGACGGCGGCACGGCGTTCCAGATCGTCGATATCGCCCTGGAGCCGGCCCATCACGGCAAGGGCCTGGGCAAGGCGATCATGGCGGCGCTGATGCGGCACCTGGCGGCTCACGCCCCCGCCGGCGCCTATGTCAGCCTGATCGCCGACGGCGATGCCCGGCATCTTTACGCGAAATACGGCTTCGAGCCGGTCATGCCGGCCTCGATCGGCATGGCGATGCTGGTGCCGCCCCGCGTCTAGCCCGGCGGCGACCAAAGAAAGAGGCGCCCGCCGACCGGCGAACGCCTCCTGAATTTGCAGTTGAACCGATCAGCCTTCGGCGGCAACCTGTTCGTTTGCCACGGCCACCAATTGGTCCATCTTGGCGCGGATAGCTGCATCATCGACCGCGACGCCCTTGGCCTTGAGGTCGGCCGAAACCTTGTCGAACACATCGCTGTCGCCCGGGGTGGCGAAGTCGGCGGCCACCACTTCGGCGGCATAGGCATTGGCCGCATCGCCCGACAGGCCCAGGAGCTCGGCAACCCACAGGCCCAGGAGCTTGTTGCGGCGCGCCTCGGCCTTGAACTTCTTTTCAGCGTCGAAAGCGAACTTGGCTTCCTGGCCCTTCTGCCGATCTTCAAACTGGCTCATGATCTCTCCCAAATGGCTCTGTATCGCCGCCTAACCGGCTTCGGTCTTGGACATAGGCGGTCTTCGCCCGCAAATCAACGCCGCGCCCCGGGCTGCGACGGTGTGCCCCGCGCATCGCGGTCCACAGGAAAGGCCTTGCTTTCTTGCCCCGTTCTGGCGCATGAAGCGGCCCAATCCACCCACCTCTCAATGGCAACGGATTCGAGATGAACCGTCGACGCAAAATCTATGAGGGCAAGGCCAAGATCCTGTTCGAGGGTCCCGAGCCGGGCACTTTGGTTCAGTATTTCAAGGACGACGCCACCGCCGGCAACGGCGCCCGCCACGAAGTGATCGACGGCAAGGGCGTGCTGAACAACCGGATTTCCGAGTTCGTCTTCTCCAAGCTCAACGATCTGGGCATCCCGACCCACTTCCTGCGCCGCATCAACATGCGCGAGCAATTGATCAAGGAAGTCGAGATCATCCCGCTCGAGATCATCGTGCGCAATTACGCCGCCGGCTCGCTGGCCAAGCGGCTGGGGCTGGAGCCGGGCACCCGCCTGCCCCGCTCGATCATCGAATTCTGCTACAAGGACGATGCGCTCGGCGACCCGATGGTGTCCGAAGAGCACATCACCGCCTTCGGCTGGGCCAACCCGGCCGAGCTCGACGACATCATGAGCCTGGCCGTCCGCATCAACGATTTCCTCACCGGCCTGTTCATGGGCGTCGGCATCCAGCTCGTCGACTTCAAGATCGAGGTCGGTCGCCTCTATGAGGGCGACCTGATGCGCATCGTGCTGGCCGACGAGATCAGCCCGGACAATTGCCGCCTCTGGGACATCAAGACCCGCAACAAGCTCGACAAGGACCGGTTCCGCGAGAATCTCGGCGGCCTTGTGGAAAGCTATCGCGAAGTGGCCCAGCGCCTCGGCATCCTGGTGGAAAACGACAATGCGCTGACCACCGGTCCGCGTCTCGTCCAGTAGTTTCGGAAACAGATCTGATGAAAGCGCGCGTCATCGTCACGCTCAAGAACGGCGTTCTCGACCCCCAGGGCCAGGCCATCGAAGGCTCGCTGGCCAGCCTGTCCTTTGGCGGCGTCAGCAATGTGCGGCAGGGCAAGGTTTTCGACTTCGAGATCGAAGGAACCGACATCGACGCTGCGCGTTCCCAGATCAAAGCGATGTGCGAAAAGCTCCTCGCCAATACCGTCATCGAAAACTTCGCCATCGAAATTTCACATTAACGCCTTTACGGCAAAATCCTAACTCGTGCCCAGTTCGGCGCAGGACCATATAGCCATGCGTAAGTCCCAGATTGCTCTTTCCGTCATGTTCTTTGCCTCTCTCGGCCTGCTGTTCGCGGCCTATGCTTCGGTTCCGGTGTAAGGCTTTAGCCAATTCCTTACCAAGCTGGCGTTTTACAGCATTTGCAGGCCCGGGCTTAATCCCGCGGTGATGCTGCTGGCCTATGCTGCCTCCTCATCACAAGGGGGCAGCGCAGACCGATGGAAAACGCCAGGACACGGCTCGACTGGGTGGACATGGCCAAAGGCCTTTCCATCTTTCTCGTCGTCATCATGTATTGCGCCTCCAGCGTCGGGGAGGATACCGGGCAGACCGGCTTCCTGCACTGGACCATCGCCTTCGCCATGCCGTTCCGCATGCCGGAATTCTTCCTGCTCTCCGGCCTGTTCCTTAGCCAGGTGATCGCCCGACCCTGGCGCGCCTATGCCGATAGGCGCGTGGTGCACTATTTCTATTTCTACGCGCTCTGGGCCGTCATTCACATCGTCTTCAAGGAAGCGCTGGTGGGCCGCGACCCGCTGGGCGCCGCCGGCTCGCTGGCCTGGGCAATCATCTCGCCCTATGGCGTGCTCTGGTTCATCTACATGCTCGGCGTCATGGGGCTGGTCGCCAAGTTCCTGTTCGACACCAGGGCCCCGCATTGGGCCGTGCTGGCCGTGGCCGCCATCCTGCAGATGGCCAATATCCATACCGGCAGCTATCTCATCGACCAGTTCGCCGCCTATTTCGTCTATTTCTATGCCGGCTATGCCCTGGCGCCGCATATCTTCAAGCTGGCCGACTGGACCATGGACCATGTCGCGCTGGCGCTGGGCGCGCTCGCGGCCTGGGCCGTGATCAATGCCGTCATGGTGTTTTCGCCGGGCTTCGTCATGGACCCGGTGCATATCCGCATGGGCTGGGGCGCCCTGCCCGGCCTGCATCTGATCCTGGCGCTGGCCGGCTCCATGGCCGTGGTCGTATCGGCGGCCCTGCTGGTGCGCCTCCCCTGGATGAACTGGCTGCGCTGGATGGGCAGCAAGTCGCTGGTCATCTACGTGGCCTTCGTACTGCCCATGGGCGTTGCGCGCATCGCGCTGCTGCGCTTCGGCATCGAGGAGCCGAACCTGGTAAGCCTCGTCACCATGGCCGCCGCCATCGGCGCGCCGCTCGTGCTCTGGTGGCTGGTCCAGAAGCTCGGTTTCGGCAAATTCCTGTTCGAACGGCCGGCCTGGGCGCATCTGCCCGGAACCGCACGCGGCGCCAAGCCCGCCACGATACCCGCCGAATGACCGGCAGATAGACCTGAACACAAAAAAGCCGGCCCGAAGGCCGGCTTTTTTTCAGTGTCCGCCGCTGCTCAATCGGGAATGCGGAAGATATTCGGCACGATCGGACGGATGCGGAGCGGCGGCCGCGCGTCCTGGCGCTTCATGTCCGACACCAGATGCGCCCGGCCATCCGAATCCCGCACGGTCACCGGTTTCTGCGACGACGTCGATTGCTGCTGCATTGGCTTTGCTCCCCTGAAAATTACACGAAGGCCGAACGCCCCATTCCCGCCATGGTTCCGCCTTTTGCAGCGATTGCCGCTCGGCGCCGCGCAATTTGCCGGCATCCACCGGCCAGCCCCTTGCCTTTTTCATCAAGACTCACCACAAGGACCCCGAACACCCCTCAGCAACAAAGGATCAAGCGATGAAGGCCGCCGTCATCGTGTTTCCGGGCCTCAACCGCGACCGCGACATGATCGCGGCGCTGACCAAGATCGGGGGCAGCAAGCCCGCCATCGTCTGGCATCAGGACGCCGATATTCCCGATGCCGATCTGATCGTCATTCCCGGCGGCTTCTCCTACGGCGATTACCTGCGCTGCGGCGCCATCGCGGCCCGTTCGCCGATCATGGACAAGCTGCGCGAACGCGTTGCCCGGGGCGTCAAGGTGCTGGGCGTGTGCAACGGCTTCCAGATCCTGATCGAGGCCGGCCTGCTGCCCGGTGCGCTGATGCGCAACATGTCGCTGAAATTCGTCTGCCGCGAAGTGAAGCTCGAAGTGGTCAATGCCGACACCGATTTCACGCGCGGCTATTCCAAGGGCCAGATCATCCGTTCTCCGGTGGCCCATCACGATGGCAATTACTTTGCCGACGCCGAGACGCTGAAGCGCATCGAAGGCGAGGGCCGCGTGGCCTTCCGCTATGCCGAAGGCACCAATCCCAACGGTTCGATCAACGATATTGCCGGCATTTTCAACGAGAACAAGAACGTGCTCGGCCTGATGCCGCATCCGGAAAACCTCATCGAGGCCGCCCATGGCGGCGAGGACGGGCGAGCCCTGTTCGCCGCCGCGCTCCAGCAGGTGGCGTAACCCCGATATGGCCCTGCAGCGCGCTCTGACCTGGACCGGCCTGCTGCTCGGCAGCGCCGGCCTGGTGCTGCAATTTTCCATCTCGATACAGAACATGCTCGCCCACGGGCGCGACCTGCCCGGCGCCCTGGGAGCCTTTTTCTCCTATTACACCATCCTCACCAATATCGGGCTGGTCCTGGTCTACCTGTCGGCCGTGACCGGCTGGACATGGCTGGGCCTGTTCCGCCGGCCGCTGGTGCGGGGGCTGATGGCCGCCAATATCGCGCTGGTCGGCCTCTATGTGTTTTTCGTGCTGCGCTTTCTCACCGATCTCGAAGGGCTGTTTGTCGTGGCGGATATCATCCTCCACTACATTTGCCCGCTGGTTTACCTGGCTTGGTGGGGCACCACGCAGCGCCACGGCCACCTGCGCTGGACCGACCTGCCGCTGATGCTGGCGCCGACCTTCGTCTATTTCCTCTACGCCATGGCGCGCGGCGCCTGGGTGCAGGAATATCCCTATCCCATCCTCAATGCGATCGAACTCGGCTACGGCCAGGTCGCCGCCAACGCCGTCTACATGACGGCGTTCCTGGCGGTTCTGTCCGTGGCGGTGATCGCCGTCGACCACTTCCTTGCCCGCCTTTCCCGGACACCAGCCCAATGACCCTGCGCAACGACATCGCCATCACGCCCGACCTGGTCGCCAGCCACGGCCTCAAGCCGGACGAATACCAGAAGATCCTCGACCTGATCGGGCGCGAGCCGACCTATACCGAATTGGGCATCTTCTCGGCGATGTGGAACGAGCATTGCTCCTACAAGAGCTCGAAGAAATGGCTGCGCACCCTGCCCACCAAGGGTCCGCGCGTCATCCAGGGGCCGGGCGAGAATGCCGGCGTCGTCGATATCGGCGACGGACAGGCCGTGGTGTTCAAGATGGAGTCGCATAACCACCCGAGCTTCATCGAGCCCTATCAGGGCGCCGCGACCGGCGTGGGCGGTATCCTGCGCGACGTCTTCACCATGGGCGCGCGCCCCGTCGCCGCCATGAACGCGTTGCGCTTCGGTGCGCCCGACCATGAAAAGACCCGCCACCTGGTCTCCGGCGTCGTCGCCGGCGTGGGCGGCTATGGCAATTCCTTCGGCGTGCCCACCGTGGGCGGCGAGGTCGAGTTCGACGCGCGCTATAACGGCAATATCCTGGTCAATGCCTTTGCGGCCGGTCTCGCGGACACCGACAAGATTTTCTATTCCAAGGCCGAAGGCGTCGGGCTACCCGTGGTCTATCTCGGCGCCAAGACCGGGCGCGACGGCGTCGGCGGGGCCACCATGGCCTCGGCCGAGTTCGGCGACGATATCGAGGAAAAGCGCCCCACCGTGCAGGTCGGCGACCCCTTCACCGAAAAGCGCCTGCTCGAAGCCTGCCTTGAACTCATGGCCACTGGCGCGGTGATCGCCATCCAGGACATGGGCGCGGCGGGCCTGACCTGCTCGGCCGTCGAAATGGGCGCCAAGGGCGATCTCGGCATCGAGCTCGACCTCGACAAGGTGCCGGTGCGCGAGGAGCGCATGACCGCCTATGAAATGATGCTGTCGGAAAGCCAGGAGCGCATGCTCATGGTGCTGCATCCCGAAAAGGAGGCGGAAGCCCGCGCCGTGTTCGAGAAGTGGGAGCTGGATTTCGCCACCGTCGGCAAGACCACCGACGACCTGCGCTTCCGCGTGCTCTGGCAGGGTGAGGAAGTCGCCAACCTGCCGATCAAGGACCTGGGAGACGAGGCGCCCGAATATGACCGCCCCTGGACCGAGCCGGTCATTCCCGCTGCGCTGGACCGGACCGATGTGCCGCAGATGGACGTGGCCGAGGCGGTGCTGGCGCTAATCGGCGGGCATCATTGTTCCTCGCGCCGCTGGGTCTACGAGCAATACGATACCCTGATCCAGGGCAATTCCATGCAGCGCCCCGGCGGCGATGCCGGCGTCATCCGCGTCGAGGGCGCCGAAACCAAGGGCCTGGCCTTCACCTCGGACGTCAATCCGCGCTATTGCGAAGCCAACCCCTTCGAGGGCGGCAAGCAGGCCGTGGCCGAAGCCTGGCGCAACCTGACCGCGACCGGCGCCGAGCCGCTGGCCGCCACCGACAACCTCAATTTCGGCAATCCCGAACGCCCCGAAATCATGGGCCAGTTCGTCAAGGCCGTCGAAGGCATCGGCGAAGCCTGCCGGGTACTGGAATTCCCCATCGTCTCGGGCAATGTCAGCCTCTACAATGAAACCAATGGTCGCGGCATCCTGCCGACCCCCACCATTGGCGGCGTCGGCCTCCTGCCCGAATGGAACAGAAGCGTCGGCATCGGCTTCGCGGCCGAGAACCAGCCGATCCTGCTGATCGGCGGACCCGCCGAACGCGGCACCCATCTCGGCCAGTCGATCTATCTGCGCGACCTGTTCGACCGCCGCGACGGCGATGCACCCCATGTCGATCTCGCCGCCGAGAAGAAGACCGGCGATTTCGTGCGCAAGCTGATCCGCTCGGGCGTCGTCACCGCCTGCCACGACCTGTCGGATGGCGGCCTCGGCGTCGCCCTGGCAGAGATGGCCATTGCCGGCGGTATCGGCGCGAATGTCACCGATGTGGAGGGCAACGATCCCATCCGCACCTTCTTCGGCGAGGACCAGGGCCGCTATCTCGTGACGCTCAACCTCGACCCGCAGGGCAAGGAGATCGCGGCGCTCTGGAAGGAAGCCGAAGCGCTGGGCATTTTCGCGCCCTGGATCGGCACTACGGGCACCAATGCGCTGACGCTTGGCGCCGCGACATCGATCCCCGTGGCCACGCTGACAGCCGCCCATGAGAACTGGTTCCCCAGCTATATGAACGGCTAGGCCGCCATTTGCCGCCCCTCGCCTTATGTTCGCCTTTCTTTGGAGCGCTTTGCTCCGGGAAAGGCGTCGCGGAACAGGAGCGGACGATGAAACACAAGCGCGCGTTGGCCATGCTGGCGGGTTTCGGCCTGGCGCTGGCGCCGATCATGGCGGCGGCCCAGGAAATCAACATCACGCGCTCCGTGCTCACCGATCTGCCCTATACGCTGATCTACCCGGCCCCGATGGTGGCCAGCGGTGGCGGCGATGCACCGCTGATCATCAATCACCCCGAGGCGCCGCTGCAATGCGATATGCGCGTCGTGCCGGTGGAGGATACCGACTGGTCGGCGGAAACGGCGCTGTCCGCGCTGGATGATGCCGAAATCGCAGCGGCCTGGGCCGAAACGTTACCGGGCTTCACCGTCGCCAGCAAGGGAACATCGTCCTATCAGGACGCCGAAGCCCTGACCTATGAGGGCACCAGCACGGATTCGGCCATGGGCATGCCGCTGACCCTGGTGCATACCGAGGCGGTATCGTCCGGCCGGGGCTATGCGCTCGACTGCATCTATGCCGCCGATCAGGCGGCGCAGGCCCGACCGCTGGTCGACTTCATCATCGCCAATTTCGCCACCCGCTCGGACGCCGATTGCTGCGTGGGCGCTACCCTGGTGCCCGAGGAAGAACCCGTCGCGCAATAGGGTTGATGCGCGACCCCGCATTCTCGCCTTCACCGCGGTTGAAGCGGCCCGACCCGCATGCCATATCAGGGGCATGCGCCGGACGATCTCGGCCAATGGACAAACGGGGAGACAGAACATGGCTATGGACGCCAATGAAATCGAGCGCCGCATCAAGGCCGCCCTGCCCGATGCCCGGGTCGAAATCCGCGATCTGGCCGGCGACGGCGATCATTATGCGGCAACGGTGATTTCCGAAGCCTTCCGCGGCAAATCCCGCGTGCAGCAGCACCAGCTCGTCTATGCCGCGCTGCAGGGCGACATGGGCGGCGCCCTGCATGCCCTGGCCCTGCAGACCAGCGTTCCGGACTGATGCCCGGCCTGCGCGACTCCCTCGATCTCATCCGCATGGTCCGGCCCGAAGCGGGCACGGCAGCCCTCGAACATGAGATCATGGCCGAACGCGCCAGCTCGCTGAACGCCGCCGAAGCGCGCGTGAAGAAGGCGATAGCGGCGCTTGCACATGATCGACAGAAGGCGCTCGCCGAAGCCCGCGACGCGGTCTGGTGCTATTTCGTGCAGCGCGAATTGCTGGGCTTTGCGAACCACCGCGAGGTCATCGCCGATCTCGATATTCCCAGGGACGTGCTGCTGGGACTGGGCGCAGTACCGAAGAGCGACAAATGACCCGGGCAATCGTCTTCGATGTCGATGGCGTCCTGATCCACGGATATCATGCACGCCCCGATTTGCGCGACAGCTGGGATGCCAAGCTGCACGATCTCGGCATTCATGCTGACCGTTTCCAGCGGGAGTTCATCTTCGACATTTTCCTCAAGCGCGTACTGATCGGCGAAGTGCCGATGGTGGAAGCACTCGACAAGCGCCTCAAGGCTTTCGGTTACAAGGGCTCGACCCTGGCGATACTCGACTTGTGGCTAAGCCATGATTGCAACCCGAACATCGCTTTGCTGGACACCATTCGCAAGCTGAAATCCCACCCCGACGTCAAACTCTATATCGCGACCAACCAGGACCATAGCCGCGCGCAATTCCTGTGGCAGGAGATGGGGCTTCGGGAGGATTTCGAGGATATGTTCTACTCGGCACGCTTTGGGCGCACCAAGGCGGACAAGACGTTCTTCGCCATGGCGGAAGAGCGCATGATCGCCTCCGACGAGCCCCCATTGTTCTTCGACGATACGCCCAAAGTGCTGGACAGCGCCAGGAAACGCGGCTGGGAGGCCGTGCTGTTCGAGACGAACGCAGACGTCCTGGAACACCCGTGGATCGCCGCGCGATTGTGAGCGGATGCAGCTTGCATCCTGCCTCATCCACCTCGACAGCGCCGCAATCCTGACCTATCTAAAGGCAAGTCCAAAACCGGCCCTTGACACCGGCATTCCGAAAGGCTCCGCCATGACCGATATCAACGCCTTCATCGACGACCAGGTGAAGAACAACGACGTGTTCCTGTTCATGAAGGGCACCCCGGATTTCCCGCAATGCGGCTTTTCCGGCCAGGTCGTCCAGATCCTCAATTATCTCGGCGTCGAATTCGGCAGCGCCAATGTGCTGGAAAGCGAGGAGCTGCGCGACGGGATCAAGGCCTATACCAATTGGCCGACCATTCCCCAGCTCTATGTGAAGGGCGAATTCGTCGGCGGCGCCGACATCACCCGCGAAATGTTCCAGTCGGGCGAATTGCAGACCCATTTCGAACAGGCCGGCATCGCCGTCAAGCAGAGCGCCTGAGCGCCTGAATCCGATTGTGAAGGCCCTGCCCTAACCCGGCGGGGCCTTTTGCTTTTATGGCTCTCGGCTGTCGGTGGGTCGAAACGCGTGTAGCGCCTGCTCTGAAATGATATCCGCCGCATAGCGCAGGTCCCGCAGGGGGCGGACGCGGCGGGTGGCTTCGGCGTAGTTGGGGTGCTGCTTATAGGCATCGAAAGCGGCACGGTCGGCGAATTCGGCATAGACCACGACATCGACCGCATTGCCGTAAAGATCGACCTTGCTGTTGCGGCGCACCTCGAAGGTCAGGCTATGGGGGATTTCGGCCAGCAGGGACAGCCCCTCGCAGATGGCATCGACCTTGTCCGGGGACTTGGCGGTGAAAAAGACGATATGGCGGATCAATAGAGGCTCCTGAACTGGCGTCTCTGTCCACGCCTTTGCCGTAGAGGTCAACCCATCACCAATGCTGATGGGCGCCATTCCGTTTTATCGTTTTGCGTGATGGCGGGACGGGGCCTATGCTGGTGCGCCTGCCGGAGAATCCTCCCATGTCCACCGCCATCCGTCCCCCCGTCCCGCTTCCGCTGGTCATTATCGCCGGCTGCATCATTGCGGCCATCGGCTTCGGCACGCGCGGCTCGTTCGGGCTCTTCACCTTGCCGGTGACGGAGGATCTCGGCCTCAGCCGCGAGCAATGGGGCATGGCCATGGCCATCCAGAACCTGGTCTGGGGCCTGGCTCAGCCCTTTGCCGGCGGCATGGCCGACCGCTACGGCACCGGGCGGGTGCTCGCCCTTGGCGGCATCGTCTATGCCGCGGGCGTGCTCGGCATGGCCTTTTCGCCCGATACGCTGACCATGACGCTGACCGCCGGCGTGGTCACCGGCGTCGGCATCGCCATCGCTTCCTTTGGCGTCGTCATGGCCGCCTTCGGCCGCGTCGTGCCGGCGGAAAAGCGCAGCTTCGTCTTCGGCATCGCCACGGCGGCCTCCTCGGCGGGCCAGTTCATCTTCGCCCCCTTGGGTCAGGGCTTCATCAACGCCTTCGGCTGGCAGATGGCCTTGGTGTGGATCGCCATGCTGCTGCTGCTGATCATCCCCTTGTCGGCGGCCCTGCGCGGCCGCGCCGAGTCGGTGCCCGGCGAGGCCGACCTGCCGTTCATGCAGGCCCTGTCGCGCGCCTGGGGCTATGGCTCCTATCGGCTGCTGGTCATCGGCTTTTTCGTCTGCGGCTTCCACCTGGCCTTCATCAATGTCCATATGCCGGCCTATCTGGTGCAATGCGGTCTCTCCCCGGAAGTGGGCTCCTGGACCATTGCGGTGATCGGGCTGTTCAACATTGCCGGCTCGCTGCTGTCAGGCTGGCTGGGCAGCCGGCTGCCCAAGCAATTGCTGCTGGCCCTGATCTATTTCCTGCGTGCCATCGCCATTGGCGCTTTCCTGTTATTCCCGGTGAGCGAAATCACCGCCTATACCTTCGCGGCGGCGATGGGCCTGCTCTGGCTGTCCACCGTGCCGCTGACCGCCGGCCTGGTCAGCCTATTCTTCGGGCCGCGCTATATGGGCATGCTCTATGGCATCGCCTTTCTCAGCCACCAGATCGGCTCCTTTGTCGGCGTCTGGCTGGGCGGCTATGTCTATGACCTCACCGGGGCCTATGACCTGGTCTGGTATCTGGGCATCATCCTCGGTCTCGCCTCGGCGGCCATTCACATTCCGATCAACGAACGCACCGATTCCAGCTTCGCACTCAAGGTGGCGTGATTCCTTCATCGCCTGATGCCGATTGAAGGCTTGCCAAATCCAGCCATGCGGTTCATGGTCCGCCCATTCCTTCGGCCGCCATCGTCGCGGCCACGACGAGTTTCAGACATGTCCGATCACTTTTCGCGGGTTCTTTCCCGTCCCGAATTCATTGCTCTCATCGCCGCCCTGATGGCGGTAAACGCCCTGGCCATCGACGTCATGCTCCCCGCCCTGCCCTATATGGGCGAAGCGCTGGGCATTTCGAACGAGAACGAACGGCAATTCGTCGTCAGCGCCTATATGCTCGGCATGGGCATTGCCGTGCTGGCCTTCGGCCCGCTGACCGATCGCTTCGGCCGCCGCGCGCCATTGCTTATCGGTGTCGGGATCTATGTCGTCGCCGCCATCGTTGCCGCTTTCGCCCCCAATTTTACCATCCTATTGGTGCTGCGCTTCATTCAGGGCATGGGGGCGGCCAGCGTGCGCGTGATCTCGCAGGCCGTCGTGCGCGACCGCTATTCGGGCCGCGAAATGGCCGAGGTCATGTCGCTGACTTTCATGGTCTTCATGGCCATTCCCATCATCGCGCCTGGCATCGGCCAGGTGCTGCTGCTCACCGGTCCCTGGCAATCCATCTTCATTTTCATGGGGCTACTGGCCCTGGCGCTGTGGATCTGGACCTATCTGCGCCTGCCCGAAACGCTGCCGCTGGACCAGCGCCGCCCGCTAAGCCTCAGCGGCATCCTGGGCAGTTTCCGCATCGTCTTCACCAATCGCGTGGCGATTTTCTATGGCCTGGCCGGCATGTTCCTGTTCGGGGCGCTGTTCGGCTTCATCACCTCCGCCCAGCAGATCTATGTCGATATCTATGGGCTGGGGGTCTATTTCCCCGTGGCCTTCGCCGCCATGGCGGGCCTGATGGCGGTGTCCTCCTTCACCAATTCCCGTGTGGTCAGGCGCTTCGGCATGCGGCGCCTGTCGCATGGGGCGATGCTGGCCTTCACGCTGTTTGCCGGCATCTGGCTGGTGCTGGCCCTGAACGACATGCTGCCGCTCTGGCTGTTCTTCAGCCTGCTCGCCGTGATCATGTTCTGCTTCGGCTGGTCGTCGGCCAACATGAATTCGCTGTCCATGGAACCACTTGGCAATGTCGCGGGCACCGCCGCATCGGTCTTCGGCTTCATCCAGACCGTAGGTGGCGCCCTGATCGGCTCCTATACCGGCCAGCATTTCGACGGCACGACCGTGCCCACGGCCATGGGCTATTTCATCACCGGCGCCCTGGCCCTGATCTGCATCCTGATCGCCGAAAAAGGCCGGCTTTTCGGCGTTGGCGAGCAATATAGCAAGGCCGATTCAGCCCCGGTGATGGACGCGCACTAGGCGCTATTACCCCGTCGGTCCCGGCAATTCGAGCTGGGACCGGTCGCTATAAACATGGTCCACAAGGCCCCAGCTCCGGGCTTCCTCGGGCGACATGTAGCGATCACGCTCCAGGGCGGCCTCGACCTCCTCATAGGTGCGGCCGCAATGCTTTGCGTAGAGATTATTGGTGCGCCGCTTGAGGCGCAGGCTCTCCTCGGCATGGATCATGATGTCGGTGACCTGGCCCTGATAGCCGCCCGAGGGCTGGTGTAACATGATGGAAACATTGGGCAAACTGGCGCGCATCCCCGGCGCGCCCGCCGCCAGCAGCAGCGTCGCCGCCGAGGCGGCCAGCCCCATGCACAGGGTTCCGACCGGGGCCTTGATGAATTGCATCGTGTCGTAGATGGCGAGGCCGGCCGTGACCACGCCGCCGGGCGAATTGATGTATAAATATATGGGTTTGCCGGGATTTTCGGCTTCGAGGAACAGCAGCTGGGCGCTGACCAGGCTGGCCATGTTGTCCTCGATCTGGCCATTGAGGAAGATGATCCGCTCCCGCAGCAGGCGGGAATAGATATCGAAGGCGCGTTCGCCGCGGCTGGAATTCTCCACCACCATAGGGACGAACTGCATCATGTCGCGCATCGGCGACCTCCTGTGATTTCAAGGTGTTAGGGCGAAAGGCTTAGGCAGCGCGCAGCATGGTGGGCGCCGTCTCGTTGCTGTTGGCAGCCGCCGGAATGACCAGCGGGGCATGGGTCAGCCGGAAGCCGGTGCCGCCATTTTCGTGCGGCGTCAGCTCGATTGTCACGAGGCTCTCCTCGTTTCGCTCTTTCCAGCGATAGGTCAGCAGACTGTTAGCGTTGACTGTCTCCAGATGCACGCTGACGTCATCCGGCTTCCGCAACCAGCGATCGCGATATTCGGGGATGGTCAGCGCCCGCCAGATTTTCTCCGGCGGCGCATCGAGAACGGTCTCGAAAACCAGTTCGCTCTCGGTATCGCTCATTGGTCCATCTCCCTGAGCAGGTCTTTGAGATTGTCGATGCGGCTGGGCCAGAAATCGCGATAGCGGCCGAGCCAATCATGCAGCGGCGCGAAACCGTCCCGCGCGATGCGGTAATGGCTGTAGCGGCCCTCGCGGCGCTCGCTGATCAGCCCCGCCCCGCGCAGCACCGCCAGATGCTGCGACATGGCCGGCTGGGTAATGGCAAAGCCGGCCCGCAGATCGGTGGCATTCATCTCGGCGCCGGCGAGGCGTTCGAGAATGGCGCGGCGGGTCGGATCGGCCAGAGCCTTGAAGATTTCGGTCTCGCTCATGCAGATTAGATAAGCACAGACTTATGAGTCGTGGCAAGGGGGTGAGCGGCATGAGCCGGGCCGATGAGTGCGCCGGGTAAGAGCCCTCGGTCAAGCCCGAGGGTGACGACCTGTGTGGGGGATGAAGGTGACGAGCGGTGGGTGGGTGAGGGCGTGGCAGGACGCGGACGCCCGGCTAGATCGCGAACACTTCGCGGCGCAGTTCGGTCCAACTGGCCTGGTCGGGAGCGACCAGCAGGCCGCCGCCGAGATCGCCGGGGCGATAGGGCGAGCCGTCGAACTTGGCGACATGGGCGCCCGCCTCGCGCATCATCAAGGCGCCGGCCACGTGGTCCCAGGGCATGAGCTTGCCATAGGCGAGGAAATGCACATTGCCGCCGGCGGCGAAGCGATATTCGTGCCCGGCGCAGCGATAATTGGCGCTCATCTTCACCTTGGCCAGATTGGCCAGGATGGTGCGGCGCTGCTCGAGGGGAAAGAAGGCCGTCGAGGCCAGGCCGCCCATTTCGGCCAGCGGCACCGGATCGGCATATTTCATGCGGATGCGGCGGCCATCGGGAAAGACCTGCCAGGTGCCGCAGCCCTTTTCCGCCATGAGGAAATCGTCGCCCATGGGATCGTAGATGACGCCGGCCACCGGCTCGCCGTTCTGCACCACTGCGGCCATGACCGCGAACAGCGGCAGGCCGCCGGCGAAATTGGCCGTGCCGTCGACGGGATCGACATAGATGACGATCCGGTCCTCGAGGCTCGAGTCCAGAAGGCGCGGATTGGCGGCCACCGCCTCCTCGCCGATGACCAGAATATCGGGGGAATGATCGCGGATCGCGGCGGTGATGACGCGCTCAGCATTGGTATCGGCCTCGGTGACCAGGTCGAAGGCGCCGGTCTTGGTCTGGATCATGCACTCGTCCAGCCGCCGGAAGCGCGGCACGATCTCCTGCTTGGCGGCCTGTTTGAGGATGGCGGCCAGGCGGTCGATATTCATGCGTCTATTCCTTTGGCTGGATGGAGAGGCCCGCGAAATCGAAGAGACGCGGGTCGAGCATATGGCTCGGATTGATATTGCCCAAAGCGCGGATCATCACGTCCTTGCGACCGGGCATGGCCTTTTCCATGTCGGTCAGCATGGCTTTGGTGACATTGCGCTGGAGCCCATCCTGCGACCCGCAGAGATCGCAGGGAATGATCGGGAAGGCCATGGCATCGGAAAAGCGCTGCAAATCTTCCTCGGCGCAATAGATCAGCGGCCGCAACACTTCGAGGTCGCCTTCGTCATTGACCAGCTTGGGCGGCATGGCGGCCAGCTTGCCGCCGTGGAAGAGGTTCATGAAGAAGGTTTCGAGGCTGTCGTCGCGATGATGGCCGAGAACCAGCGCCGAGCAGCCCTCCTCCCGCGCGATACGATAGAGATTGCCGCGCCGCAGCCGCGAGCAGAGCGAGCAATAGGTGGCGCCGGCGGGCAGCTTGTCGGTAACGATCGAATAGGTGTCCTGATATTCGATGCGGTGCTCGAGCCCCAGCCCGGTGAGAAAATCGGGCAGGATATGCTTGGGAAAATTCGGCTGGCCCTGATCGAGATTGCAGGCCAGAAGCTCCACCGGCAGCAGGCC
>Ga0160493_100126_pt1 | contig 41068 bp, 38 predicted proteins | sample DID2MG_2_FD_108262 | JGI IMG/M metagenome (GOLD analysis project Ga0160493, IMG submission 108262) | Enriched soil microbial communities from UW Madison campus, WI, USA - DID2878_E24_FP2 MG | ecosystem: Environmental > Terrestrial > Soil > Unclassified | place: USA: Madison, Wisconsin | collected... | reverse complement strand
TTTCCGCGACCGCCTTCTGGTACCAGACCCTGCCGAGCGCGCCGCTGCGCCCTCTTCAGGACGCTGATTATCTCGATGTCATCTGAAAACTGAAATCAACCTGGGAGAGAGAAATGCGCTTCTTCAAAACTCTGGCGGTTTCTGCCGCGACCATGATGGTAACGACAGCCCTCCACGCGCCGGCGAACGCGGTGGAAATCGAATACTGGCAATACATATTCGATAGCCGCATCAAGGCCATGGATATTCTCATAGAGAATTTCGAGGCGGCCAATCCGGATATCACGGTCAAGCAAACTACCTTCCCCTTCGCCGACTATCAGACCAAGGTTGCCGCGGCCGTCAGTTCCGGCACAGGTCCCGATGTGGTTCAGCTCTATTATGGTTGGCTCGACAAGTTCCAAAAGGGCGGCCTTCTCCAGCCCCTGTCGCAGGACGTCTTCCCGCATGAGCAGTTGCAGACGGATTTCTTCCCCGTCATCGACGCCATGAAGCGCGAGGGCGAATATTACGGCTTGCCCACTGCCGTGCGTTCGCTTGCGCTCTTCTACAACAAGGACATTTTGGCTCAGGCTGGCGTTGAAGCGCCTCCCGAAACGCTGGACGAGCTTGTGGATATTGCCATTAAGACGACGCAGCGCGACGGCGCGGGGAATTTGCTCTCCGCAGGCATTGCCCTCGACACCTCAAAACAAGACGCCCAATGGTGGCGTGAGGTTCTGACCCGTCAGTTCGGCGGCACGCCATACAGCGACGACTACCTCACCGTCAATTATGCCGACGAAGCCGGTGCGGAGGCTCTGCGCTTCTACACAGATCTGCAATTGAAGCACCAAGTCGGTCAGTTGGGCTTCATGGATGATGGCCCGGCTTCATTCCGCGCCGGCAAGGCGGCCATGATCATTGATGGCAGCTTCGGCATCGGCAATTACGCCGCTATCGATAGCTTTGAATGGGGCGTGGCTGAAATCCCGGCCAATGCCGAAGGCGTGCGCGGCAATTATATCAGCTACTGGGCCAATGCCATCACCAGTACGACCAAGGACGAAAAGCTGGCGGCGGCGGAAAAGTTCATGGCCTATATCACCTCGCCGGAAGCCATGGACATCTGGCTCGACGTTGCCGGTGAACTGCCGGCCCGTCGGGAAGTCGCCTTTACCGAAGAGAACCTTGCCGATCCGATCTACGGCCCGTTCCTCAAGGCTTTCGACTATGCGACCGTGACGCTATTCGTCGACGAGACCAGCCAGCGCCAGGCCGTTATCGACATGGTCAATCGCGTGCTGCTCCAGGGCCAGAGCCCCGAAGACTCGGTGGCTCAGGCTGCGAGGGAAGAGCAGTCCGGCATCGACCGGATGAGCCGGTAGTCGCGGTCATGACCCTGGACAATGCAAAGCTTCGGGACGCGGCTGCAAGCCGCGTCTCCCGGTTCAGCCTTCACCAGAAGCACGTCATGTGGGCATGGGCTTTTCTCGTCCTGCCCGTGCTGTTCTATGGCGTGGTGCGCTTCTGGCCGACCCTCAACGCCTTCTGGCTCTCGCTGACCGACTGGAGCCTGTTCGGGGTTCCCAATTTCATCGGGCTCGAGAATTACCAGCGCCTGCTCGACGATCCGGCCTTCTGGCAAGTGTTCCGAAACACCTTCGCCTATCTCGTCATCGGCACGCCGGTCAGCCTCGTCCTCTCCTTCGTCGTCGCCTACCAACTCGACCGGGTGCGCTTCATGCACGGCTTCATCCGGGCGATGTATTTCATCCCGTTCCTGACAACCGCCGTGGCGATGGCCTGGGTCTGGCGCTGGTTCTATCAGCCCGTCCCGATCGGCCTGATCAACAACCTTCTCGCCGCGATCGGCCTGCCGCAGCAGCCATTCCTGCGCTCTACCGATCAAGCGCTGCTGGCAGTCCTGGCGCCCGCGATATGGGCCGGGCTGGGCTTCCAGATCGTCATCTTCATGGCCGGGCTGCGCGCCATTCCCGAAACCTATTACGAGGCCGCGCGCGTCGATGGGCTGTCACCCGCCGCGATTCTATTCCGCATCACCATCCCCCTGCTCAAGAACACCACGATTTTCCTCGTCGTCTTCTCGTCCATCGGCTTCCTGCGCATTTTCGACCAAGTGTACAACATGACCACGGGCGATCCAGGTGGGCCGCTCAACTCGACCAAGCCGCTGGTGCTGACGATCTATCAGAGCGCCTTTTCCAGTTTCGAGATGGGCTATGCCGCGGCGCAGACCGTGGTGCTGTTTTCCATCCTGCTCGCAACCTCGCTGCTGCAGCTTTACCTGATGAGGGACCGCTGATGGCCATCACAGAATCTCGCGCCGGCAGTCGCCTGCTGCGCTACAAGATGGTGCGGCCCGGCGCCGCCCTGGTATGGTTCCTGCTGTTTGCGGGCGGGCTGGTGATGATGACGCCCATCATCTACATGCTCGCTACCTCGCTCAAGGATGCCTCGCAGGTCTATGACCTTCAGTTCATCCCGTCGGCGCCGACGCTGGACAATTACATCACGCTGCTGACCGATGGACGGTTCAGCCGCTGGCTGGCCAATTCGGCCTTTGTCGCGGTGGCCGTGACCCTGTCCAACCTGTTTTTCGACAGCCTTGTCGGCTATACGCTGGCCAAGTTCCGCTTCCGCGGCCGCAGCATCGTCTTCATCGCCATTCTGTCCACCCTGATGATCCCCACCGAAATGCTGGTGATCCCGTGGTATCTGATGGCCCGCGACATGGGCTGGCTGAACAGCTATTGGGGCATCATGTTCCCCGGTATGATGACCGCCTTCGGGACCTTCCTGATGAAGCAGTTCTTCGAGGGTATCCCGGACGACTTCCTCGAAGCGGCGCGCGTCGACGGCATGAACGAGTTCCAGATCTGGTGGCGCATCGCCATGCCGCTGGTGGCTCCTGCCCTTTCGGCACTGGCGACGTTCACCTTCCTCAATAACTGGACGGCGTTCATCTGGCCGCTGATCGTCACCAGCGATCCCGAGCTCTACACCATGCCCGTTGGTCTCTCGAGTTTCTCTGTCGAGAATTCGGTGCAATGGGAAATGATCATGACCGGCGCCAGCGTCGCCACCATCCCCACCCTGCTCGTCTTCCTCGTGCTGCAGCGCTACATCGTACGCGGCGTGATGATGGGCGGCCTTAAATAAGAACAAGACGCGCCGGCCGAGGCGTGAGGAGAATGAAATGGCAGGTATTGCACTGAGTGGCCTGACGAAGCGATATGGACAGCAGACCGTATTGCATAGGCTCGACCTGGATATTCAGGACGGCGAGTTCATTGCCCTGGTGGGCCCTTCGGGTTGCGGAAAGTCCACCACCCTGCGCATGATCGCCGGGCTGGAAGATATCACGGGCGGCGACTTGCGTATCGGCGACCGGGTGGTCAACGATGTCGAACCCAAGGACCGGGACATCGCCATGGTGTTCCAGAACTACGCCATTTACCCACATATGAGCGTAGCGCAGAATATTGGGTTCGGGCTCTATTCGTCCGGCTTGAGCAAAGCGGAAAAGCAGGAGCGAGTGACGGCGGCGGCGAAGATGCTGGGGCTGGAACCGCTGTTGCAGCGCCGGCCAGCCCAATTGTCCGGTGGCCAGCGTCAGCGCGTGGCCATCGGTCGCGCCATGGTCCGTAACCCGGCTGTCTTCCTTTTCGATGAGCCCCTGAGCAATCTCGATGCGCAATTGCGCGGACAGATGCGCATCGAGATCAAGCGCCTGCATCGGCAGTTGGGGACGACAATCGTCTATGTGACCCACGACCAGATCGAGGCCATGACCATGGCCGACCGTGTGGTGGTTATGAAGGATGGGCATATCCTTCAGGTCGGCTCACCCATGGCATTGTACGAAAACCCCGTCGATGTCTTCACCGCCCGTTTCATCGGCACGCCGACCATCAATATGATGGAGGGCAGACTGACCTCGCATGATGCTGGCACTAGGCTTGTCCTGGCGAATGGCATCGAAGAGGCGGAACTGGGAACCCTATTCTCCGTCCCCAATGCCAACCTGCCCGTGCTGGTCGGGATCCGCCCGCAGGATCTGAGCGTGGCCAATGAGGTCACACCGGGACATCTCTCCTTTAGCGGTGAGGTGGTCGAAGTGGAACCGCTCGGCTCCGAAGCTCTGGTTCACGTTCAGGTGGGCGAGGACATCCTCATTTCAAATTTCCATGGCATGCAATTACCTGCAATCGGCTCATCGATCCGCCTGACGATTGCGCCCGAGCGTCTCTACCTGTTCGACAAGACTACAGAAAAAGCGCTGGTGCGTGCCGGGCGCTAGTCCTTTCCGCGCAGTACCTTTCGCATGGAATTGATCAGCAGGGTCGTGACCTGGGCCGGGGGAAGATTTGCCGGCAGCATGGCGATGAGCGGGCTGGCCACTCTGGGAACAAATGGGCGGACGACTACGGGCAGGTTAGCGACGTCCGCCGCAGGCATGGGCGGCACCAGTCCCACGCCGAGGCCGGCTGCGACCATGTCATGCACATGCTGGCTATGATGGCACTCGATCGCCAGGTCATATTCCAGACCTTCCGCCAGGAACGTGGCCCGAATGTCATGCATCCACGCCTCAGGTCCCGTTACCGAGCCTGACAGGAGCGGCATGTCGTTGAGGTCTTTGGGTGAGATTGAGGCTAGGCTCGCCAGGGGATGCTTTTCGGGCAAGACGCACACGATATTGTCGTCGCTGAGCAATTCATGACGCACCGAACTGTCTCCGAGCGGGCCATGGAAGACTCCCAGATCGATCTCGCGCCTGAGCAGGCGTTCAGCGATGACCGGTGGCGGCAACAGCTTTAGGCGCAGCCGGGCCGTTTTGTTGGATTTGCGGAAGGCGGCAAGAAATTGGGCAATCAGACCGGAGCCCAAGCCGGGCGAGAATGCGATGGAACATTCGCCGGACATGCGGTGCTGAAGGTCATCAACAATGCGTTCCGCTGACGCCACACGATCAAACACTTCTTCCACTGACGAGTAGAAAACCTGCCCTTCCGTCGTCGGCAGCAGACGACCGCGTGACCGATAGAACAGGATCAGACCGGTTCGCTGCTCGATATATTTTATGACCTTGCTGACGGCCGGCTGCGAAATATCCAGCATGGATGCGGCGCCCGCTTGGCTGCCAGTTCTTACTACCGCCCAGAACACCTCGAGATGACGCACTGAAATGTGATGGCGGCCCACGAGTCGCTTGTTTGGTTTGCTGTCTGGCATTCTTCCTCGCCTCCAGCATGTTGATATATCGCAGCAGAGCAAGGATGCCATTAGGTGTAGGGCGAGTGTCCGCTTTTAGCTTCTCGAAGCGGATGGGGGAACGGCCGGAATGAGGGCGCGCTGCCGACCTTTCCTCGAGATTTAGCGGGCGTTGGCGGTGCGAAATTTCGCAACATATTTCTGAGGCTCTGGAGCTGCGATTGTGTTCGACGCAGATCACTCAGGGTTATTCTCATGACCCCGGCGTCAACGGTCCTGCAGGTAACATATGGTTCGACTTCTGGTTCCCATGGATCGCCATGCGCAGACGCGAGCCCGTGCGCAATTGCATTGCGTACACCTCTGGGTTCGACAAGATCTTTTAAAAACGCATTCAAGATGTCCGTGGCAGCGTCGGGGGGCGCACGACGCCAATTTATTCCGGCGTCGATCATTTCACCTTCAAGCCAGCCCCATACGATAAGGGTCCTGCCTATTTCAGCGTGAAGATCCTCTAGTGTTGGTCCAAGCTCGCTCACGCCGTGACACTACACCGTCACCGTTGCCGATCAACCCGATGTTCGCTCGATGACTTGTTCGAAAGGGGCGCCTCTTAGCCACGGGAGAGATAGCATGGTGCTTGGAACACCAGTTTGCGGTCGACCTTCTACCGGCAGAGTGCAGAAGCGAGACCGTCTAGAACCTCGTACACTAGGGCCACGCGCCACTACGAGCGGTTAGCAAATCGTAAACCTTAACCCCGCTTTAACCATCCGATGCAACACTTGGCGAACTTGGAGTTCGCCATGCGCGCAAAGCACGTCTTGATAGCCAGTCTTGTCTTCCTGATGTCAGGCGCCCCGAACCTTGCCGAGGATTTGCCCAATCGGTTTGAGGTTGCCGCGGCTATCGAAAAGGACAGCGCCGGCATCTACAAGCTCAAGTGGCAACGCCAATTGCTTGCGATCCAAGCCGCCTTTGCTGCCGAACTCGGTGACGAGGCGCCAGTGGATTATACCGCCACCGGCTCCATCACTCCGACAAGTCCAGAACGTCCGACGCGGTAAAGGTCTCCCAGCGCTTGACCCCGCTGGTGACGGAATTGACCGAGCGGCGCTGACCAAGCTCGCCCTTCAGCCAACATTGTTTCGGCCCGCTCGCAAACGAGAAGGCAACGCATTGATCGTTGTCGACGCAGGCCATGCGGCATTCGCCCGGCGTATCAACGCCCGGCCAGGGCGAGGACTGCAGATCGCCGCCGAGGAAATCGGTGCGCGGCAGCACATCGACGGTGGGGTCAATGACGCCGATCTCAAATGTCGGCGCGGTCGAAATCCTTGGGGGCAGGAAGACGCCCGATAGGGCGTCGGCATAGCCTTCGAGCCTGTCGGTGCCGCTCTTGAGGAAGCAGTTCGGCCCGCGCGTCAGTGTGGGATTGGCATTGAAGGTGAAGGCGATGCACTGCTGATTGCCAAGGCACGAAGCGGCGCAGGCGACGACATCGGCCTCCCGCTCGGACGAAATGTCCTGCCCATAGAAATCGAGCCCTTCGTAAAGAGCGAGCCGCAGGGTGTCGTCTTCGACATTGGTTTCGGTCGGCGGGTGCGTCTTCGGATTATCAGTTTCCGGCTCGATCAGGGCAGCGAGGGCTGCATAATCGGTCTTGCCGCGGAGGCCCTTGCCGACCCTGTTGATGCCGAGATTATCGAGCTCGGCCTGGGTGAAGACATACATGTTCTCGCTCGGCGTGCGGAACATGCGTGTAAACACCTCGGTGGGCGTCTCGAATCGGGTGAGCACTTCAAGGATGTCGGACACCGAGGATTGGACGCCCGAGGGGTCCGGCGTCTCGGACCACATCTGGTGAACCCCGAGCTTACCTGCGACGAGGCGCTCCTTGCCGGCAAAGAAAATGAAGGCGCAGGCCGAAAAACAGCGGGCGCTGTCGGGGATAACCGTGCTCAGCCCCTTTGCGTGGATGTCGTCGGCGATGATCAGGGCGCTGGCGACGAGGCCGCCAGCGCTTGAGAGCACGACGATCTTGGCATCAGGACGCAGCGCCAAGGCGCGACGAAACTCGAGCGGCGTGCCTACACCTATATCGCCGTCGAGCAAGATCGCAGATTGGCTTTCATCGGAAATGACGAAGGCGCCGATCCGCTCATCGGCAGCGGCGGGCAGCAACGTCATCGCCAAGACGAGCATCAGTGACAGCAAGAAATGCATTTTATCCCCCAGTAAGAGGATAGAAGCAGTTGAACGCCCGACCCGCAACATAGGCGTTTGGCATCTACGGAAATTTTGCGCGGCGGGGAAAGGAGATTGCCGTTCAACGCCCCGATATTTCAGGTCGCAAAGTGTCCGCTTTCGGGAAACGGCGAAGGGCAGTCCGATGACCGAAATGAGGGCGCGTTTCTGCCCGTCAGCTTCCGACCCCATGCACTAACCCGCTCCGCGGGAGGGGTGGGCGCGGGATGTTCAGCGTCTTCGTTTAGGCCGTTGAGCGGCTGAGGTCGCAGTCGGACCATGGAGTTTCTTTCAACGAGAGGAACTCCCCATGGTTACGTCACCGACCATTTCACCGGTATCGCCACTCCGCCAACGCATGCAGCAGGACATGCTGATGCGTGGCCTTGGCGTCCACACCCAGCAAGATTATGTGCGTCACGTCCGGCGCTTTGCCGTCTTTCTGGGGCAGAGCCCTGACACGGCCACGGCAGACGATATCCGCCGTTATCAGCTCCACCAGCATGAGAGCGGCGTCAGCCCTTCCACGATCAACGGCGCGGTCTCGGCCTTGCGCTTCCTGTTCGATGTGACGCTGAAGCGGCGGGATCTGTCGCGGGCCCTGGTGATCACCCGTTATCAGCGGCAACTGCCCGACGTGCTCAGCGTCGAGGAGGCGGCCCGGCTGCTCGAGGCGGCACCAGGTATCAAATACAAGGCCGCGCTCGGGGTCGCGTATGGCGCCGGGCTGCGCGTCTCTGAGGTCGCGCACCTCAAGGTCGACGATATCGACAGCGCCCGCATGCTGATCCGGATTGAACAGGGAAAAGGCCGCAAGGATCGCAATGCCATGCTCTCGTCCCAGCTGCTGGAGCTGCTGCGCCTGTGGTGGCGCGAGGGCAAGCAGCGGGGCGTCATGCTGCCCCATGGCTGGCTGTTTCCGGGGCGCTCGCGCACCGATCCGATCTCGTCGCGGCAATTGCATCGCGCGGTGCAGGAAGCGGCCGAGGTCGCCGGCATCCGCAAACGGGTCAGCCCGCACACCTTGCGGCACAGCTTTGCCACGCACCTCCTGGAGCAGGATGTCGATATCCGGGTCATTCAGGTGCTGCTCGGGCACTCAAAGCTTGAGACGACCGCGCTCTACACCAAGGTCTCGACACGCACGATCCAGGCGGTCGCCAGCCCGCTCGACCGGCTGATGGCCCTGATGGAGGACAAGTCTCCGCCCGCCTGAGCCAGTGCGCGCCACCATCGAGGTTGCCGATATCTTTCGGGCTGCCGGTCCTGCCTATCGCGCGACCCATGCCGGGCATCTGAGACTCAGCCAGCTCAAGGTCATGTCGGCGATCGAGACCTGTCGCACTGCAGCTCTGGGCGGTCACGTCGAAGCCTGTTCTGACTGCGGGCATCAGCGGATCGCCTATAACTCCTGCCGCAACCGGCACTGTCCGCGGTGCCAGGGCGCGGCGGCACGCACATGGTTGGAGGCCCAGGAGGCCAATCTCCTGCCGGTCGGTTACTTCCATGTCGTCTTCACGCTGCCCGCCGAGATCGCCGACATTGCCTTCCACAACAAGGCGCTGGTCTACGACCTGCTGTTCAAGGCGGCGTCCGAGACCATGCTGACGATTGCCGCCGATCCCAGGCACCTGGGCGCCCGCATCGGTATCACCGCCGTGCTCCATACCTGGGGTTCAGCCATGACCCACCATCCCCATATCCACATGATCGTGCCCGGTGGTGGCATCGCGCCGGATGGACGGTGGATCTCGTCGCGCCCGGCCTTCCTGCTGCCGGTGCGGGTCCTCGGGGCGCTGTTCCGCCGGTTGTTCCTGAGCAGGCTGATGCAACTCCATGATGCCGGACAGCTCGCCTTCTTCGGCAGGCTGTCAGGGCTCAGCGATCGCCGTTCCTTCCAGCGTCATCTCGCACCGGTCCGCAGAAAGCGTTGGGTGGTCTATGCCAAGGCGCCCTTTGCCGGACCAGAGGCGGTGCTCGCCTATCTCTCGCGCTATACCCACCGCGTGGCGATCTCGAACAGTCGCCTCATTGCCTTCGACGGGACCACCGTGACCTTCCGGTACAAGGACTATCGCCGTTCTGGCGTCGATCGGCAGCAGGTCATGACCCTGGCCGCCGACGAGTTCATTCGCCGCTTCCTGACCCACCTCCTGCCGCGCGGGTTCCACCGCATCCGGCACTACGGCCTGCTCGCCACCTCCGCCCGCAAGGACTGCCTCGCCCAGGCCCGCGATATGTTGGGGGTGGCGCCGGCGACGGACGAACCGCCGGCCGCCGAGACCGCCCCAGACCCGTGCCCGCCTTGTCCCTGCTGCGGCGGCACCATGGTGATCATCGAGACCTTCGCGGCATGGTGCCAGCCGCGGGGCCCACCGACCGCGCGACCAACAACCGGGAGACCGTCCATGACCCGGCATGATCTGCTTGGTCAAACGGCCGCGCCACATCGTGGGCCGACGGGATGGTTCGTGCCAGGCGCCACAGCGACCATCATCATGCACGCCAATCCCAGCAACACCGCCGCCGCTGAGGCCCAAAGGCTGCCCGGACGACGTCCACCTGGCGAGGGCTCCACGCTATATGTAGCGGCGCGCAGCAGGACTTCGGTCACGTTAAAACGGAAAACCCCATAGCACAGTGCACGCGGACCGCGGGTTCCTGCATGGGTGGCTTTGCGACGCCAAACGGCATCCCAAACCCTTCACCCTTGCGGCCATGGTAGCCATCTAAGCGGATTGGCAGCTTTAGGATGTGACGAAAGGCCGTTGAACGACCGAAATGAGGGCGCATAGCTGCCAGACTAAAGCAATCATGCTCCCTCAAGCGGCCCGAGTATCTGAGAGCTCCGTGTGCCCCCCGCTTTTGGCCACGCTATCGACGATAATCTGCAGCTGACCACGTGAGCAGGGCTCGATGCGCGCGTCGATCCGATAGACGTCGCGGAGGAGCTGACGGTTGATGACCTCGCCGGTTGCACCCACGCCCCTCAGTCCTCCGCGCTCGATGACCAGGGCCTTATCGGCAAAACGCATGGCTTGGTTGAGGTCATGGATGGCGATAAAGACGATGATACTGCGCTCGCGCGCCACCTGCTGCATGAAATCGAGCACTTCCATCTGCCGGTGCAAGTCGAGCGCACTGGTGGGCTCGTCCATCAGCAATATGTCCGGCTCACGCACCAGCGTCTGCGCAATGCCCACGAGCTGGCGCTGACCGCCGCTCAACTCGCCGAGGTTGCGGAAGGCAATATCGGTGATATCGATGGCACTCATCACCCCGTCGATCAGCGCCAGGTCCTCGTCGTTGACCTTCCAGCCCGACCCCTGCTTACGCGCGAGCAGGATGGATTCGTAAACCGTCAGAACGGCATTGGCCGAGGTGTCCTGCGGCATGTAGCTGATGGCGCGCTTGCCCTTTTCCGAGCCTTCAACATGCACCTTGCCTGGCCCGTGTAGCAGGCCGGCCATACGCTTAAAGAGGGTGGATTTGCCCGCCGCATTGGGGCCGATGACCGCAACAATCTCGCCGGACGAGAAGGTCGGCGTAGTGATGCCCGACACGGTCAGCCGCCGCCCGTAATAGGCACCAATGTCCTCAAGCGCGATGGTTACCATGACCGCCTCACATTGGAGAGAATGAGCGAGAAGAAGAACGGCACGCCGACGAGTGCCGTGATGATGCCGATGGGAAATACCACGCCCGGCAGGATGGATTTCGAGACCACCGAAGTTGCCGACAATAGCAATGCTCCTGCCATGATCGAGGTGGGCAGGAAGAAGCGCTGATCCTCGCCCACCAGCATACGGGCGACATGGGGGCCGACCAGCCCGACAAAGCCGATCGTACCGACGAAACTGACCGGAACGGCCGCTAGCAAAGCAACGATCAGCATGGTTTCGAGCCGGATTCGGCGCACGTTCACACCGAAGCTGGCGGCCTTGTCTTCGCCCAGTCTGATGGCTGTGAGCGCCCAGGCATGGCGTGCGAATAGCGGCAGCGCAAAGATCAGAACAGCCGTGGTAATCCAAATCTTTTCCCATGTCGCTTTGGTGAGGCTCCCCATGGTCCAGAAGACCACGCTTTGCAGCGCCTGTTCGGAAGCGACATATTGCAGGAAGGCCAGCAGCGCATTGAAGGTGAAGACCAGCGCAATGCCGAGCAGCACGACGGTCTGCACGGTCACGCCGCGCGCCTGCGAAATGAAATGGATGATGAGGGTGGCGATCAGCGCCATGACGAAGGCGTTGACCGGCACCATGAAATTGGTCGCGAGCGGGATGATCGACACGCCCAACACGATGGCAATCGCCGCGCCGAAGCTGGCGGCGGCGGAAATACCGAGGGTGAAGGGGCTGGCGAGGGGATTGGCCAGGATTGTCTGCATCTGGGCGCCGGCGAGCGAGAGCGCAGCACCCGTGATGATGGCCATCAGCGCCATGGGCATGCGGATATCCCAGACCACGACGCGGATCTTGTCGGAGACACTGCTGGGCGCAACGATGGCGGATGCGACATCGGTCAGCGCGTAGCGCGCGGGGCCCCAGGCGATATCGATAGTGAAGCTGATCGCCAGTGCTATGGCGAAGCCGACAATGATGAGAATGCGTCGCCAGGCAAGGGCGCGGTAAAGACCGCGCCCTTCTTGGGCAACTGCATCGACGGTTGCCGTAGCCATGATTATTCCTCGTTCAGCGCCAGCCAATAACCGGGCTCGTAGGGCACGGGCAGGAAGCGCTCGTGGAATTCACGGAAGGTGGCATCGGGGTCCAGATCGGCAAAAAGATCGGGATGGAACCACTTGGCCATCTGCTGGATGGGCGCGAACTGGTAGGGGCTGGCATAGAACTGATGCCAGATGGCATAGACCTTGCCGCTCTGGACGGCCTTGGCGTCGGTAAAGGCGGGCTGCTCCATCAGGGCCGCTAGGGCAGCGCGACTGTCATTGGCCGTGGCAGCGGCATTAGGCCCGACATTGACGTAGGACGGGCCATCGGCGCTGGTCGATGGCGAATTCGTCCAGTCGGACCCGGTTACCACAATGACTTCGGGATTGGAGGCAACGACCTGTTCGGGATTGATCGTACCGGTATAGCCGGGCAGGAATTCCGAACCAAGATTGATGCCACCGGCCATCTCGACCATCTTGCCGTAATTATCATTGCCGAACGTGCCGCAGCAATCGCCCAGACCCGCTGCGCGATACATGAAGACCAGCGGCTTTTCCGGGTTCTCCTTGGCCAGGACGTCGGTGACGCGGGCGGTCTGCTCATCCCAGAAGTCAATGATTTCCTGGGCGCGCTCTTCCTTGTGGAAAAGCTGACCCAGCACGCGCAGGCTGGGCTCGGTATTGTCGATGATGTGCTCGCGGAAATCGACATAGACCAGCTTCACGCCGACCTGGCTGAGCATTTCCTCGAGCTTGACCTCGTCCGCGGCCTTCTTGGAGCCGATGGTGAGAAGCATCACATCGGGCGCCAGGTCCACCACCGTTTCAGCCTGCAGGGTGCCGTCCGTGAGATTACCCAGGAAGGGAATGTCGGCAGCTTCCGGGAAGGCGGCGACATAGTTGTTGTAACCGGTCAGGTCGGTGGTGTTGAGGTCGTTGCGCCAGGCCACGACATGGGCAAACGGGTTTTCCGTCTCGATGGCAGCAATCGGATAGATCAGCCGGCCTTCACCCAGAATGACGCGCTCGACGGGGCCGTCGAAGGCGACTTCGCGGCCAGCAACGTCGGTTACCGTGAAGGGATCGGCAAAGCTGGCGACAGGCAAGAGAAAGGCGGTCCCGGCCAAGGCGGCCAGGGCGATGTTGCGAATGGACATGCCACGCACTCCGGTGTTGAAAGACAACCCGGCCTATGAAATATGACAAACAGAATCAAGAATTATCTTTTAGAGCGATTCCAGTATGTTGGGGTATGTCCATGAATGAGCTGAGCAATTATTCCATCCGCGATGAAATCCGCGAATTCTGGTCCGAGCGCGCCGCAACCTTCGACCAGAGCGTGGGCCATGAAGTGTTCAGCGAGGCCGAGCGGAAGGCCTGGCATCGCCTTATTCGCAAGCATCTGGGCGAGGGCAATGGACGCCCCTTGCTGGACTTGGCATGTGGTACGGCGGTGATTTCCCACCTGATGAACGACATGGGGTTCAAGGTGACGGGCATCGACTGGTCCGAGGCCATGCTGGAACAGGCCCGCGCCAAGGCGGCAAAGCGCGGCACCGATATCCGTTTCATCATGCGCGACGCGGAAAATACCGGCGAGCCCGATGGTAGCTATGAGGCCATTACCAACCGCCACCTAGTCTGGACACTGGTGGATGTGCCGGCATGTTTCGCCGAGTGGTATCGGCTGCTCAAGCCTGGCGGCAGGCTGCTGATCATTGATGGCAATATGGGCAGGCAAAGCTGGGTATCGCGGCTGCACAATTCCATCAATCGCCTACTCGGTCGGCCTGACCCAAAAGGCCATATGGATCCAGCCATGGCCGAGCGGCATCGCCGCATAAGGGAGCGCGTCTATTTCAGTGATGGCATGCCTGCCGAAGCGGTTGTCGCATTGCTGAAAGCCGCAGGCTTCGCGGACATCGTCATCGACCGCAAGATGAGCGATATCCACTTGGCGCAGGCGCGGAGAATGCCTTTCTGGCGGGCCGCAGAGCGGCTCGCATCAGAGCGCTTCGCGATTTGCGCAACCAAACCGCAGGAGAATCCCTCGATCGAGCGGCCGGTCGGCAAGCGGACGTTGACGGCATAGATGATTTCGATTGGCCACTGCACCACGAATCCATACTGATGGATTGTTGTCGAGCTGATTGGGCTCTGCGCCGGAGTACTCCATGTCCCGGATCGGACTGCCCTATGTCGGCCAGCTTGGGTGCAGCCCGACCGACCATGTCGAACCAGCCAATGTACCCGTCTAGGCGATGTTCAAATCGACAATACCGCCCCGGAGCGCGCTTGCTAGCCTGAAACCTTGTCGTGGTCTCCAACCATTAAAGCACGAAGATACCGGAGTGCTTTGCCTTCTCCTCCGGCTCCACATGGATGGTGATCGCCACTTTTTCGATGATACTTCTGATGTTGCTTTCGATGCGATCGCAGATCGCATGCGCTTCGCTCACCGGCATTGCACCGGCCACGACAAGATGGAAGTCGACAAATGTCATGCTGCCGGCCTGCCGCGCCCGCAAATCATGGGCCTCTATGGCGCCTTGGGCGTTGGCGCTGATTGTCTGGCGTATAGCTTCGAGTTGTTCCTTCGGCACCGACACATCCATCAGGCTACTCACACTGCTGGCCAGAAGACGCCAGCCGGACCAAAGGATGTTGACTCCGACCAGCGCAGCCAGGAGCGCGTCAAGCTGAGGTTGACCTGTGACTATCGCCAAGACCAACCCGACTGCCACCCCAATGGACGATACCACGTCCGTCCAAAGATGATGTCCATCCGCCTCGAGGGCCGGTGATAGAAGTCTACGCCCTTGCCGAACCAAAACGATACTCCAAATGCCGTTTATGGCAGATGCGAACAGCGAAATGGAGATACCCGACAATGGAGCGTCGACCTGACGAGGCGAGGAAAAGCCCTGCCATGCCTGATGAAAGATGAGTAGTGCCGCGGCGACGATTAGGACGCCTTCGACGACCGCCGATATATATTCGGCTTTATGGTAGCCGAACGGCATCAAGGAGGTGGCGGGGCGAGCTGCCAAGCGGATCGCGATAAAGGCTGCGAGAGCGGTAGCCACATTGATGATCGATTCCAGCGCGTCAGAAAACAAGGCGACCGAACCAGTTATCCAGGCCGCCCAGAGTTTCAGACCCAACACTGAAACGGCGACTGCGATACTGATGGAGGCAAACTTTATTGTCTGAGACATGTGTCGTTTCCCACTGCTTATGTGCACGTGGCGTCTGCCCGCGGGAGCTAACTATCAATCGAGAGCGATGATTGCCTCGACCTCAACCTGCGCCGACATGGGCAATGCCGCCACCTCGTAAGCCGCACGGGCGGGGAATGGTGCGCTAAACCGCTCGGCGTAAACGCGGTTCAATTCGCCAAAACGAGAGATGTCTGTCACCAAAACGGTCGTCTTGAGCGTGGCCGAAAGCGAGGTTCCGGCAGCAATTGCGATGGCTTCGACATTGCTGATGCACTGGGCCAGCTGATCCAATGGATCTTGACTAACGATTGCGCCTGTTGCCGGATCGATCGGTAACTGCCCCGAGACGAACAGCAATCCGCCATGGGTGCGAGCCTGAGAATAAGGTCCCACTGCGCTCGGGGCATTTTCGGTCACGACGATGGACATGCTACTAAAACCTTGGATGTTTGACTTAAGCTGACAGGAAAGCCTCGATGCCGGCCTGCGCACATTCCCGATCCTGCTGAGGGGTGCCGGAGCTGACGCCCACGGCACCGACCACGTTGTCTTTCACCGTTACCGGCAAGCCGCCGGCGACAATCATTAGCCGCCCTGCAATTGCGGTGTTAATGCCGTAAGCGGGCATGCCCGGCTGGCTGGCATCGCCATAGTCATGTGTGGCTTTTTTGGCCGCCGCGGCGGTGAAGGCCTTGTCAATCGCGATAGTGATTGAAGTTACCTTGCCCCCGTCCATGCGCTCGAAGGCGACTAAATTGCCGCTTTCGTCGCAGACGGCGATGCACATCGGCACGCCGATCTCCTCAGCCTTCCTCCGGGCGCCGGCCAGAATGATGCAGGCGTCGCGCAGGTCGAGTCTTTCGAGCGTAATCATGTGAATTCCTGAATCTGAGAACGGGCTTGGAGCCGAGATCGTCACTTTAGGCGCGGCCACCGGCGATGCAGACTATCGATCGCAAAGGCATGTGCATGGCCTCCGTCGACGACGGCGCCCCCAGCCCCCCAATGAGGATCGTCCGGGTGTAGATCGTCGTGCCGGTGATAAAGGATAGAGGGGTCGATGCGCGGCCATATGCTTGCCGCGACCGCAAGGGAGCCGGCACAAAGCAAAGCGATGACCAGGAAGGCGGTCCCGATACCATATTGGGCACCGACCAGGCCGCAGACCAGGTAACCGACCAGGCGGCACGCATGAGACAAAGCAAACTGGGCGGCAAAGGCTTCATTGCGGTCCTTCCCGTCACACGAACGGGTCAGCACCCGACCGATTGGCGTTTGGATGGCAGAAAAGCCCGTACCCAAAACGGCCCAGATGACCAGCAAGTGCCAATATTCGGTTAGAAGATGGCCAGCGCCCAGGCCGAGAACAAGCAGCAGCCCACCGGAGAGCATCACCATGCGATCGCCATAGCTATCGAGCAAGCGAGGCAGCGCAAATGCCGCTGTTATAGAGCCTAGACCGAAGAAGGCCAAAGCTAGCGTCGTATACTGGGCACCAAGTGCCATATTGCCCTGCACTATCACGACCGTATTGGCTACGACCATGGTTATGGCCATTGCGGCGCACATGCCCAAGGCCAGCACGCCCCGCAGCCGTGGGGTCCGCAAATAGATCGAAAAACCGATCAACATCCGCGCTATCGGGCTGGACTGGCTCTGTATCTGGGTTGCCGGCAGTCCGCTGGTCGCAATTAGGCCTGCCGAGAAGACAAACCCCAGCGCAGTGCCGAAGAACAGGTTATGGAAGGTCATGACGAAGAGAAGCAGGCCCGCAAGCAAGGGGCTGACGACCGTTTCCATGTCATAGGCGATGCGTGTCATGGACAAGGCGCGCGTGTAGCGGCGCTCATCCGGAAAAATGTCGGGAATTGTCGCCTGCATGATAGGCGATGAGACGGCCGAGGCCGATTGCAGGATGAAGATCAATACGAAGATGTGCCAGATTTCACCGACAAAGGGCAGCATCACCGCAACGCAGACCCTGATCCCATCCATGGCCACAAGCGTGCTACGGCGCGGTAGGCGCGAGATGAACGCGCTGGCAAGGGTGGACACGCCCATATTGGCGGCCATACGAATGGCCATCGCGGTGCCTAGTAGCGCGCCCGCCGTGCTGCCAGAAAATTCGAAGGCAAGCAGGCCCAGCGCCACGGTGGCCAGGCCCGTCCCCAGAATGGAGAGGAGTTGGCTGAAATAGAGGTGTCGATAGGCTTTATGCCGGAGAACATCGATCATAGTCAGGCCCTCGGAACCGTTAAGTCAGCCACGCACCACGGCTTTGATCGCCGATTCAGATTGCGGGCTCTGCGCGAGTTCGCCGACCGTTATCGGCTTGACCGGGATCCGGTTCCTATAATGGCCAATGGTCTCCGGACTTTCGCCACGCGCATCGGCCATAACCGCCGTGACCGTGGGGCCGCATAGCCGCCCTTGGCAGGGCCCCATGCCGCAACGCAGATAAGCCTTGAGCTGGTTTGGACCTCGGACGTCCAGTTCACGGATCGTCTGACGAATCTGCCCGGCAGTCACTTCCTCGCATCGGCAAACGATGGTGTCGTCATGCCGGGGCACCACGTAATCTCTGGAAGGCGAGTAAATGTAGTCGAGGAAGGCGCGTCCGCGAGAATAGCGGGCCAAGTCCCTGCGCAACCGTGCGTCTTCAACGTTGGTATCGCCCGATCGCATACCCAAACGGTCCAGCGCGGCGACAGCAGCAATCGCCCCTTTGACAGCGGCACTATCGGCGCCCGCAATGGCGGAACCATCACCGGCTATCGCGAGCCCCGGAATGGTGGACTGGAAATTCTCGTCCACGGTCGGCAGCCAGGCCTGCTGTTCCTGCGACCAGTGCTGGGCACATCCCAAGGCATTGGCCATGTTGATATTGGGAATGACGCCGTGATGGAGAAGAACCGTATCGCATTTGATCGACCGCTCTCGGCCCTTGATCGAAAAGCGCACCGCGCTGGCACGGTCCTCACCTTCGATGCGCAGGTCACTCACGCCCCGCATGATGGAGAAGTCACGCTGGGCCTTCATCAGGAGCCTGAGGCCGTAACCAAAATATGGCGAGGTCAGGAATTCGGGCAGGTGCCGCAGCCCGCGTGCGATATCGCGTAAGGCGCCGGTTTCCAGGATCGCCACGATATTGGCACCCGCCGCCTTGAGTTGCGTAGCAACCAAGTATAGCAACGGCCCGCTGCCAGCCACCACTGTCGGTCCCGCGGGCACAAGACCGGACGACTTCATGGCAATCTGAGCGGCACCAGCGGTCATGACGCCGGGCAGTGTCCAGCCCGGAACGGCAAAGGGGCGTTCGAGTGCGCCGGTCGCCAAGATGACTTGCTTGGCCTCGACGGTGACGGTGCGCCCCTTGCTGGTCAAATTCGCGATAAACGAGTCCTGCCCTTCTTTCCCCGCCCTTTCGACGGACCAGACGGTGCAGCGGGCGATGTAATCGGAGCTGCTAGCCGTGAACGCCTCGGCAATACCGGCGCCCTTCCAGTAACTCTCACCCAGAAGATCGCGATTCTGCACCGGCGTAGAGGTTATGCCGCGATAGATTTGGCCGCCCAAGCCGGGATTTTCGTCCGCAAGGAGTACCGTCGCCCCACTCTTCGAAGCGCGTGTGGCAGCACTCATGCCAGCCGGTCCAGCGCCGATCACCAGCAGATCGTAAAGCGCGCCGATTTCGTCGCAGGTCCCCAGGGTCCTCATTTGCGCACCGCCTCGACAAGGCGGCGCTTGCCCCGCTGACTTTCAATGGTCATCCCGTCCTCAAGCGGCGTCAGGCACCCCTGCCGATTGCCGATACCGTCAATGACCACCAGGCATTCAAAGCAAACGCCCATCATGCAGTAGGGCGCGCGCGGAGCGCCGGAAACCGGCGTAGTCCGGGTGGCAACAACGCCGTTGCGCAGCAGCGAGGCCGCGACCGTTTCCCCCAACATGCCGGTCATGGCACGGCCGTCAAACGTGTAGGACAGCACAGGCGTTTGGTGGGACTGGAGCAGCTTTTCGTCAATTCTTCGGTACATTGAATCGCTCTGCGCTGAAGGCTGAAAGCAGTTGCGGTAGCTTTCCGTCGCCGGCCAAGGCGGGAGCCAGTTCCAGCGCATGGGCCGCCGCCAGGGTCACGCCGGAATGGCACATGGTGCTGAAGGCGCCCGGCGCGGAGGAGGACTCGTCGTAGATCGGGAACGTGTCGGGACTCATGACCCGCAAGGCGGACCAGGTGCGGACCACGTTCAGGCCTGCCAGGCGCGGGAACATCCCCACGGCTCTTTCTGCCATGACGGATAGAATTCGGGGGTCGACGACCTGTGTGTCGAAGCCCTTTTCCTCCTGGCTGTCGCCAATCATCACGCCGCCCTCGTCGGTCTGGCGGATCGTGACCATGGCATTGTCGAGGAAAGGCTCGGTCTTTTCGGTGACGATGATCTGACCCTTGCTGGGGCGAACGGGGCAGTTCAGATCGACAAACTGGCCCAGTGCTTTGTTGCCCAGGCCGGCGGCAAGCACAATGTTTTGCGCCTGCACCTCGCCGCGTTGGGAGAATACCGAAAAGCCACCGCCGTTCTTGGGCACGATCTTTTCCACCGCCGCGGCGGGAAGGTACCGCCCACCGTTCCGGACGATGTAGAGATGAAACGCCCGCAGCAGCTTGAGCGCATTGGCGTGGCCATCGAGGGGGCTGTAAATGGCGCCGACCACGGAATCGCCGACATCGGGAAGGCGGCGCCGGACTTCAGCCTGATCCAGCACCTCATACGGAAAAACGAAACCGCCTGGGCTGGCGAAAAACTTCTCCAGCTTGCTGGTGCGCTTGAGAACCTCGGCATCGGACAGGCAGAGCGTGAAGCCGCCATTCTGGTTGAGGCCCACATCGATCTCCGTCTCCCGGAGCAAGACGTCCGAAAGTTCCTTCCAGCGCCGCGCCGAGGTTTGCGTCCAGACCGCATAAGGGGGCAGCGCCAAGCCCTTTGACTGCACCCAGATCAGCGCGAAATTGGCCCGCGATGCGCGAAAGGCAATGTCGCCCTCATCTAGTACCGTCACCCTCTTGCCCGCCCGGACGAGGCCGAAGGCGACGGCCGCGCCGACCAAGCCACCGCCGATAACGCAAAAATCTTGGTCCATTCGCGTAGTCTGGATATTCAAGTCAGTTTCTCGTCGAAGCGTGGTCACGGCAGGATGAAAACGAAACTGGTCGAAGCCGTGATAATTCTCAATGCCGCCAATTCTATGTGTCTATAATTGTTGGTTATAGCACGTGGCGGGCAGCGCCCGAGCGCCGCCCGCCAGAGAATATGAGTTTCGGATCACTCGATGACGGAAATATTCCAGAATGGCGTACGCACCGGGACGTCGAGCACGCCCTCAATACGGTCGGCGCGGTAAACCGACTTGTTTACGACCTTACCGAACGGGATGAATCCCAGTAGTTCTGCCCAGCCCTCTTGGATTTCCTGAGCGGACTCGGCACGTGCCGCTTCGTCGGGCAAAGCGCCCCAAGCAAGACGCTTGGCTTCCAGTTCCATATCACACGGCCAGCCGAACCAGGCGTTGTCGCAGCTCGTACGACCGTTGAAATGGAACAGAGGTGTCGTCGTGCTGGCGGTGCTGCTTGTGGTGTAGAAGATGCTCCAACCGCCATCGGCGGGCGTTTCCATGCTCGCACGGCGGGTGGTGAGCGAACCCCAGTCCATCGTTTGGGCGTCGACGTTGAGCGTGTCGAGTAGGCCGAGCTGATAGGCCACGACCTGGCTGCCATTGAAATAGGCGGGGCGATCGCTGGCCATCATGATCGCGATGGGTTCCCCGCTATAGCCCGCAGCATCGAGCAATTCCTTCGCCTTGGCTTGGTCCGGCGTGTCGGAAAGGCCTTCAACGCCCGAATCCTGCGCGTAGCGGGAGCCACAGATGTAAAAAGAACGGCAGAGTTCAAAGGATTCCTCGCTACCGGCCGCACCCATCAGTATTTCGGCGGGGTTGAGGAGGTGCAACATCGCCTGACGGCCTTCATAAGTATCGAAGGGCGGCGCCTTGTGGTTGAGAATGATCATATGGGTCTGACCACGATCGGCGCTGCCCGCAACTTTAACGTTGGGAAGGGCTGAAGCAGTCAAGAGGTCGGTAGCTTCCACCGTCTCGAGCAAGTCGATTTCGCCGGTTTCCAACGCCGACAGCGCGGTTCTCTTGTCGGTCACGTTAAGCCAGACCACGCGGTCGACAAGAACGTCATGGCCGCCGGCATAACCCGATGCGGGTTCTTCGCGAGGGACATACGCCTCGTTCTTGAGATAGACCGTCTCGGCGCCGGGCGCCCACTCGTTTTCCGAGAAGATGAAGGGGCCCGAGCCAATTGAAGTGGTAACGGCCTGGTCAAGCGTAAGCCCTTCCAGATCGCTTGCACGCATGACATAGAGGGGAGCGAAGGTCGACCCCAGCGCTTCGGTGAACAGGGGGAAGCTCGATGTCAACGTGACCTTGAGCGTCCGATCATCAATGGCTTCGAAAGCCGTTTCCGGATCCAGCGGAACCGCCATTCCCGTGCCAGTCAGGGCAGCCCAGCGCTTGGCCGAGGCGATAACGTCCTCGGGAGTCACCGGAGAGCCATCCGAAAATGCCAAGCCTTCGCGTAGGGTGAAGGTAAACTCCGTCGCATCGTCATTAACGGAATAGTCGCCCACCATCTGCATGCCGACGTTGCCATCGGCATCGATGCTGAACAGCGTATCGTAGATCATCTGGGCATGGTGGGCGGAACTGCCGGTTCCCTTGTAAGGATCCAATATGCGCAAGTCTCCGTCGATGACAGCCGTAATCGTCGTCTGGGCCACAGCCAGACCCGGAGAAGCCGCAAGGCCTACCATCACCGCGCCGGCGAGAAGCCGCCGGCTCAATATCTCGAATTTCATCTCATTTCCCTTCCCTTGTTGAACTTGCTTGGTCGTCATGTTCCAGCTTCTTCTTCCGCCATGTCCGCTAAGATTGGGGGGCGGCTCGCCATCGAGGGCTTGCTCCGGCCGGTTCAGTCTGTCGGGGCTACCGCACGACCCGCCGCGGCAATGGCGGCCGGGTCGGCGGAAGCCGAGATCGCGGTAGCCAAGCCGTTGATCACGGCCGCATAGCGAATGGCTGCCTGGATCGTGTCGTCGCGTAAGCCTTCTTGGCGCAAGGCAGCCTCATGGGCGTTGATACAGCGCGCGCAAAAGTTTATCGCCGAGGCGGCGAGGCTCCACAGTTCGAAGTCCGCCTTATCCACACCCGGACTGGCAATGACATTCATGCGCAAGCGCGCCGGTTTGGCTGCATAGACCTGATTGTCGGCGGCGTGAGTAAAGCGGTAATAGACGTTGTTCATGGCCATGAGGGAGGCCGCAGCGTTGACTGCAGCAATATCCTTAGCGTCCAGGACATCGCCCGCCTGGGCACGAATGGCCTCGATCAACGGCTGGCATCGCGTGGCGAGCGCGCTGACCAGCAGCACCCCCATTTTTTGCCTTTCCGTCATCAACTCTTCCCGCAGGAGCGAGGAGTAGTTAAGGCGCAGGTCCTTGGCGAATTCCGGTAAGGCGATGACGGGATCAATCATCGCTCCACCCCATAAACAACAAGGCCCTTGCGGCTCGCTGGAAGCAAATCATGCGGCAAGGGTTTCGCCCCCGATGCCGCGGTTGCAGGCGCAAAGCTCGTCGGTCTGTAGCGCGTCCAGAACCCTCAGGGTGTCTGCAGGATTGCGCCCGACATTGAGATTGTTTGCATAGACGTGCTGGATCACATTGTCCGGGTCTACGATGAAGGTATAGCGATAGGCTACGCCATCTGCCGAGCGGACACCCAGTCCATCAACCAGCTGCCCCGCCGTGTCGGCAAAAGACCAAATGGGCAAACGGTTGAGGTCGGTATGGGACCTGCGCCAAGCGAGCTTGACGAACTCGTTGTCGGTCGAGCCACCCAAGACCACCGCGTCGCGATCGGCAAAATCGCTAGCCAAGCGGGCAAATTCGGCGATCTCGGTGGGGCAGACGAACGTGAAGTCCTTCGGGTAGAAGAAGATGACCTTCCACTTGCCCTCGAAACTGGCGGCTGTGATGGTTTCGAATGCCGATGTGCCGTTTTCCTCGTGGTTGTTGAAACCGGGTTTGACACCCACAATGCTGAATTCGGGCAAATGATCGCCAATGCCGAGCATAGATACTAACCTTCCTAGGATTGAATAGCTGTTCGAAGTAAATCGGGATTTGGGATGACCTGCTGCATCGCGGCCACGAGGGCTTCGAGGTCGTCCCAGAGGTCTTCGGGCGCTTCAAGGCCGATGCTGACGCGCAGGATCAGGCCCTCGTAGGCATCGAACACGCGGCTGTTCCGGATGTGCATAGGAGCAATGAGGCTGCGGGTGCCGCCCCAGGACGCGCCTATGGCAAAGAACTTCAGATCCTGCAGGATCGTCGAGACCGAAGTCTCTGTACCAAGAGGAACAAGGACGCTGAACACGCCGCTCGCCCCTTCGAAATCGCGAAGAAATTCGGCGTGGCCGGGCGCATCGGGCAACGCGGGGTGGAGGACATGCCCCGCCGGCAGAATGGTCGATAGCCTTTGCGCGAACTCACCGGCAATCTTGCCGCTATGGGCCAATCGCACACCGAGGGTCTGGATGCCGCGCTGCGCCAGGGCCACCTCGTCGGGCGACACGCCCTGGCCAAGCATGCGCATGGTCTGCCGCACGGCCGTGGCAACGGCTTGATCGCCGAAGCTGATCGAGCCGAGTAGCAGATCGGAATGGCCGCCGATATATTTGGTCAGGGCTTCGACGACGAGATCGGCGCCATGCTTGAGCGGCTTGAACAGGAGCGGGGTAGCCCAGGTATTGTCGCATCCGACAAGGGCGCCATGACGGTGGGCGACCTCAGCAATGGCCGCAAGGTCCTGCACTTCCATCGTGGTCGAGCCCGGGGATTCCACCCAGACCAGTTTGATAGTGCCGTCCATGGCGTCGGCTATGGCGGCGCCGGCCAAAGGAGCATAGACCGCGTAGGCGATTCCGCGCTCACCCAGATAGCGTTCGCAGAATTCCTTGACCGGCGGGTAGCAGCTATCGGGGATGAGCACCTTGTCGCCTGGAAGCAGCAAGGCGAGCATAGCGACTGCAATGGCCGCCTGTCCCGATGGGAGCAAGACCGTCCCGCTGGCATCGTGCAGGCCATTGATCTGGGCTTCAAGCGTCCTGGTGGTCGGTGTGCCTTGCAGCCCGTAGGAATATCCGTCAGGACCACGCTGGGCTCGTGTCGCATAGGCACCGGCATCGGGAAAGACGATGGTAGAGGCCCGATAGGTGGGCACGGCCAAGCTGCTGAAGCCGTCGAGAGACACTTCGGGCTTCACGACGCAACGGGTAAGGTCTTGCATAAGGGTCATCCCCGGTAGCCGATCAGCCTCTGAAGGCGGTGAGCGTGATCTCGACAAGGGTACCCTGGCCGAGTTGCGACACGCCCACGACGCTACGCGCGGGCAAATGTTCATCGGGGAGCCATTCGTTCCAAGCGGCTGAGAAGCTGGACTTCAAGCTCAGATCCGCCATATAGACGGCGGCCGAGGTGATGGCGGTCTTGTCGACTCCGGCCTTTGCCAACAGGGCGTCGAACTTGTCGAAGATTTCCCTCGCCTGCCCAAGGATGTCCTTGGACTTGTCGGTAGCTGTGGTGCCACCGATGAAGATGAGGCTTCCTGCCTCGATCAGTCGGTTCATCGCCTTGCTGGGTTCACTGCGCTTGATCGGCATGTAAGTCTCTCCCCGACTTGGATTTATGGGCATTGCATTGAAGTTCGAGGCCGTAGAAGACCCTGTCGATATCATCCCAGATCACATCCTCGTCCTCGTCACCGATATGGAGATGAAGCAGTGGCTGGGCGCTTCCGTCAGCCATCGGGATCAGTTCCACCGATGAGCGCTGATCCTTGCCCGCAGGACGGAGAAGTAGGGCCTGATTGGCGCCAAAATCGGCTTCCGTAAGCACTGGACACAGATCCTTCAGCACCAGGGAAAGGCGAACCGGTTGCGTCGCGTGGACAGCTATAGCTCGCCAAAGCGATGCATGGCCCCCGGCAGCCTCCGGATAAAGGACGCTCTCCACGGCGAGTGAGCGCCGCATCCAGCGGGCAATGTTGGCCGCTACGCGGCCTCGCTGTCCGGTGAGCGGAGGAACTGCAGAGGTCTTTGTCGTTAGCGCCAGATAGCGCCAATCGTCGACGCGGTCGGCAGCACTGATGGCGGCAGCATCAAGCCAAAACGGCATTTGCGTGGGTAGCACGCCTGTCGCCGTCAGATCTGCGATCAGCCGCGCCCTGCTGAGACTGGACAAAATGGTCGCGCTGCAGGCCTGCCGGAACGTTCCGTAGCTCACCGGGTCAAACCAGATGGCTTCATCTGAGGCCGCGGAAAGCGCCACGCTGTCCAGATCATCAAGACTGAACCTGCGGATTCGGTCTGCCCAGGCGCCCTCCAAGAGCATTTCCGAAGGCAAGCAAGCGGTGGAGGAAACGTGAAGGCGTTCTATGCCAGCCCAGCCGAGCTGATCGAACAGGTCGCCAAGACCTTCCGATTCCGTCCAGGAACCGGCAAGCGATGCCGGAGGGGCATATCGTTTCATGCTTTTTGTGGGCTCGGGACAGGTGTTCATTGGTCCAAACGACGACAGCCGGATCATTGATGTATCCACGCATGACTTGGCCGTTGTGGATTGATCAGGATCGTATGAGCGAGGGTGGGGCCAAACAAGAAACCCAGGCGCAACAGTCCATGCCTTCGTCTTATGGGCTACCGCGCAGACTACTGAGTATCGCTTCCACGCGTGCCCCGATATTCAGAAGCGCAGCATCGGAACCAGTGCCGACGAGCATGAGGCCTGTAGGGGCGCTGCCGGTGTCATGCATGGGCAGCGAGATGGCCGGCAGATCCAGAAAGTTGGCGATGCCGCAGTTGCGGAGTATTCTGGCACTCCATTGCTCAAATGCGTCGGCGCTCCTCAACTGGTCTATCCGGGGAGCTATGGCGGGCGTGGTGGGGAGTACGATGGCATCGAGACCCGTGAGCACATCAAGGAGCCTAGCGATCGCATGCGGGCGCGCTCGTTGCAGATCGATGTAGTCTCGTACATCGAAGCTGATGCCCCTCTCGATCCTGCGCCGCAGAATGGGATCGAAACGATCCCCCAGCGTATCAAGCTTCTGGCGATGGATGGCGGCTGATTCGGGCGGCGTAAAGCCCGGCGATTGCAAGGGTCGGAGCTCGCCGAACAAGCCGCGCGGCAGCCGCTCCAGCGCGAAGCCCAAATCGGAGAGGCGGGCAAGGACCCGCTGGAAGTCTTGCTGAACTTTCGGGTCGAGGTCCTCCATTACCTCGTCATCGGGCATTGCCAGGCGCAAGCGACTGTCCGGAACGACTCGCTCGAAAACTGGCGGCGCATCGGCAATCACGGCGGCAAAGCGGGCTGCCATGACGACGCTTTGGGCGATGACGCCAAGTGAATCGAGGGCGAAGGCGCGTGGGTAAACGCCTTCTAGGGGGGACCAGGCTCGACTCGCCTTGAAGCCAACGAGGCCGCAGAGGGCAGCCGGTGCCCTGACCGATCCACCGGTATCGGTCGCCAGCGAGGCGACTGCCATGCCGTCCGAAACGCTGACGGCGCTGCCCGATGAAGAGCCGCCGGCAATCCTGCGATTGTCACGATCCCATGGATTGAGGGGCGTGCCGAAACTGGCGTTGATACCGATACCGGAGAAAGCAAATTCGGACATATTGGCCCGCCCTACCAATACCGCGCCGGCGCGGCGCAGGCGGGCAACTGACACGGCGTCCCGTGGCCTGACCGGATCGTCGATGCAGGCACGCGCGCCAGCGACGGTTACTTCGCCTGAAATGTCGATATTGTCCTTGATAGAAATCGGCAGGCCAGCAACGGGCGAGACATAGATCGACCTGTCGCGCAGAAGGTCCTGATGGGCCGCCGTCGCACTGGCCAATTCGGGCCATATGACACGTAGAGCGACTCCGCCCTGCCCATGCGGGTCGATAATGTTGGCGAGAGCCAAGTCGGTGAGGTCGGAGAAGCTTGCAGTCCCGGCAATGGCGCGCTCCGCAAGACCGGCCAACTTTGACATCCGGCGCTCCGGCAACATGGCGGTTATATCTGGTCGGCGAAATGACAGGCTGCCACATCTCCCGATGCATTAACCACATTCGGCGGCAATTGCTGACAAAGCTCCGTTGCATGCGGGCAGCGGGTGCGGAAGACACAACCCGAAGGCGGAAACATAGCGCTGGGCATTTCCCCGTGCTTGACGTCGATGGCGAGGCGTCGTGCCGGATCCGCATGCGGAACGGAGGCCAGGAGCATTCTTGTATAGGGGTGGCGAGGTGCAGCCAAGATGCGCTCACCATCCCCCTGCTCTACGACTCGCCCCAGATACATTACAATGAGCTTGTCCGCGATATTGTGGACCACACCGACATCGTGAGTGACGAACAGATAGGTGAGTCCAAGCTGATCCTGTAAATCCTGCAGCAGGTTGAGAATCTGCGACTTTACCGAGACGTCCAGCGCGGACACTGCCTCATCGGCGATGACGATTTGGGGATCGGCGACGATGGCGCGGGCGATGCCGATGCGCTGACGTTGCCCGCCCGAGAGCTGCGAGGGTAGCCTGTCGTAGTCGCGCACGGCAAGGCCAACGCGTACCAGCGTTTCTTCAACCCTCTGGTGGCGCTCGGCAGCGTCCAGACTTGTAAAGTTCTCCAGCGGCTCGGACACGATCCGACCGATCGACAGGCGCGGATTGAGCGACGCATAGGGGTCTTGGAAAACCAACTGCACATTCTTGCGATGGGCTCGGGCGTTACGGCCGCTTAGCAGTTCGACGGACTTCCCCTCAAAACGTATGGCGCCGAAGCTGGGCGGAGTAATATTGGCCAATACGCGTGCCAGCGTAGACTTCCCGCAGCCCGACTCCCCGACGATACAGACTGTCTCGCCCTTTCGGGCGGCAAAGCTGACATCGGATATGGCATTGAAGGTATGCTGACGCCAACGCCCGGGAATGTGCACGGAATATTGCTTACCCAAGGAGTCGACTTCGAGAACCGGAACGTCGGTCATTGCGTAGTGGCTCCGTTCGAGGGGGTAGTGTGGTTCTCGCAACAGTTCCAGCATTCGACCGTGTGCGCCGGACCAACTTGCTCCGTTACGGGGTTGCGCTCACCGCAGATATCAATGGCATCGGCGCATCGCGGTCGGAAGTTACAGCCGATCTTCCTGTCCACGAACGACAAGACCGTGCCGGGGATCTGCGGCAGTTTGAGGCCGGCCCTCAGTCTAGCAGCCTTGCTACCACCATGGCGAGAGCAGGCGATTAGGTCCCGCGTATAGGGATGGGCGGGCCGAGCGAAAATCTGATCCACCGGGCCTTTTTCGACGATACGGCCCGCATACATGACGGCAACTTCGTCGGCCATCTGCGCTACCACACCGAAATCGTGAGTGATGAGCACAATCGCCGTGCCATATCGCTCCTGAAGGTCCTTCAGAAGCGCAAGGATTTGTGCCTGGACCGTGACGTCCAGCGCGGTGGTCGGCTCGTCGGCGATCAGCACTTTGGGATTGCAGGCCATGGCCGACGCAATCATCACGCGCTGACGCATGCCGCCCGACAATTCATGAGGAAACTGATGCAGGCGCGACTGCGGATCGGACACGCCGGCGAGAGTAAGCAACTCAAGGGCGCGGGCCGAGGCGTCCTCACCGCTGACCCGCTGGTGAATCCGGACCGCTTCGGAGACCTGGCTGCCGATGGTCACCAGCGGGTTGAGCGAGGTCATGGGGTCCTGAAAGATCATCGCGATATCGGAACCGCGCAAAGCGGCCATTTCTAGATCGGACAAGCCCGAGACGGGTTTGCCGGCGATGAAGACCTCTCCCGATTCTTGGGCAATGCCGGGCGGCAGTAGCTTCATCATCGACAGGGCGGTCAGCGACTTGCCGCAGCCGCTTTCGCCTACAATGGCCAGGGTCTTTCCGGGCGTCACGTCAAACGAAATATCAGTTACTGCGCCAAGTTTACCCGCCGCGGACTGAATGGAGAGGTGAAGGTGTTCGACGGTCAGCGCGGCCGCGTTTTGCATGGTGTGTGTGACTTGCATTGTTTGTGCCACGGATCAGCCTCCGAACTTTTCTCTCAAGCGATCGCCAAGGGAACTGACGGCCAATATCGTGATGGTGAGGAAAAAGCCCGGCACGAAGATGGTCCAGGGAGCGCTCTGGAAATAGCTGCGGTTTTCCGAGACGATGACGCCCCAGCTGGGATTGTCCGGTGGCAAGCCCGCCCCGATGAAGCTTAGGCCGGCTTCGGCCAGGATGGCGTGGGCACAGACGTAGGTGATCTGAATCGACAAGGGCGCCACCAAATTAGGCACGATATGTCGATACATGATCTTGAAGGCGCTGCTGCCGCTCACCACGGCCGCGTCGATATAGAGGCGCGTGCGCAAGGTCAGCACCTCGGACCGGGCGACGCGCACGATACGGGGAATTTCTGGAATGGTGAGGGCGAAGACCACCATGCCGAAGGAGGCCTCGCCGATACTTGCCAGCGCGACAGCCAGGAGCAGCGGAGGAATGGCCATCATCCCATCCATAACGCGCATGATTACACTATCGACCCGCTTGAAATAGCCGGCGACCAAGCCAATCGCCACGCCGATGACGGTGGCCGCCAGGCCGACGTAGAGTCCCACAAGCATCGAAACGCTTGCGCCATTGGCAATGCGCGCAAACAGGTCGCGCCCCAGCCCGTCGGTACCCAATAGGTGCTCGGCACTAAAGAACTGTAGCCTTTGAGCGGGCGAGATCCGGTTGGGATCGCCTGATACCATGGGCCCGGCAACGGCGAGCAGAACGATTACCGCCAGAGCAACTAGGCCGAACGATGGCGAGATCCTAAGAAAGCGAGGAAGCTTCACACCCCAGGAGAGTGGCTTGACCATGGCAGGAACCGTCATACGGACACCCTCGGATCTACGACACGGTAGGAAATGTCGATCGTCAAATTGATGATGATTTTCGCGGCCGCGAAAATCAGGATGAGGCCCTGAATGACCGGGAAATCGCGATTGAGCACGGCATCGACGGTCAGTCGGCCGAGCCCGGGCAAGGCAAAAACGGTTTCAACCAGCGTAAATCCCGAAATCATCGAGGCAATTCCCAACCCGACCACGGTGCTGATGGAATTGGTCACATTGCGCAGGACGTGTCTGAAAATGATGCGCCCGGTACGCGCTCCGCGCGCTCGGGCCGCGCGGATATAGTCTTGTTGCAGCACGACGACCATGGAATTGCGGGTCGTGCGGGCCAACAGGGCGATGTACACCAGCGACAGCGACACGCAGGGGAGGAAGACCGAGCGCAACGTGTTGAGCGGCCCATCCGATAGGGGCATATAGCCCTGAACCGGGAACCAGCGCAGTTGGATGGCGAAGACATAGATCAGCAGGTAGGCGGCTATGAAAACCGGCAGGGCGAACGCAACGCTGCTGAGGGACGAGAGGAACCGATCGATGAAGCCATGAGGGTGCAACGCAGCCTTGGCGCCCAGCGGAATCGCGCAGGCAACGGACATGACAATGGTGACGAAGGCGATGACGAGGGTCGGTTCGAGACGCTGCGCCACCAGCACGAGAACAGGACGGCCGGTGAAAAGAGAGACACCGAGATTTCCGCTGAATATCTGCTGGAGCCACAGCCAGAACTGGACATATACCGGTCGATCCAGCCCCAGTTGCTGCCTGATCTGGGCCAGACGTTCAGGCGACGCATCGTCGCCGGCATAGATCACGGCCGGATCGCCGCCACTATAGGCGGTAAGCCCGAAAACTATCAGGGCAACCACCATGATCACCACGGCGGAAGACGCCAACCGGCTCAGCAAGAAACGCGCCATATCCCTCCCCTTTCTGCAGGACCCTCTTCTTGTCCCACCCGACGATACTAGGGGCGCCAGTGCTTAACTTCTATGCATTGAGCGTGAATGCTCCATAACGATGCATTATAGGCCTATGGGTCCTGGACATCCCTGTCCGGAACGAGATTTCGCAGACTTTGGGCGCGCGTCGGGGATAAGCTGCGCGCCTTTAGCAAGGCCTGCACCAGGCTTTTGACGATTTGAGACTTCTGCGCATCGGGACGATAGAGCAGGTAACTCTTGAATTGGACATCATGCGAAAACGGGCGGAAAACCACGCCGCGCTCGGCATAGCCATCGACGGCCATGGGATTGACGATGCCCAGCCCTACACCTTCCATGACCAACGCGCAGACGGTGGAAGAATTGGGGGTTTCCACGATCACTGTCGGCTGGACCTGATGATCGTCGAAAATATCGGCGATCTGGTTGCGGGCTTTGTCGCCAGGGGACAACGCGATAAATGGCTGCTTGTGCAGATGACGCGGGCGGATGACCTCTTCGGCGCAGAGGTCATGGTCGGGCGGCAAGGCGCAGACGGCCCGGAAACTGCCGAAGTTCTGGTGGTCAACTCCGGTCAGCTCCACTTCGTCGGCTACCAACCCGATATCAAACTGGCCGTCCGCCACCAAATCCCGCACGGCATGGGACGACAGGATTTGTAGCGAGACCGCGATCTTCGGGTTGTCCTTGTTGAAGAGGCTTATCGCGCGCGGAACCAGTGTGGAACCCAAGGCCGACAGACTGGCGATCTTCACCACGCCTGAGCCGAAATCGCGAATGCGCACGGCGGCGGCGCGTACGCGATCAAAGGCCTCGAAGCCTTGAACCACTTCCTTGAACAGAAGCTCTCCCTCTGGGGTGATGACCAGCCGGCCCCTTACCCGGTCGAAAATGGAAAAGCCGAGATGCCTCTCCAGATCCGCGATCGCCCTGCTGACAGCGGGTTGGGTGATGCCTAGCATTTCGGAGGCCCGAGAGGCCGAACCCGCCACCACTACCGCCCGAAAAATTTCCAGCTGCCGGATGTTCATGACATTTCAATACGCCTGTGGTGTTCCCCTCTAAGTCATACAGTGGCGCAGTTCCTCCGCAAGAAACTAAGGCCCAATATCGTATCATATTACCTGGTGTTATAGACCCATGCCTCTCAGTAACTTGAGCGATATGGGGAGGGCGTGGGATTGAAGCGGTTCTCAATCCATGAAGGCGCGTTACATGAATGATCTCGGCGAACTTCAACTCGAGCTGATGGCCCATATTGCCGAAGCAGGCACGCTTTCCCGGCTCGAGGAAATCCGGGTCGCTGCGTTCGGCAAGCAAGGTCGCGTTACGCAATTGCTGAAATCGATAAAGCAATTGCCGACTGATGTTCGCGCGGAGCGAGGCACCGATATCCACGCGCTTCGGTCGGCGGTGGAAAGCGCCCTGCAGGAAAGAAAAGCCCTCCTCGACACCAAGCGACTGGAGGAACGCCTGATTTCGGAAACGGTCGACGTCACCTTGCCGGTGCGCAATCCGAAGGGGTCAATCCACGTATTGAGTCAGACCATCGAAGAGGTCACGACAATCTTCGCCGATCTGGGATTCTCGCTCGCTGAAGGCCCTGACGTGGAAGATCAGTTCTACAATTTCACGGCGCTCAACTTCCCGCCCCACCACCCTGCCCGCGAGATGCACGACACCTTCTTCTTCCGGTCCCAAGGAAGTGAAGAGGCCAAGGTCCTTCGCACCCATACGTCGCCGGTACAGATCAGGACCATGTTGTCGAGCCGGCCACCCATCCGTGCCATCATGCCTGGCCGTACCTATCGCAACGATTCCGACCAGACACACACGCCGATGTTTCACCAGCTCGAAGGGCTTGTCGTCGAGAGCGGGGTCCATATGGGCAACCTCAAATGGCTGCTGCAAACTTTCCTCGTCACCTTCTTCGAAAATGACGACATAAAGATGCGCATGAGACCGTCGTATTTTCCCTTCACCTCGCCCTCCATGGAGGTGGATGTAAACTACGGCATCGAGAACGGCGAGATCGTGCTCGGCAGAGGCGAAAAGTGGATGGAAATAATCGGCTGCGGCATGGTGCACCCCAACGTCCTACGGAACTGCGATCTTGATCCTGACAAGGTTCAGGGCTTTGCTTGGGGAATGGGCCTGGATCGCATCGCCATGCTGAAATATGGCATGACCGATCTTCGTGCTTTCTTTTCCGCCGACACAAGGTGGCTCAAGCACTATGGCTTCGATCCGCTGGATATTCCCAGCATAACCGGCGGGCTTTCATCGTGATTCTCGGCCAGCATGGCCATCGGAGCTAGCGATGTCCGAAGAGGCTGTACGCCTTACGGCATCGCCCTCGGGGGCCACAAGTATGGTGGCAACCTCTCAGCCGCTGGCCGTGGAGACTGGCCTTTCAGTGCTGCAGGAAGGCGGAAACGCCGTTGATGCGGCCATAGCGATGGCAGCCGTCCTGACGGTCGTGGAACCCACAGGTAACGGCCTCGGCAGCGACGCCTTCGCGATGGTCTGGGATCGGGGGCAACTCCATGGGCTCAATGGCTCGGGTCGTGCGCCTGCAGGCTGGTCAGCCGAGCGTTTTGCCGGCCTGGAACGGATGCCTTCGAGAGGATGGGACAGCGTAACGGTGCCGGGTGCAGTGTCCGCTTGGGTCGATCTGTGGAGGCGCTTCGGCAGACTCAATTTCACCCGATTGCTCGAACCGGCAATCTCGCACGCCGAGAACGGTTTCGAGGTCACACCGAAGATTGCCGCACTTTGGGCGCGTGGCGCAGGCCAACTATTCGACCAGCCGGGTTTCGCCGACACCTTTATGCCGAACGGGAAAGTGCCCGCAGCCGGGGAGAGATTCCGTAATCCCGACCTGGCGAAATCCTTGTCTCTTATCGGTGAAACGGAGGGGCGCGCGTTTTATTCCGGGGCTCTTGCCGAACGCATCGCGGCAGAAGCCGCAAGGCATGAAGCCGCATTGAATATCGCCGATCTAGGCACTCATCAAAGCGACTGGTGTACCCCCCTCCGCATGGATTTCAGGGGCGTTCGTATCCACGAATTGCCACCCAATGGTCAGGGGATAGCGGCCCTCATGGCGCTGGGCATGCTCGAACACTTACCGATCGGTCTCACCAATGCTCCGACGGTTGATGATTTCCATCTGCAAATTGAAGCGATGAAGATCGCATTTGCCGATCTGCACCGTTTCGTCGCTGACCCTCTTTATATGGACGTGCCGCCCGAAGCCCTTCTGGACCCCGATTACTTGCGCCGTCGGGCAGGCCTGATCAGCACGGCTTTCGCGCAGGATTTCCGCGCAGGTGCGCCCCGGTCAGGCGGCACGGTCTATTTGACCGCAGCCGACCGGACCGGAATGATGGTGTCATTAATCCAATCCAACTATTCCGGCTTTGGCGCCGGTGTAGTTGTGCCGGGAACGGGCATTCACCTGCAGAATCGTGGCTCGGGCTTTTCTCTTCAGCCGGGGCACCCCAATTTCGTCGGTCCCGGGAAACGTCCCTTCCACACGATCATCCCGGCCTTTGTTACGCGGGGGGCCTTGCCCCTGATGAGCCTCGGGGTCATGGGTGGGCCGATGCAGGCACAGGGCCATGTGCAGATGATTGTTCTGACCGAGCTCTTCGGTCAGCTCCCGCAGTCGGCAATCGATGCATCTCGGTGGCGCTTCGTCGATGGTCGACGCGTTGCAGTGGAAGCCGGAATGGACGAGTCAATTATTGCCGAGCTAGCAGCGCGCGGCCACGATTTAGAGCGCGCTCAATTGGGCGACGACTTCGCCTTTGGTGGCGCCCAGATCATCCGCGTAACGAGCGAGGGCTATGTCGGTGGCTCCGACCGCCGCAAGGACGGTTTAGCTGCCGGATACTAACTACGCAGTCCGCGCCAACCAGAACCGCGTAGTAGGGCTCCGTCCGATCCAGAACCACCAATTCTTGCTCGATAACTTTGGACCACTCCATCGTGCTGCAGCCTTCCGGATATTTCCCCATGGGCTAAGGATCGTCACCGCAATCGCTGACAGGACACGAACTATGCAGACGCAATCGGACATTCGTATCGAACACGATTCCTTGGGCGATGTTGCGGTACCCCAGGCAGCATATTATGGCGCACAAACGGCCAGGGCCATCGCCAACTTCCCGATTTCCGGCACTCCGATCAGTCACTATCCTTTTCTCATAAGGGCCTTCGGTTACGTGAAGAAGGCGGCCGCCACCGCGAACTTCGAGTTAGGCGACCTAGGGGCAGACAAATATCGCGTAATCCTGGCAGCGTGCGATGAATTGATCGAAGGTCGCTGGCTGTCGGAATTTCCCATCGACGTGTTTCAGGGCGGTGCCGGAACCTCGGTAAACATGAATACGAACGAGGTGGTCGCCAATAGGGCGCTTGAACTGCTCGGGCATGACCGCGGGCGGTATGACCTCATACACCCAAACAACGACGTCAACATGTCCCAGTCGACGAACGACGTTTATCCGACGGCGCTCCGCCTCGCCGTCCTGCTGTCCTATGGTTCATTGAGTGATGCCCTGAAGGGATTGGCGTCGGAGATGGAGAGCAAGGGCCGGGAGTTCAATACCGTCGTCAAACTTGGCAGAACGCAAATGCAGGACGCGGTGCCGATGACCCTGGGCCAGGAATTTCAGGCCTTCGGCGTCACCTTGCGAGAGGACGTCGAACGGTTTGACGAGCTTGTCCGGTTCTTCCGGGAAGTAAATCTGGGCGGCACGGCAATCGGCACGGGTATCAATGCACGGCCCGAATATCGTGCGCGCGCCGTCGCTTCGCTCGGAGCAGTGACCGGGATAGACTTCAAAACAGCGCCCAATCTGGTGGAGGCCTGCTGGGACACCGGAGCGTTCGTGCTATTTTCCGGCATGCTGAAGCGGACAGCTACCAAACTGTCGAAGATCTGCAACGATTTGCGCCTCTTGTCTAGCGGACCTCGCGGTGGACTGAACGAGATAACCTTGCCGGCTATGCAGCCCGGTTCCTCCATCATGCCAGGTAAGATCAACCCGGTCATTCCTGAAGTCGTCAACCAGGTCGCCTTTCAGGTCATCGGCGCCGACCTCACCATAACGCTTGCGGCAGAGGCCGGGCAGCTGCAGCTCAACGCAATGGAACCAGTCATTGCCCATAACCTGCTTGGTTCCCTCAACCTGCTAACCAATGCCACCATCGTGTTGAGGCGGGAGTGCATCACGGGTATCACGGCGAATGTGCAGAAGTGCCGTGATCACCTGGAGCAAAGCGCGGCAGCCGCCACCGCACTTTGTCCGGTGATCGGCTATGAGCGCGCCACGGCGATTGCCAAGGCCGTGCTCCAATCCGGTCGTTCCATTCGGGAGGTCCTGGCGGAGGAGCCGAATCTGCCTCCGGGCCTCATCGATATTATCGAACTTGGTGCCCTGCCCTCCTCCACCGCACCGCTACAATCAACCTGAGACGATGGGTGCCGGTCCTTGGTAGCGCCGAGCACATTTCATTGCGAAATTGGTCGGCTAGCAGGCACCACCTGATCAAGACAACTGGTAATGATTCAATGCCTTCTAGGTATATTTGGGCTTCACGGTAGCGACGGGAAACAAAGCCTTCTCCCGTCAGCCGGGGATCTCGGCGTAAATTCGCGGTTTGTCCGATGGGGACCGGAGACGGCGCACCGAAAATTTCGCTTGCTCCTCTAGTCGCTAGACAAGTTAGCCCGATCTCAGTCTTTCAGGAGATCGCCATGAATAGGCACATCACCAATGTCGTCGCCCGGTCATCGCATGTGCTGCGCGTAGATGGCATGGATTGCGCTAGCTGCGCAGCTACCGTGACAAAGGCCATCGGCAAACTGCCGGGTGTCCAGGACCTCAGCGTTTCCTTCTCGCGCGAAACCATGTCGCTGACGCTCGACAAGTCCATCACGCCCTTAGAGCAGATCGAATCCATGGTGCAGAAGCTGGGTTTCCGTCCCCAAGTCATCACCCAGCCCTCGCCGGAACCTCATGCGAAACCTGCAGAGCCAAACCAGCTTACCTACCGCGTCGAAGGGATGGACTGTGCCAGCTGTGCCGGAACCATTTCGACTGCGATCGGCAAATTTAGTGGCGTTAGCGGCCTCGGCGTCTCGGTCGGACGCGAGACGATGACGCTGACCCTCGACGAGAGCGCAACGCCTCGGGCTAATGTGGAAGAGGCGGTTCGTAAGCTTGGCTTCCGTCCCCTGCTGCTCACCGAAGCGACGCTGGCTGAGGTGGTGGAACACGCGCCGCAGGTCGCAGAAGCCGAGAACAAGCCCGCACCGGAAAAGTCCCTACGCTGGTGGATGTCGCGCAAGGTGCTGCATGCCGGACTGAGCGGCATCCTCGTCGGCGTCGCCATGCTCACAGAAGCGCTGGCACCCGACTACGGCCGCTATGCGTTCATCATTGCCACGCTGGGCTCGCTTTATCCCTTCGCCATGCGCGCCATCGCGGCAGCCCGCTATGGCGCGCCCTTCACCATCCAGATGCTGCTGACGCTGGCGGCGGTCGGCGCGCTGTTCATCGACGAAGGCGCCGAGGCGGCCATCGTCGTGCTATTCTTCGCCATCGGCGAGGTACTGGAAGGACTGGCGGCGGAACGGGCCCGTTCCGGCATCAAGGCGCTCGGATCGCTGATCCCCCGCGTCGCCCTCGTGGAAGAAGGCAGCGAGATTCACGAAGTGCAGGCTGCTAGCCTGCGCATCGGGCAGATCGTGGTTGCGCGGCCCGGCGAACGTATTCCTACGGATGGTGTCGTCGTCGCCGGCGAGTCCAGCGTCGATGAATCCCCGATGACAGGCGAAAGCATTCCGGTGCCGAAGGTGCCCGACAGCCGCGTCTTCGCTGGCTCCATCAATCATGACGCGCCGCTGCGCCTGCGCGTCGATCGCTCGCCGAGCGACAATACGATTGCCCGCATCATCGCCATGGTGGAAGACGCGCAGGACTCCAAGGCGCCGACCGAGCGTTTCATAGACTCCTTTTCGCGCGTTTACATGCCGCTGATCGTCGCCATTGCCGCCCTCGTGGCCGTGGTGCCTCCGCTCCTGGCGATGGGCGACTGGGCCACCTGGACCTATCGCGCCCTGGCATTGCTGCTGATCGGCTGCCCTTGTGCATTGGTGATTTCGGTGCCCGCCGCCATCGCGTCGAGCCTGGCCGCCGGCACGCGTCGCGGCATGCTGATCAAGGGCGGAGCCGTGATCGAACTGCTGTCCAAGACCAGCAAGGTCGCCTTCGACAAGACCGGGACCCTGACATTGGGCAAGCCGAAGGTCACCGACGTCATCGCCGCCGACCACGACATTGCCGGCCTGCTGACTCTCGCCAATGCCATCGAGCGCGAGTCCAGCCACCCCCTGGCCGAGGCCATTGTGCGACATGCTTCCGAAATGGGCGTTGCCCACATCGTCGCCAGCGCCGTGCGCAATGTTCCCGGCCGGGGCATGGAGGGTAATATTGCCGGACGCCAGGTATTTATCGGCGCCCCCCGCTTCGCGGCTATGCATGGCTCGATTTCGGACGATCAGCGCGAAACGATCGGAAGGCTGGAAGGAGGAGGCAAGACGGTCGCTGTCATTGTCGTGGACAAAGCCGCGCTCGGATTGATTGCCATGCGCGACGAAGCGCGCCCTGATGCCGCGCCCGGCATTGCCCAACTCAAAGCGCTCGGCATCGAGAGCATCATGTTGACCGGCGACAACCAGAAGACCGGCAATGCCATCGGCCACCAGCTCGGCATGACCGTGCATGCCGAACTGCTGCCCGAAGACAAAGTGCAGCGTGTACGGGAGCTGAGCGCGGATGATATCGTGGTCATGGTCGGAGACGGGGTAAACGATGCACCGGCGCTGGCCACGGCCAGTGTGGGCGTGGCCATCGGATCGGGAACGGACGTGGCCATGGAGGCCGCTGATGCCGCCCTGATGCGCAACCGCATCACCGACATTGCCGAAATGATCCGGTTGTCGCGCGCCACGATGAGCAACATCCGGCAGAATGTGGTTATCGCCCTTGGCCTCAAGGCCGTATTCCTAGTTACGACCGTCACGGGCACGACAGGACTTTGGATCGCTGTATTCGCCGATACCGGGGCCACGGTGCTGGTGACGCTCAACGCCATGCGCCTCCTTGCCTTCCGCCCCCGCAAGAGCTGACCGTCCAACTCCCAAGAAAGGCCAATTTGATGCCTACCAGACAAACCGAACACTTCGCCCTTACCGATGATTGCGTGGTCGAGATCGACCGCCGCGACAATGATACCTGGAAGCTCGCCTTCACCGACGGGTCAGGCGCGCCCGTACCGCTGGACCTGTCGAGCCTCATCGTCGAGGCCTCGAGCACGGATCAGAAAGTGCGTGGGCTTAAGCTTAGCCCCGGCGATGGACCCGGCCATGTACTGGCCATCGGCTGGGTTGAGTGTGCAACCCATGCCCGCGTCACGTTGACCACGCAGGGCGGCAGGCTGGAACGGCAGTTCCGCTTCAGCGACGCCGCTCTGGTCCGGCCCGAGGCCGGCCCGACCGGCGGGCTGTATGCGGATATGGGTCATGGTTCAGCCATCGAACTTGTTACTCGTGACGGAGCGGACTGGCTGCTGAAATTCTACCTCGATGGCAAAGAAAATGCTGCCCCACCGGCCGAACTCATTACTGTTCAAGCCATCGATGAAGATGGCTTGATCACCGCATTTCCGGCCAAGGGCATCGGTGGAACGACGGTGCTCGGAGCTGCTGTCTCCGGTTCGCCGGCCCGGGTTAGGCTGATCTGGTCGCATGGTGACCATGGTCATAACCGCGAATTCGACCTAAGTTGAGGATGCCGGTCTAGCTTTTAGTACCGTCAGCTCTGGAGCATGATGTATTGAGCCTCACCATCGGCGAACTTTCTAGATGCACCGACGTCAAGGTGCCCACCATTCGTTACTACGAGATGATCGGTATGTTGCCCAACGTGCCGCGCAGTGAGGGCGGACGGCGCACATTTGATGCTTCCATGGTGGATCGCATCAGGCTCATCAAGCATGCGCGGGAACTCGGCTTCGAGATGGAGGCCATTCGTGAGCTTCTACGCATATCCGATTTACCGGAATCATCGTGCGAGACAGCACACAACCTTGCGCGCGAGCATCTGATAGAGGTGGATAAACGCATAAAGCAATTGGATGCGCTCAAGCAGGAACTTGAACGGATCGTAGCGGAATGCGGTGCTGGCCGCGCTGTAGTATGCGGCGTCCTTTCGGCTTTGACGGATCATTCGCAGTGCTCCGCCACGGACCATGCGCACCCCCACCAGAGTACGCTGAACCACCATTGATGCGAGCCAGCCGCGTTAGCTGCGAGCGGCTAACGGGGAAGTCGCCGTGCGAGATCGACGATGTCGCGGATCTAGACGGGGTTTTGGGGTCGCTAAACCATCAGTGGCAGTGCGCATGCTGGGAACGGCCCGACGCCGACTATCAGTCCCCGAGGCGCCGCTTGCCGGCCGGCCCTCGGCATTGGTGGACGTTTGGTACCTACCGCAATAAACCGCACTAGCCTTGGCGCTGTTGGTACCCGCTGCCCGTCGTGGTCTGCCCCCTGAAAAGTGGTCCTCCCTGAAGTAGGCTATTGAGCCGCTAGAGAGGACGTTGGAATGCCCCAGAAGAAGCA
>Ga0160493_100115_pt1 | contig 47243 bp, 63 predicted proteins | sample DID2MG_2_FD_108262 | JGI IMG/M metagenome (GOLD analysis project Ga0160493, IMG submission 108262) | Enriched soil microbial communities from UW Madison campus, WI, USA - DID2878_E24_FP2 MG | ecosystem: Environmental > Terrestrial > Soil > Unclassified | place: USA: Madison, Wisconsin | collected... | reverse complement strand
GAGCATAGCTCTCATGGCCTCGGCCCCTAAAATCACTCCACTGGAGTGATTTTGCCTTCGGCCGGGGCTTACCCGCCATTCGAGCATAGCTCTCATGGCCTCGGCCCCTAAAATCACTCCACCGGAGTGATTTTGCCTTCGGCCGGCCCTGCCCGCCATTCGAGCATAGCTCTCATGGCCTCGGCCCCTAAAATCACTCCACTGGAGTGATTTTGCCTTCGGCCGGGGCTTACCCGCCATTCGAGCGTAGCTCTCATGGCCTCGGCCCCTAAAATCACTCCACTGGAGTGATTTTGCCTTCGGCCGGGGCCGAGCCTTTGAACCCCTTGGCGACGAGGTAGGCTTCCGCGGAGTCCTTGCGGCTCGAGGGGGGCTTGACGTGGAAGGTGGTGTTGAAATGGCGCTTGAGCATGTGCAGCAGCTCATGCTCGGTGCCGCCCTGGAACACCTTGGCGACGAAGGCGCCGCCGGGCTTGAGCACCTGGATGGCGAAATCGGCGGCGATCTCGATCAGGTGGACGATGCGCAGATGGTCGGTGGCGCGATGGCCCGTGGTGGGCCAGGCCATGTCGCTCATCACCACATCGGCCCCCTGCCCGCCCATGGCCTCGATGAGCATGGCGGGCGCGTCGTCCTCGGTGAAGTCCTTCTTCAGCAGCACGACGCCGGGAATGGGGTCCATGTCGAGGTAGTCGATGCCCACGACCAGCGGCTTTTCGATGGTGGAGCCCACCGCCTTGGCGGCGACCTGCGACCAGCCGCCGGGCGCCGCGCCCAGATCGACGACGCGCATGCCCTTTTTGAAGAGCTTGTGCTTTTCGTCCATCTCCTTGATCTTGAAGGCGGCGCGGGAGCGATAGCCTTCCGACCGGGCGCGGGCGACATAGGGATCGTTGAGCTGGCGCTCCAGCCATTTGGTGGACGCCACCTTGCGGCCCTTGGCGGTCTTTACCCGGATCTTGAGATCCTTGTCGGACTTGCGACCGCCCGTGCCCAATGCCTTGTTATTGGCCATTGCCCTGCCTCCGCGGATAGCGGCCGGGACGGCGCTGCGTCCGGTCCGCATCCATGAGTGAAATCAGAATGCCCTCGCGCAGGCCCCGATCGGCCACGCGCACGCGCTCGGTGGGCCATTCGCGGCGAATGGCCTCGAAAATGGCGCAGCCCGGCAGGACCAGATCCGCCCGGTCCTTGCCGATGCAGGGATGAGAAACGCGCCGGTCGAACGGCATGCCGAGCAAGGCCCGCATGGTTTCGTCCACCTGCTCGCGCCGCATCCAGAGCCCGTCGACCTTCTGGCGCTCATAGCGCTCCAGCCCCAGATGCAGGCCGGCCAGGGTGGTGACCGTGCCCGAGGTGCCGATCAGATGCACGGGATGGCTGCCGATCATCTGGCGCAGCTTTTCGCGGCCGCGGAACTGGCGCAGATGCTCGCCCACATGGGAAACCATGGCCTCGAAGATTTCGGGGGTGACATCCACCCCGCCGAATTTCTCGGCGATGGAGACCACGCCCACCGGCAGCGATTGCCAGGAGCGGATCGAGGCCGACATGCGGCCCTGCGACCGCGGGCGGCCGCCACGAAAATCGAGCCAGGCCAGCTCCGATGAACCGCCGCCGATATCGAACATCAGCGCGCCCTGCGCCTCGCCGTCGATCAGGTCGGCGCAGCCGGTCACCGCCAGCTCGGCCTCGGTGCGGCGATCGACGATTTCCAGATCCAGCCCCAGTTCGTCCCTGACCCGCTTGAGGAAGGCGGGGCCGTTTTCCGCCGCCCGGCAGGCCTCGGTGGCGATGAGGCGCATGCGGGTGGGCTGGTGATCGCGCAGCTTGTTGCGGCATTGCCGCAAGGCATCCATGGTCCGCTCCATGGCCGCGTCGGACAGGCGCCCGGTGACCGAGACCCCCTCGCCCAGCCGGACGATACGGGTGAAACCGTCGAGGACGCGAAAACCGCGTTCATGCGGCCGGGCGATCAGGAGGCGGCAATTATTGGTGCCCAGATCGAGCGCCGCATAGAGCGGGCCGCGCGCGCGACGGGGCGAATGGGCTGGCGTCCGCTGGTCGGGCCGGGGCGGCGATATGCCGACCCGATCCTTCCGGATGGCGCCGGAAGGTGCACCAGACCCCGCATCGGCCAGGAGAACCGAGGCGGCGGCGGACCGATTCGAATCGGTCACGTCTGTCTCCTTCGTACGCGGTCGCCAGGACCGGTCCAGCCGGTCGCGCCCGAACGCACGTCATGTTGCATTGTCGGAAACGAGGGTAGAGCAAGGGGGGCCGCAGCGCAATGAAAACGATGTTTACAGCAGAGTTCGCGCAGGCGCTTGCAATCTCATCCCGCTTTGTCTAATGAGACCCCGCGCCGTGCTTCGCAGCCTTCAGCTCCAACACGCCGCCCAGCCTGACGGCTCATGCTGGGGAATAGTTCAATGGTAGAACAGCGGACTCTGACTCCGTCGATCTTGGTTCGAATCCAGGTTCCCCAGCCAAAAACTTCTAAACATATACAACGACTTATGGCATAACAGGCGACCAATAGTCGCCTTTTCATGTTGCATCTTTGTTGCCTAGTTTTTCCCAGTTTTACGGCGGTTTCTCATGGCACACCGCGATTCCACGCAACATAGATGCGACATAGAAAATCCCCCGCGCCTATATGCCGGTGGTGACGGCAGCGCGAGGGCTTGTGCCAGGTGGTGAGTCTGGCGAATGGGTGGCCGGAGCCATAGCAAGCTCCTCAACTCCGGCCTGTGGTGCCCCCATGGGTGGTGAAACCATGGGGAAACTGGTGATCCGGGTCAGACTCGAACTGACGTTGGGCGATTAGAAGTCGCTTGCCCATCCAGCGGGCCGGACCTGGGCGCGGGAGGCAGTCGTGCCGCCTGAGCCTTGTTCAATGAATTGATGCTCGGCGCGCTTCTGCGGGCCGCTATCTCCCGGCGATGCTTCTGTGTGCGCCAGATCGTCATGCCGCCTCTCCCATCACAGCTGCCGCCCTCCATCTGTCATCGCCGTAGAACGCGTCTAGGGCTGCCTGGGAGGCTGCTGTGGCTGCGTTGATGGCAAAGCTGACCTGATCGTCATCGTCCACATCATTGTTGGACAGGTGCGCTGCTATCCGGATTGCTCGGTGCAGATCGCGCAGGCGGGACTCAAGGTCGATCATATCGACGTTGGCGTAACCGGGTTGTCTGCTCATGCTGCGCACTCCAGCATGGCTTCCCAATGAGCCATTTGCTCGTCGGTGCAGCGCTCGCGCTTGACCACCCGCAGGCCGTCCAGAACCGACTGGGCCAAGGTGATCTTGTGCGGCCACCCATCCCACCACATGCACTCCCAGGCATCGGGAACCAGCGATGGTTCGAGCAGGATGATGGTCCAGACCGAGCCATTTGCTTTCTGGAACGTGATCATGTCGCCGCTCATAAAGGCTGGCGGGTCGGGTCGGGTTATTATCGTAGCCATGTCGTACATGGTCGGCTCCTCTTGATCTAAAGCATCGTTGTGATACCTTTGGATCAGAATTACACCAATGTCAACACCTTTAGATAAATTTGAGCTAAATGGATAAATCAACAATCACCGGGAAGCTTATTTCGGCTGCCCGCACGCTGGTAGGGATGTCTCAAACAGAGCTTGCGGCCGCGGCGAATATATCTGTCCCGACACTAAAGAGGATGGAGGCCAGCAAAGGCCCCGTGCCCGGCCTGGCCAACAACGTGCTCGCTGTTGTTACCGCCCTCGAGACGGCCGGCGTGCAGTTCGTCGAAAAGGGCGACGTAGCTGGTGGCAAGGGCGTTACGTTTAGACAGGGCCATGGTTAACTGAAAATAAGCCAATGCAGCCTAACGAGGCCGCATGTTGAGTCACCGCCAACAGAAAATCACCACACCAAGGACAGCTATATGATTTTCATTTTGGAAAGGTCGACTATTGCCTGGACTACCAAAAAAGCGCGGCGCCCCGCCAAAGCTCATCGTTGAGCACCCAAAGGCTCAATACGAACTAGACCACGACCCTGACGAATTCCCAGACGCGCTGCGCTCCCAAATGCTTCGGCATGGGGATAGCGTCGGCCATCTCACAAAAGCGCTGGCGCGTTTCGGCCACGTTATAGACGTGAAGGCGGTAAAGGCGTGGGTTGAGGGACGAAAAATCCCGAGCGCTGCCAACAGCTTCGCCGTTCTAGCTGCAATAGAGCACCGCTACCAACTGCCGAAACGATATCTTCAGGACAGGCTCGGACCAAGCAATCGCGCGCACCGAAAGATTCGTGCCGCCGGCATCACGCCGACTGAGCAGCGCCGCTTGGCCTGGCATCTCCCAGATGACTTTGACACCCGCCCTGTATCCGAGCAGGAAGAGATATTAGCATGGGTGCGTAGCACGTTCGTTTCAGGCGCGACTGAATATCGGCGCTTCCAGGCTCAAGCGATGAAAGAGCCATATTCCCTAGCGCTGGACGGAGCCAGGAAACGCGGCAAGAAGGCGGCGCCTCCATCCCTGGTCGAGGAAATGTCCGATCTGCTTCGGTTTAAAACCTCAGTGCTCAGTGCAGCCGGGCAGAAGCGCAACGGCAGGTGGGCGAAGGCCACCGCCGATCAGAAGGTTGAGCATCTCGGCCTGCTGTTCGGAGCCCTCAGCGCTGACCCAGATGGCCCCAATCAGGGTGCTGGCGTGCCGATAGATGAGCTTTCGTTTGCAATGCTGGCCGTTCCAAAAGTCTGGGACTGGTACATCCAGTGGCGAGAACAGCGCCGGGGCTTCCTAACCGCGTGGGAAGTCGACATGCTCAACGTCGTTAAATCTCTCGTCAGAGAGGAAACTGGTTGGCTGCGCCAACGACCGCAATTGGGCGTCCGGCTTCGAGTAATCCCAAATCTCATCAATGACGCGGATGTCGCACACGCTCGTGCCGACTGGCCCGGATTCTGCGATGCAATGCATGCGCAAGCTGCGGTTCGCATCGAAGAGATAAAGTCAGTGGCAGAAGTTCACCGTGACCCCTTTGAGGCTATCCTCCCGATCCTCGAGGCGGATAGCCCGCTCTTGGAATACATAAAGATCACCGACGAAATTATTCGGCACATGCCTGACAGCAAGCGACATCCCAGGTCGGCCGCTGAGAGCCTGCGGTCCTTGCTGATGATCAGCATCGGCCTGCACACCGGCTTTCGGCAGAAAAACCTGCGGGAGCTTCTCCTGTGTCCGCCGGGACGCATGCCGACACCAGAGCGACGGCTTTCTCAAATCAAACGCGGCGAAATCCGATGGCGGCCCCGTGAGGGCGTGTGGGAGATATTCGTACCGGAGTCCGCGTTCAAAAACGCCGGCTCAACCTACTTCTCGTCAAATCCATATTGCGCCCCACTGCCCGACGTCGCGGGCCTTTATGACAGCATCGACGAGTATGTACGGAAGAGCCGGCGCTTGTTATTGGCCGCCGCAGACGACCCCGGGACTTTCTTCGTGAAGTCCGTCAAAAGCAACACTGTCTCGGCTGAGTACGGTGAAAATGCTTTCTATGAGGCATGGCGGTTGACTGTCAGCCGCTATGGGATTTTCAACCCCTACACCGGTAAAGGCGCAATCCCCGGCTTGCTGCCCCACGGGCCGCATAACGTCCGCGATGTTCTGGCTACCGAAGTGCTGAAGCGCACGGGCTCATTCGAGAAGGCCAGCTACGCGATCCAGGATACGGCTGCTGTGGTCGCCAAGCATTATGGGCGGTTCCTCCCGAAGGACAAGGCCGCGCTTGCAGCCGAAATACTGAACGAGGTGTGGAAGCAGGGCCGAGCTGCGTGAAGCACGGGCGTTCCGGTCTTTACTGCTTTCAGAAGGGACGAGCGATTACGGTCCAATCCGATCTCGTGTGCAAGCTCTTTCGCCTGACGGCGCAGTGGGCGTCTGTGGTCCGCATGCGCCGCGAACGTGGCATGATGGTTGCAACTGGGGTAGGCATGTCGCAAGTTGGAGGTGTGCTGCTGTTGCTGATTAAAGACGCCGTTACAACTTGGTTCTGGCAGGGCGCCCACCAAGGACACTCAGTCTTGCGCAGGCCTGCAGAGGTACGAGGATGAAGAGGCCGCTCTTGCATCGCATGCGTAGGCTCATCTTCCGATTTCCGGCTTGTGAAGCCCTCTTGCGCTGCTTCACGGGGAGCCGCGATCTTCGGATGTAATGACGATTGCGGATTCTGTACTGAACTGGCGGAACTATACATGTCTCTTTATCCAGCTGACACCTATCGATGCGAGCGGGCAAATTGACACCGCCCAAGCCCCGCCGCCAAGATGTACTTCCGCGCAGCTTGCCGCCCATCGGACTCTCGCGCGAAGTGGCGGCAGCCTACATTGATCTGTCACCCGCCAAATTCGACGAGCTCGTGCGGGATGGGAGAATGCCGCGACCCAAGCAGATCGATGGGCGGCGCGTGTGGTCAAGGGTTGCAATAGAAAAGGCATTTTATGCTCTGCCTGGCGGCGATGATTGCGAGGAGCGAAATCCTCAGGACGATGTGCTCGACACAACCCTTGCAGATTCGAATAGGCTGGAGAGACATTCATCGTCCACCTTGCGGGAAATTATCGAAGATCAGTACGCCGATGCCATCAGGCACCCCCTCGGCAAAGCTGAGATGAGGCTACTTGCGGCACTTTTTGAGGCGCGTCCTGGTGCCGTGAGCGTGCGCTCTTTGAAGGGCGTCGGACTCTCGGCCTTGGGAAAGCTTCAGGCCCGAGGCTTTGTTATGGGCGATAGCGGCCTTGAGTACCATGAAGACAGGATTAGTCCCGCGGGCATTGAAGCGTACCAATCAGCAATTTCAAGGCATCTCTGATCTACAAATATCTCGAATTTTGCAGCACAAGTAGAAGCTGCGCTGCAGGTCCGCACTCCAATGAGACGGTGCAGTTTTTGATTTTTGGCTGCGGACCGAGGTTCCCATTCGGGTCTTGGAATAGCTTTTTGACAGTGGGATGCAATGATTGGATAAGATTGAGAAGCCAGCGGCACCCAGCCGACAGGTCGCGATCACCGCGGCGGTTGCCACTTACATGATGGTGATGCCAGCCTTCGCGTTTGACGCAGTCTCCTTCGGCAATTTCCTTGGTGTGGTTTCCGCGATTGAGGAGGCTTGCCCGCAGTACTATGTCCTCACTGACGCAACGCTCGGCAGTGAATTGGACGGCAAAGACTACCAGTACGCACTGAACTTGGCTGAAATGAGCAAGGAGCGAGCGGCTGGGGCAATTGCTATGCTTGGTTGCGATGACGCAGCGCGAGAGGCCGCCAAGATGGTGGACATGTCGTTTTTCGATGTATGGGAGGTAAAGCCTTAGGGCAGGCCGCCGGATGGCGGAAATCTAAGGTGTAGAGCAACTTCGAAGCGGTTTCAGAATGGGCCGATAGTACGTCGCTGGCCGCCTGGCCCTGCTATAAAGTCGTTTCCGCTTCATTGGATTCGACAGGGAAAGAGCATGTATGGAGAAGAAGGGTCACTGCCGATGGTCGCCGCCGTTACCCTGTCGAGTTCGGCGATCCTCGCCGCCCTGGTTCAATCCCTACACGACAAAGGTCTGCTATCAGGCGAAGAGACGGTTGAGGTCTACGAACAGGCATTGCTGTTGCTCGAGATGCAGCAAGCCACGGCCGACACAGTGCCAGGCTATGGCGAAGTTATGGATATGGCGCGGGAGCTGATCGAGCGGCACCTAAGGCCAAGCGGTACTTGAGGCTATTGGGTGGAAAGAGGTGGAGGAAAAGGGACGCGGTTTTACGCCTTAACCACTCCACCCAGATTTCCCGGAACTTTTGGACCAACAGTTCATTGACTATTCATATGGACCTATCATATTGATAGGCGCATGGCCGACATAGAACCATTTCGGATGAGCAAGCCGCGCGCCTTGAAAATGATCAAGGAGTTGGCGGCGGATTCGGACAAGATCGTTCTCGTGGGTCATGCGAAGAAACGCACAAAACAAAGGAGCATCACTCGTCCTCAGATCGAGACCTGCGTGCGCAACGGCTACATCAGCGAAGGCCCTTTTCTGAACGATCATGGGCATTGGCAAGTAACAATGAGCTGTTACGCAACGGGAGAAGAACTGATGGTCGTGGTGGCAATCGACTGGCCAAGTCAGTTGATCGTGATCACCACGTTTTAGGGGTCAATCATGACATATCATTACACCGACAGCGGCCTCGACAACATCTATCTGGAGAATGGCTACACAATCCACAAGACGCCATATGGTGAGGGTGTTTCCATTCAAGACTCTGAAGAGCTTCACAAGGTTATCGGCCGGTGGCTCATCGACCTGCCCAAGCCCCTCAACGGTGCCGAACTCAGGTTCCTGCGGGTGGAAATGGGGATGACACAACGAGACCTAGCGGGCGCGCTGGGGCAAGGTGAGCAATCTGTTCGCCGGTGGGAGAAGGCTAGAGATAAGCCATTTGACGGCTCCGCCGACCGTCTACTTCGGGCCCTCTACAAAGAATTCCTAGACGGAGATGGCCATATAAGGGCCTTGGTTGCTCGCTTGGTCGAACTGGACCAGATTGAACATGCCAATGCCTGCTTCCAAGATACTAGCCACGGGTGGGCGCTTGCCGCCTAGCAGCTAATCATCAGCCCCGGACCGCCACCGGGGCTTTTTCTTTGCCCGGAACCCACATCGAGAGCCATCGCCCCCAAGGAAGCGCTCTCCCGATCATCACTGCCCCCGTAGCCCGCTCCGGCGGGCTTTTTTGTGCCCAGAAACAGAAAAGCCGCCAGATGCCGATTGGCCTTCTGGCGGCTTATTAATCCCGGCGGTTGAAGGAGCGTCATCACATCAGTGCCGGTATCGCGTCATGAACGGCTCCGACACCGCTTAGTTCCGCCCTGGTCCATCTTTGGCGCGTCGCCCGAAGGCCGACCACCCACCTGGGCCTTTTGCACACTGCTGTTCAAGCAGCCGCAGGGCGACCGCCGAGATTGGGTCCGTGGCCCTAATTCGCCCTGCCCTTGCCGACGCAAACCGGCCGGCGCCCGTCCCAACCGCAATAGCTCAGAACTTCATCGCCGCGCTTCTGACCAAAGGGCGCGCCGCGATAGCCACAGCCTTCGCACAGGTAGATCGGCGCCATGGAAGGCTGAACCTTCCCGTTCACCGTGGTCTCGTGTCCGGTCGGTTGGTATTCGGTCGGCATGGCGTCCTGTGGCGGTTATGAGAATCGCATGTCATTATGCCCGTCATGGTCCGTGTCCCGTCGAGAAATCCTAAGCGTGAAAGGGAGATTGCCAGGCTGCGGAAGCTCCTGGCCTCCATAGAGCGGATTCCGGCTCATCTTCGCGAGGCCGAATGTGCAGACGCTCGCGAGCGGGACGCCCTGGCGATACTCATCGACCTTGAAGGCTCCGATAGCCACTCTTCAAGCGACCTCGAAACCCATCTCGGAATGCTTGCCTTGCGGGCCAAGGATTAGCCCATGTGCAACCTCTACAGCCACACCTCGAACCGTCAGGCGATCCTCGACTTCGTGCGGGACCTGGCAGCGGTCGCCGATAATGTCGGCAATTTGGAACCGCAAACCGGGATCTACCCCGACTACATGGCTCCGATTGTCCGAAACACATCTGCCGGGAGAGAATTAGCCAAAGCCCGATGGGGACTTCCGTCCAGCCAATTCGCATTGATGCAGAGTGCGAAGAAGCGCGCAGCTAAGCTTGGGGCAAAGGGCGAAGCCGTTGATTTCGCCCAATTGCTGAAATTGGAGCCCGATAGCGGAACGACCAATGTCCGGAATATCTACGACCCAGAAAAAGGTCGCTGGAACCAGCATTGGGGCCGATGGATGGGCATGGAAAATCGCTGCGTCGTGCCAGTCACGAGCTTCAGCGAGTTCGACAATTCCATCGGCCCGGACGGCAAGAAGCGAGGCAACACATGGTTCGCTTTCAACGAAAGCCGCCCCCTCGCGTTTTTCGCGGGGATTTGGGTTCAGGACTGGGCCAGCGTGCGAAAGATCAAGATCGGCCTCGAAACCTGCGACCTATTCGGCTTCCTCACCTGTGAGCCCAATGACATCGTCGGCTCCATCCACATGAAGGCAATGCCGGTTATCCTTACCGAACCGGCGGAAGTCGAAATGTGGCTCACCGCGCCGCGCGAGGAAGCAATCACCCTTCAACGTCCCCTGCCCGATGGGGTCTTAAAAATCGTGTCTGTCGGCCAGGATCAGGATCCGCCGGCCGCCGCTTCTACGTGAGCTATCGTCCAAACTTTCTGCCGCCTTTTCGGATGCCAACCCAAGGCATCTCGTTGGCGATGTTGGCAGTTCGTGCCTTTGCCATCTCAATCAATTCCTCCCGGGAGAGTGGCACGCTACCGGCGCCATGCGTGCCGGAAAACTCGGGAGGCTTACCCGCATGTCCGAGAGCGAAATCGGGGTAATACCAGCCGCAGACGGAGCAGCGCAGGCGAGCCGCCAGAAAGTCCCGGCCGTCATAGAAATCGAAGGTCCATCCCAGCCGAAATGCCAGCATATCGAGGCGAAGCTGCGCCTCATGGCTGCACACCCAATAATGGCTACAAAAGGCACGGATAGACCGGCCGGTATCGCTGAAATCCTGCAGGGTGCGGATCGGACGCGTGGCCATCAGTGGAAATTGCGACCCGCCGGCAGCGCGTCCAGAAGGCGCTTGGCCACGGCGTGTTGATATTGCTCCTGCTCGCGGTTCTGGCCGCCGGGCCCGCCGGACTTTCCTTCATCGGCCCTGGCAATGGCCGCATCTCCAATCTCCGCGCCATTCGCGACCTTTGCCATTTCAGGCGTCAGATCGATGAACTCTTTCGCCACTACGTGGATCACCAGGCCCTCGCGCTGCAATTGGCCGCGCACCGCCATCACGCGGGCCCCAAGGACCGTGCGCCTGTTCGCTTCGAAGGTCTTAGGCCAGACAATGACATTGGCAACGCCGGTTTCGTCTTCGAGCGTGGCAAAGATCACCCCGCTCGCTGTGCCCGGGCGCTGCCGCACCAGCACCAGACCTGCGACCGTCACCATGCGCCTAGGCTGAAGGGTCCGCAGCTCGTCAGCCGCCACGATGCGCCGTCGCGCCATTTCTGCCCGAAGGAAGCTCATGGGGTGGCCCTTGAGCGACAGCGAAAGCGCCTGATAGTCGTGAATGACCTCCTCGCCCGGGAGCATAGGAGGCAGGCCGCTTTCGTCGTCTCGAGAAGCTGGGCCCGGCTCGCCGGCCTTGAACAAGGGCAATGTGTCGGCACCATATGTTCCGATCAGTCCGCTTACCGCCCAAATCGCGTCACGCCGCGACAGGCCCAGAGATTGAAAGGCATCGGCTTCGGCCAAAACCTGCAAGACCTTCGGGGACAGGCCGGTACGAAGCCAAAGGTCTCGGACGCTGTCATATCCCCTGCCCCGGCGCGCCACGATCAGATTGGCATGGTCGGCGCGCAGGCCGCTGACCATGTTGAAGCCGAGACGCACGCCCATATTGCCCCAGATGTCTTCCGCCATTTCGGCGTGGCGAGGAGAAAGCGTCACGCCCGAGACGTTGGAATGCTCCATGACCATCTCGAGGTCGGAAAGATTGATATCGACGGGCCGGATATCGACGCCGTGGTCTTGGGCGTCACGAATGATCTGCGCCGGCGCATAGAAGCCCATCGGCTGCGAGTTCAGCAGAGCGGCTGCGAAGACGTCCGGGTAGTGGCACTTGATCCAGCAGGAGACGTAGACCAGGAGCGCGAAGGAGGCGGCATGGCTCTCGGGGAAACCATATGAGCCGAAGCCTTCAATCTGCCGGAAACATGCCTCGGCGAATTCCTTGTCATAGCCTCGCTCGAGCATTCCAGTGATGAACTTGTCGCGGAACACGCCGACACCGCCAGTTCGCTTGAACGTGGCCATGGCGCGCCGCAGCCGATCCGCTTCGCCTGGAGTGAAGCCGCCCGCCACAATGGCGATCTTCATCGCCTGTTCCTGGAACAGCGGCACGCCATAGGTCTTCTTCAGGACATGCTCCAGTTCCGGCGACGGGTAAACTGTCGGTTCGAGGCCCTGCCGGCGCTTGAGGTATGGATGCACCATGTCCCCTTGGATCGGGCCGGGCCGGACAATCGCCACCTCGATGACCAGATCGTAGAATTCCGATGGCTTGAGCCTGGGCAGCATCGACATCTGCGCCCGGCTCTCGATTTGGAACACGCCAATCGTATCTGCACGATGGGTCATTCGGTACACGCGCGGGTCTTCCTGCGGCACAGTGGCGAGGGTCAGGGACAAACCATAATGTTGCCGAAGCAGGTCGAACGACCGTCGGATGCAACTCAGCATTCCGAGCGCCAGCACATCGACCTTCAGAATGCCGAGCTCATCCAGATCGTCCTTGTTCCACTCGATGACCGTTCGGTCTTCCATGGCGGCATTCGAGATCGGCACCAGATGGTCGAGGCGGTCGCGGGTAATGACAAAGCCGCCCACATGCTGCCCGAGATGCCGCGGGAAGCCGTAAAGGGCATTGGCTATTTCCAGCACCATGCCCACGGTCTGGTCTGCCGGGTCGATGCCGGCTTGCTTGAGGCGGTCCGCGGTAATGTCGATATGGCCCCAGCCCCAGTTCGAGCTGCTAATGGCGGTGATCGTGTCGTCGGATAGGCCGAACACCTTGCCGACTTCGCGGATGGCCCCCTTCGATCGATAGGTGATGACGTTGGCGGTCAGCCCGGCTCGATGCCGACCGTACTTCTGATAGATGTATTGCATCACCTCTTCGCGCCGCTCGTGCTCGAAATCGACGTCGATATCGGGCGGTTCGTCGCGCTCCGTGGAAACAAAGCGCTCGAAAAGCAGATCGACCAGCATCGGATCGACCTCTGTAATGCCGAGGCAGAAACACACAGCCGAGTTCGCCGCCGAACCCCTGCCCTGGCAAAGGATGCCTCGCTCCTGGCGCGCGAAACGAACGATGTCCTGCACGGTGAGGAAATACGGCGCGTAGCCCATCTCCCCGATCAGGGCGAGCTCGTGCTTGAGCCCCTTCATGACCTTTTCAGGGATGCCTTCGGGGTATCGGGCCTTTGCACCCTCGTAGCTCAGGCGCTCCAGTGTTTGCTGGGCCGTCTCCCCGTTGCCGACCGTCTCCTCGGGATAGATGTACCGCAACTGGTCCAGCGAGAAGGATATGAGGGAAAGCAGCCTGTTTGTTTCGGCGAGCGCATCCGGGTAATTTCGGAATAGCCGCTCCATCTCGCCCGGGGGCCGAATGAACCGCTCGGCATTCGGCGCCAGCCGGAAACCCGCCTCCTCGATGGTGACGCCTTCCCTTATGCAGGTGAGCACGTCCTGAAGGATTTGCCGCATCGGCTCGTGATAAAGGGCATCCATGCTCGCCAGTAGTGGGATCTCGGCCGTCCGCGCCGCCTCCGCCAGGCGGGCCAGCCTCGCGGTGTCCTTGCCGTCGAAGCGATGAACCGCGGCGAGCCAAACGCGCCCCGGCGCCACGGTTGCCAACCATGCCGCGGTAGCGCCGTCCTCCGCCATCTTGTCGTCCCGAGGCACCACGATAAGCAATTGACCCTCGGCATGCTCAGCCAGGTCGGACAGTTTCAGGTGGCATTCGCCTTTCGGCGCCCGCCGGTTCCCCAGGGTAAGCAAAGCGCTCAATCGGCCGTAAGCGGCCCGGTCGGTGGGATAGACAGCGATGTCCGGGGTGTCGTCGGAAAAGACCAGGCGCGCGCCAACCGCGAGTTTAAAGGCCGGATGGTCTTTTGCCAGGTCGCGAGCCGCTGCATAGGCTCGCACCACGCCGCTTAGCGAATTCCTGTCACAGATGCCGATCCCCGAAAGGCCAAGGCCGGCCGCCTGCCCCACCATCTCGAAGGGATGGCTGGCGCCCCGGAGAAAACTGAAATTGGTAGCCGCTAGAAGCTCGGCATAGGGCCGGGCATCCGGAACTGCCGGGACGAGCATGATTGACTCATGAGATCATTTGTTCTCATTATGTTCTCATTCCGACAGGAGCCAAGAGTCAAGACAGGAGCGATCACAATGGGCGAAATGTGGAAAGCCGATCCGCGCCCCGTGCCCGCCGAAGGGCCGGAATGGCCAGGCGACGACGAACGCGTGACGTATAAAGGGCTGACGGTGCAGCCTCAGGCCGATCTGGAAATGTGGGAGGTATGGGACGATAGCTGGGAAATCGGCCTCGCCAGCACCGGCGAGACAATTTTGGTTCTTCGCGTGGAGCGCGAGCGGGCCCTGGCCATTGCGGAGCGCCTGGCCGACGCCAAGGACTGGACCGCCCTGCCCGCAGCACCGTCATGGTCCGATATCGCTTTTGACCCGCTGGTGCTGCGGCTGATCGCCGATTATCCCGGCATGGTGAGCCTGACGATCCCCGAGGTAGACGACAGCGTCATTCCCTATGCCGATGACGAAAGCCCCGATGATTTCGCGCCATGAGCCGCATCGAACGGCTCCCAGGCCCTCGTTGCACAGGGAGCCGCGTTGCATTATTCGGCTCCGATGAAACTTGTCACGATCATTGCCGCATTCGCCCTTCTTTTAACCCCGGCATTGGCCGAGGAGCCGTGGCGAATGTGTTATCCGGGCGAGCGCAACGGACCGCAGAAGCGATGCCTGGTTGACGGTGACACCATCTGGCTAGGCGGCCTGGACCAATCTTTGAGGCTGAAAAGCTTCGACACTCCGGAGCCAACCACGAACATTTGCGGCGGGCAAGCGGAGGTCGAACTGGCGCATAGAGCCAGTGCAAGGCTCCTCCAACTGCTCAATGAGAACGAATGGACGGTCGAGATATTCGACACAGACCGCACCGGCCGGCGCCTGGAGGCCACCATTCGAATTGATGGAGTCGATGTGGGCGATATCCTGATTGCCGAGGGCCTGGCTCGACGCTGGCCCAACGGCCATGAATTCTGGTGCCGCTAGAGCGCCGTTAGCCGCTGGTCTTGACCCTGTCATCTGCAAGCGCAAGACTATTGTGGCGGACGGAGGCCATCATGGACCAGAAAAATTTGGTGCAAGAGATCAGCGTCGAACTGAACTCGCAAATCCACAAGGCGACCTACTACGTTGAACGCGGCTATATCAGCGGCTCTATCGGCGGCAAGCGCTTCTCAACCCCGGTAACTCGCGAGCCTGCCGAGAAAACGGTTCGGGCTATGCTGTTGGATGGAATTCGCAGGAGAAGGGCTGAGCGAGGCGAGGACCGCTAGCCCCCGCCCCACCTCTCGGTCGGAACGGCAAGGCGCCTCGGGCGTTTCGCACTCGTGCACGCGGAGGTGGCCATGGCCGTTCGACCTTACTGGAGAGGATATCTCAAGCTCTCGCTCGTCACCTGCGCCGTGACGCTTTCTCCGGCGAATACTGACCGCGAGAAGGTCCGCTTCCATACCCTCAACCGAAAAACCAACGACCGAATCCGGACCCGCTATGTGGATTCAGTCTCCGGCAAGATGGTCAATGATAACGACCAGGCCCGGGCCTATGCCAAGGGCGAAGACGACTATGTAATCCTTGAAGACGAGGACCTGGATTCGGTGCAACTCGAAAGCACGAGGACCATCGACATCGACGAGTTTGTTGAGGCCGATACGATTGAGTGGGTCTATTTCGACAGCCCCTATTTCGTCGTCCCGGCTGACGAGGTGGGCGAAGAAGCGTTCACCGTGATCCGTGAGGCCATGGCGCAGAGCAATGTGGTGGGGATTTCCAGACTAGTCCTCGGCAACCGCGAGCGCGCCGTCATGCTCCAACCTTGGGGGAATGGCATCATCCTATGGACGCTGCGTTTCGGCGATGAGGTCCGGGACGAGGACGAGTACTTTGACCAGGTAGACGCGGATAAGCCCGACCGCGATCTACAAGCCATGGTCGAAAAGCTGATCGAGCAGCGGACCACGAGCTGGTCGGAATCGATGGTCGCGGACCCGGTTCAGCAGAGCCTGCTCAAGATCATCAAATCCAAGGACAAGAAGAAGCCGGCACCAAAGCGGAAGAAGGAAGCCGAGGAAGATATCGAGCCGCAAAGCAACGTGATCGACCTGATGGCCGCCCTGAAACGTAGCCTGGAGGGGAAGCCCGAGGGCGGGAAAAAGTCGAAGCGCTAGCTGGCTTTTCGGCGGGCCGGCTCTCGTGACGTGGCGGCCTTCTTTGTGGACCTGACTTTCGAAGCGGACTTGCCCTTGGCTCCACCCTTCTGTCCAGCGCTGAGCCGAAGTGCCTCCAGCAGATCGTTGGATTTCGTCGGCTCCGGCCGCTTGAGCGGGATCACCTTGCGCCCCTCGATCTTGGCGCGAACCATATCGGCCAACGCCTCCTCATAACGGTCATCGAACTTCGAAGGATCGAACTCGCCTGCCTTGGTCTTGAGGATATGCTTGGCCAGGTCGAGCATTTCCGGTTCTATTTTCCGGGCCTTGATGTCGTTGAAAGCGTCTTTCGCGGAGCGCACCTCGTAGTCGAAATTGAGGGTCGTTGCGATCAGGCCTTTTCGGTGGGCCCGGATGAGCACCGGCCGCACGCGACGAAACAAGACGGCATGCGCCATGGCGGCCGTCTTCTTTGAGCGAAGCGCCTCGCGGATCAGAACAAAGCTATCCTCGGTCGCCTCGGTGGCCGGCAACAAATAATAAGGCTTGTCGAAATAGGTGGGCTCGATCTTGTTGCAAGCAATGAAGGCATCGACCTTGAGCGTCTTGTCGCTCTGCGGGACGACAGCGGCAACTTCTTCCGGCTCCAACACCACGTAGTGGCCGGGGCTCGTCTCATAGCCCTTTACCTGGTCCTCGGAGTCGACGGGCTTTTCGGTTTTTTCATCGACATAGATGCGCTTCAACCGGTTCTTGGTCTTCCGATTGACCATGTGCAGGGAGATGCGATCTGAAGTGGTCGCCGCGGTGTACATCTTCACCGGGCAAACCAGTTCATCGATCTTGATTACCCCGCTCCAGACTGCGCGCGCCGCCATTCAAGCCTCCGGTTCTTTACCAGAACGAAGGAAGCGGAGGGGGCGTTCCACTCACGGCGCAACCAAGCCACGCCCACTCAGCCACATCCCGGATTGCAGATTGCAACGGACCATCGGCTCGACAGTTTACCGGAGGCGCTTCAGAGGAGGCAGACATGACCGACCTGGATTTGACTGTAGACGAGATGGAGACCTTGGCTCGCTTCCAATCCCTGGATCAACCCCAGGAGGTGGACCCCCAGCATTTCGCAAAGCTGCTTTCACTGGCTCTTGTCGAGCAGAAGGAGGGCGGACCTGAACTCACCTCGTCCGGCCTGGAGCTCCTGCGATCACAGGCGGTCGATGCGGAACTGGACAAGCAGCTGGAGCAGACTTTTCCTGCCAGCGATCCACCCAAGATCACCAGGAACGTCTAGCGTCGAACGTATCGATCGGTCCGGTCGGCGCTTGTCGTGTAGCTAAACGATTTTTCCCAGATTCCATGGGGAAGACTCCGTCGCACCGACTGAGCCGCCTTGGCCAAAAACCTCCGAAGCGGGAGCGGTCAGGGTCCAAACCAGGCGGCCGTTCTCGCGCACGAGCGTGGCCTTGCCGTTAAGGCTTAACGGCACGACCCGCTCAAGAACAACGCTGCCAAATCCGCGACGCGGCGGCGTCTCCTTCTCATTCGCGCCCACAATCCCTGGGAAGATTTCTTCCCACGTCAGCACAAGGTTCTTGCCACCGGCCTCATCGGGTTGAGTTTCCCAATGCACGTTTACCCGTCCGCCTTGTGCCGTGAGCGCGCCATACTTTGTCGCATTCGTTCCGAGCTCATGCATCGCCATCCCGAGATTCTGGACGGCATTGGGCTGCAACATGACGAGGGGACCGGACAGATTGATCTGTTCGGGATTGCCGAAGATGCTCAGGTGCTCCTGAACGACTTCGAACAGGCCGGCACCCGTCCAATCTGTGTTCACCAGCAGATCGTGTGAGCGAGAGAGCGCCATGATGCGGTCTCGGACCTGCGCTTCAAACTCCTCGGGAGATCGCGCCCGATTGCTCGTCTCACGGATTATCGAGAGGATCACAGCAAACTGGTTTTTCACCCGATGATTGACTTCCCGGAGTAACAAACGGATTCGCTGTTCAGCATCGCGGGCAGCGCTGACATCCCGCGCGATTTTGGACGCCCCGATTATCTCCCCGTCATTATCCCTGATCGGTGAGACCGTCAGCGATACAGCGATCTGAGTGCCGTCCTTTTTGAGGCGAATGGTGTCGTAACTATCGATGCGCTCGCCGGCGCGGATGCGGGCCATAATGTCTTCTTCCTCGCTCGCCAGATGCGGCGGTATCAGCATCCGGATGGATTGGCCTATCGCCTCCTCAGCGGTGTACCCGAACAAGCGCTCGGCACCCGCATTCCAAGTCTGGATAACACTGTTCAAATCCTTGCTGACAATCGCATCGAAGGAATTGTCGACGATGGCTGCCAAGCGAGCGGCGACGAGATCGGAGCTTGTCAAAAGCGCCATCTCAAAATCCCTCTCATAAAACCTCAAATGCACTTCACGACATTATCGCGCGCCGCGGCGCCGACAGGCAATAATACGTTCAGGCGGTGACCATCACATTTCCTGGGGAGACAAGCCGCATAATTGCCCCTTGATCACTCTCCGCTCTGACCCCATCTGCACTCCGCGGACACACCGCATCGCTTGTTTCAGACTATCCGGAGGAAGTGATGGGGCACAGACCCTTTAAGAAGCCTGTCTTTCTGCAACTTAACAGCACAGGCAACTATCAGGCGCGCAGCGCTTGGGAAGCTCTAGAATACCTCGACCTATATTGGCCGGCCACTCGCACCGCGCATTTTCGACGGACACAGCGTCTGTGCCAAGAGGCAGTGGATGGCACGATCGATGCCGAGATCGCTCGACTAGCTTTGGTGGATGCGGCCCAACGCGCAGGCCTTCTACGGCAAGGATGGCGCGTGAATTTGGACGGATCAAAGTCGGTGTTTCGGCCTTTGCCACCTGCTTCGAACAGCATCGCAGCTTAGGCCTTCGAGACCGTTCTAGTGCGTTTTTCCTGACGTCGAAATCAAATCGGCCGGGGTGACAGACCACATGTGGCCGATTTGATTCCGGCGGTCTCGATATCGCAAAACCGCCGGCGAGCTGCCAGGTCGACTTGGCGCCGTCCACGCGCCGCCGGCGGTTCTCAGGACCCGGGGCGGAGCCTATCGCGACGCTTGATAGAGCTTGCTAGCTATCTCGAAGAACTCCTCGGGGGCATAGTCCGGAGTGAATGCCGAGGGCACGCCCGCAAGCTGCTGCATCTTTCCACCGTCCGGCATACCTTCTATCACTTCAAGAGGGCCGGGAGGATCGTCTGGCAGTGCCACTTCGTCGTTCGACCAGATGCCCGAGATTTCCTTGTAGTCGCTTTCGCTCCAGGTATAGAGCCGACGATGCGAACCTTCATCCAGATACTTCTGGCATTCCGGGATCTTCGAGAGCGGAATGTTCGGGGTCGGCAGCATCTTCTCGATATCGACACCGGTCAGCTTTTTGAGAGCCAGGGCATAGGAATGCGCATGGACCGACCCGCGCACCAGGAGGTAACCGCATACTTCGCGCCCTGTCGGATCACTTACGGTCTCATAAACCCGCAGCTTATGCAGACGCGCCCCACACTCGAGATGGAAGTTGTGTAGCAGGTCAAAGATGAGATTTCCGGTTGTGGTGATAAAGTCGTTGTTCCAGGACACGCCGTTGGAATTCACCGGCGTGGCCCCGCCACCGTTGGACAGGAAGGCTGACGCGAGGCGAATATCCTTCATTGCTTCGAATGGCGTTTTTGAAATGTCGCCGCCAGTTTTTTCATCCTGGTGCGGTTTCTCGGGACCGTTGTTCAGCATGGCAACACCATTGGTCACCAACTCCACGTGCGCGAGTTCTTCGGCCGTGATGGATGCCACTAGGCTGTAAAAGGGACGCAGCTTGTCCTTGGACCGAAAATTGAAGCTCTGGAACATATAATTCCCGAGCGTGGACATCTCCCCGTACTTTCCTCCCAGCAATTCCTGTAGTGCCCCTGCGGCGTTGGGATCTTGCGCGGCAGGCGGCGGCAGCTCGGTGATCAGTCGATCGACACGCATAAACATGGCAGCTCTCCTGTTGAGACAGGGCTGCAACGGTGGGGGCAGGACGATGTTCCGTGGTGTTCACACACGTTTTTCAAGGCGCAATCCGAGGGCCGCCCGCGGAAATCGCCGCATGGTCAGCTATCGACCCCATTGTGGTCGTTCGTAGCGAAAGTGCAAATGCCTCAAAGCTGCCGTGGGATGCCATAAACATGCACCGAGGTAGTTGCCGGTTGCGAAAAGCCTACATTTCGTGCCAGTTCGCTCCCTTCGAGACGTTTGTATGGATAGCTTTCAGCCGAGCGTATGCTGACGCTGCTGTTCCGCGGCCGCAATAAGCAAAGGGAGTTGGTCCGCTTGGATAGAACGGGTTAGGCCATGGTCAAACTGCTAGAACGCGTAAACGCTCTGATCAACGAACTTATCAAGTCACAGGCGCCTGATGCGTTTCCGGAAATGGAGAATGGGGTTCCTGTTTTCTCCGGGTTCGTTCCGGCGGGCAATGGCCTTACGCTGACCCTTAATAGATCAATGGAACAGCTAATTATCGACATAAGCGGGGTGATTAAGCAGAACGATCCAAATCTCGGACAATCCCATACAGATAGTGAGTGGACTGGCCTAGTCCGTACCGCACTTGGGCCGATCTTGGCATCAATCGATCTAAATGACGATATTGAAGAAAACGCACGGTCTGTCCTCGCGGATCTTCGAGAGGTACTCAAGAAGGACGTCATCACGGGCCCACGCGAATATGCCTTTGGTTGTACTTTGTTCGGCAACGATCTTCCTGCGTTCGAGATCGGTCCTGTTCGGATTGAGACTAGATTGGATTGGCTGGCTCGGAAAGAAAGCGACGGTGGGGTGCGCAAAACTACAGCTCGTCGAATACGCCGTTCTTGGGCCGGCGAACGGTTGAAAAAGCGCAAAGAGTCAATAGAAAGGTTGGTTGAACGTAGCTTTTTAGACGGTATCGGGAGGTGTAACTACGTTTGTTCCGTAAAGCTATCGGGCTTTGGTCAGTCAGCCGGAAAGTTGCGCGCGCAAACAGCCGCAAGGCTCGCTATAACCTCAGTCGCACTGGCTTGGGCGCTGCCATCAGGCGCGCTCGAGGGCTTCAACCTACTCATAGACCGATCTCCCCGCCATCAGCGGTCAATGCTTTTCGTTCCGGGCCAACGGATTCTAGCAGGAAGTTCGCTGAAGGGGCTTCCGCACGGGCCAACGATTCCGCTGGACGAATGGAAATCGACACTAACGACTTACCAAGAGGTTTTCACAACGGCTGGGGAGGTGATCGATTTCTACCTCAACCCAACGGGGGCGGTAGGGCGCCCAAAGCTGATGAACTCCCTTCTACAGGCGTTGTTCTGGTTCCATGAGGCTTGCCGGGAAGAAGTCGATCTCGCTGCCATCGTGAATTTCGCCGCAACGCTGGACGCGCTTGCAAACGGAACAGAGGCGTCTGGCATCATGCAACTGATTAGGGCTCGGCTAGGTCCAGATCGCGGCGATCCTTTCCGACCAAACGGTCAGACAACCCAACAGGCTGTTGTGGAAATCTACAGCCAAGGCAGAAGCCGCACGATCCACGGGACTAATGACAAGTTTGGCCATGATTGGAGCTCAACTCGACGCTTTGGCGAGGCAGTCGCGCGTTTGTGCCTCGTTAGCTGCTTCGATTTCGCTAGCACCGGAATAGCAGATGACCCTGGGTTGTTGCGGAAATAGGCCCCACAGAAACCTTCCGCTTAGGCTTTGAGATAGCCGCTTTCCAAATTAGCTATCTAAAACCCGACAGTCCGCAATCCACCCCATCCAAGACGCCTCATTTCCCCCCGCTGCTGATCCACTGCCAGAAGCCGCTGCCGCAGACAATCAACGCCACGCCGATAAGAGCCGTCAGCACGGCAGTGCCGACCTTCTTAGTCGAGCCATCCCAGGTGAGCCGAAGCCGCCGTAGGAATCGGAAATCCTCCTTCGCCGCGTCCTGATGGTCGGGGCTGTCGCGACCTTGAGGCGGTGCCGAAGCGCCGAGAATGATGCCCATCTAACCGAAATATATCCGTCGGCTACCATGACGCCACTCGCGCGCCCCAAAAAACGGGCACCCGCGAGGATGCCCGGCCCATTAAGATGATGTTCGACGTGACGCCGTCGGCTTCATCAGCCCGTCGATGCGCCCATTGAGGTGATCCAGCTTGCCGGACACACCATCGATCGCCTTCATGATCTGTGCCGTCTGCTCGGCCATGCCGGCTTTCGTGACGTAATTTTCGGCCGTGTGAAGCTTGTGCGCGGCAAGCTCGTCTCGGGTCACGCCGACCAGCGCAATCGCCGCCTCGGCTCGCACCACAGCGTCTTTCTTGGCTGTCTCGATCAACCCCCAGATGCGCCAGAAGGCACCCGCGACAGCGCCGCCTGCGATCAGGAAGGCGGCAACGATTTCCCAGGTTAGGGTCATCTGGACCGCCATTCGTTCAGAAAATCCATCACGGTCTTGATCTTGCGCCGCGGCTGGTTTGGCTTGGCGGGCGCCTGGGGCCGGTCAAGGGGCACCACTGGTGCCTTGTCGGCGTCGCGATCGCGCCAGCCCTGCCTGTAGGCGCCGAGCGTCACCGCGGCCGCAACGCCGCCCACGACGCCTTGCCAGCCAAACACGCGCCATGCCCAGCCGATGGCAACGCCTGCGATAACGATCCATGCCCAGGTCGGGACCATGCCGAGCGCGAAATGAACCGCGCTATTCCAGAGCCAGTCCATCAGCCAAGGTCCGCCGCGCGCCGGCGCCGCAGGTATTCCGTGGCGATTCCGTTCGCAAACACCACCCACGGCAGCCACTCAACGGGCAGGATCGGCGCCAGCAGGCCGGGGTCAAAGTACGTGATCGCCGCGGCCAGGCCGCCCAGAACGAGCTGCAGTCGAGCCCAGAAAATGACTTCGCTGTCCGCGAAGAAGGTTTTGATGCGCTCCCACATGGGCGCCTCCTATTTCTTGAAAACGCGCCGCCACAGCCACGCAGCGCCAGCAGCAATGGCGCCGGCAAGCAGAACGAAAAGGGCAACGGGCGACGCGGGCGTGGCCGCCGGCGCCGGCTGGACGCCTGGCTGGGCCGGTTCCCGCAGCTTAATAAGCAGGGAAGCTACACCAAGCTGCTGATCAACATGGTTCGGGTCGAACTTGCCGTCCGCGACGTACTTGCCCTTTTGGTACTGGTCCGTGCCGGCCCAGAGATAAGGCGACGGCAAGCCCCGATTGCGATAACCTAGGCCGTTGTACCGCTCGAGCAGCTCAAGCGTATTGGCCAGCGACCAGTCCTTGTTCTTGCCAAGGTGCGGATGGCAGTTCATCAGCGCATCAATCGCCGCCGCCTCCCAGGTCGAGAACGGCCCCCTGCCCTTCGGGACCAAGGTTGTCTTCTTTCCGGTCCCGATGATCTTCTGGCCGTTGTGCAAAACGCCGGCAAAATTCAGCGAGCTCTCCCGGTAGTGAATGACGCCGATTACATCCCACGGGACGCCGGTGGCCTTTTCCACCACGGCGTAGCGCTGGCGGTTCGCGGCGATCTTGGCGGCCTGCGCATTGATCAGCGTAGAGCGCGTGAATTTGGCGCGCGCCCAGCGGGCCGCGTTGGTCTCAGCCATATCGGCCTCCTATTGATGATGGGGATTGTAGAAGCCCCTTCGCCTCATGCACTTTTGAGCGGCATCAAGGGAGGGGATGGGTATGTCACTACTCAGGAAGATATTGGCGGTGTCAGCGCTATCGCTTGGTTTGGCAGTGCCAGCCCAAGCCGAGGCAATTGTCTGGATGATGTTCAGGGACGCTAACGGTGCCTACAAGCCCGTCGAAGCGCGATTGCAGCGTCGCGCCATGTCCATGTTCGATTGTCGCGAGGCCTTGGATGCAGGCGCCGCGCAAGTGCTCGCCCGTCAACTGTCCGATCCCGATAAGCATCCCGACCTGGTGGGCTGGCGCTTTACCTACGCCGAATGCCGTGAGCCGCGCATGTCGTCGCAATGAGGGCCGAGGAGGCTCGGTTATAGCCGACGGTCGAATTTGCACAGATGCTCATCAAGCTGACTGCATCGCCGACGTCGCCTTGAGCAAGGCGCCGCCCGGTCACGACGAATTCTTTGGATCACCAATTGATGTTGGAAAGACAATTTTCACCAGCCGCGCGGGCCGGCCTTGTCTGGCGCATCCACCCCTGCGCCTAATGCGTGTGGGAGGCGCAAATGCGCGATCTAGTCTTGATGGTCGCTGGCGTGGTTATTGGGTTCGCCGGCGTGTTCGTTTTCACGATGCCTGATAGAGGCTCGTCGATGCTCTCAACGGCGCTTGCCGGCCTTGGTCAGAATTGCCCGATCAAAGGCAATGTCAGTATCAGTTCCGGAGAGCGCATCTATCACCTGCCCGGCCAGGAGTATTACGCATCCACGACCATCCGACCGGAGCACGGTGAGCGATGGTTTTGTTCGGAGGCCGAGGCTCGCGCAGCGGGATGGCGCAAGTCACGCATCTGATGGGCCATATCGGCCTCCTGTTGATGTTGAGGAAATCTAAAGCCCGACCGCCGATACTCTCGGCATCAAGAGGACCACGGGCATGACTGAGTTTCGCGTGATTGATCTGCGCGCCGAGGTGATCGCGCCGGAACAAACCGTTCAGGCGTCATCCCCGGAGGAAGCCGCTAGAAAGGTGCTGGGGATTGATGTGTACCGCAGCGGGACTAAGCAGCATCTGGTTGCCCGAGTGTACTGGCAGACGCTTTCAGCGCCACCCAACATGGTTCGGCTTTATTCGAAAACCGCTCATACTGAGCGTGACCAGTGAAGCCGTGCGTCAAAGGCAGAGTACCTTCCACGGCCTCCTAAGTTGTTGATGATTATTTTGGCAACCTTGGCCGGCGCGACGTATTGGCCCGCCGGAGATTCCGATGCCAAAATTCTATTTCGACATTTCCGAGCGCGATGGCTCTCTCACGCTGGACACAGTCGGCGCAGAGCTATCATCCGCCACCGCCGCCAGGTCATTGGCATCTCAGGCGGTGCTGGACCTTGCCAGCGACCACGCACTGAAAGAGATCGAATTTCAAATTGGGATAGTCGTGCGTGACGAACAAGGCGACGAGGTTTGCAGACGGTTTGCCCGCTTTAGCGGCACGGACATCTGAACGGCCCCAGCGGCAGACACAAATCCCTCTGTGTCGTCGTTGACACACCCCCTCGATTTTCGTGGCGCACTACTGCGCTTCCCGCTAGACTCTCAAGTAATTCAGGCATACGAAACTTGACATTCTTGGAGGGACAATCGAAATGAAGACAATTATTGTCGCTGCTGCGACATCCGTTGCGCTTGCAACTGGCGCTGTCGCCGCTGACTTCGGCGTCGTCAATCAACCCGTACCCGTCGGCTATTCCACGACTAATGATTGGTCCGGCTTTTATGCCGGTATCTTCGGCGGCGTGACCAATGGACCGTTCGACTATAGCTTCGTGCCGACCGGCCTTCCTTCGATGCTGGATATCAGCGTCAATAGCGGCGGCCTGATCGGCGGTGGCCTGATCGGTTACGACGTTCAGTTTGATAAGTTCGTCTTGGGTGTGGCAGCCGACCTCGCGGCGACCAATCACCGAGCCGAAGTCACAGTTGACGTCCCCGCCGTGCCATTCTCTGCCAACGCCACGTCGCGCCTCACGCACCTGGGCACCGTCCGCGCCCGCGCCGGCTATGCCTTCGACAATCTCCTGGCCTATGTCCATGGCGGTGTCGCCTATGGCCGTACCGAGACCGAAATCGTCGTCGGTGGCGTTCCGCTGCCCGGCCTTCAAAACAACGACCGCTGGGGCTACACCGTCGGCGCCGGCGTCGAGTTTGCTGTGACCGAGAATGTCTCGCTGCAAACCGAATATTCCTGGACCGACCTTGGCACCGAGAACGTTTATTCCGATCCGGGTGGCACTGTCCCCGAGACCGTTGGCCTTCATTCGCTCAAGGCCGGCGTGAACTTCCGCTTCTAGAACCCGCGCGTCCCACGCGGCGAAGGCCCCGGCAGTTTGCTGGGGCCTTTTTACATCACCCTTATCGTCGGCGCGGGCGGGGAGCATGCTAAAGTCGCCTGCCTTGTCTAGGCGGGGCCTCTGCATTCGGACACCAGTCGAGCGCAGGGGCCTTTTCCGTAAGAAAGCGGTATCAGCGGGGTGACTCGACTCGATTGAAGTCAGGTGGTTGGATGTGCGACCTTGAGGGAGGATCGCATGTCAGACGACGAGAAGGCCTGGACGCCAGACCCCAGTCAAATCCGGAAGGCCGGCGAATCTCCTCCGCAGCCGAGCGCAGAAGAACTGGCGGCTATCGAGGAGATGGCCAAAGACCACCGGGAAATGGTTGAAAGTCGCCTACAGGTACTCGACGAATGGAACCGGATCGAAAGCTCGTTGGCCGAGGTAATCAGAGCGACGCTGAACACGCCTGATCCCATTATAGCGTCCATCGTTTACTTTACGCCGCACTCCTTCCGAACCCGTACTGACATGATCGGAAAGCTGATTGACCATATGGTTAAAAGCCACCTCAAGCCTCGGTCCTTAGCAGACGATTGGAAAAAGCTGGCGGATAGACTGAACAGGAAAAGGGACGTCCGAAACCAAGCGGCACACGGTCACATCATCAGCTATGCGGAGCCAGGCGGAAAGCACTATATACTCCTTGCTCCGATAGTTATGCAGATGGACAAGTACTTGGAGGCCTATAGAGACGGCAAACTGCCAGGGTCACGCGTATCCGATGTAAAGGCAGCCATTGATGTGGCACAGAAGCTGAAGGCGGCCGTTGAAACCTTCCTGAAAGACATCCGGGATGCGATGGCCACCCCTTAATCGTAGTAATAGTCGCCTGCTCCCCCAAGCCTAAAGGCGTCGTGTAGCGCACGCACAACATCGATAGCTATGGCTTCCGTTGGCAGCCCGAGAACGGGCGAAGTATCGGGCGACATCAGCCAAGCCGCCCAGGTTCCATCGGGTGCAGCAAACACTTCTTTCTCGCAAAGGATGTCGCCGCCTTCCATATCCACGGCATGACGGAGCCAGTCTGGGACATCAATCTTGGTCATGCTTTGATCCTACCCTAAAGCCGCGAACTTCCAGAGGGCATCCAGTTCATGCACAGGCATACCGACAGCCTCGCGGAACGCTTCCACCAGTGGGTGATCACGCTCGAAGAAGGTGGCAAATTCCAGCTTGGCGGACGCTGCCGCCCAGGACACCGGATCGTAGTCCGGGCTTTCCGGATCATTGAGATGGGCCACCCAGGCACGCACGTCGGCCTCGTAGCCCGAGGCGCGCAACCCGAACCAGAACTGGTCGGGATAGAGGTTCGGAAACTCGGCCCTTCTCGCCGCCGCCGCCGCCTCGGCCGCCTTCATTTCGGCGGTGATGATCTGTTCGGGGCTAGGCGTCCACATTGGCAGGCTCCTCGTCATGTGGGATTGCAATCGGCCCGTCTTGGGTCACGTGGATTGGCTCAGGGAAAGCGACGGCCTCCGAAGGGTTCGGACCATGCGGCAGGATCAGCGTGAGGTGGATTTCGCCGTTGACGCTTTCGACAGGACCGACGATCCATTCGCACGGCACTTCCGGGATGGTTGCGCCATCCGGGAGCGGATCGAAATTGAACAGCTCACCATTGATGCGGAGACGATCCGGAGCAGTGTGCTCAAGCGTCAGCGCGTCATCACGGCGTTGGGGGGAAAAGGAAATACGCATCAGGACCACCTCCCAGTTGCCACATAATGCAAAACAGCCGCTGAACCTGAAATAGCGCCTGCCACGTACATGTTCGGTGCCCCTGTGTTGGCTATCGGTCCTGCAGTTGAAGTTGCCCAAACGACACCACTTCCGGAGGTTCTTGTAGCGGAAGCTGTCAGGACGGGTGGCGCGGCGAATGTCGCCGGGAATGTCACCGACACGGGGTTCGAAATGAATTGCGTCCCGTTGGTAGAGCTAATCAATCCGACGTCGATATTTGCTTGCCAGCATATTTGCGTACCATCTGCGAACCGAACGTATTGACCGTTGGTATTGCTGCCGCGCTCGATGATGGCACCTGTCGGCACGCCGCCGCTTTGCGACACCGTACCGAGAATGTTGCTTCGCCTATAGACGTTGCTCGGGTCGCTTCCATCCCAAAGCGGAAGCCACGGCGCCGTACTTCCTCTTGTGAAGGACCGAGCATATACCCTGCCATCATTCGATACGGCCAGTTGCGAAAGGGCCCCATTGGCGCGCTCTATCTGTACACCGGCTCCAAAGGTAGACGGCGCATTGAGCGTTGATCCCCCCCAACGGAAGAAACATGTCCCAGGCGCTATCGTGTTGAGGTTCGTTTCCTCGCTAAGGCTACGAGAGCCAAGGCCGAACGCCCCGACGATGAGACCGCGCCCGGCCGTAGCGTCCATCTGGTCGCTTTGTTTTGCCGCCACACCGAGTTCGGTCAGCAGCGCTGTGTTGTTGGCCTTGCTCAGCAAACCGCGCATGAAGTCAGAGAGGTCAGTCTGCCCCAGCTCGCCGTTCGGGTCCGTGGCAAGCAGCTTCCGCGCCCCCAGCACCAGCTCCGACAACGCATCTACATTGCCGCCACCCCAGCGCCGCAGCAATTCCTCGATGGCGGCCAGATAGCCGAGATCGTTGGGCGTCCGATGGATTTCATAGGGCGCGGCGGCCTGCGCCGGACCCCTCCACGGATAGGCCAGGGTCAGGCTGGTGTCGCTGTTGATCGCAGCGATACGCACCGGCATGCCGATGTGTGTGCCGAACAGGTCGCCCTTGCGCAGCACCGTCCACGTGGTGCCCTGCCCCGTCACTTCCGTGCCATCGGCCGCGACGGTGGCGGTGCCGGTATTGTAGTGGCTGATGTCGATATCGAGAGCCATGGTTTCTCCAGGCAAAGAAAAACCGCCCGAAGGCGGCTGGGGTCAGGATGCGGTTTGCGGTTCGGGATCAGGGTCTGGATCGGGCGGCGCCTCAGCCTCGCGCTCCAGCTCGGCGACACGCGCGAGCGCGGCATCCAACTGGTGCTGGAGCGCCTTGGCATGGTTTTCCCAGAACCCGGCGGCCGTTGCGTAGTGCTGTGCGGCAGAGAGGGGGGAGATTTGGGTCATTGTCCGCTCTATGTGTTGTAGTCAAAAACGAAGTAGCGAATGGCGAAGCTCGGAACGACCAAGCCGGGAGTATATTGCTTGTCGAACATCGCTCTGATCTGGATTTGAGAATTAGTCACCTGAGCATGGGCCAATGCCCTGTTTTGCCCTGACGAACCGTTCCGCAACCAACCGAAAAAGCATCCACTACCGAAGCCAACGGGCACCATGGCGCCGCTTGCAAGAAGATAGAAAGCAACGGCCGGAGGGCTAGGAAAGGTCTTCGGCAGATTAATCGTGCCGTTGTGCGTCCGCGTGTTCCCGCTTCCGGACCACGATCCTGTGCCTATGGTGTACGTCCCGGCCAGGATAATTCCCATAGCGCTCCAGTCCGAGGAAAAGAGTAATTGGGCTGGGGAGGCGGTGAAAACGTTGATACCCGGCTGCGACACTTTCAAAGCGCTGCTGTCCAGCAAAATCCGGTTCGCCATGTCAGACCCCAGGACGCATTGCGAACCACTCTATGCGGCTCGAAAGCGCCGGCTTATTTGCGGTTGTCCAATACACATCCAAATCAGACTGACGGTTGCCTATGGTGACCGTAGCGCTGTTATCATTGTTGTAGACGAACCATGCCGTATGCTGCCCCACCAGAAGGATGAGCGGCCGATATCCTAGCGGACCCCAAGAAATGGTTTGCGTCGAAATCCCTTGGACGAAGCTGGCATTATACGCCCCCGATTGAACGATCTGCATTTGGCGCGCATCGGACGATAGGAGAAGGTTGTCCCCCGTTGCCGTCAAAGCGTCCACGCCAGGTCGAGAGACGAAAATGCCGATACCCGATGGGCGGGCGCCCAGTACTACCCGTCTCCCCATCAGACGCCCTCCAGGACAATGTAGCGCGCGGTATAGGCTCCGAAGCTGGTATTGAAGTGGCGAAGGAACTCTATTCTGTTCGTGTAAATTCTACACGCCGCGACGATAGGGTCGTCTGTCCAGTCCGTGCTAAAACCAATAAGCGATTGGTCCATGAACCGAACCCGGTTCGGGTTCTCGAATTGACCCGTAGCGTTCATTTGCCAGGCGAGGCAGATTGGAGCAGACGAAAAGGTCCTGCCAAAACTCACTGTCGTGTATTGTGGGTATCCGGTTGCGACAGGCACGGTCACACTACCAGACATATGAACCTTGAGCGTCCGATCCCACTCGCTGTCAAACGATAACTGACTGGGCGGAAGGCTCGGATTGAGCACGCCAAACCCTGGCCGCGACACCCGAAGTCCATGCCCGCCACCCGGCAGGGCTCCATAAACAACGCGCTGAACCATCAGTCACTCACCACGATACGGCCATTGGGGCCATCAATCAGGATGCTCGAACCGACCGTGAGCTGACCTGCGATTGCCGCGTTCTGGGCCAACAGATCGGCGACGTTGATCACACTCGCGTCGAGGCTGTTCGCCTGAATATTCACCGCCGTCAGGTTACGAATACGCGCATTGTCCATGTAGACATTGTCGCCTTCGACCACGAACAGCCCGCGCTTCGTGCCGGTGGGCGAGGTGATGGCCGCGATACGACCGGCCACCATCAGCAGTTCCGAATTGCCACCACCCGATGTCAAATAGAGCGCCGAACTGGATGGCCCGGCACTCCCATTCGCGGCCGTCGATAGGGCAATCCGAACGTCCTCTCCCGCGGCCGTCGCGGAGGTAAAAATGCGGATCAACCCTTCGGCCGACGCGCCGGGGACGCTGGACACCAGCGACAGGATGGCATCGCCGACGGCGGTTAATCCGGTTTCTGAATCGTGCACTTCTGCCGACAGCAGATTGACAGCCTCAGCCGTCGCCGGCAGGCCCGTCACCGGATCGAACACCTCGGCCCGCAATTCCTCGATGCGCGAAACGATTGCCGACCCCGGCCCGGTCGCCACCAGGATATCCTGGCGCCACTCGGCGCGGTTGCTCTCCGAAGTGGCAAAGATGCCTTGTCGGATCACCTTGCGATCGTTGTAATCACCAAGCTGGCCCTGCACCGCGAGCAGGATGGCCTTGCGCTGCCGCTCGATCTCCTCGCGCGTATTGAACCGGGTCCATTGATCCAGCTCGGCAACGCTTTCCTTGATCTCTTCGGCTAGTTCATCGATCTCGACATCAAGGCCAGTCAGCTTGACATTCGGCGTGGTGACCGCGAACCAACCCGACCACTCGGCAGCAGGAGGCCCCACGAAAATGCCACGCACGACGTGCGGAGTGTTGGCGGGAAAGACCCGTTCAAGCACCCATTTCCATGGGTCTTCGTAGGGAATGGCGTCGCTGTCGAAGACCAGAGGCCCGCTCTCGTCTCCGACCCGGACCTGGACCCGCACATTCGAGACGCTAGGCACACCTGAAGCCGCCCAAACCTCAATGCCTGGTTGGCGTGGCCTGCCCTGATCATCTGGAATAATGGCCGGAAACACCTGCCAGCCCTGCATCGGCATGGGCTTCGGCCCGACCAGTTGCAGCGGCCCATCGATCACCGGGCGGTAATCGGTGCCCTGGTTCCAATCATAGTCGGACGGGTCCACCTCGGTGAGATCGACAATCACATCGAGGTTCGATTTGTATATGACGCCATCGACCCGGAAGAGCTTGTCGATATAGCCATTGCGGGCCGACGACCAGCGCACCACGTCGCCCGGCTCAAGGACACGGAACTCCGGCCCCAACACAAAGGTGTGCCGGCGGGCGCGCAGGGCCTCCGCCAGAGCCCACTTCATCAGGCGCTGCACCTGGCCAGGATACGGCACCAGGTCCAGCGAGACCGAGGCCATCAGCCGGCGATTGCCAGCCAGCGGCTCCAGGTCCGGGCGCAAGAGCGGCGGCGCCTTCTTCGTGTTCCATCCCTCGGCCGGGTTCGGATAGCTCGCATCCACCCCGTTGACCGTGTCGGCCAGCGAGAAGAACGGGGAGAATGTCTGCTCCTCCGTGGAGAGAATTTCGCCATCGGTGAAGGCCATGACGGGCGCACCGGGCGGGCCGACATAAACCGTGTAGACGCCACCATTCTCCACCAGCCGTGCATTGGCGGCGGTCAGCAGAGCCTCGACCGTGACGGCCACCTGTGCGCCGACCTGGATTTCACCGCCGGCACGATAAGTCGGCTCCATGCCGTTCGGCCCGGCAATAGCCGCCTGGGCGTCATTGATGGCAGCGATCCAGTTGGCGGCCGGCAGGCGGGCGCCACTGATCCCCTGCATACCATAGAGCCACTGACCGGAGGTGCTGTCGCGAATACCGCGCATCAGGTTGTAGAGCTGCACCAGCGGGTTGAAGTCGCCAACCCCGCCCCAGGTGCCCGGATCATCCCAGCGATGCGCTCCGGACCCGCCAACAGTGTCGTCCGAGGCCGGGTTGTACCAGCGCGTGCCATGCGTCACGAACTTGAAGTTCGGGATGCCCTGGAACAGCGGCTTATCGCCTTCGTCATTTCGCTCCGGCGCACGCGCAAAGATGATGACATAGGCGACGCCACGGCCGATGCGATCCGGGCCGTAGGGCCGGTCGGGGTCGCTGCCGAATGTGGAGACAAGAAACGGGTCGGCCGCATTCTGGGTGCCGTCATAGAACTTGACCCAAAGATGATCGACGCCACCCTTTCGGTACTGCTGGACCGGCCAACCATAATTGGAGTGCGCCTGGCCTTTGAGCAGCGTGGCGTCAACGCCATCAACGATGGGGTAGAGCAGTTCCCGGATCGGCAGGTCGTAAAGCGCGATAACGCGGGCCGACATGGTGCCGCCGGCGCCGAACGTGCCGTGCCAGACCAGTGAGCCGGCCGTGCAGCTTTCACCCTTGCCGATAGAGCGCGGAACGTCTTCGCCGCCCTGCAACCGGCCCTGCACGCCAAACTTGGCGGGCTCGGGCTCTCCCTGCATGGCCTTGGCCCAGGCGCTGACGGCGATGCCTGCGGCAATCCGAAGTCCGGCTGCCGTTAGGCCAGCCATAAACGAGCCGGCCCCAAACAGGAAAGAGCCGATAGCGGTAAAAACAGCCATGCGAAAAGCGCCTCAGCCCAGCGGTTTCAAGAAATGGGTTTCGATTTCGCGGTATCCGGCCCGGCGATAGATCAGGCCAGCACGCGGGAAGCTGGCGAGCGCGGCCATGCCGGCGAAAGCGCAGCCCTGTTCACGAGCCCATGCCTCGTAAGCGGCCAGCATCTTCCCGGCGAACTGGCCCCGCGCTTCTGGCGCCACCCACCAGGCCGTTTCGGTGGCGTATCGCACCGCGGCGAATGGATGATCCTGAGCCGATGCCAGCAGCACGCCCTGCGCCGGCTCACCGGCAACCACGGCCAGCAAGCGCGGATCGGCAATGTGACGTTGGGCCAGCGCGGCCGCGTGGACTGCGCTGAACGGGAACGGCAACGCCGCAGCAGCATGGGCATCGCGCAGGAGGCGCACCACGACGCCCCGGTCGGCCGGCACGGCGCGCCGAACATCAGAAGATGCCAAGAACACCTCCCCAGCCGAAGATGCCCTTCGGCTTGATCGTCTGGACCTTGTTCTGACCCACGGCGCCCCAATAGTGGTCCCAATCGTCGCACACCGCCGCGTCTAGAAAGAACGCATCGCCTGGCGCGCGGACCTGTTGATCTGCGTGGCTGCGGGTTGAGGGGTTGGACCGTAGCAGCTCCTGCGTTCCGCTGGCGCAGGTCAGCACCGCAGCGCCCTCCCCGCCCTCTGCCGGCGTCCGGATTTCGACCTTGTCGATGAAGCCGACGAAAATCGGCTCGGCCGGGTCCACAAGTTTGCGGCTGTCAGGATCGAGCAGCCCGGTGTGGATTTCGACGCGGGCCTGCTTCACGTCGTAAAGGCGAAGCGCCTCCTCGACCTGGTCGTGCAGTTGAGACATCGTGACGGTGACCGTCTCGACGCTAACGCCGACAATAGCGGGAATATCGCTGATCTGGATCAGCGACCCGGAACCATAGAAATCGCGCAGAACAGGCATGCGGGCTTCGGGGTCAATGACCAGCGCCGACACATTGGCAAGGTCAGACCAGAAGCCCACCGACACCGGGGTGCCGGTGTCGCGGGTCCGTGCCGTGATGGTCAGAAAGTCGCGCGGCAGGAGCCGCCGGGCAGCGAGGGCCGCCACGGTATTTGCAGGATAGGATTTCATGGTTCCCCGTGCGGGTCAGCGCGCCTCAGTGGCGGAGAAGGAGATGGAGCCCCGACCGGTGCGAGGATCGGCTGGCGCCGAAAGACTTCCCGGGTCCACCGTCATGAGGCACCACGGGTGAGAGATGATCACCTGCTGGCCAACAGCCGTACCGGGCCAGAGGTGTGGCGTGATCGTGAATTGACCGGTGGGGTTGCCCATGGCGGGCTCCTGGATGCGATAGAGGCCAGTGCCGATCCGCACCATGTCGCCAATCGACAGTTGAATGCCGACAAGATCGGCCACGCTGACTGTCTTGTCGTCGTCACCGACGGAATGCAGTTCGCCCTCCGGAAACATGCCGGAGCCGGGATGCCTGATCGGCCGGCAGCGGCTGGACTGCCACGCCATAAAGGTCATCTGGCTAATCATGGCCTGCTCGATGCGAGCGCGCCATTCGTCCAGCGTGTTGGCCGACAGCGTGCCGGTGGTCCACGAGGCCCGCCAGAGCGGCTGCCCGAAATCCTTCACCCGCGTCCGGCCAGAGGAATGGCGGGATTGCTCCTGCCTTGCCATAAGGACAAAGTCGGTGGACCAGCCCGGAAAGCCGGTCAGCAGGTCAAGCGGTTCGGTCAACGCCATTTGTGCCCCCAGCCCCTCACAATTTCCTTCACGCGGCCGGTGAACTCGGCCTGCTGCTTGGTCTGCACCGCCTCCAATCGCGCAATGGCAGCCGGGTCAGCGCCGCGCGCGTCGATCTGCGGAGCGAACGGAAACGATAGGTTTTCACTGGCGCGGCTCATGGCTGGCAGGCTTGGCGCACTCGGCAAGCGCGGGACGATCCGGCCGTTCTGATCCGGCACGAACACTTCAGGACGCTTCTCGCCGACGATATAGGGCTGCCCCCTGCGCACCGGCCCGCCGAACTCGCGGCCGGGCAGGTTGAACAATTGCCCGAACAAGCCATTGCCCGGCGTCGAGCCGCCACCAAACAGGCTGTTGAAGCCCATTTGCAGAAACTGGCTACCGATGTTTTTCAGCACATCGGCAAAGATTTCGCCGGCGTTCTTGCCCTCGATGAAGCCATCAACGATGGTTTCCAGCGCTGATCGCGCGGCATCCCGCAACTCGTCAAACCTGGCGACCGTGGCATTCTGCTGTTCGGCCAGGCGCTGCGCATCGGCCGTGGCTGTGGCATAGGCCGTGGCCAGCTTTTCGATTTCGCTGCGGCGTTCCGGCCCAAGAGCAATGCCGGCCTTGGTGGCGGCGTTCTCCAGTTCCTGGACGGCACGGAGCTTTTCGACCGAAAAGCCGTAGTCGTTGATCAGCGGATTGAGGTCACCGAGCAATCGGGTTTCCTCGACCAACATATCGATCCGGCGCTGCATGTCCTTGGTGGCATCGCCGTATGGGTCAGCCTTGGCGCCGGAACCACCTGTCCGCTTATTGTCGCCCTTCCAGGCCAGATTTGCCTTGGCCAGCGCCTCGATCTGCGCGTCAGAGATGATTGCGCCTTCCGGCGTATCTTTGCGGATGCGGGCGATTTCATCTTCAAGGTCGCGTTGCTCTCGGGTGAGCGAGTTGCGGCGCTCCTGCTCAGCCAGCCATTCTTGGCCGAGCTCAATTTTCTCATTGCGAGCTCGCCTTGAAGCGCCTACAGCGCCGCGCGAATTGACGGGACCTGGGAGGGTGGGGAATTCCAGCTGCTGTAGCTCTGCTCCAAGGATTCCGATCGCTTGAGCAGCAAGGCGATACTCACCGGCCAGCGTTGCAACTTGCGTGATCGCATCAGACCAGTCGGGGTTCTTTCTGGCAGTTGCATCGAGCTGATCTCCAAAATCTTTCGACGCCACCTTTCCATCGAGAAATCTGTCGACGAGATTTACGAACGCAGCGGCTGTTTCGTTGCCGTTTTCTCCTGACGCTCGTAGCAGCGCGATCATGCGGTTAATCTCCGCACTCAACCGCTCCATTTCGCCAGTCGCGTCTTCAGTCTCTTGTTGGTGTGCGGCAATTCCCTCCGCTGTTTCCAACCGACGCTGGGCTACTGTCACCTCATCGATCTGCTCGGCTGCTTCCTTTGCTGAAAGCCCGAGACGGTTCAGCAGTTCGTTAAATCGCTCCGTTCTCAGTCCAGCCTCAACGGCCTGATTGGCGAAGTGCCCCAGCGCAAGCGCAGCTGCCCCACCGACCACAAGACCGATGACGCCAGCATTTGCGCTAAGCGACGCAAACGCTGGACCCAACCCGCCCAGACCCTGCGCGGTGCGGGCGATGCGCACGAACTCGGCCAAAGCCTTGCTGGTCGTGACGATCTGGATGCCGGCGCCAACCATGGCCCGGCCCGCAAGCGCGCCGATAATGGCCTGCGCTGCGAACAGGGCCGCATTGGCGACTGTGTCCATGTTGTCTGCAACAAGGATGATGCTCTCGGCAATTCGCGCCGATGCACCCGACGCCTGGTCTGCCCCACCGACATATTCGAGGAAGGAATTGTTCAGGAGCTGGAGCGCATCGCCAATCGTGGCCTGCATGCCATCGGCTTCGTCGCGCAGCGTCTGCATCTGCGAGGTGAGCGCCGTGAAGACTGATGACGACTTGAGCTTCCCTTGCTCGCCCATCTTGCGCAGTTCGTTGGTGGTGACACCAAGACCCTCAGCGAGCGCCTGGGCAACGCGGCCGCCAGTCTGAATAACCGTGTTCAGGTTTTCGCCGCGCAGCTCGCCGAAGGCCATGGCCTTGCCAAGCGCCTGGATCACCTGTTCCGCACGCTGACCTTTGGCACCGGACACCACGAGGGCATTGTTTAGCGCCTCGGTGAAATCCAACTGCTGGTTGGTGCTGTAACCAAGCTCCTTAAGTGCCTGGCTATTGGTCAAATAGGATTCCGCCGTCGTCTCCAGCGACGAATAGGTGCGGCGAGCCATATCGCTCAACCGCTCCATTACTTCAGCGCCTTCGCGCATGCCACCGGCAGCAATGCGGACGCGACCGTTAAGGTCGGTCCACGTGTCGGTTAGGCGGATCAATTCCCGAGCGCCGAGCGCCGCACCAATGCCGGTGAGCGGGGCGATCAGGTTCTGCGCCATGGTCCTACCGATGCCGTCAAGACGCCGGTTCGTCGTGCGCCACGTCTGCTCAACCTGTCGGGCAGCCTTGGCGCTGATCCCATTCATTTGCTGCAGGTCGCGCATGAACGGCTTCAACTCCATGCGCATAACCGCGCGGAGTTCTTCGATTGTCGTGGCCATGAACTACCTGCTAGACAAAGAAAAAGCCGCGCAGGGCGGCTTGGGAGGGGTGTGGAAATGGCAAAGATCAGAATTCACGCCGGAGATTTTCTGCCTAACCGTGACGGGCAGCTTACCTTTGGCTCATTGGTGCTTCCGACGGCAGAGAAAGCATTTGCGGGCGAGGCAATCTCAATCACGAAATTAGAAAGTGTTGAGGTTGCGACCGAGGAAAGCGTTAAGCGCCTGGGCGGTACCGTTGGATGGGGTGTTGCCGGTGCTGTGGTACTTGGCCCGGTAGGGTTGCTTGCCGGACTTCTACTTGGCGGGAAGGGGAAAGACGTGACGTTCGCCGCCACGTTCAAAGATGGCCGCCGCCTGCTGGCGACAACTGACTCGAAGACCTTCACGAAGCTTAAAGCCCAGGTATTCTAGCTCCCCAGCCGCTCAACCATCTCAAGGTGCTCGGCATAGCTCGGCGCTTCCGCCTGCTGTTCTGCGCCGTTGGCTTTCGCATAGCCATCCACCGCAGCGGTAAACCCCCAAAGGCTCATTCCGTCTATTTCCCGCGGCGTGAACCTCATGGCTGCGCCGATGCCATAATAGGCGGAGAACTTCAGCTTTCCGTCCCCGGTGTCGCTGTCGGCGTCGTCTCCGCTTCCGCTTTTCCCACCGGGTCATCCTTGTCCGGCGCGATGGCGTGAATGATGATCTGGGCAGCCAAGCCCAAATGTTCATGGATGCCAGTGACGTCGCTGCGGTCGAAGTGCTTCATCATGGCGACGCTGGCATTCGTGTCAGTCTCGCCCGCGCCCTTCAATCCCAGCCTTATCGTCTCGCGTAGATCGTCGACGCGCCAGTCGCCACCGAAGGTTCGAACCATCGAGTAGACGTTGTAGTCCGCAATGAAATCCGGGTCATCAGCGCCATGCTCATAGTTTTCGGGGCGTGGCCGCTTGTTATGCTCAGCGGCTGGAGGCAGCGCGACAAAGCGAGCCACCAATGTTGCTGGGCCGACGCCTGTAGCGTCCTGCAATTCACGCAGTTCGCCGATGCCGAGGCGAAACTTACGTTTGACCCCGCCAAAAGTCTCCTCAATGAATTTGGGCATTAGGTTGCCGGCACCCACGTCACGGCGCCGTCGCTGGACAGGGCCACAGTTGCCGACACATAGCCCTTGCCTTCCTTGGCAATGCCAAGGCTAGTCATGACATATCGGCCAGCAAAGTGCCCGCCACCCTGTGCACTCGGCAGGTCGAGCAGCACCCGAACGTTGAAGGGCTGACCGGCCAGCATGTAATCGCGCAACGTCGCATAGCTCAGCGGATCCATGGTGCCAGCACCGTTGATGCCTGCCGACAGCGTGTCGATCGAGCGTAGCACCCAGGCTGGGGCATCAGGGTCCTCGCAATTGGGCTCGGTGGCATCGACGGTCGTGCCTTCGATGGTGAAGTCCTGCGACGTGTTGATAGTGCAGTTGTAGGCGAATTCCTCAGGGGATGCGCCATCGCCGAACTGAATCAGCAGCTTCTTGGTGGTCGCCATGTTGGCTCCATATGAAAAAGCCGCCGAGGCGGCGGCAAAGAAGGTGGGGGTCTGGTGTGAGGCAGCGCTAGGCGGGCTGAGCCTCGACCGCGAGCACGATGCGGACGCGGTTGATAGCAGTTTGCTCCTCGCGCGTCGGAAACATGCCATCGACATAAATGCGGTCGACCGCAAATCCGGAGACCGTCAGCGGTTGCTCGTGGAACAAGCTCCGGATCGTCGCGGCAAGGATCTTGGCCTCATGCGACTGCGGATGCTTCGACCAGACGTCGATTTGGAACCGCATATCGCTGCGATCCCAGCACTCTTCGTCTATCGGCACAGTGCTCGGCGATGAGACAGTTAGATAGGGGAACGCGGGGTTTGGATCGACAGCATCGTAAACTCGCTGCCCAACACCCGCCTCATCACGCAATCTAGCCATAATGGCCAATTGGACTGCAATTGTCGGGTCGCTCATTTCTTCGCCTGTTGTTTCATGACGCGCTTCCAGCCTGTTCGAACCTGGCGCTGAACGAGCTTTTTCCGAGCGTTATAGCCGGGATAGAAGAACGCATTGGGCTCCATCTTCGATGTGCCAAACTCTTGCGCGAGGGCGTAATCATATTCTGGCGACCCGCCGCCAGACTTGTTGTCTCGAACAGGCTTGGTGGTGGCGGGACCGCCGGCAAGCAACACCACGCCGATATCAGGATCGGGCAGCGGCTCGTTGCGAATTGTGCCAGCGAGCACAAGATCATCCTTCGGCGCCAAGGCGCGTTGAAGCATGTTGATTTCGCGAGCGCCTAGGGTGAAGTCAGCTTTGGCGCGGCGGCGAACAGCATCGGGGATGCGTTGCAATTTCTGCATCAGGCGCTGCTGGTTGAGGATTTTCATTCAATGCGCCCCTGCTCCGCCAGAAAATCGAGCCACGCCCGCTTTTGGTTTGGATCGGTCGGCGGCGCCTTAATGGCGAACACGCGCTTGGTGTCGCGCGCATCCACAACGCGCCAGGTCTCGTCCACGGCGCGTGTTTCCACCGACTGGCGCACTCTCACCACATACGGCTGCACGCCTTGCAGCCTCGACGCGATCACCGTCTCAGACCCGCGCATGGCAATGAACTCGGCCGCGCAGGTGAACACGGTCGCAAAATCACCTTCGCGCGGATCGCCACCCCAAGGGTCCGGTTCCATCTGCCGCTTCTGGAAATGGACGCGGCCGCGCAGCGAGCCGGAGGTGGGGGTTTTAGCCATCTAGCGCAACACGATGCTTGTCCAGCAATGCGCGCAGGCGTGGGCTGGAAGAGACGCCAAGCGTCAGCCTACCAGCCGACAGCGACGCCGGCTCGATTGTCCAGAGTTCGACGCCTTCATCGAGAAGCAATTCCACGTCGCGGCAAAATTCTGCGTTGGTGGCGACGGCTGTCTTCATGCTGGCGATCCAGGCATCGGTCCTGGCGGTATCCAGCGTCAGCTTCACTGTGGTTGTGGCCATCTTCCGCCTCTCCCTGTCCCTTTGGCTTAGCCTTCCGCTCAGCCTTACCGGCCGCTATTGCCGCCTCGGCGCAGGCCGTGGTCACGAGCAGGTGCATACCGGCGCGGTAGGCGATTGTGACGCCCTGCTTGGGGCGCCAGTCAAAATCCCGGTCGAAAGATACCCAGGGCACTAGACCGCAGCGTCTTCCAGCGCCTTGAGACGCGCCGCCAAGTCTTCAAGCACGGCCTGAACATTGGCGCCCGCAGTGTCGGCAATTGCCGTTACCGTCACGTCTCCGGCCGCCACGGCTCCACCCCCGCCGCCATCCAGCCCCTCGACGGTTGCATCATCGAGGATGCGGAGGGTGCCACCGATAACAAGCGTATCGCCACCATCCGTATTGTAGTTCTTCGGTTCAAAAGTCTCAGCCATACCGGCCTCCTATCGTAGGGTCGCCCTAAACGGACATGCGCCGGTACGGATCGATGAGCCGTCGCGCAGTTGGTATCTCTGTGTGGATTGTTCCAGTGATGTCGGACTCGCGGTTCTCGTACATGCTGGCCATCGTCAGAAGGATGGCTGCGTCGAACTCACTGTCGGCGTCATCAGGCACTGCATCAAGGCGGCAATAGCCCAACGCCCACCGGGTGGCCGCTGCGATGAAAAGATCGATCAGATCATCTTCGTCGTCGTAGTCCACGCGCAAATGCATCTTGGCGCGCTCAAGCGTTACCGCCATGTCAGCCTCCAGATGGAAGGGGCGCCCTTTCGAGCGCCCCGCCAGGATTAGGAAGCCGCAATCTTGTGGTAGCGGAACTTCGTCGGGTCGGTCACGCCGCCGCCAACGCGCTTCGTGGTGTAGAACTGCACGAAGGGCTTGTTGGTGTACGGGTCGCGAAGGATGTCGATGCCCTTGCGATCGATGATCAGGTAGCCCGAGAAGTCACCGAAGATCAGCGGGATAGCGTCCGCAGCAATATCCGGCATTGCGGCAAGCTCAGTGGTCGGGTGGCCAAGAACGGTCGCCGGCTCGCCCGCCTGTAGGCCGGGCTGCCAGATGAAGTTGCCATTGCCGTCCTTGATCTTGCGGATGGCACCGAAGGTCTTGCGGTTGGCGGCAAAGCGCGCATTCGGGGTGCGCTCGCTCGGCAGGTCATAGACCAGGTCGATCAGACCTTCCAGCTTCAGGGCAGCAGCAGCGCCAGAAACGACGGTCGGAATAGGCCCCCACGGGTGGGCGGGAGTGTCACCTGCGTCGTACTGCAGGATACCGCGAGGCTTGTTGGTGCCGTCGCCCGACACGAAAGCGATGCCCTCCTGGTAGGCAAACTCGGTCTCGACCTCGCCAGCCAACCAGCTTTCGAGGTTCAGTTCCGAGTCGTCCAGCAGGCGCTGAGTGGCCGCAGGATTGGCATAGATTTCGCCGGTGGTGAACTTCACCTCGGCGAACTTCGCCGTAGTGGTCTCAGGGCGGGCGTCCGTTTCGCCGACCCAGCCAGAGGCGGTGGTCCGATCGTTGTAGAGCTTCGAGAAGCCGTTGCCGCTAATCGTCTGAATGGTCGCGATCTGGCGCATGGCCGAAACGATCTTCAGCTTGTCGGTGACGGTGCGATCCCATTCGATGGGGGCAGTGTAGCCACCATCCGCTGGGGTGCCAACACTCGTGGCAGCCTTCGGATTGGCCGCCAGGTAGGCGTCCAGCCCAGCCTCGTCGCCCTTGCGGAAGAAGCGCTCGAAGGCCTTCGTGTGTTCGCGGTTGCCGACGTCGTTGTCATTGGCCGCGCCGCCCACGAGAGCGGCAGCAATCTTGGTGTTCGCGTCGTCGAGTGCAGCCGTAAGCTTGCCGATCTCGTCGTTGATGCGGTCAACCTTGTCGGTGCGCACGACGTCTTCGGTGCCCTTGCGGATATCTTCCAGGGCGGCATTGTGTTCGGCCTTGAACTCTTCGAAGGCGCGGCCCTGGTCTTCGATCAGGGACTTAACAGTAGCAAAGTCGGTCAATTCGACCCTCCAAATGCTGATTTCAGTGTTGCGGCCAGGTCGGCCCATTGGGTGTCAGACGCCACAACATCAGCGTTGGGGTCGGGTGCTGGCGCCGCATCTCGCGTGCCGGATTTCAGTTGTGAGATGGTTGCCTTTGCTTCCTTCGCAGAAGCTCCAGACATGCGAAGTGCGCGCTCCATGGCTCGCACCGCCTTACCTTGTTCCGCTTTCGCAGCGGCATCGGGATCGGCTCTCACGCGGTCGGACGGCAGCAGATCGGTAGCAAAGCCGGCCTCGATCGCTTCCTGTCCCGTGAAGTAGGTTTCGTCATTCATCCACGACGCGATCTGCTCTGCGTCGTTGCCCGTGCGGGCTCCATAAACCAGAGCCATCGCTTCATCGAACTTCGCCATAGTTTCCGACATCTCGGCGAAGTCGTTGCGGTTGCCCATCGCGATGGTCCAGCAGTTGTGGATCATGATGGAAGCGCTCGCCGCTATCTCGATCTCGTCGCCAGCCATGGCAATGACGCTCGCGGCGCTGGCAGCAATGCCAAGCACCTTCACCTTGACGGTCAGCCCATGCGTTTCGGCGTGGTCGCGGATTTTGTTATAGGCCGCCACGCCTTCGAACATGTCGCCACCGGGCGAGTTGATGTGAACCTCGAAGTCGCGTCGACCGATGGACCGGAGCGCGGCGTCAAGGCGCTTCATGGTGAAGCCCTCGCCAGTCCACCAGTCCTCGCCGATCGTCTCGTAGATCGTGATCACGTTGTCGCCGATTGCGTCGGCCGATCTGATGCTTGCATCCCAGCGCTCAAACACCGCCTCAGGCGTGCGGGCGCTGACATTGGCGCGCGTCGGCACGTCAATCCGTGGTAGTTGCATCGTTGGGTTCCTGTTGCATGCCGGAGCTCTGACGAGCCTCACCGACGCGAGTCATGTTGAGTGGTTCGAGGTATTCATCCCCACCGTCGATAGGGTTCATGTCCTCTAGGGCGCGGATGTCGTTAACGCTCATCCAGCCCCAATTCCTGGCCGTGGCGTATCCGTCGAACCGCGTTTTTGCGTCACCCTGCAGCAGTCCATTGATGTTGAACTTGGCGTAAAGATCGGGCTCTTTCTCGGTGATCAGATCCCGCCCAATGGCCTGCTCCCACATCGTGAGCCAGTCCTGAAGCGTATAGGTCACGAACCCGATGCCCATCTGCTCGATGCCGGTTCCCCAGCTCGACGCCTTGTCGTTGAGGCCGATCAAGTGGAGCGGGACGCCGAAATACATGCCGATCTCGGCAAGCGTCTGCACGCGGGTCTGGATGAATTGAGCGTCATTCGACGTCATGCCCAGACGCTCGTAGGTCATCCCCTCTTCAAGGATCAGATCGCGACCTTCGCGAGCACCGCCTTTGCGGTAATATTCCAGACTATCCCGCAGGGCCTCTTGACCGTCAGTCCCCAGCTTTCCCTGGTGCTTGAGTACACCGCCGGCCATTGTGCCGTTGGCAAAGATGCCGTTGGCATGGTTCTCGGTGTTCAGCGCGAGATTCATGCTCTCGCGCGCGTACGTCAGCACCGGGAGGCCAACAACGCCATCCAGCGTCAGGCCTCGGAGATGCAGCATATCCTTCTGCTTCAGTACCGTTCGCTGACCCGATGGCAGCGTGACGTTGTAGGTCAGCGATAAATCTCGCTCCTGCTTGACCTCGACGTTGTCGGCGTTGAGCGGGATTAGTCCGATTACACGACCCGCGGACTGCACCTTGTAGGCGTAGCCATTGCCGCGCAGCAACACGCTGGCCTGCATCATTCTCCGGAACTCGGCTGGGGTCTGCCACTGGTTAGGACGGCGCCGCAGCAAATGCCATAACTGATGGTCCTCTGCGTCCTCCCTCTTGTCGCCAACCCTGCGCTTGAGGTCGAGCGGCAGCGTCGCGACCTTGCCCGAGATCAGATTCACGCACCGCCAAACCGCCGAAATCTTCATGGCGGAATCGGCAGTTACGTTCTGACTGGTCGATCCTGTGGCCAGGTATTCCTCGAGCAACGGGCTGGCCGCGTTGACAGTCATCCCCCGCGACCCAGGCCCCACACCAATCCCAGGCCGTGCAGATGCGGGCTCCGCCCGAGTAGGGCGAAGCCAGTCGAAAATGCCCATGCGGACCTCACAAAATCAGAAGGCCGCGGCCTTTGGTGTAGACGGATTTCCGTGGTTCTGGCGCAGTCGCCCCATCAATGGCAGCGCCAACCGCCATGCAAAGCGCCACAGCCGCATCAATGCGCACCGATGCCTTGGTTTTGACGAACCAGCGGTTGTCCTGCGCGTCACGGTCGAACGCCGCACCCATCAGCGCAGTCATTAACACCGGGCTGCGCCGCAATCTGATACGACCGTCGACGATCAGGTCTTCGAGGTGAGATACCGAACCGGGCATCCACAAGCCTTGTGGCGGCGGAAGACCCGCGGCTTTTGCTGCTTCGACCTTTTCCGGCTCTGGCTTGGCGCGCACCTTGCCACCCTGCGGGTGAGCAACATGCGCAACATCAATGCCCAGCGCCTCGACCTCTTCGCGGAACTTGTCGTACGCGTACCGGTCGTAGGCGATGCCTTGAATCTCGAACCGATCATCAAGTTGCTGAACACGCGCCGCCACAAAGTCGTAGCGGATTCGCTGACCGGGAGGCGCATTGAGCCAACCATCGCGCACCCAAACGTCGTAGGGGGCTTTGTCGGCTAGTACCCGCGCCTGAAGCGTGTCGCCAGGCGTCCATGCCTCCACCCACGCGTCAAACGTGGGCAGCGACACCAGCGACCCGTCCTCACGCTCCATCTCCTTGAAGCCGGTCGGCACCACTGCCGCCAGCACGGTCATGTCGCGCGAAGCCGAAAGGTCGACCCCGAGAAACACCTGATCGCCTGCACGGTCATCTTCCGGCTCGAAATCGTCCATGACGCCTTCGACCGTCTCCCGCGGCATCCACGCCTTGTCAGCGTCGGTCCACTGACAGAAGTGCAGGCGGAGAATGCCGTTCAGCTTCCCTGGCATCTGCTTGGCCTGATTGACCACGCCAGCCAGGTATTCGTGCGTCAGAATGGTTCCGAGGAGTGGATTTGCCTTCTTCCAGCAGGTTGGGTCTTCGAGCGGGTCATCGTCCTTGTCGAGAGCGCACACCCAGGCGAAAGTTGTGTCGTCGATCACATCGCCGACATAGGCAAAATCATCGTCCGGCGTTGACGTCCCGGCAGCCACCCGAACCGCGTGCTCATGCTCTTCCCAGCAAATGCTATTGCGGTCGCTTCCCGAGTTCGTAATCATTAGAAGCAACGGCTGGCGCCGAAACTTAAAGCCGCGCTCGAGCATTTCCATGGTCGAGCGATCGGGATGCTCATGCACCTCGTCGCAAAGGGCGAAGTGAGGTCGAGGACCAGACCCTGATTTGCCGCTGTCCTTGGATATGGGCCGGAAGAACGATTGCGAGCGGTGGTGCGCAATGTTGAACTCGCGCCCCATACCGCCACTGAATTTCAGCCTCTCAAGCAAAGCAGGCGCAGCGCGGACCATCTTGACCGCGTCTTGAAACAGGATGCCAGCCTGCTCCTTTTTCGCCGCGGCCGCATAAATCTGCGCACCGGGCTCCTCGTCGGCAATCAGTCCGTAGAGACCCAGTCCGCCGGCGAAAGGGGACTTTCCGTTCCCCTTGCCCTCTTCGATATAGGCGCGACGGAATCGGCGCGACCCATCGGCACGCTTCCAGCCACAAATCGAGCCGAGTTTGAAGGCCTGTGACGGGTGCAACTTGAACGGCTGCCCCTCGAATTGCCCCTCACTGAGCTTCAGGCGCTCCTCAAAGAACCGGAAGACCCTATGCGCCGCGGACTCGTCGAAATACAGCCCCCGCTCTTGCCCACGCTCAAGATCATCGAGGTGACGCCGACACGCGTTGCGAACATGAGGACCAGCCGTTTCATCGCCATCCAACACGGCACGGGCATAGGCGTTGACGCGAGCAAGCGCCGGCCCCTCAATCGAGGAGGTCGTCTTTTTCTTCGCCGTCATCGGGGATAGTCACCTTAGTCGCGTCCGCCGGAGTTGCGCCCATCTGGCCAAGCATCTGCCGCAGCAAATTCATTGCCTGCACGCCAACGTCCTGGCCGGCCATTAGGCGGCCCTGAATATTCGAAGCCATGCCGACCAAAATCCGGTGGGATTCTGTGAGCCACGGGATTTCCCGCTCGAACAACAGCCATGCAGACTTGGCCTTGTTGCCTTCAGTGTCCTTGATCCAGGTCGGAGGCTTCCCCAGTGGGCCGTTTGCCTTAGGCTCGACCCTTCCGCCGAACCGGCCGGGGTCTTTCTTGTCTCTCGCCTCTATCGAAGCCTTGGCGACAGGCGTTCTTGGCCTCGCCATGCTGGTAGGCTCCTTTGGGGTCATATTTTGAATTGCGGATGCGAACACTTTGGGGGGCGCGCGCTGTGGCGCGGAGCGACCGGTGGACTTTCGACCCGCCCCACCCCTCAATCCTCGATCGGATAGCCGTCCGGCCCAAACCGGATCACGACCTTGCCGGCCTCCTCGAGCTGCTTGTCGCTATCGTGGCAGCG
>Ga0160493_100107_pt1 | contig 50494 bp, 52 predicted proteins | sample DID2MG_2_FD_108262 | JGI IMG/M metagenome (GOLD analysis project Ga0160493, IMG submission 108262) | Enriched soil microbial communities from UW Madison campus, WI, USA - DID2878_E24_FP2 MG | ecosystem: Environmental > Terrestrial > Soil > Unclassified | place: USA: Madison, Wisconsin | collected... | reverse complement strand
CAGGCCATTTCCGATTGCATCAACGAGAACAAGCTGGTCGCCGCCTCGGTCTTGTCGGGCAACCGCAATTTCGAGGGCCGCGTGAACCCCGACGTGCGCGCCAATTATCTGGCCTCCCCGCCGCTGGTGGTGGCCTATGCGCTGCTCGGCACGCTCAATGTCGATATCACCACCGAGCCGCTGGGCACGGGCAAGGACGGCAAGCCGGTCTATCTCAAGGATATCTGGCCTTCCAACCACGAGATCGCCGAGATCGTGCGCAAATATGTCAATGTCGAGATGTTCCGCTCGCGCTATTCGGACGTGTTCAAGGGCGACAAGCACTGGCAGGCCATCGCCGTGGAAGGCGGGGAGACCTATGGCTGGAATTCGTCCTCCACCTATGTGCAGAACCCGCCCTATTTCGAGGACCTGACCATCGAGCCCAAGCCGGTGACCGACGTGGTCTCGGCGCGGGTCCTGGCGCTGTTCCTCGATTCGATCACCACCGACCACATCTCCCCGGCCGGCTCGTTCAAGCCGACCACCCCGGCCGGCCAATATCTCACCGAGCGCCAGGTGGCCCCGAAGGACTTCAATTCCTACGGCGCCCGCCGCGGCAATCACGAGGTGATGATGCGCGGCACCTTCGCCAATATCCGCATCAAGAACATGATGCTGGACGGCGTCGAGGGCGGCTATACCAAGGGCCCCTCGGGCGCGCAGATGCCGATCTATGACGCGGCCATGGCCTATCAGGCCCAGGGCACGCCGCTGGTGATCTTCGCCGGCAAGGAATACGGCACCGGCTCCTCGCGCGACTGGGCGGCCAAGGGCACCAACCTCTTGGGCGTCAAGGCGGTGATCGCGCAGAGCTTCGAGCGCATCCACCGCTCGAACCTGGTCGGCATGGGCGTCGTTCCGCTGCAGTTCAAGGACGGCGATAGCTGGCAGAGCCTGGGCCTCGACGGCACCGAGACCATCGATATTGCCGGCATCGCCCAGATCGAGCCGCGCGCCATGGTCAATGTGAAGATCACCCGCGCCAATGGCGAGGTGATCGATGTCGAGACCCGCTGCCGCATCGATACGGCCAATGAGCTCGATTATTTCCGCAATGGCGGCATCCTGCATTACGTGCTGCGCAGCCTGGTCGCCGCGTAAGCAGCGTTAACATTGCCGATCTGAGGATGGCGGTCCCAAGGGGGCCGCCATTTTCTTTGCGCGCCGGGGCAGAAAATCGGCCTCTCTCACCCGGTTTTGACTAGGCAGGCGGCGCCGCGGCGGCTTAAAACCTTGCCCATGTCCTCCCGCATCGCTCTCGTCCTCATTGTCGGCACTGCCCTTTCCCTTGCTCTGGCGGGGGCGCCCGGCGCCGAGAGCCGGCCGGCCCAGCCGCGCGCGGTGGTGGAGCTCTTTACCAGCCAGGGCTGTTCGCAATGCCCGCCGGCCGATGCGCTGCTGACCAGCCTGGCCGAGCGCGGCGATGTGGTGGCTTTGGCCTATCACGTCGATTACTGGGACTATATCGGCTGGGAAGACACCTTCGCCCATAAGGGTTTTTCCGATCGCCAGCGCGCCTATGCCAAGAGCTGGGGCTCCTCGCGCATCTATACGCCGCAAATGGTGGTCAACGGGGCCGAGGGCGTGGTCGGCTCCAAGCGCGACGCGGTGCAGGATGCCCTCGCCTCGGCGCAATTGCCGCTCGCCGTCGATCTCAGCCCCCAGGGCGACATGCTGGCCGTGCGCGTGCCCGCCGACGAGACCCTGGCCGACGCCAATATCTGGCTGGTGCGCTACATGGTGCGGGCCGATGTCGAGATCGATGCCGGGGAGAATGCCGGCAAGAACATGGTCTATACCCAGGTGGTCACCGACCGGCAGATCCTGGGCATGTGGGAGGCGGAAACCGGCGCCGAGATCAAGCTGCCGCTGGCTGGCCTGCAGGGCAATGCGCCGGGCAATACCGGCCTGGCCGTCCTTGTGCAGAACGAGCGCAACGGCCTGCCCGGGCCGATCCTCGGTGCGGCATTCTACGAATTCTGATCCCCGCACGGCTTATACGAAAAAACCCGCTCCCTGGAGGCAGGAGCGGGTGACTGACTAAGGTCAACTTTTCAGGTCGGGGGCGGCTGGCAATCGGGCGTCATGGTTTGGGGGCTCGGTCGGCCCGATCGCCAGCCACTGGAGGCAATGGTTGAACAATGGCCGGCCAATGGGGCGCCAAAAGGGACAGATAATGGCCGAATTGGGGAATTTCATCCCCCTTGCCATGCCTGGCGAATGGGCCGATCATGACGGGGCAATGACAAGGCATTGAGGCGGCGTGCAGGGTCCCGCAAACGATCGTCGGAAGCTTTCCCTGGTGCATGTGGGCGAACCGCAGGCCCAGCCATCCCGTTCCGTTACATCCATCGTCGCCTTCGACCGGCGCGAATTGATGCAGATCCTGTCGGTCTATGGCCGCAAGGTGGGGGCGGGGGAATGGCGCGACTACGCCATGGATTTCCTCAAGGACCGGGCGCTGTTCTCCATCTATGCCCGGGTGTCCGAACGCCCGCTTTTCGTGGTCGAGAAGAATCCCAAGCTGCGCAACAAGCAGGGCCAATATATCGTCACCAACCAGCAGGGCCGCATCCTCAAGCGCGGCCATGACCTGGCCCAGGTCCTGCGCGTGCTCGATCCCAATCTGGCGGTCATCGGGTGAACCTGGTGCTGCGCCCGGCGCGGCCGGAAGACGTGCCGGCGATGAGCCGGGTGCTGATCGCCTCCATCACCGATCTCTGCGCCGCCGATCACGAGAACGATCCGGCAAAGCTGGCGGCCTGGACGCGCAACAAGACGGTCGAGGGGATCGGGGCCATGCTGGCCAATCCCGATATGCGCATCCTTGTCGCGGAGCGCGATGGGTCCGTGCTGGCCGTGGGTGCGGTCACGCGCAGTGGCGAAATCGCCCTCAATTATATCGATCCGGCGGCGCGTTTTCAGGGGATCAGCAAGGCCATGCTGTCCGGGCTCGAAGCCGCGCTCGTGGCGCTGGGTTTCAGCGAGGGGCGGCTGGAAGCCACCATCACCGCGCGGCGCTTTTATGAGCGCGCCGGCTGGATCGCCGATGGGCCACAGGCGCGCGGCCGCATGGTCAATGGCTATCCGATGCGCAAAACGCTCAGGCGTTGAAGCGGCCCGACAATTCGTCCGTGTCCGGCGGCTCGAACAATCGGGCCCATTGGCGGAGATGGTCGAGCGGGATGACGAAATGGCCGCCGGCGGCGTCGGCATTGCGGCTGGATACGCGGCGTTCGAGCTCGTCGAGCGCGATATCCTCGTAATGGATCCGGCATTGCGCGCCCAGGGCTTGGGCGCGGCGGGCGAAATTTGCCCGTTCGGCCCGTGACCAGAAGCCGAAATCGAGGATGACGTCGCCTCCGGCGCCCAGGAAAGCGGCGGCGATTTCCCACATCAGCGCCTCGATTTCGTTGTGGCGCCGGTCATGATCGGGATGATGCATGTCGTCGCTGAACAGCCGGGTCTGCCATTCGTCCGGCGTCAGCCGCAGGGCGCCGGTCTCTGCCGCCAGCGCCTTTGCCCGCGTGGTCTTGCCCGAGCCGGGCAGGCCGACCATGAGATGGAGGACGGCCATGTCGCCTAGAGCGTCTTCTGCAGGTGCACGATGTCGTGCCAGCGGTCGAACTTGTAGCCGACACCGGTGTAATAGCCGACCCTGCTGAAGCCGAATTGCTCGTGCAGGCGGATCGAATTGGCGGTGTCGGCCGTGATCACGGCCAGCATCTGCCTGAAGCCGAAGGCTTTTGACTGGAGCAGCAATTCGCTCAGCAATAGCTTGCCCAGGCCCTTTCCGGTCTCCTCGGGGTCGAGATAGATCGAATCCTCGGCGGTGAAGCGATAGGCGGCGCGGGGGCGATAGAAGCTGGCATAGGCATAGCCCAGCACCTTGCCCTCCCGTTCGGCCACGATCAGCGGATGGCCGAGCCGTTTCAGCCCCGCATATTTTTCGGCGATGGCGTCCTCGCCCGGCGCCTCGGTGTCGAAGGTGATGGCGCTGTTCTCGACATAATGGCGATAGATCGCGGTGATGGCGGGAATGTCGGACCAGGCGAAGGTGCGGAGCAGGATATCGGACATGGGCGCCAGCGCAAAGAAAAGGACCGCAGCTTTGTAGGCTGCGGTCCGGTTTGCCGTCCAACCAAATTGTTTGATCGGACCATCAAGTCTCTTGCTGTTACTCGCGATTGCCGAACAGGCGGAGCAGCATCATGAAGAGGTTGATGAAGTCGAGATAGAGCGAGAGCGCGCCCATGATGGCGTTCTTGGCCATCACGTCGGCACCGTAATGCTCGGAATAGCTTTCCTTGATCTTCTGGGTGTCATAGGCGGTCAGGCCCGTGAAGATCAGCACGCCGACCACCGAGATGACGAATTCCATCATCGAGGACTGCATGAAAATGTTCACGATCGAGGCGATGATGATACCGATCAGGCCCATGAACAGGAAATTGCCCATGCCGGTCAGGTCGCGCTTGGTGGTGTAGCCGTAAAGGCTCATCGCGCCGAAAGTGGCGGCGGTGATGAAGAACACCTTGGCGATGGAGGCACCGGTATAAACCAGGAAGATCGAGGACAGCGACAGGCCCATAATGGCCGCGAAGGCCCAGAACACGCCCTGCGCCGCCGGTACGGACAGCTTGTTGATGCCGAAGCTCAGCACCAGCACGAAGCCGAGCGGCGCCAGCATGACGACCCAGGCCAGCGGGCTGCCGAACAGCAGCGTGCCCCACTGGGTGAGGTAGCGGCCGTTCTCGAGCTGGGCCACGGCGGCGGACGGATCGGTGGTGACGGCCGCGGCGGCGGCGAACCAGGCCACCAGGCCGGTGATCACCAGCCCGAGGCCCATGTAATTGTAGACACGCAGCATGTAGCTGCGCAGGCCCTCGTCGATGGCCGCGGCCGAGCCGGCCCGCGCATTGAGGGTCTGACGGTCATATTCAGCCATTCTCAGGTTTCCTTTCCCAATCGAAATTGCGGTCTGCTTACCGCCGGGGGCAATTGGCTCTTGCCACTTGGCACGGAATATGGGGACACAATCATTGATTGACAAGGATAAATGGTCGCCTGCGGCATCGGGACTGGCCCGATAAAATGATTGTGTTAGGGTCGGGACAGAATCGCGTCGATCGTCGCCTCGCCAGGGAGGAAGCCATGCCCCGGCTCTTTACCGGCCTTGAAATTCCTCAGGATGTCGCCTTCGCTCTCTCGCTCAAGCGCGGCGGGCTGAGCGGCGCCCGCTGGATCGATCCGGAAAATTATCACATCACGCTGCGCTTCATCGGCGATGTCGACGGACAGACCGCCGACGAGGTGGCCGACAGCCTCGACCGGCTGGCCAATTCGCTGCGCTTTTCCATCCGCCTCACCCATCTGGGGACCTTTGGCGGCGACAAGCCGCGGGCGCTGTTCGCCGGGGTCGAGCCCTCCGAGGCGCTGAGCCGGCTGCAGGCGGCGCATGAGCGGGTGCTGCAGCGGGCGGGCCTGCCGCCCGAGGGGCGCAAATTCGTGCCCCATGTCACCCTGGCGCGGCTGCGCGGCACCTCGGCCGAGGACATGGCTCGCTTCATCGCCGAGGCGGCGCGCTTCGAACCGCTGAATTTCGTGCCGGCGCGGTTCGTGCTGTTTTCGAGCCGCGATTCGGTCGGCGGCGGGCCCTATCTGGTGGAGCAGAGCTATCCGCTGGCGGCCTGAGCGTTAGCGCGACGTTAACCCTTCGGCCCCAAACGGGACGCGGAAGGTCCGCCGCCGCCAAATTGCCGCCGCGATTGGCTTCCATTTGAGGCAAATGCTGTCGAATACAGGCGGATTTGACACCTTGGTAACCCTATTCTGGGCATTCTGTGCGGGCAGGACTCCCCCCGAATTGCAGCAAGACAAGAGGAAGAATTTGCGATGACGATGAAAACCGGTGGCCTCTCGATCGGGCTTGCGGTCGCAGCGTTCATGGCTCTGGCCCCCGCCGCGCAGGCGCAGCAGGCCACCGAGCTGGGCACGTTCAACGCCTGGTCGGCCTATACGGCCAGCGATGCCAGCGGACAGCTCTGCTTCATCATCGGCGAGCCGACGCGCAGCGAACCCTCGGGGGTCAATCGCGATCCGGTGAAGTTCCTCATCGTGCACCGCAAGGGCATGGGCTCCAAGAACGAGGCCCAGACGCAGATCGGCTATCCCTATAACACCACCGACGCCAAGGCCTCGGTCTCGGTCGATGGCCGCTCCTATACGATGGCGGCGCGCGGCTCGACGGCCTGGCTGGCCTCCTCCGGCGACGAGGCCGGGTTCGTGCAGGCCTTCAAGGCCGGCAACCAGATGGTGGTGCGCGGCACCAGCCAGCGCGGCACCGATACGGTGGATACCTATTCGCTGTCCGGGGCCACCGCGGCCATGAACGCCATCGACGCGGCCTGCCAGTAAAAACTTGCCCCGCGCGCCGGAAACACCCTAACTGGGCGCCGGGCCTGTGGGTCCGCCGCCCTTTGCTTCTTGAGAGCAGTCTTGCCGATGATCCGATCTTCCGCCCTTGCCGCCGCTTTCGCCGTCGCCCTCGCCACGATCCTGCCGGTCCAGGCGCAGTCGGCGCGGGTGCTGGGGGATTTTCGCGATTGGTCCAGCTATGCCGCCGATGACGGCACCGGCACGATCTGCTTCGCCATGACCCGCCCCAAGAGCAGCGAGCCGGCGGCCGAGGTCACCGGCGAGGCCTATGTCTATGTCACCAACCGCCCGGCCGAGGACGTGGTGACCGAATTCAACGTGGTGGCCGGCTATACTTTCCAGACCGGCTCCACCGCTTCGGTGGCGGTTGGCGGGCAGAGCTTCCCGCTCTTCACCCAGGGCGACGCCGCCTGGCTCGACGACAGCGCCCAGGCCGCCAACCTGGCCGCCGCCATCCGCGCCGGCTCGACCCTGGTGGTCACCGGCACCGCCGCCAATGGCAACCAGGTCACCCAGTCCTATTCCCTTTCCGGCGCCACCGCCGCCCAGCAGGCCATCGGCGCCGAGTGCTGATGCATGGGCAAGCTGGTTCGCAATGAACAGCGCAAGCTCACCGCGAACTACATGAATGGCCTCGCCATGGCCTTTTTCGGCATCGGCGGCTTCGCCCCGCTGGTCGCCAGTGCCGTATCCGGTCCGGCCTCGCCTTTGATCCCGCTCCTGGTGTTCGGTTGTATTCTGGCGAGCGCGGGCCTACATTTATTGGCGAGAATTGCCCTGAAAGAGTTGGAAGAATGACCGATTTCGGATTTCTGCTCAGCTACGGCATCGTCTTCATCGGCGCAGCCGCGATAGCGGCCTTCGTCCTGACGCTGGACCGGTCGAAAAAGCCGGGCCATCCCGCTCCCGGCGAATAGCGGGCCTGCCCGCGATCAGCCCTTCGTGAGCGCGTCGCGCTTTGATAATTGCCTGCGCCTGTGCTATTGGCGCGCACTTCCCGCATTTGTGAGCCCGCGTGCCCGCCCATGAGCCTTGCGCTGAACCTTGACCATTCCAGTGCCGTCCGCCCCGCGATGGCCAGCCGGCAGTCGCTGATCGGCCTGTCCAAGGCCGGGCTCGCGGCGGCGCTGCTCGAGCACGACGTGGTGCCCGAGCGCGAAGGCCGGATGCGGGCCAGCCAGCTCTGGAACTGGCTCTATGTCAACGGCGTCACCGATTTCGACCGCATGACCAATGTGGCCAAGCCGGTGCGCCAGAAGCTCGCCGATGCCTTCAATCTCGACCGCCCGGAAATCGTCAGCGAGCAGGTCTCGGTCGATGGCACGCGCAAATGGCTGTTCCGCTTCCGCGATCCGCAGAACCCCAACATGCCGGCCGTCGAGGTGGAAACCGTCTATATCCCGGAAAGCGACCGCGGCACGCTTTGCGTCTCCTCGCAAGTGGGCTGCACCCTCACCTGCTCGTTCTGCCATACCGGCACGCAGAAGCTGGTGCGCAATCTCACGGCGGGGGAAATCCTGGGCCAAATCCTGATGGCGCGCGAGCGCCTGGGCGATTTTCCCGGCGGCTCGCGCCCCGACGATGGCGGTCTCGTGCCCGGCGGGGAAACCCGCGCCATCACCAATATCGTGATGATGGGCATGGGCGAGCCGCTCTACAATTACGACAATGTCAAGCAGGCGCTGCTCATCGCCTCGGCCGGCGACGGCATGTCGATTTCCAAGCGCCGCATCACGCTTTCGACCTCGGGCGTGGTGCCCTATATCGAGCCGACCGGCCGCGAGATCGACGTCATGCTGGCGATTTCCCTGCACGCCGTGCGCGACGACCTGCGCGACGTCCTGGTGCCGATCAACAAGAAATGGCCGCTCAAGGACCTGCTGGACGCCTGCAGGAACTATCCCGGCCTGTCCAATGCCCGCCGCATCACCTTCGAATATGTGATGCTCGACGGGATCAATGACAGCGACGCGGAAGCGCGCGAACTGGTACGGCTGCTGGCCGGCATCCCGGCCAAGATCAACCTCATCCCGTTCAATCCCTGGCCCGGTTCGAACTACGGCACCTCGCCCTCGAGCCGCATCGAGCGCTTCGCCGACATCGTCAACAAGGCCGGCTATGCCAGCCCGGTCCGCACCCCCCGCGGCCGCGACATCTTCGCCGCCTGCGGCCAGCTCAAGAGCGAAAGCGAACGGCTGAGCAAGAAGGATCGCGACGCACTGCTGGCGCTGTAGCGCCTGCGCCGGCAAGGGAGAAGGGCCACTGCGCCGCAGACGCTGGTCATGGACTGGCGAGTTGTAAGCTTTGGCCCTATATTTCTTCCAGGAGGCAAACATGAAAGTTTCCATCCAAACCGCGCAGGACACGCTGTCCGATCTCATCGACGCCGCTCTTTCCGGTGAGGAAGTCGTCATAGACAAGGCCGATGGCAACGCCGTCAGGATTGTTCCTGTCCCACAGCCGGACAAGCGGGAATTCAAGTTTGGCGTGCTCAAGGACCTTGGTCCCGGCCCTGATTTTTTCGAGCCCATGAGCGAGGAAGATCTCGTCTTGTGGGAGGGCGGTTCGTGAGCCACCTCCTGCTTGATACCCATGTTTGGGCATGGTCGATCTGGCAGGATCAACGACTGACCTTAAAGGCCGTGGAGGCCATACGAACGGCAGATTCGGTCGCCATCAGTACGATCAGCACCTATGAAATCGGCCAGAAGGTGCGGCTCGGAAAATGGCCGCAAATGGCTCCGGTCTTTTCGCAGCTTGAACGGATCGCTCTTCATCAGGGGGCGGTGTTCGCCCCTGTTACCTTTGAGATCAGTGAGCAGGCGGCAACTCTCGACTGGCCGCACCGAGACCCGTTCGACCGCTTGATTGCCGCAACCGCGCTCATGACCTCGCGCATCCTCATCTCCGCTGACGCTGAGTTTGATGCGCTTATGGGTGAGCAGAGGTGGCCAGGACGGCTTTGGTAATCACTCCCCCGCCACCCAATCCACACTCCGCCGTCCGCGCCCCTCAACGCCAAGCAATTCGGCCAGAACCGGCAGTACGTTGCGCATTTCCTGTTCCAGCACATAGGGCGGATTGACCACGATCATGCCGGTGCCGTGCAGGCGCGCCGGAGTGGTGGGGGTATCGATCGTCAGTTCGATCCGCAGGATTTTGGCAATGCCGCTGGCCTTGAGCGCCTTGATATAGGCGTCGACCTCCCGCGGCTCCTTGATCGGATACCAATAGGCATAGATGCCGCCGGGCCAGCGGGCATGGGCTTTTTCGAGGCTCTGCGCCATGCGGGTGAATTCACCCTTTTCCTCGAAGGGCGGATCGACGAGGACGAGGCCGCGCTTTTCCTTGGGCGGGAGATGGGTGCCCATGGCGGCCCAGCCGTCGAGCGTGGTGACGCGGACCTGGAAATCGTCGGCGAAATTCTTGCGCAGCGCCCAGGCGTCGGAGGGATGCAGTTCCAGCGCCATCAACCGGTCCTGGCTGCGCAGCATGTGCCGGGTGATCATGGGTGAGCCGGGATAATAGCGCAGGCGCCCGTCGCTATTCTGTGCCCGCACCGCTGCGAGATAGGGGGCGATCAGGTCGGCGACCGGGACGGGCAATGTCGCCTCGATCAGCCTTCCGATGCCGTCCTGCCATTCGCCGGTGCGCTCGGCTTCGTTGCCGAACAGATCATAGAGCCCGATGCCGGCATGGGTGTCGATCACCCGGAAGGCGGCATCCTTTTTCATCAGATAGGCGAGGATGCGCGTCAGGATGATGTGCTTGACCACGTCGGCGAAATTGCCGGCGTGAAAGGCGTGGCGGTAGTTCACTTTACTTGCGGCCTTCGGCGAGGAGGATGGTTGCGGCAAAGGCCATGAACACGGCGGCAAAGCTCCAGTTGAGCGCCTTGCCGACCCAGGCATTTTCCTTGAGCGTGCGCGTCAGCCATTCGGCGAACAGCACGATGGCGATGACCACCGGGATCGAGACGACGACGAATTCGACGCCCAGGAAGATCAGCTTGGCCGCGGCGGCCGGATCGTCGGCCGAGACGAATTGGGGCAGGAAGGTCACGAAGAACAAAGCCACCTTGGGATTGGTGAGATTGATGCCGAGCCCGGTGAGATAGGACTGGCCCCAGCTCGGCTGCCTGCCGGCGGCTTTCGTCACCAGGATGCCGCCGCCATCGCGGATGGCCTGGATGGCCAGCCAGACCAGATAGAGCGCCCCGACGATCTTCAGCACCCAGAAGGCGGCCGGTGCGGTGACGATCAGCACCGAAATGCCGAAGGCCACCAGCATGGTATGCACCCCGATGCCGGTAATGGCGCCGAGCACGGTGGCAAAGCCATGGCTGCGCCCCCAATTCATGGTGCGCGACACGAACAAGGCCATATCCGGCCCCGGCGTCACCGCCAGCACGAAAGCGGCCAGGGCAAAGCCGAGGATGACGGGCAGGTCGGGGATGAAGGCGGGCATGGCGGGGCTCGGTTGGGTGCGGGGCGCACAATTGCATTATTCGGCGGGCGGGGGTAGGGGCGCTATGGCGGGGCACACGCGATGCGGCACCCTCCCCCTTGCGGGGAGGGCTGGGGTGGGTTCGCGTCGCACGCGAACATCGAGGCTCCCGGCACCCCCTCCCATCCTCCCCCGTCAAGGGGGAGGTGCCGGCCGGTGGACATGGCCGGATCGCGGCAGATCAAACCGGCAATTCCAGGCTCGCCTTGATCGTCTCCATCGGCACGTCGGTCTTGACGCTCTGCACGCTGGGAATGCGCATCAGATAGTCGGACTGGAAGCGCCAATAGGCATGCAGGTCGGTGGTGACGATGCGCAGCAGCGCGTCGCATTCCCCGGTGGTCAGGTAGCATTCGGCCACTTCGGGAAAATTGCGCACCGTTTCGGCGAATTGGTTGGTGGTTTCGGCATGCTGGGTCTTGAACCAGATGCGGGCGAAGACCGTCAGCCCCAGGCCGATCCTGGGCCCGTTGAGCACGGCGACATAGCGGTCGATGACGCCTTTTTCCTCGAGTAGTTTCACCCGCCGCAGGCAGGGCGAGGGCGACAATCCCACTTCATTGGCCAGTTCCACATTGGACATGCGGCCATTGCGCTGCAATGCTCTCAGAATGCGGCGGTCGATGGCGTCTAGCTTTTCTGACATGTCCTGCGTCCGATCTGCCAATCATTGGCAGTTTGTGCCAATTTCTGCGCCGTCCTTGCGATAATTGCAAGTTTATTGCGCTCATGCTGAATTATCCTGTCACCATCGTTTTTCGGGACATTAAAATGGCGAATGACATCAAGAAGGTCGTGCTGGCCTATTCGGGCGGGCTCGACACCTCCATCATCCTCAAATGGCTCAAGGAAACCTATCAATGCGAGGTGGTGACCTTCACCGCCGATCTGGGCCAGGGCGAAGAGCTGGAGCCGGCGCGCAAGAAGGCCGAGATGTTCGGCATCAAGGACATCTATATCGAGGATTTGCGCGAGGAATTCGTGGCGGACTTCGTGTTTCCGATGTTCCGCGCCAATGCCATGTATGAGGGGCTCTATCTCCTCGGCACCTCCATTGCCCGCCCGCTGATCGCCAAGCGCCTGGTGGAAATCGCCCATGAAACCGGGGCCGACGCCATTTCCCATGGCGCCACCGGCAAGGGCAATGACCAGGTGCGGTTCGAATTGACCGCCAATGCGCTCGATCCGTCCATCAAGGTCATCGCGCCCTGGCGCGAATGGGATTTGCGCAGCCGCACCAAGCTGCTCGAATATGCCGAGCGGCATCAAATCCCCATCGCCAAGGACAAGCGCGGCGAGGCGCCCTTCTCGGTCGATGCCAATCTCCTGCACACCTCTTCGGAAGGGCGCGTCCTGGAAGACCCGGCGGTGGAAGCGCCCGATTACGTGTTCCAGCGCACCGTGGCGCCCGAACAGGCCCCCGACAGTGCCGAATATGTCAAGATCGGCTTCGAGAAGGGCGACGCGATTTCGGTCAATGGCGTCAAGCTCTCGCCGGCGGCCCTCCTGGAAAAGCTCAACGAGCTGGGCGGCAAGCATGGCGTGGGCCGGCTGGACCTGGTGGAAAACCGTTTCGTCGGCATGAAGTCGCGCGGCGTCTATGAAACGCCCGGCGGCACCGTGCTCTGGCATGCCCATCGCGGCATCGAATCGATCACGCTGGATCGCGGCGCGGCCCATCTCAAGGACGAGATCATGCCCAAATATGCCGAGCTGATCTATAACGGCTTCTGGTATTCGCCCGAGCGCGAAATGCTGCAGGCGCTGATCGACAAGAGCCAGGAATTCGTCGCCGGCGAAGTCACGGTCAAGCTCTACAAGGGCTCTGCCAATGTGGTGGCGCGCACCTCGCCCCATTCGCTCTATTCGGAAGACCTCGTCACCTTCGAGGAAGGCGCGGTGGCCTATGACCACAAGGACGCCGAAGGCTTCATTCGCCTCAACGGATTGCGCCTCAAGACCTGGGCGGCCCGCAACAAGAAGGCGCGGGGTTGAGTTTCGGCTTTTGCCGATGTCGCCAAACACGCGATGGACACCCTCCCCTTGACGGGGAGGGATGGGGTGGGGTGCTCTCGCGCTTGCAAATCGAGGCTCCCGCACCCCCTCCCAGCCTCCCCCGTCAAGGGGGAGGTGCCGCGCTGGTGAGAGCCGGACGATCGAGCGCATAATCAGCTTCCTTCGCTCATCCAGGGTGAAGATTAGCCCGGAGACGCCCATGCCCGGCCGCATTCTCATTCTCAATGGCGCGCCGCGCTCCGGCAAGTCGACGCTGGCCCGGGCGGTGCAGGCTCATGTTCCGGGGCGCTGGATCAATTGGGGTGTCGATGCCTTCAATGGCACGCTGCCGCCGGCGCTGCTGCCGGGAATCGGGCTGCGGCCCGGCGGCGAGCGGCCCGATCTCGAGCCGGAAGTGCAGCGGCTCTATCAATGTTTCTTTTCCGCCATGGCCGGCTTCGCCCGGCAGGGCTTCGACGTGGTCGCCGATCTGGGTATGCACAAGGTCTATGCCGTCCCCTTCGATCCGCTCGAGGTGCTGACCCGGGAACTGGCGGGACTGAACCCGATCCTGGTGGGGATCGATTGCGCCATCGACACCATCATGGCCCGGCGCAATGCCGATCCGCAGGGTTATGTCGCCGGGCCCGGCATTCCGGCGCCCGTCGCCCTCTGGCAGGAGGCGGTGCATGAGGGCAAGAATTATGCGCTCCGGCTCGATATGGGCAATCTCGCGCCCGAAGCTGGCGCGGCGCGCCTTGCCGGGATAATGCCGCAATCGATGTAGCTGGGCTTAATCCGCCGTTAAGCGCGGCTTATTAGCCTTTGCGCCGGTCGGGGAAAGCCGCTGGGGAACAAGGAACTCGATGCGCTCGGATGAAGCCGGCAAGGTGGGCGAGGTTGCCGAGGCGCTGCTTCTGGATGCAGCGCTGGAAAGCATGCCTTATGGATTCTGCGTCTGGTCGCCGCAATTCCGGCTGCTGATGTGGAACAAGCATTACCGGGATTTCTACGGCTTTTCCGAGGATGCCATCCATCGCGGCATGACGCTGGAAGACATCGTGCATCTGTCGGCGCGGCTGGGCAATCATGCCGGGCAGAGCCCGGAATCCTTTTACGAACATTATACCAGCGACCTGTTGGCCAATCGCCATGGGGCGCGCCACAAGAGCCAGGAAGTGGTCGCGGGCGGGCGCATCATCGAGACCGCCCATATCTATTCGGACAAGCTGGGCTGGGTGGTGACCCATGAGGACATCACCGACGAAATCGCGCGGCTCGAAAGCCAGCAGAAACGCAAGCTGGAGCTGGAACGGCAGAACATCCGCCTCGACGCGGCGGTCAACAATATTTCGATTGGCCTGTGCATGATGGATGCGCGGGGGCGGCTGGTCATCTGCAACGAGCCCTATGCCCGCATCTACAACCTGCCGGTGACGCTGCTGCGCCCCGGCACCCAGCTCGAGGACATTCTGGGGCATCTGTTCGACATGGGCATGTCGACCAGCGGCAGCAAGGACGAATATATTTCCTGGCGCCGGGACGTCATCGCCAAACGCGAATATGGCAAGAATATCCACGAGCTCAATGGCCGCACCATATTGATGCAGCACCATCCGATGAAGGATGGCGGCTGGGTTTCCACCCACGAGGACATCACCGAGCAGCGCCAGGCCGAGGCGCGCATCCGGCACCTGGCGCGCCATGACGCGCTGACCGATCTGCCCAACCGCATCGAATTTCTCGAACAGATGGCCCGCACCGAGGCCGGGCTGAAGCGGGGCGAGATGGCGGCGGTGCTCTATATCGACCTCGATCATTTCAAGGCCGTCAACGACACGCTGGGTCATGCGGTGGGCGACGAGGTGATCAAGCAGGCCGCGGTGCGCCTCTGGGGCACGACGCGGGAAACCGATCTCCTGGCGCGGCTGGGCGGGGACGAATTCGCGCTGCTGCTGCGCCCGGTCGAAGAGGTCGACCAGGCCGCAAGGGTGGCGGATCGCATCGTCAAGGCCATGCGCACGCCGATGAATATCGGCGGCCAGCAGATCGAGATCGGCGCTTCGGTGGGCATTGCGGTGGGGCCCGGCGACGGCACCTCCACCGATCAATTGGTCAAGAATGCCGATCTGGCGCTCTACAAGGCCAAGTCCGAGGGGCGCTCCACCTACCATTTCTTCGAGGCCGGCATGGATGCCGAACTCCAGCAGCGCCGCTCCATCGAGGCGGGCCTGCGCCTGGCCATGCAGCGCAATGAATTGCGGCTGATGTACCAGCCCCTGCTGGGCCTGGGGGAAAACCGGGTGAGCTGCGTCGAGGCCCTGCTGCGCTGGGATCATGACGAGCGCACGGTTCCGCCGGCCGAATTCGTGCCGGTGGCCGAGGATACCGGGCTGATCGTGCCGATCGGGGAATGGGTGCTGCACGAGGCCTGCCGCGCCGCCGCCACCTGGCCCAGCGGGGTGCGGGTGGCGGTCAATCTCTCCCCGGTGCAGTTCCGGCAGAAGGATCTGGTGGGCCAGGTCAAGGCCGCCCTGGCCGAGGCCCGGCTGGAGCCGACCCGGCTGGAGCTCGAAATCACCGAAAGCCTGCTGCTCACCGACAGCGAGGCCACCATCGCCGCCCTGCACGACTTGCGCGCCATGGGCGTGCGCATCTGCATGGACGATTTCGGCACCGGTTATTCCTCGCTCTCCTATCTGCGCAGCTTCCCTTTCGACAAGATCAAGATCGACCGCTCCTTCATGGCCGATCTCACCACCCGCAATGACAGCCGCGCCATCATCAAGGCGGTGATCGGGCTGGGGCAATCCTTGGGCATGGTCACCACGGCCGAGGGGGTCGAGACCGAGGAACAATTGGCCATGGTGCGCGATTACGGGGTGTCGGAAGTGCAGGGCTTCCTGTTCTCCCCGCCGCTGCAACCCTCGACCCTGGCCAATCTGCTGCATTCGGAAGCCGTCAAGACGCAGGCGAGAAAAGCATCATAGGCTTCGGCCAGCCGGAGGCCGGGACATGCGCACTCATCTTCATTCCCAGCTTCTGGCCATCGCCCGGCGCGAAGGCGGCCGGCAGGGGGCCGAGGACCTGGTGCAGGATGCCCTGCTCATCGCGGTCGAGGCCGGCCGCCACGATCTCGCCGATCCGGCCAATGCGGCCTGGCTGCGCGGAGTGGTGCGCAATCGCGCGCGCATGGCCCTGCGCGCGGCGCGGCGGCGGCTGGCGCGGGACAGGGCCTGGCACGATGCCCGCCCGACGCCGACCGCCCGGGCGCCGGGCCAGGAGCCGGCCGATCCGGCCGAAATTCTGGCCGGCCTGCCGCCGGCGCTCCGGACGCTCGCCGCCCTGGTGCTGACCGGGCATAATCGCCGCGAAATCGCCTATCTGCTCGACCTGCCGGACAGCGCCCTGCGCCAGCGGGTCAGCGCGCTCAAGCGCATTCTCACCGCGCGGGGCCTGGCCGCGCCGGAGGAATTGAGCGGGCTCGGCCTCGATCTCGCCTATGGCCGCATCCGCGATGCGCTGCTGCCGGCGCTGCGGCGCCATGGCGGCATTTTCGCCAGCCATGATCCCGATGGGCATCTTTTCATCGTGCGGCGCTCACAAAAGCCGGAGCCGCGGCAATAGACAGATGTGACCAGCCAAGGAGGCTCCATGCCCGTCTGCAAGATTGACCGAACCACGATCATCCTCATCGTGCGCGATCTCGAGCGTACCGAACATTTCTACAAGGACCTGCTGGGTCTCGATCTGCACCGGCAGGATGGCTACGGCTCCTATTACCTGGTGGGCGTCCTGGGGGCCGGCGTCGAGATCATGTTCATGAAAGGCGATGCCCAACCCGGCAATACGCCCGAATTGCTGTTCGACCTGCCCGAAGGCGGTCTCGAGGATGCGGTGGGGGCGCTGGCCGCGGCCGGCGTCAGCATGGTCGCGCCCATCGGCGAAGCGCCGGACGGCTGGGGCGTGCATTTCGCCGATCCGGACGGCGTGCCGGTCACGCTCTACCAGAAAAACGACAAACCCCTTTCCCTCAAGGAGAACACGTTATGAGCTTCAAGCCGAAAAGCGCCAGCATCGTCTTCTACGTCTCCGACATCGCCCGCACCGAAGCCTTCTACACACAAACGCTGGGCCTGGACCTCGAGCGCATGGAAGGGGCCGAGCCCTTCTGGCTGCAGGGACGGCTGGAAGGCGGGCTGGACCTGGTCTTCTTCGAAATGGAGGGCAAGAGAGGCGATACGCCGGCCCTGGTCTTCGACGTCACCGAAGGCGGCATCGACGATGTCGTCGCCGACCTGGTCGCCAAGGGCGTCACCATCGTCACCCCGGTCTCGGAGGCGCCCGGGGGTTGGAGCGCCGACTTTCTGGACCCCGATGGCTTTGGTCTCGGGCTCTGGCAGGCGGGGGAATTGCCGAGGTCGCTGAGATAATGACCTTTTCGCGATTGGCACCCCCGCGAAGGCGGTCGCTTTAGGCGCTTCCCTGCCTTGATCTGACGGCTCCACCGCCTCCCTCCCCCTTGAGGGGAGGGAATGAGGGTGGGGGTTCATCAATGGCCCACAGCGCCACCCCCACCCCGGCCCTCGCCTCAAGGGGGAGGGGGCAAGGAACCGGGCGTGTTGCGCAAGTCGAAGCGCCTAAAATAACAACCCCCCGCCAAGGCGGGGACCTCTGTCGGCAGCACAGGAATCGCAAACGGGGGTTCCCGCTTGCGCGGGAATGACTCCGTGGGCGAATGGCCGCCCAGCCCGTGTCCTATCCATCTGCATCCCCCCTCTGCAGATTGAAACCTTGTGAAATCGAGCCTCTTGCGCTATGCACCGCGCGACCCTGCCGGGCCTGTCCCCGATTTTCGGCCCCGGCACCATCATATCGCATGGTTTGTTCTGGCCAGCCCACCCGAGGATGCTCCCGTGGGGCGGTTTTGCGGATCGTGCCAACAAGGCGGACCCTCATGGCCCTGCGCAATATCGCCATCATCGCCCACGTCGACCATGGCAAGACCACGCTGATCGACGTGCTGCTCAAGCAATCCGGCTCCTTCCGCGAGAATGAGCGCGTCGAGGAACGCGCCATGGACAGCAACGATATCGAGCGCGAGCGCGGTATCACCATCCTGGCCAAGGTGACCTCGCTGATGTGGAAGGATACCCGCATCAATATCGTGGACACGCCCGGCCACGCCGATTTCGGCGGCGAGGTGGAGCGTATCCTGTCCATGGTGGACGGCGTGGTGATCCTGGTGGACGCGGCCGAAGGCCCGATGCCGCAGACCAAGTTCGTGCTCTCCAAGGCGCTGGCCAAGGGCCTGCGCCCCATCGTCGCCATCAACAAGATCGACAAGTCCGACGAACGGCACCTGGAAGTGCTGGACGAGGTCTTCGACCTGTTCGTGGCCCTCGATGCCACCTCCGAACAACTCGATTTCCCGGTGCTCTACGGTTCGGCCAAGCAGGGCTGGATGGCCGCCGATCCGGCCGGCCCCAAGGAATCGCTGGGCCCGCTGCTGGACAAGGTGGTCGAGCACGTGCCCGAGCCGGAAGTGGAAGAAGGCGCCTTCCGCATGCTGGTCACCACCATCGAGCGCAATCCCTTCCTGGGCCGCATCCTCACCGGGCGCATCGCCGCCGGCTCGGTCAAGGCCAATGACCCGATCCACACGCTGAACCGGGAAGGCAAGGAAGTAGAAAAGGGCCGCGTGTCCAAGGTCCTGGCGTTCCGCGGGCTCGAGCGCAGCCCCATCGAGATCGGCGAGGCCGGCGATATCGTCGCCATTGCCGGGCTCGAAACCTCGACCGTGGCCGACACGATCTGCTCGCCCTCCATCACCCAGCCGATCGCCGCGCGCCCCATCGATCCGCCGACCCTTTCGGTCACCTTCCGCATCAATGACGGCCCGCTGGCCGGCCGGGAAGGCGACAAGGTGCAGTCCCGCGTCATCCGCGACCGGCTGATGCGCGAGGCCGAGGGCAATGTGGCCATCCGCGTCACCCCCGGCACCGACGGCGACAGCTTCGACGTCGCCGGCCGTGGCGAATTGCAGTTGGCCGTGCTGATCGAGAACATGCGCCGCGAAGGGTTCGAATTGACCATCGGCCGCCCGAAAGTGCTGTTCAAGGAAGAAGACGGCCAGACCCTGGAGCCGGTCGAGGAAGTCATCATCGACGTCGACGACGAATTCACCGGCACGGTGGTGCAGAAGCTCACCGAGCGCAAAGGCGAGTTGACCGATATGCGTCCCTCGGGCGTCGGCCGCACCCGCATCAAGCTGGTCGTGCCCACCCGCGCGCTGATCGGCTACCAGCCCGAACTGCTCTCGGACACGCGCGGCACGGCGATCTTCAACCGCCTGTTCCATGCCTTCGTGCCCTATAAGGGCGATCTGCCGGGGCGGCGCACGGGCGTCCTCATCTCCAACGGCACCGGCCAGTCGGTCGCCTATGCCCTGTGGAACCTGGAAGATCGCGGCCCGATGATGATCGATGCCGGCGTCGACGTCTATGAAGGCATGATCATCGGCGAGCATTCCCGCGAGAACGACCTGGAAGTGAACGTGCTCAAGGGCAAGCAGCTCACCAATATCCGCACCACGTCCAAGGACGAGGCGGTGCGCCTGACCACGCCCAAGAAGCTCACCCTCGAACAATCGCTCGGCTATATCGCCGAGGACGAATATGTCGAGGTGACGCCCAAGTCGATCCGGTTGCGCAAGATCTGGCTCGACCCGAACGACCGCAAGCGCATGAGCCGCGCCGCCAAGACGGCCTGATTGTCGCACACACACAGATGTCATCCCGGCGAAGGCCGGGATCCATCCTGAGATAACTCAACGTTCACAGAACCTGCGTAGACCCCAGGATGGACCCCGGCCTTCGCCGGGGTGACATTGTGTTCGAGGAGCTTCCTGCATGACCGACTGGATCATCCAGACCATAACCGAAATGGGCTATGTCGGGATTTTCCTCGTCATGCTGGCCGAGAGCCTCTTTCCCCCGATACCGTCCGAACTGATCATCCCCTTTGCCGGCTTCGCGGCGGCCAATGGCGATCTCAACCTGGTGGGCGTGCTGGCCACGGCGACATTGGGCGCGGTCGTGGGCATGCTGCCCTGGTATTTCGCCGGTCGCCTCTTCGGCCTGGCCCGGGTGCGCTGGCTGGCCGATCGCTTCGGGCGCTTCATGGCGATGAATTCGGACGAGATCGACGTCGCCGTCGCCTGGTTCAAGCGCTATGGGCCGATCATCGTGCTGTTCGGGCGGCTGGTGCCGCTGATCCGCACGCTGATCTCCATCCCGGCCGGCCTCTCACGCATGCCGCTGCCGCTGTTCCTGCTGGCCTCCACGCTGGGCGCGCTGATCTGGAACACCTTTCTCACCATGGCCGGGTTCCTCCTGCACGAGCATTACCACGTCATCGAAGTGGTGCTCGATCCGCTGAGCTATGTCGTGCTGGCCCTGGTGGTGCTGATCTACCTCTTCCGCGTCGTCACCTGGAAACCCAGCCGCCCGCCCGAAGACAAGCCGGCCGAATAGGGTATTTGGCCGGAATCGCGGCTCTTTCGCTTCCCTCCCCCTTGAGGGAGGGAGTCATCAGTGGATCACCGAACACCCCCACCCACAGATCGTCACCCTCGGGTTCGACCCGAGGGCGTTTGCCATGCATCCAAAACCAAAGGCCCCTCGGGTCACGCCCGAGGGTGACGATCCGGTTTGGGTTGGATAACCGACACAACCATGTCCGTTTGAACGTGAAACCATCCAGGGCGATGGATTGCAAATTGCAGGATACTTGCATTCTGCGAGGACAAATGAACTGCAGATTGCAAGTTTTAAGCGGTCGTTAATCTCTGGTCCCGGTTTTGCGGGCGCCCCGGAACTGGCACGCTTCGTGCAATGAGGGCTCCGTCCGGATGAAGTGCTGCGTACCGGACAAGTCAGTCATTTGGGGTCCTGCATCGCATATCCGGTGTGGGACCCCGAAGCTTTCCGGTCCCGGGCGCGGGAGTGGCGCACTTGCCGCATCGGTCCGCACCCACTAGATATTGCGCCGACCTTTCTCCGGAGACGCCCATGCGCGCCGTGCTCGACATCGTCCTCATCCTGCTGCAGCTCTATTGGTGGGTTCTGCTCATCATGATCATCATGAGCTGGCTGATTTCGTTCAACGTCATCAATACGCGCAATCAGTTCGTCGCCGCCGTGTGGCGGGTGCTCAATCAATTGACCGAGCCGGTCCTGGGGCCGATCCGGCGCTTCCTGCCCAGTTTCTCCGGCCTGGACCTGTCGCCGCTGGTCGCGTTCCTCCTGATCTTCTTCATCCAGTCGATCATCGGCTATTACGTCTATCCGGCAATTGTCCGCGCCGGAATCTAGCTTTTTCCGCGTTACCGAAACCGGCCTTCTTCTGCATGTGCGCGTCACGCCCAATGCCGGGCGCGACGCCATCGATGGCGTCGAGAGGCGCGATGACGGCGGCGTGGTGCTGCGCGTCCGCGTCGCGGCCGTGCCCGACAAGGGCAAGGCCAATGCGGCCCTGATCGCGCTGTTGGCGAAAAAACTGCGGCTGCCCAAGTCCGCCTTTAGCCTGTTGTCCGGAGAAACCAGTCGCCACAAGACTTTAGCATTGTCAGGCGATGGCGAAGTACTGGCGCTCAAATTCAGGGAAGTGCTGTAGATATTCAGCCGATATTCAGGTTGGATACTCTAGGATATCTTCATTCTGCCAAATGAGGAGTATCCACGATGAATGCGCGTATATTGCTTACGTCTTTTCTGGTGTTGCCGCTCTTCTCGGCTGCGCCGGCCCTTGCGATGAACGGGCTGGATGCGGCGCGATCCTGCAACGCCCAGCCCAAGCGCTGCTCGGCCCAGTTCGACGAGGGCGGCGGGGTCACCATCTATGTGGATGGCTATGTCATCGACTGCAATTCGCCGCAGCAAGAATGCACGATCACCATACGCCCGCGCGTGCTGGGCGGGGCCGGCAAGCCGGCGACCAATGCCGGCGAGGTGCTTGATCCTGGCGCCTCGCCCGGCTCCGGCCGACCCGGCGGGGTGGTGGGGCCCCGGCCGGCAGGGCTTCCCGCCACGCGTTGACGCCTCCGGGGCCGGCCCCGCGACAAATCATCGCAATCTCCATTGCTTAAGTCCCCAATCCGGCTAATCTCCCTGCGGGAGGAGCCCGACGGAGGGCTGGTGCGCACCGGGCGGAAGATCCGGACGCGGCGGCGCGGGGTCCTCGGAGGAGAAAACTTCAAGGGACTTATCCTATGGATCTGGCACTTTGGCTGATCGTCGCCTGTGGCGGTCTGTCTATCGTTTATGGCGTGGTGACCACCCAGGGCCTGCTCAAGGCCGATGCGGGGTCGGCGCGCATGCAGGAAATTTCCGCGGCCGTGCGCGAGGGCGCCTCGGCCTATCTCAAGCGTCAATACACTACCATCGCCATTGTCGGCGTGGTCATCCTGGTCGCCGCCTGGCTGCTGCTGGGCATCTATGCCGCCATCGGCTTCCTGATCGGGGCGGTGCTCTCGGGCGCGGCCGGGTTCATCGGCATGAACGTGTCGGTGCGCGCCAATGTGCGCGTGGCCCAGGCGGCCGTGGGCTCGCTCAGCAAGGGGCTTGACCTGGCGTTCAAATCCGGCGCGGTCACCGGCATGCTGGTGGCGGGGCTGGGCCTGCTCGGCGTCACGCTCTATTTCCTGATCCTGACCGGCATGGGCTTCGCGCCCACCAGCCGCACCGTCATCGATGCCCTGGTGGCGCTCAGCTTCGGCGCCTCGCTGATTTCCATCTTCGCGCGCCTGGGCGGCGGCATCTTCACCAAGGGCGCCGATGTGGGCGGGGACATGGTGGGCAAGGTCGAAGCCGGCATTCCCGAGGACGATCCGCGCAATCCCGCCACCATCGCCGACAATGTGGGCGACAATGTCGGGGACTGCGCCGGCATGGCGGCGGACCTGTTCGAGACCTATGTGGTCACCATCGTCGCCACCATGGTGCTGGCCGCCATCATCCTGCCCGAGCCGCTCAAGCTGATGGGCATGGTGCTGCCGCTGGCCATTGGCGGGGCCTGCGTCGTCACCTCGATCATCGGTACCTATTTCGTCAAGCTCGGCGCCGACAACAATATCATGGGCGCGCTCTATAAGGGCGTCATCGCCACGGGCCTGCTGTCGCTGGTGGCGCTGCTGCCGGTCCTGTGGCTGATCTTCGGCGACCTCAACCTGGTCATCGAGACGGCCGACAAGAGCTTCACGCCCTGGCATCTGTTCTGGTGCGGGGTGACGGGCCTGGTGATTACCGGGCTGATCATCGTCATCACCGAATATTACACCGGCACCAATCGCCGCCCGGTCAATTCCATCGCCGAGGCCTCGGTGACCGGCCATGGCACCAATGTCATCCAGGGCCTGGCCGTCTCGCTCGAATCCACGGCCCTGCCGGCCCTGACCATCATTGCCGGCATCATCGTCACCTATAGCCTGGCGGGCCTCTTCGGCATCGCGGTGGCCGTCGCCACCATGCTGGCCCTGGCCGGCATCATCGTGGCGCTGGACGCCTTCGGCCCGGTCACCGACAATGCCGGCGGCATTGCCGAAATGGCCGGTCTCGACAAGGAGGTGCGCCACAATACCGATGCGCTCGATGCGGTCGGCAATACCACCAAGGCCGTCACCAAGGGCTATGCCATCGGTTCGGCGGGCCTGGGCGCGCTGGTGCTGTTCGCGGCCTATACCGAGGACCTCAAACACTACTTCACCGATCTGACGGTCAGCTTCGACCTCGCCAATCCCTATGTCGTGGTCGGCCTGCTGTTCGGGGGGCTGCTGCCCTTCCTCTTCGGCGGCATGAGCATGACCGCCGTGGGCCGCGCCGCCCAATCGGTGGTGGTGGAGGTGCGCCGCCAGTTCAAGGCCGATCCGGGCATCATGGAAGGCACGTCCAAGCCCGATTATGCGCGGGCGGTCGACATGCTGACCAAGGCGGCGATCAAGGAAATGATCGTGCCCAGCCTCCTGCCGGTCCTCTCCCCCATCGTGGTCTATTTCGCCATCCTGTGGATCGCCGGCCAGGCCAATGCCTTCTCGGCCCTGGGCGCCATGCTCATGGGCGTCATCGTCACCGGCCTCTTCGTCGCCATTTCCATGACCGCCGGCGGCGGCGCCTGGGACAATGCCAAGAAGAGCTTCGAAGACGGCTTTACCGACAGCCACGGCGTCACCCACCACAAGGGCGGGGATGCGCACAAGGCCTCGGTCACCGGCGATACCGTCGGCGATCCCTACAAGGACACGGCGGGCCCCGCCGTCAATCCGATGATCAAGATCACCAATATCGTGGCCCTGCTGCTCCTGGCGGTGCTGGCCAATTGGGCGATGTAGCCGGCCCTGTCCGGACCGGATCGAAGACGGCCCGGGGCAGACGCTCCGGGCCTTTTGCTTGCCGACGCGTGGCTGGCGTGGAGCGGTTCGGGTTTAGCTGGAATCACGGCTCTTTTGCTCCCCTCCCCCTTGAGGGGAGGGGCCGGGGGTGGGGGTGGCGCCTATCGTTCGGCGCTCGCCTCTTATTCCTCTCCCCGTCGGGGAGAGGGTGGATCGGCCGCAGGCCGAGACGGGTGAGGGGGTGGGCGGCAGGGTGCTTGATTTCTGGCGCCATTGCCCGCCGGCACCCCCTCTCAGCTTCGCTAGGCCTATCGGCCAAGCTGCGCTACCTCCCCCATCAAGGGGGCGGTGGGGTTCGGCGTTTGCCGCATGATTCCGCCACCCACCGCTCGTCACCCTCGGGTCAGGCCCGAGGGTGACGAGCGCGATTGGGTTGGATGCTAAACCCGCCCCGCGCCAGCCCTGCCCATCTCGTCCAGCCGCGCCAGCAGGCGGGGCTTTTCCCGGGTCAGGCCCTTATAGGCGAGCTGTTCGGGGGTCAGGGTTGCCACCTGCTCGCGCAAGGCCGCGGCGATGCGGGCGGCCTGGGGATGGCTTGCCAAGGCGTCGAGGTCATGCAGCCCGATGCGGATGGTAAAGGCCATGGCCCCGGTCCGCGGCAATTTTCGTACGGTCTGCCGCTCCACCCGCAGCACGACGGGGTCGGCGCGCTCGCCGGTGCCGAAGCGCGGGATTTCCGGGCCGAGATTGTCGGGATGGAAGAGCCGCGCGTCGCCATAGAGCGAAAAATTCCAGCGCAGCATCGGGGTTTCGGGCCGCGCGGCGTCGAACATGCGGGCCATGATCTGCGCCGCCCGCGTGCCGGGGCCGAAGCCAGGCACCGGATCATGAATGGCGTCGAGCCCCCGGCCCAGCTTTTCCGCCAGCGTCCAGGAGGAGGGAAAGGCCAGGGCCCCGGCGGTCAGCCGCCAGGTCTCGGCGTCGCGCTGGAGCAGCAGGAGATCGTCCTGGATCAGCCGCGCGGCGACACGGAGAGGGCTGTCCGCGCTGTCGAGGTCAATGGTCTCGCCGCTCGGCGCGATATGGATGACCCGCCCCTCGCGCCGCCAGAGCTGCGGAAAGCGCCCGGGCAGGTATTGGGCCAGCAGCGCCAGGATTTCGGCCTGGGCGGGGCGGCTTTCCGGCCGTTCGGCGAAGATCGCCTCGGGATGGAGGTGTCGCAGCCGCGCCTTCTCGGCGAGCTGGCCCGCCATGGCCGCGTCCGGCTCCAGCCAGTCGGCGGGATCCATGGGCCGGGTGCCGATCTGGAACAGGCGGGCGGCAAGGTCATAGGGCAGGGGCGTCATGCCGGCATATGAGCGCCCCGCCATGCTCTTGGCAATGGCGCCGGGCAGGCTCGCGCCGGACGCTTTGGACCCGACCTTGTTCCCGATCTACTTTTGACAGGCTTGAGCGCGCCACCCCCCACCCCGGCCCTCCCCGCAGGGGGGAGGGTGTTGGGCCGGCGTGTGACGCGCAATAGTGCCCCAAACGCGATGCGGCACCTCCCCCTTGATGGGGGAGGATGGGAGGGGGTGCCGGCCGGCACAAAACATTTGATTATTGCGACAGTTCTTGTTCAGCCTGTCCTGCTTGCCCCCGAACCCGACCCCATACACTGATGTCACCCCGGCGCAGGCCGGGGTCCATCTGCCGCAGCCGAAGCACCTCAAGCTGGATCCCGGCCTGCGCCGGGAGTGTTCCCTTTGAACATTTTCTGCATTGATTTGACGGCTCCATCGCCTCCCTCCCCCTTGAGGGGAGGGAATGAGGGTGGGGGTCCATCAGCGGATCACCGCACGACCCCCACCCCGGCCCTCCCCGCAGGGGGGAGGGTGTTGGGCCGGCGTGTGACGCGCAATAGTGCCCCAAACGCGATGCGACACCTCCCCTTGACGGGTTCGGACCCGTCCCGCAGGGCAAATCTCTCCTATTCCACCAGCTTGAAGCCCGGCAGGTTCTGCCCGTTCTGGTGCAGGATCAGCGATTTCACCTCCCCCTCATGCACGTCGAAGGTGATCTGCGCATCGACGATGCGGTAGAAGAATTCGGTCTCGCTTTCGGGGAAGATTTCGAAGCGCTCCTGCCCGGTCAATTGCGCGAAGAGCCGGCCGTTCTCCGCGGTGACGGTGATGACGGCGCCCGGGCCCAGCACATATTCGCCGATATAATCGTCGAGCAGGGCCGGATCGATCTCCACCTGGGTGCGGATTTGCGGCTGTTCGCGCAGCGGCAGGGCGGGGTCGAGCAGGTGCATGCCGATATCCTCGATCCCGGCCTGGGTCACCATATTGGACAGGACGACCACGCCATTGCCGCTCTGCCGCTCGAAGCCGGCAAAGCTGCGGAAGCCGGCGGTGATGCCGTTGTGCCAGACGATTTCGCCCTGGCCCGTATCGGTGAGGAACCAGCCCAGGCCGATGGAATCGTCGCCGCCGGCCGGCCGGGTGCGCGCCAGCATGGTGTCGAAGGCCGGCTTCAATTCGCTGTCCACCGCGCCGCTGGCGGCGGCGATGAATTTGGCCAGGTCCGCACTGGTGCTCAGCAGCCCGCCCACCGGGGCGAAGGCGTCGAAATCCCAATAGGGCGCGATGTCGCGGGCCGCGTCGTGGCCCTGGGCCATGTCGGGCCGCGCCGTTCCGGTCAGGGCCAGGCTGGTTTCGTCCATGTCCAGGGGATCGAGAATGCGCTCCTGCAGCAGCTCGGCATAGGGCGCGCCGCCGACCTGTTCGATGGCCAGGGCCAGCAGCGCCGTGCCGGCATTGGAATATTCGAAGCTCTCGCCGATGGGCCGGGGCAGGTCATAATCGGCGAGCCAGGCCATCAGCCCTTCGGCGCCGTAGCCGGCATAGTGCTGGTCGAGGCCGCGCGCCATCAGGTCCTCGGGCAGGCCGGACAGGCCCGCGCTATGGGTGGCGAGATCGAAGGCGGTGATGGCGCGGTCGCCCTCTCGCGGTAATTCGGTGCCTTCGGGCAGGTAGGTGGCGATGGGCGCATCGAGGTCGATGCGGCCTTCATCGACCAATTGCGCCAGCAGCAGATTGGTGAATAGCTTGGTGATCGAGCCGGCTTCGAAGATGGTGTGCTCGTCCACCGGCACGTCGCCGTCCACGCGCGTGGTGCCATGGGAGACGAAACGGATTTCCCCGTTCTCGATCACCGCCACGGCGATGCCGATATTGGCCTGGTCGCGGCCGATCCGGTCGCCGAGGATTTTCGCGATATCGGCATCGGAGGGCATGGCGGCCTCCTGGGCGATCGCGGGCAGGGCGAGCAGGCCCGTGGCGGCGAGGATGGCGAGACGATGCATGGAAAAAGGCCTCCGGCGGGACGATGATGGTCTTCGTACAACGCCGGAAGCCGCGATAGGATCGAAAAATCAGGCCTTCTGCGCCAGGGCGATGGAATCGAGGATCACCTTGCGCGCATCGGCCAGGTTGCCGATCCGGTCGATCTTGGCCCATTTGCCCGGCTCGAGATCCTTGTAATGGGTGAAGAAGTGCTTGACCCGTTCGAGCTGGATTTCCGGCAGGTCGCCGATATCGGTGATCCCGTCATACATGCGGGTCAGCTTGGAGACCGGCACGGCGATGATCTTTTCGTCCTGGCCGCCATCGTCCTCCATGAACAGCACGCCGACCGGGCGGGAGCGCACCACGGCGCCGGGCACCAGGGGGCGCGAATTCATCACGATGACGTCGAGCGGGTCGCCGTCGCCGCACAGAGTATGGGGCACGAAGCCGTAATTGCCCGGATAGCGCATGGGCGTATAGAGGAAGCGGTCGACGAACAGCGCGCCGCTCTCCTTGTCGATTTCGTATTTGATCGGCTCGCCACCGAGCGGGACCTCGATGATGACGTTGAGGTCGTCGGGCGGATTCTTGCCGGTGGGGATCGCGTCGATATTCATGTCTAGCCTTGGCTTGCCGTGCGGGAGGGGACGGAATGGGGGCAGGTTCTGCCCACAAAGCCCACCAAAGGCAAGTCTCAAATCCGCCGCACCGCCCGGCGGTCCGGCCTATTTGACGATCAGCACCGGAATGGGGGAGCGCGCCAGCACTTCGGCCGCCTGGCTGCCCAGGAGCAGCCGTCCCAGCCCGCGCCGTCCATGCGAACCCATGATTATGGCGTCGATGCCCTGGTCCTGGGCGGTGGCCAGGATGGCGTCGGCCGGACGCTGGCGCGGCGCATGCAGCACCTGCGCAGCGAGCCCGGCGGCTTCGGCGCGGCTGCGGGCGTCGGCGAGCAATGTCTTGGCCTCGGCGGCGTAATTCTCCTCCAGCCGGGCGACGATATGGCCGGCATCGATGGTGCCGAAACCGCCCGAGCCGATGCCGGTGCTCACCGGGTCGGTGGCGGTCAGGATCAGCAGCTTGCCCTCATGGATGCGGGCCAGCTCGATTCCGGCGTCCAGCGCCTTGCCGCCCAGATCGGAACCGTCGATGGCGATCAGCAGATTCTTGAACATTGGATCCTCCGTGTTCGACTGCATTTTCCCTTGGCACGGCCATGATGGTGGCACATTGATCTCGATCATGTCGATGCGATAGCGAGGAAACCATTTTGGCGGCGCTCAGGGTTAACAGTCTGCTCACCAATTCGGCTCTGGCGTTAGCATTGGCGACGGGTCCCGCCTTGGCCCAGCCGGGAGCGATGAGCGTCTATACCGATCTCGATCTGGACCAGTGCCTGGTGCTCGATGCCGACGATTTCGGCGCCAGTTGGGCCTGTCCGGGCTATCGCGGCTATCCGCTCATGGTGCAGGAGGGAGACCTGCGCTTCTCCCTGCGCTACGGCTTCAATGTCGACAAGAATAATGCGGGATTTCAAACACTTCCGCCGTTCAACGAGCTTGGAAACAGGCTGGAATGGCGGCTGTCCAATGCCCAGGGCCGCTGGCTGCCCATCGCCACGATCGTGCGCTATCACACCGCCGATCCGGAAACGGGAATCAATAAGGGCCAGGTCCTGGTGGTCACCCAGCTCCAGGACGGCAATAGCTGCCACATCGCCTATATCGATGCGCTGGCCAATGAAGACGCCAACGAAAAGGCCCGCCAAGTCGCTGATAAAGCTGGAGATTTCAACTGCATGACCGATGAGGTCGAGATCATCGGCGCCTTCTCGGCCTATTGATCCTCGACCGCCTCGGCGGCCCGGCCGCGCATCTGGTTGCGCAGAACGGTGCGGTCGCGGCTGGAGACGCCGATCAGCTCGGCAATGCGCCAGACCATGTTGTCCTCGAGCTCGTGATTGCTGCGATCGGCAAAGACCACGCGCCACATCATGCGGATGATTTCGATGCGGTCGTTCATGTCCAGCCGGGTCAAGCCGCTGGTAAACTTATAGAAATCCACCGCCTCGGCATCGCGCCTTGCCGCGTCGCGAACCAGCTTGTCCACCGCGGCCTCGTCGAGGTCGTAATGATCCATCAGCGCGCCGCGAATGGCATCGCGCTCGCTGTCCTGCATCACCCCGTCCACGGCGGCCAGGTGCACGAGCAGGGCGGCGACGGCCAGCTTGGGATCGGAAAGATCGGCGGGCGCCTCGGCCTTGCCGAACAGGCGGGTCAGGGCTTCGAACATATCGGCCTTCCGTGGGAATAAGTCGCGTGATCCGGCCGGGGGCCAGCGGGGCAAGACTTAGTCATAAGCGGCGCGGGCTCAATGGCCTGGGGGCGGCTTCACGCGCTCTTGACCGGCGCTGATGCAGCCGCGCCACACCGGCCGGGGACAAAAAGAGACTCGACTCCGGGGGAATTCAGAGTCTAAATGTTCCTGTTTTGTTCATGTAATTGGTCGCATCATGCAGGCCCCCGATCGCCGCCAGCGCCTTGCCGCGCTGCGCAATGTCATTGCCGATATCGAGCGCAAGCCGGCTTTGCTGGAGGCGGCGCGCCGGCCCGACATGGCGGGGGACGGGGCCTTTCCGGTGCTGCCGGGCGGGCTGGTGCAGGAAATCTTCGCCGATGAAATCCGCGATGGCGGCGCCAGTCTGGGCTTTGCCCTGGCGCAGGCGCAGAGCCTGGTGACCGCGCGCCGGCCGACGATTTTCTACCTGCAATTGGGCGAGGACGCGCAGAAACTGGGCCTGCCCTATGGACCGGGTCTCTCCTGGTTCGGGCTCGATCCGGCCCGGCTGGTGCTCGTGCGCGCCGCCGATATGGGAGAATTGCTGTGGGCCGCCGAGGAGGTGATCGGCTGCCGCGCCGTCGCCGCCCTGATCGCCGATGTGCGGGGCAATCCCAAATTGCTCGATTTCACCGCCAGCCGGCGGCTCAGCCTGCGCAGCAGCGGCAGCAAGGTCTCGCTGTTCCTGCTGCGCTACGGGCAGCGGCGCGCCAGCAGCGCCGGGCATCTGCGCTGGCATTTGCGGCCTGTTTCCAGCGGCCGTCCGCTTTACGACGCGCGCGCGCCCGGGCCCGCGCGCTGGCGGCTGCGGCTGGAAAAGGGCCGCATTGCCGGCAATCGCACCGATTGGTTGTTGGAATGGACCAGAAATGGCTTTGCCCTCATATCCCGGCCCGCAATATCGCATCCGGCACGTCCAGCCGCGCCGCTTCCTGGCGCTGTACCTGCCGTTCTGGGCCACCGATTATCTCAAGCGGGCTGATCCGGCGCTGCAGCCGGTCCCGCTGGCCCTCTATGAGCGCATCAAGGGCGGGCTGCGGCTGGCCGCGATCGATCCCGATCTCGGCCGCGAGGGGCTGCGCATCGGGCAGAACCTGGCCGATGCCCGGGCGATAAAGCCGGACATGGTGGTGCGGGAAATCGACCGGCCGCTGCTCGAAAGCGCCTTCGAAAGCTTTGCCGACTGGCATTCCAATGCCAGCCCGCTGGTTTCGGTGCTCACCGACATGTCCCGGTTCGGCGATCTGGTGCTCGACATTACCGGGGTGAGCCATCTGTTCGGGGGCGAGGCCGCCATGCTGCGCCACTTGCTCGGGCGGCTGAGGGCCCTGAACTATGTGGTGTCCGGCGCCATCGCTTCCACGATCGGGGCGGCCTGGGCCGTCAGCCATTTCGCCCGCAGCCAGGTCTTGACGGAGGAGAGCTTCGAGAGCGTGCTCGACGCCCTGCCGGTTGCCGCCCTCAGGGTGTCGGAAAGCCAGGTTTCCGGCCTCACGCAGATGGGATTGACGCGGATCGGCCAGGTGCGGCAGCGTCCCCGCAAGCCTTTGCAGGCGCGGTTCGGCGCGCAATTCCTGCTGCGGCTGGATCAGGCTTATGGCGAGCTCGAAGAGCGGATGTCCCCGCGGCTGCCGCCGACCGATCATCATGCCGAAAGGCGCCTCGCCGAACCGGTCAGCCTCATGGAGGACGTGCTGCTGATCCTTCATGACCTGGCGGTGCAATTGAGCTGCCGGCTCGAAGAAGCGGGCATGGGTGCGCAGAGCTTCCATCTTTTTCTCTACCGGGTCGATCACAAGGTGATGACGCTGTCGCTCAATGCGGCGCGCCTCACCCGCGATCCTGCCCATATCACCGCGCTGTTCCGCCATCGGGCCCAGCGGCTGGCGGGCGAATATGATGCCGGCTTCGGCATCGACATGGTGCGGCTGGCCGCCTCCAGTCTCGAACGCCTCGATGCGATCCAGACCGGCGCTTTTTCGGATGAAAACGGCCTCGAGGATATCGACCGGCTCAATGACCGCCTGGCGAGCCGGCTGGGCGCGGGCGCCGTGCTGAAAACCGAATTGATCGCCTCCCGCCTGCCCGAACGGGCGGCCCGGCTGGTGCCGGCGCTGGCCGCCCGCGCCGAGCCGTTCGCGGCGCCGGTGCTGCAGCGCCCCCTGCGCCTCTTGCCCGAGCCCGAGCGGGTGGCGATCATGGCCGAGGTGCCCGATGGCCTGCCGGCCTCGATGGTCTGGCGGCGGGAAAGCTACCGCCTGGTCAAGGGCGAGGGGCCCGAACGGCTGGGCGCGGAATGGTGGCGCAGAAGCGCCCAGCTCAAACTGGTCGAACCGCCCACACCCAAGGAACCAGAACCGGGAGAACAGCCGGAGCCGCCGCCCTATATTCCCCGCCTGCCGTTTTTCGATCCCGATGCGGGCACCCGGGATTATTACGTGGTCGAAGACCAGGACGGCCGCCGTTTCTGGGTGTTCCGCCAGGGTTTTTACAGCGGCGCGGTGCCGCCGGCCTGGTATCTGCATGGATTGTTCGCATGAGCGCGCCGCTTTCTTCCCAGGACAAGGCGCCCAGGCCGATCGTGCTCGCCGCCCCGTTCTACGCCGAATTGATCACCACCACGAATTTCTCCTTCCTGCGCGGCGGGTCGCATCCGGAAGAACTGGTGGCCCAGGCCATGGAAATGGGCATGACCGCCCTGGGCGTCTGCGATCGCAATTCCTTTGCCGGGGTGGTTCGCGGCTATGTCACGGCGCGCGACAACAAGGGGCGCAGTCCCGATTTCCGCTACCTGGTCGGCGTGCGGCTGGTCTTTGCCGACGGCACGCCCGACATCATCGCCTATCCCACCGACCGGAAGGCTTATGGACGGCTGTGCAAGCTGCTGACCATCGGCAATAAAAGGGGCGAGAAGGGCAATCCGCAATTGCTGTTTTCCGATCTCTTCGGTTCGGGCGATCCGGCAGATGCGGTGGAACAGGGGCCGCCGGAGGATTATTCGCAGGGCCAGCTCTTCATCCTCGTGCCCGAGGAGCAGGATTGGGCTCTGACCGAAAAAATCCTCGATCATCTGAGCCGCCAGGCCCCAGGTCGGGTCTGGGTGGCGGGCGTGCCGCATTTCGATGGCCATGACAGGGCCCGCCTCAACCGCGTCTCCGCCCTGGCCAAACGGCATGGCGCGGCCATGATCGCCAGCAACGATGCGCGCTATCACCAGCCCGAGCGCAGCATGGTGCTCGATGTGGTCACCTGCATCCGCGAGCATGTCACCCTGGAAGAGGCCGGTTTCCGGCTGAGCGCCAATGCCGAACGGCATCTGAAGCTGCCCGAGGAAATGGCCCGGCTCTTTGCCGAGCATCCCGATGCCCTCGCCCAGACCCAGGCCTTCACCGCCCGGATCGGCTTTTCGCTCAGCCAGCTCGAATACAATTATCCCGAGGAGACCATCGGCGCAGGGGAAACGGCGCAACAGACATTGGAGCGGCTGACCTGGGAAGGGGCGGCAAAGCGCTTTCCCGAAGGGCTTTCCAGGGAGATCGAGCAGACGATCCGCACCGAACTCAAGCTCATTTCCGACAAGCTTTATGCCGCCTATTTCCTGACCGTCTACGACATCGTCAAATTCGCGCGCGAGGAAAAAGGCATTCTGTGCCAAGGGCGCGGTTCGGCGGCCAATTCCACGGTCTGCTTCTGCCTGGGCATTACCTCCGTCGATCCGCGCAAGGCCAATCTGGTCTTCGGCCGCTTCATCTCCACGGAGCGCGACGAGCCGCCCGATATCGACGTCGATTTCGAGCACGAACGGCGCGAGGAGGTGATGCAATATGTCTATCAGAAATATGGCGGGCGCCGGACCGGGCTCACCGCCAATGTCATCTCCTACCGCTCCCGCAGCGCCATCCGGGAAACGGCCAAGGTATTCGGGGTGTCGGACGACACCATAGCCGCCTTCAACCAATTGCATTGGGGCTGGGGCAGCAAGCTCGACCTGCGCGATCTCCGGAGCCTGGGGCTCAATCCCGACGATCTGGTCATGGCGCAGATGTTCGAGGTCGTGAAGGTGCTGCGGGGCTTTCCGCGTCATCTGTCCCAGCATGTGGGCGGTTTCGTCATCACCCGGGATTCGCTCGAAAGCCTGGTGCCGATCAGCAAGTCGGCGATGGACAGCCGCACCATCATCGAATGGAACAAGGACGACATCGACGCCCTGAAGATTCTCAAGGTCGACGTGCTGGCCCTGGGCATGCTGACCTGCCTGCGGCGCGCCTTCGCGCTCATGGAAACCCATTATGGGCGCAGGGTCGAGCTGACCGAATTGCAGAACGAGGAATACCATCATCCCGAGCGGGCCCGGCCGGTTTATGAAATGACCCATCGCGCCGATACGGTCGGGGTATTCCAGATCGAAAGCCGGGCGCAGATGACCATGCTGCCGCGGCTGCGGCCGAAGGCATTCTACGATCTGGTCATCGAGGTCGCCATCGTGCGGCCCGGCCCGATCCAGGGCGGCATGGTGCATCCCTATCTCAAACGGCGCGACGGCCTCGAGCCATGGACGGCCGATCCGGACGATCCGCTGGACATGGTGCTCGAAAAGACCCTCGGCATTCCGCTGTTTCAGGAGCAGGCCATGCAGATGGCCATCAAGGGTGCCGGTTTCACCGAAGGGGAGGCCGATCAATTGCGCCGGGCCATGGCTTCGTGGCGCCGCACCGGCAAGATCGATGTGTTCAAGCAGCGCTTCATCACCGGAATGGTCGACAATCCCGGCCGGTCCTATGACCGCGCCTTTGCCGAGCGCTGTTTTTCACAGATCGAGGGCTTCGCCGAATATGGCTTCCCCGAAAGCCATGCGGCCAGTTTCGCCCTGCTGGTCTATGCCTCGTGCTGGCTCAAATGCCATTATCCGGATGTGTTTCTCTGTGCGCTGCTCAATTCCCAGCCCATGGGATTCTATGCGCCCAGCCAACTCGTGCGCGATGCCGTCGAGCACGGGGTGGAGGTTCGGCCGCCGGACGTCAACCAATCGGGCCTGGAATCGGCACTCGAAAGTAGCGCGCGCGATCCCCGCGACCATATCTGGTCCAGGCACAGGGGCATGGCCGAAGAAATCCGGACCAAGCATGCCGTGCGCCTGGGCCTGCGCCGCGTGGAGGGGTTGGCGGAAAAGGATATCGTCCGCATCGTCGAGCAACGCGGCGCCGGCTATAGCTCCATCCGCGAACTCTGGCTGCGCACCGGCGTGGCCATTGCCAGCCTCGAAAAGCTGGCGCGGGCCGATGCCTTTGCCTCGATGGGGTTCAATCGCCGCGAGGCGCTCTGGGCGGTCAAGGGGCTGATCGGCACTCATGGCGCCGAGACGCTGCCGCTTTTTGCCGCCGCGGCCCTGCCGCTCGATGGCGCAGCGGAGGAATTGGCGGACCTGCCGCTGATGGCGCCGGGCGAGGAGGTCATCCACGATTATTCGACCCTTGCGCTCTCGCTCAAGGGTCATCCGGTGCAATTCCTGCGGCCCATGCTGATGGTGCGCGGCACGACACGGGCGGAAAACCTGGTTTCGGTGCCGTCCGATATCGTGGTGGAGGTCGCGGGGCTGGTGCTGGTGCGGCAGCGCCCGGGCACGGCGAGCGGGGTGATCTTCGCCACGCTCGAGGACGAAACCGGCATCGCCAATGTCGTGGTCTGGCCCAAGCTGTTCAAGGATGACCGGCTGCGCAAGATCCTGCTGTCGAGCCGCATGCTGGCGGTGCGCGGCAAGGTGCAATCGGGCCATGGGGTCATCCATGTCATCGCCGAAGACATGACGGACCTGACGCCGTATCTGCTGGATCTCTCACACGGCAAGGATATCGGCGAGGGCATGCTGGCTCGGGCCGATGAAGGCAAGTCGGGATCGGAACGGCCGGAAAGCCGCAATCGCGAGGCGTTACGGGAAATCGAGCTCGCCAGGCGCCGGGCCTATGCGGCCCTGCCGGGCGGGCGCAATTTTCACTGAGGCCCAGAATGGAGCGCGTCGATGCGCTCGGCCAGCTCGATATCCTTCCGGCTCAATCCGCCCGCGTCATGGGTGGAAAGGGTGATGCGCACCTTGTTGTAGACATTGAACCATTCGGGATGGTGCCCGGCCTGTTCGGCGGCTAGCGCCACCCGCGTCATGAAGGCGAAGGCCGCCGAGAAATCCGCGAAACGAAATTCCCGCGTGATCGCATCCGCCGCGGCGTCGTAGGACCAGGAGGCCAGTTTCGCCAGCGCCGCGTCGCGGCTCGTGGCAGAGAGTTTTTCAACCATTGTCCTGCTCCTCGAAGGCCTTCTTCGTCACTGGCACAAACGCAGCAAGGCGCGAAAGGCTGCCATGTCCGGACCGCATTAACCTGTCGTTCAGCCTGCAGGCCGATTAGGCGTCGGGCCGGGAGGGCGAGCAAGACCTTGTTAAGGGCTTGAGGGCTCAATGGTATAGTAACAGGGGAATTTCCGTGCTGACCCCAGCCCGAAAAACCATGCCGGCTCTGGATTACGTGTCCATCATCCGCTCGGTCTATAGCGACCGGCGGCAAATGCTGCTGGGCGCTTTCTCCAGCGCCGCCGTCGCCGCCCTCTCGGCGTTCAAGGCACAGGCGCCCATCCTGCTGGTCGTGGCTCTCGCCATCCTGGCGGTCGCCTTTGTGCGTTTCCACAATATGGGAGCCTTCTGGCGCGCCGGCATCGGCGACGACGATGCCGAATCGGCCGAACGCTGGGAAAACAAGGCCATTGTCGGTGGCGTCCTGGTGGCTTTTACCCACGGATTGTGGTGCCTGGTGGCCTTTCTGGTCGTACGCGATCCCTTCGCGGAACTCGCCAGCTTTACCCTCACCATTGCCTCCACCGTGGGGCTGGTCGCCCGCAATTTCGGCCTCGACCGATTGCTGACCATCCAAATCATCTCCCTGTCGGTGCCGCTCTGGATCACCATGATTTTCCGGGGCGATTTCTACAATCAATTGCTGGCGGCGATGCTGATCCTGCTGCTGATCAGCTATCGCAAGCATGCTGCCGCCATTCGCTCGCTGCTGTTGTCCGCCGTGCATGGACGCGTCGAGGTCTCGCGGCTGGCCGCCGAATTCGATATCGCCATCACCACGCTCGAACACGGGCTGTGCATGCTGGACGAAAAAGGCGTGATCACCCTGGCCAATGACCGGGCCGTGCGGATGTTTACTGCCCTCGATATCGGCAAGCTGGCCGGCCGGCCCTTCGCGCCGATTCTGGAAGGCCTGGGCAGGGACGGAAGAATGCCCAGGAATGCGGTGGATCGGTTGCAGGAGATCATCGCGGAGCACAGCTCGGGCAAGGTGCAGCTTTCGATCGATGGGGACCGCATCTTCGAGGTGACGGTCAGTTCCGGCCAACAGCGCACGGTGCTCCTGTTCGAGGACATTACCGAGCGCGTCCTGGCCGATGAGCGGATCAGCTTCATTGCGCGGCACGACGCGCTGACCGGACTGCCCAATCGCAGCTATTTCGGCATCCTGGCGCTCGAGCAATTGCAGGAACGGGCCATTGCCGGCGATTCCAGCACCCTGATGATCGTGGACATAGACGAGTTCAAGCACGTCAATGACAGCTTCGGCCACGTGGTGGGGGATGAATTGCTGCGCCAGGCCGCCGACCGGCTGCGCGCGGCGCTGCCGGCCAATGCCATGCTGGCCCGCATGGGCGGGGATGAGTTCATCGTCTTGTCCGCGGCTGGCGACGAAACCGATGGCTGGGCCGAGGCCGCGCGGGTGCTGGAGGCTTTCGAATCCCCCTTCATGCTCAATGGCATCGCCCTGCCGGTTCGCGTCAGTGTCGGTGTCGTGCTCAGCCCGGGCAGCCAGAGCGATCTGGAAGAATTGATGACCAAGGCCGACCTGGCGCTTTATGCCGCCAAGGCCGAAGGCAAGGGCCGCAGCCAGATTTTCCATACCCAGATGGATATCGACTACCATTATCGCCAGCGGCTCAAGGCCGATCTGCGCGAGGCGGTGGCGGACGGAGAGCTGGACCTGGTGTTCCAGCCGCTTCTCGATATCGCGACACGCAAGGTGATGTCCTGCGAGGCGCTGGTGCGCTGGACGCATCCCGAATTCGGCCCCATCCCTCCGGCCACCTTCATCCCCCTGGCCGAGGAAATGGGGATCATTTCCAGCATAACGGCCTGGGTGGTCGAAAATGCCGCGCATGAATGCCGAAGCTGGTCGAGCCCGGTGGGTGTCGGGGTCAATGTCTCGGCCCGCGATTTCCGCGGTATCGACCTGCCGGCGCTGATCGACAGGGCGCTGACCCAATCGGGACTGGCCCCGGGCCGGCTGGAAATCGAAGTCACCGAGACCGCGCTCATCGAAGAACGCGATCTGGCCGGCAGCGTCCTGCAGACCCTCGCCGATCGGGGCATCGCGATTGCGCTGGACGATTTCGGCACCGGCTATTCCTCGCTGAGCTATCTCAGCGCCCTGCCGTTCACCAAGCTCAAGATCGACCGGTCCTTCGTCGTCGATATCGCCGCGGATCCGCGCGCCCTGCGGCTGCTGGCCAATGTGGCGCGCCTGGGCCGCGATCTCGATCTGATGGTCGTCGCCGAAGGCGTGGAAACCGAAGAGCAGCTTAATGTGATGTTGAGCGAGACGAGCGTCCAGCAGGTCCAGGGCTATTTTTTCAGTCGTCCCCTGCCGGCCAAGGATGTCGCCGAGCTGATCGAGCGGTTCAACGGCAAGCACATGGTTTCAGCGCGGCCGGAAAACGTTCGCGTGGTTAACTCCAATTAACCTCCTGATGCGCTTTCGAAATTCAGCCTCCGACTGTTTCAATCATTGAGGACCTGTCATTTTTCCCAATGCGGTTATCCCTAACAGGCGGTTAATATGCGCTCCGAACAACGGGGGCGATGTTCATGAGTGCCGGCAAACCTGCTGACAATGGTACCAGTTCGCGATTCGCGAATACGCTGATCGATCTGCTCGACCAGGTGCACTATCGGCGGGTCAGCGTGGACGAACAATTCGATCCGGTCTATCGGCTGCGCTACGAAGCCTATCGACGGGAGGATTTCATCCCGGTCAATTCCCAGCAGGTGACGCGCGACCAATTCGACGAATTGCCGAACTGCTATTGCTTCGGCGTCTATATCGGCGGCCGCCTGGCCAGCTCGCTGCGCTTTCACGTGGTGACGCCCGAGCAGCCGCATTCGCCCTGCATGTCCGTCTGGCCCGACGTGCTGCAGCCGCTATTGGACAATGGCAAGTCCTTTATCGATCCCGGCCGCTTCACCACCGATTTCGAATTGTCGCTGGCCTATCCGGCCTTGCCCTATCTCACGCTCCGGATCGCTGCCATGGCCTGCGAGCACTTTCCGGTCCGCTATTGCATGTCCGCCGTCCGGCCGGAACACACAGCCTTCTACAGACGGGTCTTCAATGCCCGGCCACTGGGCGATGAACGCACCTATGCCGATCTGGCCTTCCCCATGCAGCTTTTTGCGGCCGACGTGCCGGTGATCCGCGACCGGGTGATGGACCGTTACCCGTTCTTCCTGTCGCTGCCCGAGGAACGCGCCGCCCTGTTCGGTTCGTCCCGGACCGACGTCGTTGCCATCGCACCCTCGGCACGACAGGCACAGCGGCTCGAACTGATGGAAAAGGTGGGCTGAGGAAACTGGTGCCGCTTGTCAGACTCGAACTGACGACCCCATCATTACGAATGATGTGCTCTACCAACTGAGCTAAAGCGGCGCCGGATCGGGATTTGGTCCCGATGGATGGCGGGTCTTTTACTGGTCGTTTCCGGCCGATGCAAGAGGCAAGGCGGCCGGTGCGGCGGGCAGGGCGGGGACGCTGTCGGCGGGGGCGGCATCGACCGGCGCGGGGCGGGCATTGAGCGCCTCCGGAACCTTCCATTCGAAGGCGTCCAGTCGCCCGGTGAGGGGAGAAACGGGTTCCCATTCGTCGCTGACGATATTGTCGGCGGTCCAAGCGGGATCGCGCGGCGCCTGCAGGGCCCGGGCCAGCCATTCGCGGGCCTTGCCCTGGTCGCCGCTCTGGCCCTCCTCGATCTCGGCCATCAGGCTGGCGACCCCCTGGGTGGCGTCGGGCCCGGTAAAGGGCAGCAGGGCCTCGCGGGCCAGGGGCCAGTCATAGGCATCGATGGCGGCGCGGGCCAGGGCCATGCCGGCCGCCCGATGGGGTGGGGGCAATTCGATGATTTCGCGCATGCGCTTGAGCCGCTCGACCGCGGAAGCGCCGGGCTGGGCATGGGCGTAGAGCGCGGCAATATCGGGGTGGCCGGTGGCCCGCCAGATGCGGCGCAGCAGGCTTTGCGCCTTGCGGGTCTCGCCGCGATGGGAATAGATGCGCGCCGCGATCAATGCCGCGGGGACGAAATCGGGCAGCAGTTTCAGCGCCGTCAGGGCATGATCCAGCGCGGCATTGGGTTGGCCGGTTTCATTGTCCCGGGCGCGGGCGGTCTCGATGACGGCCTGGCGGCGGCGCTTGCGCGCCTTCTCTTCGCGCGTGGCCGGCGTTTCGGCATTGACCATGGCCACCGCTTCCGCCCATTGGCCGCGGCGCGCCAGGTCCCCGAACACCGCTTCGGCAGCCCAGGTCGTCCCCGGTGCCAGGGCCAGGGTCTTGTGGGCAAAGGTCAGCGCCGCTTCGGGACGATTCTGGGTGCGGGCCTGATCGTATAGGCCGGTCAGCGCCGCGACTGCGGTTTTTTCGCTGGCGATCAGGGCGCGGTAATGCTCGCGCGCAGCCGGCATGTCGCCCAGCGCCAGATCGGCGCGGGCCTCGAGCAATCTGGCGGCGCCATTGTCGGGCAGCCGGGCCTGGGCCTCGCGCGCCATGATGCGGGCGCGCGCCGGATCGCCCGATTGGAGGGCGATCACCGCGTCGGACAGCGCCTCCACCCCCTGCTCGCGCCGCTTGGCGGCACGGCGGCGCGCCATGGCCCTGGGCGCGCCGATGACCCGCCGCATAATGGCCCAAAGGGCGATGATGAGCGCAGCGGCCAGCAACAGGATAACGACGGCCGTGCCCAGGCGCGGCTGCATGCGTTGACCGGCGATTTCGAGGGTCAGCGTGCCGGGCAGGGAAATGACCCATGCCGCCAGGGCGGCGATGGCCAGGCTGCCGATGATCCAGGAGGCGAGGCGGATCATGCGCCATTCTCCGTCGTGAGGGCGGCTGTGCGCAGCTCGGCCAGGAAGGCTTCCGCCGCGGCCAGGGCGGCGATATCGGATGCGACATTGCCCGCCGCGGCCTGCATGGCGGGGGGAAGCGCGTCGAACGCCGTCCGGGCGGCGGTGAAATCGCGGCGCGCCAGGGCGGCTTCAAGCCGGGCGATCTGCGCGTCGGGGCCATCGCCCTCGATCTCGCCGGCGGGCCGCATGGCCACGATATTGCGGGCCCAGTCCATGGCATTGTCCTGCCAATTGCCATCGGCATTGGCGGGCCGCCCGGCCAGCATGTCGGGAATGGCGGCATCGAGGCGCCGCGCGATCTCGTCGGGCCGTGGCAGGCCGCTGGCGGCGCTGGCCGACAGGACTTCGGGGATGGAAAGATCGGGCAGGGTCTGCCGCAGCGCGCTCAATTCGGGTTCATAGGCCCTGCCGGACGCGAAAGCGGCTTCTAGGCCGGAAAGGATCAGCGGCAGGCGGGCGGCCTGGCCGCCGGTCTCCCGATTGGCATTGGCCGTTTCCGCCAGCGCGGTCACCCGGCTTTCGGTTTCGAGGATACGGGTCGCATTGTCTTCTGCCGTCTGGCGCAGTTCGGCCAATTGCGCTTCGAGCGCGGCAATGGCTTCCGCATTGCCCGGATCGGGGGTGGAAGCAGGCGGCGCGCCGGGCGCCGCGGCAAGGCCTTCCACCTGGGCGGCGAGTGTTGCCACCTGTTCGGCCAGGCCCTCATCGGTTGCTGACGCGGCGGCGGGCAGGGCAGCGATATCGGTTTCGAGGCCAGATATGCGGCCGGTCAATGTCGCGATCTCGCCCTGCAGGGCTTCGGCACTGTCCTGCAATTGCGGGATGGCGGTGCCGAATTGGGCCAGGCGTGGATCGGCCTGAGGCGGGGCTGAAGGCGGGCTCGGCCAGAATCCGAACCAGGCCAGGCCATAGGCGGCACCCAGGCCGATGGCGCCGCCCAGAAGGCCGGCCAGCCAGGGCGATCCCTTGCTCGGTTCCGGCTCGGCCGCCTTGGTTGTGGCGGCCGTGGCGGCCGGCTTTGCGGCTTTCGCGGGCTCGGGCTTGCCGGCCGGGGCTGCGGCCGGCTTGGCTGTTGGGCCCGATTCGGCACCCGGCGCGGTGCGGGCAGTGCCTTCCAGCACCGGCGGACGGACCGGCCCGGTCTTGTCCTGGCTTTTCGAATCGGCGGGCGGCGTTGCTTTGCCGGGATTTTCAGCCATGGGCCTGCCTCCTGTCTGTTCCGATCATGGCCCAGTTTGTTCGCGCGCAAAAGCCAGTGCCAGCGCCATCATCGCCTCCTCGCTGGGATGGTCGGCCAGAAGAATGCGGCTGAAGCGGTTTTCGAGCAGTGGCGTGGCGACATTTTCCGACAGGCACAGCATGGGCAGGTCGCGCCTGCGGCTATCGGGCAGGATCGGCGCGGCCAGGGCGCAGAAAATCTCCGCCGTGCGGCGGGAATAGAACAGGGCCGCGCCGAAGGCGCCTTGCGCGAGCCCCGCCGCCACATCCGGATCGAGCCCGGTTTCGGCCACCATCTCATAGACGGGACTGGTGACCACCATGAGGCCATGAGGCGCCAAGGCCCCGGCCAGATCGCCGCTCAGATGCCGGCCGGCCGGGTAGAAGACCGGCCCGACCAGGCGCGCCAGGGCGATCCTGGTGACCAGCGAATCAAGCGTGCCTTCGGCGGCTTCCACCGCGGTAAAGCCCAATTGGCGGGCCTCATGGGCGGTGCGGTCGCCTACCGCGAACACGGGAATGTCGAGCAATTGCGGCGTAGCGCCCAGATCGGCCAGGGCACGCAAGGCATTGGTGCTGGTGATGGCGATGGCGGCAAAGCCCTGGGCGGGCGGCAGGTTGGCCGCCAGGGTCTGCCGGCTCATCAGCGGCGCCAGCGTGGTGGCGATGCCCAGGGCTGCTAGGCGTTCCGCCGTGGCCTGGGCATCGGGCAGGGGACGGGTCACCAGCATGTGCATCATGCCATCCATTGGGCCAGCCAATCGGGCCCTGCCTGGGCCAGCAGGTCCCGGCCGATCCTTTCGCCCAGCGCCTGAGGATCGGTACCGTCGGCCTCGGCGCGGAACGAGGTCTGGCCATCCAGGCTGAGAATTTCGCCTTTGAGCACCAGCCGCGCGCCGTCCCAGCGGGTCAGCGCCCCGACCGGGGTGCGGCAGGACCCGTCGAGCACGGCCAGCATGGCGCGTTCGGCCGCGATGGCCCGATGGGTCGGCGCGTGGTCGAGCGGGGCGACGATTTCGCCAAGGCGTCCGTCGCTGGCGCGGATGGCGATGCCGATGGCACCCTGGGCCGGGGCCGGCATAAACTGATCGGGATCGAGAATGGCGGTGGCGCGATGGGCCTCGTCCAGCCGCTTCAGTCCGGCCAGGGCCAGCAGCGTCGCATCGGCGACGCCGTCGAGCAACTTTTGCAACCTGGTATGCACATTGCCGCGGAACGGCACGATGCGCAGGTCGGGGCGGAGCCGGCGGGCCTGTGCGGCGCGGCGGATGGAGGACGTGCCGAAGCGGGCGCCCTCGGGCGGGCTGTCGATATCCTTGACGCGCACCGAAATGAAGGCGTCGCGCACATCCTCGCGCTCGAGGAAGGCGGCCAGCACCATGCCTTCCGGCAGGCCGGTGGCCACGTCCTTGCTGGAATGGACCCCGATATCGATGCGCCCCGCCAGCAGGGCCTCATCGATCTCCTTGGTGAAGACGCCCTTGCCGCCGATATCGGAAAGGGTGGTGTTCTCGGCCTGGCTGCGGTCGCCGCCGGTCGAAAAGACTTCGATCTCGATGTCGCCCTCGGCCAGGCCATGGGCCTGGGCCAGGCGCTGGCGCACCAATCTGGCTTGCGCGAGGGCCAAGGGGCTTCCGCGTGTTCCGATCCGGGCGAGGGGCTTGGGCGATTGCATATCCGGGCGGTCCTGGTGTAGGCGATAGGCTCCCTCGTGGGAGTAGACTTTTCGTCATGACCGGGCAAGCGCCAGTCCTCATTCTCGGCATCGAGACCAGCTGCGACGAAACCGCCGCGTCCGTCGTCCTGCGGGATGAATCCGGCCGCGGCATCATTCGTTCCAATGTGGTGCGCAGCCAGCTCGATGAACATGCGGCATTTGGTGGCGTGGTGCCGGAACTGGCGGCGCGCGCCCATGTCGAATGGCTCGATCACATCATCGCCCAGGCGGTGGACGAGGCTGGCATCGCGCTCGCCGATCTCGATGCGGTGGCGGCGACGGCCGGGCCGGGGCTGATCGGCGGGGTTCTGGTGGGGCTCACCACCGGCAAAGCTTTGGCCGCCGCGCTCGACAAGCCGCTGGTCGCGGTCAACCATCTCGAAGGCCATGCGCTGACGGCGCGGCTGACCGATCATGTGCAATTTCCCTATCTGATGCTGCTGGTTTCCGGCGGGCATAGCCAATTCGTGCTGGTGCGCGGGGTGGGCGACTACGAGCGCTGGGGCGGCACGATCGACGATGCCCTGGGCGAGGCTTTCGACAAGGTCGCCAAGCTGTTGTCGCTGGGCCATCCCGGCGGACCGGCTGTGGAGCAGGCCGCCAAGGCTGGCGATCCGCGACGTTTCAGGTTTCCGCGACCGCTGCTGCGCGAGGCGCGGCTCGACTTTTCCTTTTCCGGCTTAAAGACCGCGGTGCGGTTGCAGGCGGAGGCCCTGGCCCCCCTTGATGAACAGGATGTCAACGACATTGCCGCCGGTTTTCAGGCTTCGGTGACCGAGATCGTCGCGACGCGGTCGCGGCAGGCGCTGGAGCGGTTCAAGGCCGAATTGCCGGAAGCCGCGCCACAATTGGTGGTGGCCGGGGGCGTGGCGGCCAATCGCAGCATTGCCGCGGCGCTCGCCGTGGTGGTGGCGGAAACCGGTGCGCGCCTGGTGGTGCCGCCGGTCGCGCTCTGCACCGACAATGGCGCCATGGTCGCCTGGGCCGGGGCCGAGCGGCTGGCCCTGGGCGGGTCGGACGGGCTCGACGTGGCGGCGCGGCCGCGCTGGCCGCTGGATACGCCGGGCATGAAGGTGGACGATCATGCGGCTTGAGACGGTCGCGGTCATCGGCGGCGGTGCCTGGGGCACGGCGCTGGCCCAGGCCGCCGCCATGGCGGGGCGCAGCGTGACGCTGGTGGTGCGTAAGGCCGAAACGGCCGCGGCCATCAATGCCGCCCGGAGCAACGAGGCGGCTCTGCCGGGCCAGAAGCTGCTGCCTACCGTCGATGCCTCGTCCGGTTTCACCGGCGCCGATATCGTCATCCTGGCCGTGCCCGCGCAGGCGACGCGGACCCTGCTTTCCGGGCTCGATGCGGCGCTGCTGGCCGGCAGGCCGGTCGTGCTCTCGGCCAAGGGGCTCGAAACCGGCACCCTGGCGCGCCAGAGCGAAATCCTCGCCGACATGGTGCCCGAGGCTCTGCCCTATGTGCTGTCCGGTCCCAGCTTTGCCGCCGACGTGGCCGCGGGCCGGCCCACGGCGGTCACCCTGGCCGGCGACGATGCCGATGCGACTTCGGCCCTGGCCATTGCGCTGGCCGGCCCGAGCTTCCGCCCCTATGCCGCCGATGACCGGATCGGGGTGGAGATCGCCGGCGCGCTCAAGAATGTCTATGCCCTGGCCTGCGGCGCCGTCGAGGGCGCGGATCTGGGTGCTTCGGCCCGGGCGGCGCTGATCGCGCGGGCCTATGCCGAAATGGCGCGCATGGTCACCGCCATGGGCGGTTCGGCCCATACGCTGACCGGGTTGGCCGGACTGGGCGACCTGACGCTGACCTGCACCTCGGTGCAGTCGCGCAATTATCAGTTCGGCATGGCGCTGGGCGCCGGCCGCAGCCGGCAGGATATCCTGGTCTCGGGCGCCAAGCTGGCCGAGGGGGTCGCCACCGCGCCGGTCGCGGCCGCCCTGGCCCGGAGCCTGGGGGTCGAAGCGCCGCTGATCGATGCCGTCGACGCGGTGGTCGCCGGCCAGGCCGATATCGCCACAATCGTTGCGGGGCTGATGTCCCGCCCGCTCAAGAGGGAACATTGACATGCTCTATGCCATGATCGCCAAGGACGCGCCCGGCGCGCTGCAGACCCGACTCGATACGCGCCCGGCGCATCTGGAGCACCTGCAATCGCTGGGCAAGAAGCTGGTCTTTGCCGGGGCGCTGCTCGATGCCGAGGATCAGCCGGAAGGCTCGATCGTGGTCTTCGAGGCGGAAAACCTGGAAGAAGCCGAAAAGCTGGCCGCCGCCGATCCTTTCGTGCCGGCGGGCGTCTTTGCCAGCTATGAGGTGAAGCGCTGGCGCCTGGCCATCAACAATTCGGGCGCGGAGCTCTGAGATGGCCTATTGGCTGATGAAATCGGAGCCCGACGTCTTCTCCTTCGAGGACCTGGTCAGGAAGACCGAAAAGGGCGAGGCCGAGGAATGGCATGGCGTGCGCAATTATGCGGCGCGCAACAATATGAAGGCCATGGCAGTTGGCGACCAGGCCTTCTTCTACCATTCCAATATCGGCAAGGAGATCGTCGGCATCATGACGATCGTGGCGCCGGCCCACCCCGACTCCACCGGCGAACTCAACGCCAAGGGCGAAGTGGTGTGGGAATGCGTCGACGTGCAATCGGTCAAACCCTTTCCGCGTCCGGTGACGCTGGCCGAAATCAAGGCGACACCGGAATTGTCCGATCTCGAACTGGTCAAGCTGTCGCGGCTTTCGGTCTCCAAGGTTTCCGAGGCGGAATGGACGCTGCTCTGCAAGATGGGTGGCCTCTAGCGGCGCGAGGAGAGCGGGCATGCCCATCACGGTTTCCCGGTCCGACGCCGCTTTCGGCTATGGGCCGGATGGGGCAATTTTCGAGATCGAGGACGATCTGCCCGAGGCGTATTGGGCGCATCCGGCCAATGCCTGGTCGCCGCTGATCGCCTCGCGCATTCCCGGGCTGGAGGGCGTCCGGCTCAAATATGAGGGCAGCCATCTCAGCGGTTCGTTCAAGGACCGAATCATGGCCGTGACGCTCGGCGAATTGCTGGCGCGTCAGCCCGATTGTCCCGGCGTGGTGGTGCCGTCCAGCGGCAATGCGGCCGTTTCGGCCGCCGCCCTTTGCGCAGGCCGCAATTTGCCCATGGTCGCCATCGTCCCGCTGGCGGTGCCGGTCGAGCGGCTTGTGCCGGTGACCAGCCGGGGCGGCCTGGTGGTGCGTGCCGGCGAGGGGCCGAGCGAGGCCTATGCGCTGGCCGATCGGCTGGCCGACGATCTCGGCTTCTTCCGGCTCTATTCGACCTTCGCCTCGCCCTGGGCGGAATGGGGATGCCGGTCCATCGGGCTGGAACTGGCCGGACAAGCGGGGTCGCCGATCAGTCAGGTCGTGGCCCCGGTCAGCGCCGGTCCGGTATTGGTCGGGCTTGCCAACGGGCTCGCACAGGCCGGCCTCGACTTGCCGCGGCTCATCGCCGTGCAGGCTGCCGGTTGCGCGCCGATCGCACGGGCCTTCGCGGCGGGCGATGATCGGGTCGAGCCCTGGCTCGATGCGGTCGACACCAAGGCCGCCGCCATTGCCGACCGGCTGGTCAATTACCCGCAGGACGGTACCAGGGTTCTCGAAATGGTGCGCGCCAGCCACGGCCGGGTCGATGCGGTCAGTGACGCAGAGCTTGCGGCGGCGCGCGCCGCGCTCCTGCGGCACGATGGCCTTGACGCCGAGTTTTCGGCCTGTGCTGGCGTCGCCCTTCTGATGCGCGAAAAGGGCGCGGTGCGGGCGGGCACGGTCTGCGTGATAACCGCGTCCGGCTTCAAGCATACTTTTGCCGGTGACGCGCCGCAGAATGGGGCCGGTTCGGACCTGACCGTCAAGGTCGAGCATTTTCTCGGCCGCGCCGCGCCCGGCGCGCGGCTTCTGCGCTGACCATCCTATCCCGTCCGGCCGCCTGCCTGGGCGGTTCTGGCTCGGCCTGTTAGGCTAGATCGCCGCCGCTGGCCGCGGGCGGAGGCGTCTTCACCGGCTCCGCCTCGGGGGCATATTTGTTGAGCAGCGGAAGCTGGGTCATGGAGAAGGCGATGGTCAGCGGCATGATGCCCCAGACCTTGAAGGCGACCCAGAAATCGGTCGAGAAATTGCGCCAGACCACCTCGTTGATCACGGCCAGGACCACGAAGAACAGGCCCCAATTCAGCGTCAGCTTCCACCAGCCCTCGGGGCGCAGCCTGTAGACGTCACCGAAGACATATTTGAGCAGCGATTGCCCGAAGGCTAGCCCGCCCAGCAGGATCGAGGCGAACATCACATTGGTGATGGTGGGCTTCATCTTGATGAAGGTGTCGTCCTGCAGCCAGAGCGTCAGCCCGCCGAAGACCAGGACCACGACGCCGGTGACCAGCGGCATGACTGCGACCTTCTTGAGGATCAGCCAGCTCAACAGCAGGGAAACGGTCATGGCGACCATGAACCAGGCGGTGGCGACGAAAATATCGGCGCGGCCATTCATGATGAAGAAGATGACCAGAGGGCCCAGTTCGAGCGCCAGCTTGGTGATCTGCGGACGCAATTCGTCCCAATTGACTTCCGGTTCGGCGGTCTTGTCGGTCATCGTTCTTTCCGTGGCAATGCAGCCAATGTGAGGGCATGCAGTCCCCGATGCAAGCCGATAGGCGGCAAGAGTGGTGAATTTGCGACTGCCGGCCGATCGCTATCGGGACGGCTCAATCCCCGCAATCGCCCGGGCAAAGTCTTTCGCCTCGAAGGGCTCGAGATCCTCGACCCCTTCGCCCACGCCGATGAAATGCACCGGCAGGCCGAATGTTCTGGCGATGGCGACCAGGATGCCGCCGCGGGCGGTGCCGTCCAGCTTGGTCATGACCAGACCGGTGACGCCGGCGCGCTGGCCGAAAATTTCCACCTGCTTCATGGCATTCTGGCCGGTGGTGGCGTCGAGCGTCAGCAGGGTGGCATGGGGGGCTTCGGGATCGACCTTCTTGATGACGCGAATAACCTTTTCCAGCTCGTTCATCAATTCATCGCGATTTTGCAGGCGCCCGGCCGTGTCGATGATGAGAATGTCCCGGCCTTCCGACCGGGCCTGGGTGACCGCGTCGAAAGCCAGGCCCGAGGCGTCGGCGCCTGCCGGCCGGGCGATGACCGGTGCGCCGGTGCGCTGGCCCCAGACCTGCAATTGCTCGATGGCGGCGGCGCGAAAGGTGTCGCCGGCTGCCAGCATGACCGAACGGCCCTCGCGGGCAAATTTCTGCGCCAGCTTGCCGATGGTGGTGGTCTTGCCCGAGCCGTTGACGCCGATCATCAGGATGACGAAGGGCTTCTTCGCCGCATCGATAGCCAGCGGCCGCGCCACCGGGCCCAGCACGTTTTCCACCTCGGCGGCGAGCACGGCGCGGACATCTTCGCCCGACACGTCCTTGTCGAACCGGTCGCGGCGCAGGGTCTCGGTGATGGTCATGGCCGTGTCGATGCCCAGATCGGCCTGGATCAGAACGTCTTCGAGTTCGTCGAGGGTGGCCGCATCCAGCTTGCGCTTGGTGAAGACGGCCGTGATCGAACTGGTGAGATTGTCCGAACTGCGCCTGAGGCCGCCTGCCAGCCGGGCGAACCAGCCCTGGGGCTGGGCCGGCTCGGCAGGCGCGGGGATCGGCGCGACGAACTGGTCCTCGATGCTCTCGATATAGTCGGGCGTGGTCTCGGGCGGGCCGGGCGGCGGCGGATGATCGGGCGGCGCCACCGGCTCCGGCGCCGGTTCGGGTTCCGGCACGGGCGGCACGGTCTCGGGCACGGGCGGGGTCGGCTCGGCGGGCGTTTCCGGCCGCGTCTCGGGCGGGGCCGGGCTGGGCGCCGGCTGGGTGCCGAAAAGGCGCTGGAAGAAGCCGGTTTTTTTCTCGCTCATTACCTGTCTTTCGCTCGCTGTAGCCCGATATGCGCGCGCGGCGCGCTATGCCGCAGCGCGCAGAGCTTCGCCGATCAGCCCGTCTTCGCCAAGCCCGGTGACGCGCACGCCGACCAATTCGCCGGCCGTCGTTCCCGGAACGTGCACGGGCACAAATTGTTCGGTACGGCCCAGGCCGCTGCGCTCGATCAGGACGTTTTCGGTGCCGCCCAGGCGGGTCCGGCACAGGGCGGCGAACTGCTTTTCGCCCTTGGCGCGCAGCAGCGCGGCGCGGCGGCGGGCAATGGCCTTGCCCACCTGCGGCATGCGCGCGGCCGGGGTGCCGGGACGGGGGGAATAGGGGAAGGCGTGAATATAGGTGAGGCCCGCCTCGCCGATGAAGCGCAGCGAATTT
>Ga0160493_100101_pt1 | contig 55957 bp, 50 predicted proteins | sample DID2MG_2_FD_108262 | JGI IMG/M metagenome (GOLD analysis project Ga0160493, IMG submission 108262) | Enriched soil microbial communities from UW Madison campus, WI, USA - DID2878_E24_FP2 MG | ecosystem: Environmental > Terrestrial > Soil > Unclassified | place: USA: Madison, Wisconsin | collected... | reverse complement strand
TATCCAATGGGCGCTCTGCCCGCCCCCATCCCGGCCTTCCCCCAGAGGGGGAAGGAGCAAGACAACTCGAATCGGCTTTCTCCCTCCCCTTCCGGGGGAGGGCAGGGGAGGGGGCAAGCGGCGTATCCAATGGGCGCTCTGCCCGCCCCCATCCCGGCCTTCCCCCAGAGGGGGAAGGAGCAAGGCAACTCGAATCGGCTTTCTCCCTCCCCTTCCGGGGGAGGGCAGGGGAGGGGGCAGGCGGCGTATCCAGGGGGCGCTCTGCCCGCCCCCATCCCGGCCTTTCCCCAGAGGGGGAAGGAGCAAGGCAACTGCGCTGGCTGCAGGGATTGCTGGTGCTTTGGCTGCTCGTCTGCGGCAGCCTCGCATTCGCCACCCAGCGCGCCTTGCTCGTCGGCGTCTCCGAACTCGTCAACCAGCCGCAGGCCCTGTGGCTGCAGGCGCCGCGCAACGACGTGATGCTCATGCGCGACGCGCTGCTCAGGCAGGGCTTTGGCGCGGCCGACATTACCGTGCTGGCGGACGGCGTGAGCGGCGCTGCCTTGCCCGACTCGCAGGCCATCCAAGACGCGCTCGCGCGGCTGCTCGCGCAGTCGAAGAGCGGCGACTTTGTGTTGTTGTATTTCTCCGGCCACGGCACCCGCCTGCGCGACGTGGCCAAGCGCTACCAGGAGCCCGACGGCCTGTCCGAGAACTTCCTCGCGCGCGACGTGCGCGGCACGCTCGGCAGCGACAGCACGTTGACCGGCGACCTGCGCGATGCCGACTTCGACGGCTGGATCCAGGCCTTCCTTGCGAAGAACGTCTTCATCGCCTCGGTGTTCGACACCTGCGCCGCCAACTCGATGACGCGCGGCACCGCCGATGCGCCGGCCACGGCCGAAGGCCCGGCCGACGACGAGGTGCGCTGGCGCGGCCTGCGCGCGACGCAGCTTGCGGGGGGCAATGCGCCCGTGCGCTCCGGCATGGCCGCACCCGCTCCGGCCGACGCTGTGCCGCGTGCCCGCTATGTCGCCTTCTTCGCGTCCGAGAGCCACCAGATCACGCCCGAACTGCGCCTGCCCCGCAAGGCGCGCAACGCCCGCGATTCGCGCGACGCCCGGCCGCAGGGCCTGCTGACCTGGGCCCTGGTGGAGGCGCTGTCGCGCAAGCCCGCCACATGGCGCGAACTGTTCGACGGCGTGCTCGCGCTCTATCCACCGGTCATCGATGAACTCGCGCAGCGCTTTCCCACGCGCGAGCTGCCGTCGCCGGTGGCCGAAGGCAACCTCGATGCGCCGCTGTTCGCCAACAGCGGCGCGCCCGCATCCACGCGGCCCGTGTGGCGCGCACAGCGCACTGGCGACAGCCTGGCCCTGAAGGCGGGCCTGCTGGACGGCCTCGTGCCGCAGCAGGAGGTGCGCGTGCTCGCGACGCTCGAGGACGGCACCGTGCGCGGCGCACCCGCAACGCTTGCGCAGGTCGCGCCCGGCGTCGCGGGGCTTGCCGTGCCCGCGGCGCTGAAGGATGTGTCGGGCGCGGCCTTCTGGAGCGTCACGCCGGTCGGCGAACCGGCCGCGACCGCCCTGCGCGTGCGCGCCGACAGGCCCTTGCCCGCCGGCCTGAGCCTGGACTACCCCGCCGCGATCCGCCCGGCCGACGACGCAGCGCCCGCCGACGTGCGCTGGACCGACCTCGGCCCCTCGGGCCAGCGCATCGAACTGCTGGCACCGCTGTTCGGCGCCACGCTCTCCACCGTCGTGCTGCCCGACACCGCCGCGCTGCGCCGCCGCCTGCAGGCGCTGGCGCAGCTCAAGTGGCTTGCCCGGCTGCAGGACTACGGCAAGGACGGCCGGCTCGACGGCTTCGACGCCGCGCTCGAAATCTGGAGCGGTGAGCGGCTGCTGCGCAGCGCTTCCGTTGACGAGGCCTCGGGTGCACTGCCCGCGCTGCGCCCCGGCGAGCGCCTGCGGCTGAACGTGCGCAACACCAGCGGCCGTTCGATCGACCTGGTCGTCGCCGGCATCGATGGCCGCGGCAACCTGCAGCCGGTGTACCCCGACGCCTCGGGCGAGACCAACCGCTTCAAGCGCGGCACGCCGGAGCAGCCCTCGGCCCGCCGCTTCGACCTGCCCTGGCTCGATGCGCCGGGCGATGCGCGCCTGCTCGTCATGGCCGTGCCCGCCGCGCCCTACAGCGCGCCGCGCCTGTTCGGCGTGGCGTCGGCGCAGGCGGAACTGTCGGAAGTCCGCGTGCGCGGCGGCCAGCCGCCGGCCGGCAGCGGCGAACGCGAGCGGCAGGTGTTCGCGGCCCTGCTGCGCAGGAACGGCGGCGCGCCCGCCGACGGAGCCCGGCCGTGACGCCGGTTCGAATTTTTTTCCAAAGCACCCGGAGGTGACATGGCATTTGCAGAAGACGGCTCCTGGAGCCCTGAAGACGCCCGGCGGTTCTACGAACTGATCGGCACCGGCTCGGCCGACACCGACCTGGTCATGATGATCGAGAACAAGGGCGCGGCGGTCGAGGGCGAACTCGAGCGCGCCTTCGACGACGGCAAGGCGCGGCTGAACATCGGCGGCTACTACTGGTCGGTGCAGGTGCCCGAGTCCTCGGCGCAGAACCAGGTGGTGCCCAACAACCTGATCGTCGCGCGCCGCAGCGACGCGGCCACCGCCACCATCGCGAGCCTGCTGCGCGCGCAGGAGAAAGACCTGAAGGTCGTCATCAGCGTCTTTAAGTCCGGCGGCGACCAGCGCTCGACCGAGGCGCAGGCCACCTTCGAACTGGCGCTGGAGAACGCGCGCATCTGCCGGCTGGTGCTGAACTCCGGCGCGCAGTGGGGCGTGCCGTCGGAGCTGATCTCCATCAGCTACCGCACGGCCAAGGTCAAGTCGGCGCCGCAGAAGACCACCGGCGCGCGCGGCGCGGTGCGCGAATGCCAGTTCACGCGCGCCTGAGCGCGCACACGCCACAGGAGCCGCATACATGACGACCGCCGCCGAACTCATCAAGGCCGCAGACCCCGCGGCCGCCCTCAAGGCCCTGAGCGACGACGTGCGCGCCAGGCCCGCCGACAGCAAGCACCGCGTGTTCATGGCGCAGCTGCTGTGCGTGCTGGGCCAGTGGGAGCGCGCGCTGAACCAGCTCACCGTGGCCGCCGAACTCGACGCGCTGGCCGTGCCCATGAAGCAGGTCTACGGCGACGCCGTGCGCTGCGAAGGCCTGCGCGCAGACGTGTTCGCGGGCAGGCGCACGCCGATGATCTTCGGCCAGCCCGACGAATGGCTGGCGCTGCTCATCGAGTCGCTGCTGCGGCAGGGCCGCGGCGAAAGCGATCTGGCCGAAGACCTGCGCCAGCGCGCCTTCGACGGCGCGCCCGCCATCGGCGGCACCATCGACGGCACGCCCTTCGAATGGCTGGCCGACGCCGACATGCGACTGGGCCCGGTGCTCGAAGCCTTCGTCAACGGCAAGTACTACTGGGTTCCGTATGCGCGCCTTGCGCACATCAGGATCGAGCCGCCGGAAGACCTGCGCGACTGCGTATGGATGCCCGCGCACCTGCAGTTCGAGAACGGCGGCGAAACGCTCGCGCTGATTCCCACGCGCTACGAAGGCACCGAGAAGACCGAGGACGGCGAGCTGCTTCTCGCGCGCAAGACCGAGTGGCGCGAACTGCGGCCCGAGGTGTGGGCCGGCCACGGCCAGCGCGTGCTGGGCAGCAGCGACGGCAGCGAGCGTGCGCTGATGGACGTGCGCGAAATCCTCTTCACGCCGGCTGCCGGCCAAGGCGACGCCGATGGCTGAGCTCACCGCGCAGGAGCGGCTGCAGCCCTCGCTGCTCGACCGCCTCGTCGACCATGCGCCCGACGAGAAGAAGGAGAGCGACGAGAAGCGCACCCTCACCAAGCAGGCGCTGCGGCAGGCCGTGCTGCGCGACCTGGGCTGGCTCTTCAACGCCACCGGCTACGGCCTCTCGATGGACGACAGGCAGTACCCGAACGCGGCACGCTCGGTCATCAATTACGGATTGCCTATGCTGTCTGGCCAGTTCACCTCGTCGGTGCAGCGTGTCAGCATGGAACAGGCTTTGAAGAACGCAATCCTGCAGTTCGAGCCGCGCATTTTGTCCCGCACTCTCGAAGTTGAACTCGTCATGGAAGGCCCGGCACTGGACTCCCACAACAGCATCGGCCTGCAGATCCGCGGCATGCTGTGGGCACAGCCCGTACCGCTGGAGTTCCTGATGCGAAGCCGCGTCGACCTGGAAGAGGGCCGCATCGAGATCGTGGACATGGCGCAGAAACTATGAGCCCCCCGGCTTTTCACTTCGCTGCGCTGCGTGTAATTCGCCACCCCCCGAGGGGGAGGCGCGGCTCGCCTTGGGGCGGCCCGGCGGCGGCCGCCTTCCCGGAGCAACGCACATGGACCCTCGGCTGCTGAGCCTGTACGAACAGGAGCTGCGCTACTTCCGCGAGAGCGCCTCGGAGTTCGCGCGCGCATTCCCGAAGATCGCGCACCGCCTGGGCATCGAGGGGCAGGAGGTGGCCGACCCGTACGTGGAGCGGCTCATCGAGGCCACCGCATTCCTGTCGGCGCGCGTGGGGCTGAAGCTCGATGCCGAGTACCCGCGCTTCACCGGCCACCTGCTCGACATCGTCTATCCGCACTTTCTTGCGCCCACGCCGGCGATGGTGGTCGTGTCTTTCGTGCCCGACCCCGACGATGCGAACCTTGCGAACGGCCCCACGTTGCCGCGCGGCAGCGGGCTGCGTGCGCGGCAGGCCGTGGGCCAGAACACGCACTGCGAGTTCCGCACCGCGAGCGCGCTGCGCGTGTGGCCGGTGGAGGTGCAGCGTGCGCAGTACTTCACCTATGCGCCCGACCTGCCGCTGAACACGCATCCGCAGTCGCGCGCCATTCGCGGCGGCCTGCGCATCGCGCTGCATGCGACGGCGGGGCTCCGCTTCGACCAGATCGCGCTCGACGAACTGGTGCTGCATTTCAGCGGCGCGGAAGACGTGGCCTGGCAACTGCACGAATGCGCGCTGGGCCAGCCGGCGGGCGTGCTGGTGCGGCCGCTGTCGCCGTCCGGTGCGTTGCAGGGCGCGGCGCACAGCCTGCCGGCCAGCGCCATCGGCGCGGTCGGCTTCGAGGAAGACGAGGCACTGCTGCCCGTCACGGCCACCGGCTTTTCGGGCTTTCGGCTGCTGCAGGAGTACTTTGCGTTTCCGCAGCGCTTCCAGTTCGCGCGCATCGGCGGCCTGAAGGACGTGCTGGCCGCGATGCCGGTGGCCGACGTGGAAATCGTGCTGCTGTTCTCGCGCGGCGATGCGGCGCTGGAGAAGCTGGTGAGCGCCGACAACGTGCAGCTGCACTGCGTGCCCGCCATCAACCTGTTCACCAAGCGGCTCGACCGCGTGGCCCTGAACGAGGGCGTGAGCCAGTTCCACCTGGTGCCCGACCGCACGCGGCCGCAGGACTTCGAGGTGCACACCGTGACCGAAGTCATCGGCCACGGCGCGCCCGGCGCCGAAGCCGTGGCGGCCGAGCAGCCTTTCAGGCCGTTCTACTCGGCCTTCCACGGCAGCCGGCTCAGCCACCCCGCCTACTTCACGACCACGCGCGAGCCGCGCATGCTGTCGGTACGGCAGCGCACCGAAGGCAACCGCAGCAGCCACATCGGCTCCGAGGTCTACATGCAGATCGTCGATCCGCAGCAGGCGCCGTACTCGGCCGCGCTGCGCCAGCTCGCGGTGACGGCGCTGTGCACCAACCGCGACCTGCCCCTGCTGATGCCGCTGGGCCGCGACAACGACTTCGACTGCGTCGATTCATTCCCCGTGCAGCGCGTGCGCATGGTGCGCGGACCCTCGCGGCCGGTGTCGCCGGTGGTGAGCCAGGGGCTGGGCTGGCGCGTGGTCGACCACCTTGCGATCAACTACCTGTCGCTGTCCGACAGCACGCCCGAGCAGGGCGCCGCCGCGCTGCGCGAAACGCTGATGCTCTATGCGGTGCATGCCGACGAGATGCGCCAGGGCCAGGTGCGCGGGCTGCTGTCGGTGAAGAGCAAGCCGGTGGCACGGCGCCTGCCGCTGAAGGGCCCGATCGCCTTCGGCCGCGGGCTGGAGGTGACGCTCGAGGTCGACAAGGACGCCTTCCACGGCCACAGCGTGTTCCTGTTCGGCGCCGTGCTCGCGCGCTTTCTGGCGCGCCATGTGGAGGTCAATCACTTCGTCGAGACCGTGCTGCGCATCGCGGGCAAGGGCGAGACCATGCGCTGGAGGCCGCTGTGCGGGACGCGACAGATCCTGTGAGCACGCGCGTCGATGCCGCGCTGCGCGAGTGGTCGGCCGAGCCGTGGGCCTTCGACTACTTCGCCGTGATGCGCCGGCTGGAATCGGTCGCCAGGACCACGCCGCGCTGGGGCCGCGCACTGCTGCCCGGCGCGGAGCCGGTGCGCGTGGGGCAGGAGCCCTCGCTGTCGTTCGCGCCCGCGAGCTTCAGCCGCTTCGAGCCCGCGACCGCGCATTCGCCGCCGCGGCTGCGCCAGCAGTTCTTCGGCTACATCGGGCCCAACGGTCCGCTGCCGGTGCACCTGAGCGACTTCATCCGCGAACGCAGCCTGAATCACGGCGACCCGACGTGGCTGGCGTTTCTCGACAGCTTTTCGCACCGCTTCTCGCTGCACTTCTATCGCGCATGGGCGCAGTCGCGGCCCGCCGTGGCGCTGGACCGCCCGGGCGAAGACCGCTTCCGGCTGCAGGTGGGCGCGCTGGTCGGCATCGGCACGCCGGGGCGCGTGGGGCGCGACGAGATTCACGACGACGCGCGGCTGCACTTCTCGGGCTGGCTCGCGCGGCGCGTGCACAACGTGGAGAGCGTGGAGTCGGTGCTGTGCAGCTACTTCGGCGTGCCGGTGAAGCTGGAACGCTGGGTCGGCCACTGGATGAGCCTGCCGGCCGGAGAACTCACGCGGCTGGGGCAGGGCGAGAGTTCGCGCTCGATGGGCATGGGCGCGATGCTGGGCACCCGCGCGTGGGACCGGCAGCATCGCGTGCGCCTGCACCTGGGCCCGCTCACGCTGGCGCAGTACCGCATGTTCCTGCCGACCGGCGATGCACGGCCGGTGCTGCAGCGCTGGATGCAGCAACTGCTCGGCGACGAGCTCGAGTGGGACGCCGAACTGGTGCTCGAGAAGCAGCAGGTGCCACCCACGCGGCTGGGCGGCGCCAAGGGCAACAGCCCGCGCCTGGGCTGGGTGTCGTGGCTCGGGCAGTCGGCCCGTTCAAGGAATGCGGCGGACGTGCGCATCGGCAGCAGCCAGCGCGTCTTTCAATAAACCCATCTTCATTCGTTCAGAAGAGATACGGAGTTCCCCATGAGTGAAATCAGCCGCACCGCGCTTTTCGGCAAGCTCAATTCGCTGGCCTACAAGGCCATCGAAGGCGCCACCGTGTTCTGCAAGATGCGCGGCAACCCGTACGTGGAGCTGGAGCACTGGTTCGCGCAGCTGCTGCAGGCGCAGGACTCCGACCTGCATCGCGTGATCCAGCACTACGGCCTGGACGTGTCGGTGATCGCCAAGGACATGACAGCCGCGCTCGACCGCCTGCCGCGCGGCGCCACCGCCATCAGCGATTTCTCCCCGCACATCGAGAACGCCATCGAGCGCGCGTGGACCTATGCCACCCTGCAGTTCGGCGAGGCGCAGGTGCGCACCGGCTACCTGCTGGTGGGCATGCTCAAGACGCAGAGCCTGCGCAATCCGCTGTTCGGCCTGTCGAAGCAGTTCGAGAAAGTGAAGGTCGAGGACCTGGCCGACAACTTCGCGAAGATCTGCGACGCATCGCCCGAGGCGCAGATGCGCGCGCAGGACGGCACCGGCATGGGCAGCGGCGCGCCGGGCGAAGATTCCGGCGCGATGGCGCCGGCCGCCATGGGCAAGGGCGACGCGCTGAAGAAGTTCGCGGTCGACCTCACCGAGAAGGCCAAGAAGGGCGAGATGGACCCGGTGACGGGCCGCGACGAAGAGATCCGCCAGATCGTCGACATCCTCATGCGCCGCCGCCAGAACAACCCGCTGCTCACCGGCGAGGCCGGCGTGGGCAAGACGGCGGTGGTCGAAGGCTTCGCGCAGCGCCTGGCGCGCGGCGACGTGCCGCCGCAGCTGAAGGACGTGAAGCTGCTCACGCTCGACATCGGCCTGCTGCAGGCCGGCGCGAGCATGAAGGGCGAGTTCGAGCAGCGGCTGCGCCAGGTGATCGACGAGGTGCAGAGCTCGCCCACGCCCATCATCCTGTTCATCGACGAGATCCACACGCTCGTGGGTGCCGGCGGTGCGGCCGGCACCGGCGATGCGGCCAACCTGCTGAAGCCCGCACTGGCGCGCGGCAACCTGCGCACCATCGGCGCCACAACCTGGGCCGAGTACAAGAAGTACATCGAGAAAGATCCGGCACTCACGCGGCGCTTCCAGGTGGTGCAGGTGCCCGAGCCCGACGAGACCAAGGCCATCCTCATGTTGCGCGGCGTGGCCAGCGTGCTGGAGAAGCACCACCGCGTGCAGCTGCTCGACGAAGCCATCGAGGCGGCGGTGAAGCTGAGCCACCGCTACATTCCCGCGCGCCAGTTGCCCGACAAGGCCGTGAGCCTGCTCGACACCGCCTGCGCGCGCGTGGCCGTGTCGCAGCACGCGACGCCGCCCGAGGTGGAAGACTGCATGCGCCGCATCGAGGGGCTCACGGTCGAGCAGGAGATCATCGGCCGCGAGGAGGCCATCGGCATCGATGTGACGAAGCGGGCGGCGCAGGTTGCCGCGCTGCTGGCCGAGTCGAAGGTGCAGCTCGATGCGCTGAACGCGCGCTGGCAGGAGGAGAAGGGGCTGGTCGATCGGCTGCTGGAGTTGCGTGCGAAGCTGCGGGCGGGCAACAAGCCGGTGGATGCGCCGGGCGCCGGGGGCGAAGACCGGGCTGCGCTGCTGGCGGAGCTGCACGAACTGCAAGCCAGGATTCAGGCGGTGCAGGGCGAGTCGCCGCTCATCCTGCCTTCGGTCGACGAACAGGCCGTGGCCTCGGTCGTGGCCGACTGGACCGGCATTCCCGTCGGCCGCATGGTCAAGAACGAAGTCGAGGCGGTGCTCAAGCTCGCCGACACGCTCAACCAGCGCGTGATCGGCCAGAAGCACGGGCTGGAGATGATCGCGCGCCGCATCCAGACCTCGCGCGCGCGGCTGGACAACCCGCAGAAGCCCATCGGCGTGTTCATGCTCTGCGGCACCTCCGGCGTGGGCAAGACCGAGACCGCGCTGGCGCTGGCCGAGGCGCTGTACGGCGGCGAGCAGAACATCATCACCATCAACATGAGCGAGTTCCAGGAGGCGCACACCGTCTCCACGCTCAAGGGCGCGCCGCCGGGCTACGTGGGCTACGGCGAGGGCGGCATCCTGACCGAGGCGGTGCGCCGCCGGCCCTACAGCGTGGTGCTGCTCGACGAGGTGGAGAAGGCCCACCCCGACGTGCACGAGATCTTCTTCCAGGTGTTCGACAAGGGCTGGATGGAAGACGGCGAGGGCCGCATGATCGATTTCAAGAACACCATCATCCTGCTGACCACCAACGCGGGCAGCGAGCTGGTGATGAGCATGTGCCGCGACCCGGAGCTGCTGCCCGATTCCAACGCGCTGGCCGATGCGCTGAAGGCGCCGCTGATGAAGGTGTTTCCGCCCGCGCTGCTGGGGCGCATCGTCACCATTCCCTATTACCCGCTGTCGCCGGACATGATGAAGAAGATCGTGCGGCTGCAGCTGGGCCGCATCAAGAAGCGCGTGGAAGCCAACCACGGCGTGCCTTTCGACTACAGCGACGCGGTGGTCGACCAGGTGGTGGCGCGTTGCCAGGACCCGGAGTCGGGCGGGCGGGTGATCGACGCGATCCTCACCAACACCGTTCTGCCGACGATCTCTGTCGAGTACCTGCAGCGGCTGGCTTCGGGTGGCGAGATCCGGCGGGTGGCGCTGGATGTGAAGGACGCTGACTTCACTTATGCCTTTGACTGAAATGACTGTCTGCTTTTCGGCTTCGGGTGTTGGTTGTTCGGGGCGCGCTCACGCCGACGGGGTACCTTGCTCCGCGAATGTCCTCCGGCCTGCGGCCTCCCCCTTTATTTCGCTGCGCAAGGCACCCCGCCGTCGTGAGCGTTGTTCTGAGCACTGGTTGATCGAACGACACAACGGCAGCGCTCGTTGTGCACAGGGCACCGGGTGCTCCCCGCAGCGAAATAAAGGAGGAGGGCGAAGCCCGGGGGACATTCGCGGAGGGGAGTACCCGGTGCCCTGTGCACGCACCCCGAAACAAGCGCTTTAAAAAAGACCAAAAGAGAAAAAGATGGCCGACAACGAGTTCCGCATAGAGACCGACTCCCCCGCCAAGGACGACCTGATGTTCTGGCGCATCGTCGGCCACGAAGCACTCGCGCGCCCGTCGGCCTACGAACTCACGGTGCTGTCGAAGAACAAGGCCATCGACGCCAAGGACATCCTCGGGCGCGCATTCGACGTCGTCATCGAATTCAAGGACGCGGACGGCGGCACCCACGAGCGCCACTGCCAGGGCCATGCCGTGCGCTTCGTGCGCACGGGCCACGTGGGACGGCACTACGAATACCGCATCGCCCTGCGCTCCTGGTTCTGGCTGCTCACCAAGCGCAGGAACTCGCGCATCCTGCAGGAAAAGAAAGTGCTCGAAGTGCTCGATGCCGTGTTCGAGGACAGCCCCATCAAGCGCTTCAAGAAAACCAGGGCCGACAACGTCATCGGCACCCACAACCCCCGCCGCTACTGCGTGCAGCACCAGGAAAGCGACTACGGCTTCCTCTCGCGCCTGCTGGAGGACGAGGGCGTGTACTACTGGTTCGACGCGCACGACGCCCCCGGCACCATGCACCTGTCGGACGCCAGCGACATCGCCCATGAGAAGCTGCCCGCCAACGACACCCTGCACCACATGCCCACCGACGCGGCCGAGGCGCGCTTCAACGAAGTGTCGCGCTGGGTGAGCGGGCGGCAGTTCGACACCGGCAAGCATGCGTCGCGCGACAGCGACTTCAAGGCCATCAAGAAAAAGCTCGGCGCCGACATCGATGCGTCGGACGAACACGAGCTGGCCACGCTCGAGATGTTCGAGTTCCCCGGCGGCTACTTCACCGGCGACGACGGGGAAAGCCGCGCCAAGCTGCGCGGCGACGAACTCAATGCGCGCCGCGATCGCCACTGGGCGCTGACGCCGTGGCCCGACGCCGCCGCCGGCCGCAGCTTCAAGTTCGAGGGCGACCCCGACGGCACGCGCAACGGCGACTACATCATCGCGGCCTGCACCTTCGTCGCCAGCCATCGCGGCTACGAGGGCGTGAGCGCGGGCTTGGCCGCGCGGCCGGTGCAGGCGGCGCTGGCCGAGGTGCTGCGCGACGACGCCGTCAACGCCGACACGCTGCAGGTGCTCGAGGACCTGATCGCCGCCACGCCCGCGATGGTGGCCGGGCAGACCGGCGCCAGCGCCTTCCTGCTAACCGTGATGCCCGCCGAGCGGCCGTTCCGCGCGCCGCGCCTCACGCCGCGCCCGGTCATGCCGGGCCCGCAGACCGCCATCGTGGTCGGACCCAAGGGCGACGAGCTGCACGTGGACGACCACGGCCGCGTGAAGGTGCACTTCCACTGGGACCGCTACGACGAGAGCAACGAGAAATCGACCTGCTGGGTGCGCGTGTCGCAGCCCTGGGGCGGCAAGGGCTGGGGCGGCTATTTCATTCCGCGCATCGGGCAGGAGGTGATCGTCGACTTCCTCAACGGCGACCCCGACCGGCCGGTCATCGTCGGGCGCGTCTACAACGACGAGCAGCCCATTCCGTACAAGTCGCCCACGCAGAGCGGCTTCAAGACCCGCTCCACGCCCGGCGGCGGTCCCGCGAACTACAACGAGATCATGTTCGAGGACAAGAAGGGCGAGGAGAACATCAACATCCACGCCGAGCTCGACATGAGCCGCAGCGTGGAGCGCGACGACTCGACCACCATCGACCGCGACCAGACCGTCACCGTCAAGCGCGACCAGACCAGCCTGGTCGACCGCGACCGCAAGAGCACCGTCACGCGCAACGACACCAACATGGTGGTGGTCGACCAGAAGAACACCGTCAAGGGCAACCAGAACAACCAGGTGGTGGGCAACCGCACCACCTTCGTCGACGCCGACGACAAGACCATGGTCACGGGCACCAGCCTGAGCGACGTGACCGGCGCGCGCACCGACACCTCGCGCGCCGGCGAAACCCGCAACGTGACCGGCAACCAGACCATCACCGTCAGCGGCAACCTCACCTACAAGGCGGCGAAGATGAGCTTCGAGGCCGGCCACATCGACTGGCTGGTGACGGGCGCGAGCTCCAAGTACATCACCGTGCCCAGCGGCCCGCTGGGGCTGATGGCCGACAAGATCAAGCTGGTGAGCAACACCAAGATCGAGATGATGGCGGTGGGCGACATCAACGCCACCTCCATCGGCTCCAACACCACGGTGCTGGGCTCCAATTCGAGCGGCTACATCGGCACCAACAGCGAAGCCAACATGGGCGTGACGCGCTCGACCTTCATCGGCATGAGCATCGAGAACGCGTTGGCGCTGGCCATGGCCAACGTGCTGGGCGTGAACATCGAGAACACCGCGGGCGTGAAGCTCACCAACTGCGCGGCGCCCGACATCGCGGCGGTGGCGATGGATGTCAAGCAATCGGCGCTGCACACCTTCACGCCGGGGGCCGGCGGCGCGGGCGCCGGGGCAGCCGCGGTGGCCGGCGGACTGGCCGCGGTGGCGGGCGCCGCGTCGGCCTACGTCGACATCGGCGCCACGCTCAAGCAGTACGCCGATGCGGCCGATGCCCTGGGCAAGGCCGCCGACGACGCGCATGCCGAAGGCCTGCACAGCCTGGAAGACCGGCTGCGGGCGCTGGCGGGCAAGGCCCGCAACCGGCGCACCGACGCCATCCTCGGGCTGGTGCCGGTCATGGGCCTGGGGCTGCCGCTCGCGGAGGTCTTTTCCAGCGACCCCAGCGGCACCGCCGACCTGGGCAAGGTCAACAACGCCGTCGAGCCCGACGGCTCGGCCCGGCCGCCCGAAGAGCGCGAGCCCGAAGGCGACTAGCCGGGGCGCCGAATGCAAGTCCTCAAGCCCCAGGCGCTCGGCCTCTCGACGCGGCCCATCGAGTTCCGCAAGCGGTTCGGACTCAGCGTCAGCGCGTACCTGCACCTGCCTTTCGCGCAGGGCGAGCGCGGCACGCTGTGGGCCGAGCAGTCGATGTGGTCCTTTCTGGCGAAGGAAATGGCGCAGCCGCTGATCGACGAAGGCGTTGCCAAGCTCACGCCCGAGTTCCTGGTGCACGGCAAGGCCTTCGCGCCGCCCGGCCGGCCCGAAGCCTGCGCGGTGCGCGCGCGCTTCGGCGCGTGCGAGAAGACGCTGCTCGTCTTCGGCGAGCGGCACTGGGAGGGCACGCGCGCCAGCGCGCCGCGGCCCTTCGAGTCGCTGCCGCTCGACTGGGCCGCCGCCTACGGCGGCGCCGATTTCGCGCAGAACCCGCAAGGCCGGGGCCGGCAGGCGCGCGACGGCGTCCTGTGGCTGCCGAACACCGAGCTGCCGCAAGACCGCCTGCTGCGGCCCGACCAGGCCATTGCGCCGGCCGGCTTCGGCGCGCTCGACCTGATGCATCCGCAGCGCGCGCAATACCGCGGCACCTACGACGCCGACTACCTGAAGCTGCATGCGCCGGGCTTTGCGCCCGACACCGACTGGCGCTACTTCAACCTCGCGCCTCCCGACCAGTGGATGGCCGCGCCGCTCGCCGGCGACGAGGCCTTCGCCTTCGACAACATGCACCCGCAGAAGCCGCGCATCGAAGGCCGCCTGCCGGGCCTGCGCGCGCGCGTGTTCGTCGGCTACAGGATCGCCGGCAGCAGCGAGCCCAAGGTGCGCGAAGTGCCGCTTCGGCTGACCACCGTGTGGTTCTTCCCGCACGCGGAGCGCTGCATCGCGATCTTCCAGGGGCTGGCCGAGGTCGGCACCGACGACGGCTCCGACGTGGCCAGCCTGATGGGCGCGGTGGAGCGCACCGGCGAGCCGCGCAGCGACGCGCACTACCTCGAAGCCGCCGCCAGACGCGCCGACCCGAAGATGGGCCCCGTCCACGCCATCATCGACAGCGACCTGCTGCCCGAAGGCATCGGCACGCTCGACCCCGACGTGGAAGCCGCCAAGGCGCCGTTCGGCATGGACGGCCTGCAGGGCGAGGCGCAGTACGGCCGGGCCGAGATGGACGTCGAGTTCGCGCGCGACAAGGCCGTGGAAATGGGCAAGGACCCCGACGCGCTCGGCATCAGGATGCCGCCGCGCGAGAAGGTGCCGGTGGGCGACGCGCTGCCCCCGTACCTCGAGAAGAAGATGAAGGAGGCCGACGCGCAGGGCTGGGCCGCCGTGGAAGACGCCGTGACCGTGCTCGAGAACGCGCTGGAAGCGGCGCAGCAGCACCGCATCGACCTTGCCAAGGTGCAGCACCGCGGCCCGCCGCTCTACAGCGCCGAGAAGCACCTGGCCGAGATGCAGGCGCAGGCGGCAGGCAGCACCCGCAAGGTCGACCTGATGCCGATGTTCGGCAGGCTCTGCGAGCTCGAGGAAGTGCAGCGCAAGGGCTACCTGCAGTCCGCGCATGTGCAGCCGCCGGCCTTTGCGATGCCGGCCGATGCGGCGGCGGCATTGCGCGCGGAAATGACGCGCGCCATCGCGGCCGGCATCAGGCTGTTCCCGCGCGCCGATTTCACGGGTGCCGACTTCTCGGGCCTCGACCTGCGCGAGGTCAACTTCGAAGGCGCATGGCTGGAGAGCGCCGACTTCAGCAACGCCAACCTCTCGGGCGCCATTTTTTCGGGGGCGGTGCTCGCGCATGCGAACCTCGAAGGCGCCATCGCCATCGGCGCCGGCTTTCGCGAGGCCAACCTCGGCAAGGCGCGGCTCGCGCGCGGCGTGTTCGACGGCTGCGATTTCTCGCAGGCCACGCTCATGCATTGCGCCTTCGGCGGCACGCAGATGCGGCGCGCCAACTTCACGAAAGCCCGGCTGCTCGACACCACCTGGGGCGAGGCGGACTGGACCGGCGCGCTGCTCGCGGGCCAGGTCTTCCACAAGCTCGACCTCAAGGGCATGCGCTGGCCCGAGGCCGACCTGTCGGCCTGCAATTTCATCGAATGCGACCTCACGGGCGTGGACATGCACGAAGCCACGCTCGCAGCCGCCACCTTCGTCACTTGCAAGCTCGATGCCGCGCGGCTCATGGGCGCGAAGTGCGCCGGTGCCGTGGCCGTGAAGGGCACCAGCCTCGCCGATGCCGAGATGGGCCTGGCCGACCTGCGCAACTTCAACTTCGGCGCCTCCGACCTGCGCGGCGCGAAGCTGGTGCGTGCCGTGCTCGACGGCGCCAACCTCTGCGACGCGCGGCTCGACGGAGCCGACCTGCGGCTGGCCAGCGCCAAGGGCGTGCTGATGCGCAAGGCCGTGTGCACCGGAGCGCTGCTGTCCGGCGTGAACTTCAGCGACGCGGTGTTCCAGTCGGCCGACCTGCGCGGCGCCGACCTGCGGCGCAGCAACCTCTTCGGCGCCGACCTGAGCCGCGTGCGGCTCGACGGCTCGACCAGCTTCGACGGCGCGCTGCTCCAGCGCGCGCGCACCTGGCCCCGGCTCACTCCTGAACAGCAGGCTGCGGCATGACACCCCAACTGCTCGCCATTGCCGTCGGCGTCGGAGAGACGCTGGAAGGCCTCGACCTGCGCAAGGGCCAGTTCGCGAAACTGCCGCTGGGCGGCGGCGTGTTCTCCAGGGTCAACCTTGCCGAAGCCGACCTGCGCGCGGCAGACCTGCGCGAGACCGTGTTCGACCAGTGCGACCTGCGCGGCGCGCTCGTCTCCGGCGCGAACCTTCGCAAGGCCGTGTTCAACCGCTGCCTGCTCGACCACGTCGACCTGCGCGAGGCCAACCTGCACGGCGCCGTGTTCACCGAATGCGACCTGACGCACGCGCAGCTGGCCGGCAGCGTGCTCACCATGGCCACCGTCGCGAAGTGCCGGCTCGACCATGCGGTACTGCGCGGCGCGCAGCTCGACTCGGCCGTGCTCAGCCAGTCGGTGCTGCTGGACGTGTGCGCGGACGACACCAGCTGGCACTACACCACGGTGAACGAGTGCGACCTGTCCCACCTCACATGGACCGGCGCGCGCATGCTGCGCAACGTGTTCTTCAAGACCTCGCTGAAGGGCATGTCGTTCGCGGGGCTGGCGCTGGAGGGCTGCCAGTTCTCGTCCACCGACCTGGGCGGCGCGGACTTCAGCGGCATCGTGCTGCGGCAGTGCAACTTCCAGGGCGCGCGGCTCGATGGCGCCAAGTTCGCGAAGGCGGTGGCGCCCTCGTCGATCTTCTGCGAGGCGGGTGGCACCGGTTGCGACTTCTCCGGCGCGCAGCTGAGGCAGGCGCTGTTCACCGGGGCCACGCTGCCGCAGGCCGATTTCTCGGGCTGCGACCTGTACCAGACGCACTTCGCGGGCGCGAAGCTGCGCGGCGCCAACTTCACGGGCGCCGAACTCACCTATGCCGATTTCCGCCATGCCGACCTCGGCACCGCCGACCTGCGCCGTGCCACGCTGATGCGCACCGTGCTGCATGGCGCCAATACGCAGGACGCGCAGATGACCGACCGCGCACGCGCCATCGAGAGCGACCCGGAGCTGGAGAAGTCCGAGCGCTGGCAGCCGCTGGTCGCATGACCCCACATCGAAGCCAAGCAACGGAGGAACACACCATGAAGACACGCAGCCTGAAACCGGCGTCCGCCCAGGCCATCACCGGCCAGTGGTGCGTCGGCGTGCTCGGCCGCGACGAGGTCGGGGCGCTCGTCGTCGACAGCGGCGGCCTGCGGCTTCGCACGCGGCGCGCGGCGAGCTGCCTGCTCGAACCCGCCGCCGGCGACAGCGTCGCCTGCCTGCGCATCGCGCCCGACGAAGTCTGGGTCATGGCCGTGCTGCAGCGCGAGGAGGGCACCGCCAACGTCGTCAGCTGCGAAGGCAACGGCATGCGCATCGCCGTGGAAGGCGGCCGGCTCGAACTCGCGGCCGAAGAGCTCGACGTGGCCACCCGGCGCACCCGCCTGGCCACCGACACCGCCGACGTCGTCGGCCGCCAGCTCACCGTGGTGGGCACCGGCATCAAGCTGGTCGGCTCGGTGCTGTCGTCGGTGATGGACCGCGTGCAGCACTTCAGCAAACACTACCTGCGCACCACAGACGGCATCGACCGCGTGGCGGCCACTCACCTGGAGTGCGAGGCGAAGCAGCTGCTGCGGCTCGAAGGCGAGCACACGCTGGTCAACGGCCGCGAGCTCGTCAAGGCGCGCGGCGCGCAGATCCACTTCGGTTGAAGCGGCAAGGGGAGAGAAAAGAAATGTTCGCCAACTGCCAGCTGATGGGCACCGACATGGGCTTTCCCGATGTCTGCATCACGCCCGCCGCGCCGTCGCCCATTCCGGTGCCGTATCCGAACATCGCGATGGGGCCGATGGCGATTCCGAACTGCCCCACGATCCTCATCATGGGCGGGCCGGCGCACAACCTCGGCACCACCATTCCCATGACCAACGGCGACAACGCGGGCGTGATGCTGGGCGTGGCCTCGGGCACGGTGATGGGGCCGAGCCGCCATCTCACCGGCGCCTTCACGGTGCTGTGGATGGGCATGCCCGCGTCGCGGCTCACCAGCACGTCGCTGCAGAACAGCACCAACTGCCCGGGCGTGCGAACGGTGCCGAGCCAGCCGCTGGTGCTGCTGCTGGCGCCGTAAGGCTGCGCCGCCGCACGGGCGGGCCGGCGGTGCGATTCGGGAGGGGAACGAAAGAAAAGGGGCGCAAGGCATGGCCGATCACAAGTTCAGCATCCAGGGCGATTCGCCCGTAGTCGACAAGCTCATGTTCTGGCGCATCGTGGGCCACGAGGTGCTGGCGCGCCCGTCGGCCTACGAACTCACCGTGCTGACCGACAACGAAAGCATCGAAGCCGCGGACGTGCTGGGCCGCTCCTTCGACGTCGTGATCGAGTTCGCCGATGCCGATGGCGGCACCCACAAGCGGCACTGCCAGGGGCATGCGGTGCGCTTCACGCGCGTGGCGCAGAGCGGGCGTTTCCTCGAGTACCGCATCAGCCTGCGCTCGTGGTTCTGGCTGCTGAGCAAGCGGGTCAACGCGCGCATCCTGCAGAACAAGCCGGTGCTGGGCGTGATCGATGCGGTGCTCGACGACAGCCCCGTCGGCAGCCTCAAGAAGCTCAAGGCGGGCGGCGTGGTCGGCCCGCATGAGCCCCACGTGTACTGCGTGCAGTACCGCGAGAGCGATTACCAGTTTCTTTCGCGCCTTCTGGAAGAAGAGGGCATCTACTACTGGTTCGACGCGCACGACGCGCCGGGCACCCTCTACCTTTCGGACACCAGCACGCTGGCGCACGAGAAGCTGCCCGCCGCCGATACGCTGAACCACGTGCAGCGCGGCGCATCGGAAGGGCGCTTCAACGAGATCACGCGCTGGATCAGCTCGCGCCAGTTCGAATCGGGCAAGTTCGCGTCGCGCGACCGGGACTTCAAGGTCATCAGCAAGCAGCTGCGCGCCGACAAGGGCGACCCCGACACGCACGAGCTGTCGGACCTCGAAGTGTTCGAGTTCCCGGGCGGCTACCAGTCGGGCGACGACACCGACAACCTCGCGCAGCTGCGGCTCGACGAACTGATCGGCCGGCGCCAGCGCCACTGGGCGCTGACCGGCTGGCCCGACGTGACCGCCGGGCGCAGCTTCGCCTTCAAGGGCGACCCCGACGGCAAGCGCGACGGCGACTACCTGATCGCGGCGTGCACCTTCGTCGCGAGCCACCCCGGCTACGAGGGCGCCAACTTCCCCGAGAGCCGGCGCTCGATCGACGCGGTGCTGCACGACGCGCTGGCCGACGACCCCGTCAACACCGGGCTGGGCGAACTGGTGGGCGACCTGATCGCGCAGACGCCCGCGCTGAGCACCGGCCAGCGCGCGAGCAGCAGCTTCCTGCTCACGGTGATTCCGCTGAACACGCCCTGGCGCCCGCCGCGCCTGACGCCGCGCGTGACCATGCCCGGCCCGCAGAGCGCCATCGTCACGGGCCGCAGCGGCGAGCAGATCTGGACCGAGGAGCACGGCCGCGTGAAGGTGCAGTTCCACTGGGACCGCTACGGCAAGAACGACGAGAACAGCTCATGCTGGGTGCGCGTGTCGCATCCCTGGGCCGGCAAGAGCTGGGGCGCGGTCAGCATTCCGCGCATCGGCCAAGAAGTGATCGTCGATTTCCTGGACGGCGACCCCGACCAGCCCATCATCGTCGGGCGCTTCTACAACGGCGAATCGATGGCGCCCTTCGGCCTGCCGGCCGGCGCCGTGGTGAGCGGCATCAAGTCGAACACGCACAAGGGCAAGGGCTACAACGAACTGTCGATGGACGACACCGCCGGCAAGGAGAAGGTGACCATCCACGGCCAGTACGACATGAACACCACGGTGGAGCACAACCAGACGACCACCGTGCACAACAGCCGTACCGACACCATCGACGTGGACGACTCGGAGTGCGTGGGCAACAACCAGACGCAGCACGTGGGCGTCAACCAGACCATCTCCATAGGCTCCAACCGCGGCGAGACCGTGGGCGGCACCGAGACCATCACCATCACCGGGCATCGCACCGAGACCGTGAACGGCGGCGAGACCGTGACCGTGACCGGCGGGCGCAGCCACACCGTCAACGGCATGCAGACCACCACCATCTCGGTGGCCGAGGCGCACACCGTGGGCGCGGGCCGCATGCACAGCGTGGGCGCGGGCGAGGCCATCAACGTGGGCGGCGTGCAGACCGTGTCGGTGGGCGGCGCGCAGATGGTGAGCGTGGGCGGCGTGCAGAAGGTCAACGTGGGCGCGCTGCAGTCGATCACGGTCGGCGGCCCGCACAAGCTCTCGGCGGCGGTGATCGCCGAGACATCGAAGGGGCCGATCAAGATCAAGGCGGGCGCGATCTGCATGGTCGAGGCGCCCACCATCATGCTCAAGGCGGGCGGCAGCAAGATCGTCATGAACGCCAGCGGCATCACCATCAAGGGCGCCAAGATCACCATCAAGGCCGACGGCACCGCGTCGTTCAAGGCCGGCGGCTCCATCAAGATCAAGGGCTCCAACCTGGGGGAGGACTGAGCCGTGGAACACCACACCGATCTCCGGAGCGCGCGCAGCGTGCTGCACAGCGTGGCGGCCTGGTCCAAGCTGCCGGGCCAGGGCGTGGCGGTGGCCGCCTTCGCCGGCTTCGATGCCGAGGGGCGCTTCCTCGTCACGCTGGGCGAAGGCATGGCGCCGGTGCAGGCGCTCTCGACGGTAGGCCTGGCGCCCGGCGATGCTGGTGCGGCCATCGTCGTGGCCTTCGAGCAGGGCGAGGTGCGGCGCCCGGTCATCGTCGGGCGTGTGCAGCCGCCGCGCAAAGAGACACCGCCCGTGCTCGACGCGCGCGTGGACGGCGAGCGCGTCGTGCTGCAGGGGCGCGAGCGCATCGAACTGCGCTGCGGCGACGCCAGCATCGTGCTCACGCGCGCGGGCAAGGTGCTGATCAACGGCAACTACGTGCTCACGCGCTCGCGCGGCGCCAACCGCGTCAAGGGTGCCTACGTGGGCATCAACTGACGAACGAGGCACCCGCCATGTGGCAGCTCGACAACCGCACACCCTACGCCGCCGAACGCACCTGGGTGCGCGACCGCGACGGCGCGGAGATCTGGCTCGTGGCGGTGAAGTGCAGCTTCGATGTCTCGCCCGATGGCCAGACGCGCGTCGCCGCCGAACAGCCACCCGTCGCGCAGGCGCCCGTCTTCGTCGACGAGGCCGCGCCCCGGCCCAGCCTGCTCTACGAGATGGACCTGGTGCGCACCAAGCAGACGACCGACGTGCTGCTGATAGGCAACGCGCATGCGCCCGGCGGCGTGCCCATGACGCAACTCGACGTGGGCCTGCGCGTCGGCCCCATCGCCAAGCGCCTGCGCGTGACCGGCGACCGCGTGTGGCTGGGCGGCGCGCCATCGGAGCCCGAGCCTTTCAGCACCATGCCGCTGGTGTGGGAGCGCGCATACGGCGGCGTCGACCCGTGGACGCGCGACGCGCCGTTGCCGCAGTTCGACGTGCGCAACCCGGTGGGCACCGGCTTTGTACTGGAAGCGGCGCATGCGGAAGGCGTGCGGCTGCCGAACATCGAGTATCCGGATCAATGCGTGCGGGCGTGGAGCGACAGGCCGGAGCCTGCGGGGTTCGGGCCGCTGTGCAATCACTGGCAGCCGCGCGCGGGGTTTGCGGGGACGTATGACGAGGCTTGGCAGCGGGACCGGATGCCACTGTTGCCTATGGATTTCGATGATCGGCACTATCAGTGCGCGCCGGGGGATCAGCAGGCGCCGCAGTTTCTGGTGGGTGGAGAGCCGGTGGTGCTGATCCATCTCTGGCCACACGGCGGACAGTTACGTTTCGAACTGCCACGTGTGATTCTTGGTCTCGAGTCATTCTTCATTGACGGCTATCGGGTAGCGCACGAGCGGCCGAGGTTGCACACGGTGATCGTCGAGCCGGATCGCTCGCGTGTCTCGCTGGTGTGGCACAGCGCGTTGCCTTGTCATCCCAGGGTGCACAAGTTGCTGCGAACGCGCATCGTGGAGAAGCGTTTCGTGCGCTTGGGCGAGCAGGTCGACGAGAGCGGAGTGCCGGCATGACCGCTGCCTCCTTGCAGATCGCCGGTATCGGTGCATGCACGCCTATAGGCCGGAATGCGTGGTCGAGTGCCGCCGCAGCGCGCGCGGGCATCTGCGGCTTCGGCGAGCACCCGTTCCTGATGGACTCCGCGGGGGAACCGATGCGTGTGGCCCGCGCACCGTGGATAGGTGTGGACGTCGACGCGCAGCAGCGCTGCGCGGCCATGCTGCTACCGGCCATCGAGGAAGCCGTGCGGCCGCTCGTGGCTGTCGGCGCCGCGATGCATTGCCGGCTCGGTCTGGCGCTGGCTCTGCCACCTCCGCGCGCTGGACGGCCTGCGGACCTGCGGGATGCATTGCTGGCACATATCACACGGCGGCACCAAGAGCTGTTCAGTGCATCGCGGGTCTTCGAGATCGGCCACGCGGGCGGGCATCTGGCGCTCGAACTGGCGGCGCGTGGTTGTGCCAGCGCCTCGATCGACGCATGCCTGGTCTGCGGTGTCGATACCTACCTCGCGCCGGAAACGCTTGAATGGGTCGAGGCCAGCGACCAGCTTCATGGCGGCGGCGTGCTCAACAATCCTTGGGGATTCATTCCCGGGGAGGCAGCGGGCGCCTTGTTGGTCGCCTCGCGCGAGTTCGCGGCGCAAGCCGGATTGACCTCGCTCGCGTCGCTCGGCGAGCCAGGGTTGGGTCTGGAGACGCGGCTCATCAAGAGCGGTGAGGTCTGCATCGGCGACGGACTCACGCAGGCCTTTCGCCAGGCTCTGAGATCGCTGGACCAGGACGAACTGGTGCACAACGTCTTTTGCGACATGAACGGTGAGACCTATCGCGCCGACGAGTACGGCTTTACCGTTCTGCGGACGAAGGAGCGTTTTCGCAATGCCACCGATTTCGTGGCACCGGCCGATTGCTGGGGCGACGTCGGAGCTGCCGGAATGCCGCTGCACATTGTCCTTGCCGTGATCTCTCATCTGAAACATTACGGCAAGGGGCCGGTGTCGATGGTGTGGGCCAGTTCCGAGTCTGGCGAGCGTGGCGCTGTCCTGGTACGCGGCATCGAGCCGCGCGATGGCTGAGGCCTGCAATGCCTGTCACGATCCGGGTCAATGGCACTGTGGGCTCGCTTGTTCACAAGATGAGTAGCGGGATCACCACCGCGACCATTCCGGACGTCTGCAAGACGCCGAGTCCGGGCGGCCCGGTGCCCGTGCCGTATCCGAACATCGCGCAATCCATCACGTTGACCAACGGGACGGCCACGGTCAAGGGTGACAAGGTGATGGCGGCGAACAAGGGGTCGAAGTTCGCACTGTCCAACGGCGACAACGCCGGCGTGGCTGGTGGCGTGAAGTCGAGCACCTTCATGAAGGAGGCGACCTGGATCCTCTATTCGTTCGACGTGAAGATGGACGGCAAGAACGCCGCGCGCTTCATGGACAAGATGTTCCACAACTCGGAGAACGCGGCCAATCTAGCCGGCATTCTCCAGTCGGTGGTCAAGGATCTCGGGCTCGATGCCGACGAGGAGGCGATGGCGAACAAGCTCTGCGAAGAGTTCTGCAAAGACCTTGCGAAAGGCCATGTGAAGGGGCCGCGTGGTGGTTGGAGCCGGGATCCTTCCTCGAGTGGCAACTGGTCTTACGAACTGGAATCCCGTCTGAGCAACCCGTTATCGTCGGCCGCGCGTGCGATCCAGAAGCTCGGGGGCCTGATCACTCAGCAGTTCGCGCGCTCCTACGGCCTGCTGATTCCCGACGTGGTGTTGTCGCTCGGCACGGATGCGGCGGGCGTGCCGATCGTGAAGCGCTGTTTCGATTTCAAGTTTCCCGGCGACCGTTGGCGCAAGACGCAGAAGCTGCGGCAGCAGAAGCTGGCCAACGGCAACAAGCCGGTGAAGATCAATGCCAAGAACTGCGATTGCTGAAAAGGAAGGAGCACCCCATGAGCGAAGTGACCGACAAGCTTGTTTTCTCCGGCGACGAAGGGATCTATCTGCGACTTGTGACCGACATCACGCTGTATTGGCGTGGGTCGATGTTCGATCACGCGCAAGGCATCCAGAACTTCTACGCGAAGGCACTCGGCGTGATCGGCAGCTACCTGAAGTTCTATCGAACCGAATCGATGGAGGGCTCCAGGCCGCTCAAGGCTGACTCCCTGCAGCTGTTGCCCGATTGGTTTTCCAAGCGCAAGGGAAAGGGCAAAGGCATCTACATGCTGAGCCTTGAAGGCGGCAACGACAAGGACGAGCCCTCGGAGCACGGCTTCTACTTGCTGGCCGATCAGGAAGAGGAAACGCGAGTAGGCGCGGTACGGCTCATACTTCCGTCCTGGTTCATGGACACAGGGTATGAAAGCGTCGCGAACCTGCTGGCCGAATTGGTCGCGGGCTTCGATTTCGACTCTGGGCACGCAGGCTTCGCGGTCAACTGGGACCCGGAGGGGGAATACGAGAACGAGGCTGCCAGCCAGATGCTGATGCTCGCAAAGAAGTACCCAGGCATCGATCTGAACTACATGGACTCGACCATCATCGCCCTGCAGCGATCCGTTGCGCCGGCCATAAAGTGCGTGAACTGGCTCACGCTCCTGGGGACCGGGCTTCAGCAGCGGCTGCCGGCACTGGAAGAGTTGCGCGGAGAACTCGGCAGCGAATGCCCGGTGCATGAGCTGCCGGGTTGCTGGGTGATCCAGGCCGGCGCTGCCCCGGCCCTGGGCTATCCGGACAGGGACGAGATGAAGCCCTACCACCGTGTCGGCTCGGCGTTGGCGTCCGCACGCCTTCAGCGGCACCCGGCGATCTTTGCCGAGTCGGATCCGGGCTATGGAACGGACGAATGGCTGGCGCGATTCGACTGACACGAAGGAGCGCGCGATGAATGATCCCGACGTTTCGTCGCCGACCCTGAGCGAAGTCCTTGCCGAACACGCCGACGAAGCCTCCTTCCTCTGGCTCCAACGCGCCAGCGCAGTCCACGCTCCCAACTACTCGCCCCAGCAGTTCGCCGACCTCGACGAACGCCTCGCCGCCCACGTCGACGGCTTGCGCGTTGCCGGCGATGAAGGCTGGCAGCATGCCCTGGCGCTCACCGACAACGAAGGCCCCGAAGACTTCTTCGTCGCCGCCGTGCTCGCCATCGAGGCGGTCGATGGCCGCTTCGACGATCTGGTGGAGCGCGCCAAGGACCTGCCCGAGGTCGTGCCCGGCCTGATCTCCGCGCTGGGCTGGGTCGAGCCCAAGTACCTGGGCGGCCGCGTCAAGGCCTTGCTCGAAGACGCCTCGCCATTGCGGCAGAAGCTCGGCGTGGCGGCCTGCGCGCTGCATCGGCGTGATCCGGGCGCATTGCTCGGGCAACTGCTCGCAGGCGCTCCAGACAGCGTGCGCATCCGCGCGCTGCGTGCGGCAGGCGAGCTGGGCCGTGCCGATCTGTTGCCGCAGGCCCGGTCGCTGCTCGGCGAGGCCAAGCCCGAGTTGCGCTTCTGGGCCGCGTGGGCGGCGGTGCTGCTCGGCGACCGGGCGCAGGCGCTCGATGTGCTCTCGGCCTTTGCGCTGAAGAGCGGGCCGCGCCAGCCGCGCGCGTTCCAGCTCGCGCTGCAGGCGATGGATCCGGCACCGGGCCATGCGCTGCTGCTCGACAGCGCGGCGCTGCCCGAAGCGCAGCGCCTGCGCATCATCGGCTCGGGCTTCATCGGGGACGCGCGCTACGTGCCGTGGCTCATCGAGCAGATGGCGCAGCCGGCCACGGCGCGCATTGCGGCGGAGGCCTTCGTGACCATCACGGGCGTGGACTTCAACCTCGCGCAGATGGAGGTTCCGCCGCCCGACGGCTTCGAGGACGGGCCGACCGACGACCCCGACGACGACAACGTGGAGCTGCCCGAGGACATCGCCTTGCCCTGGCCCGACATCGACAAGGTCCGCGCGTGGTGGCAGCAGAACGGCGCGCGCTTCGTCCCCGGCGTGCGGCTCTTCATGGGGCAGCCGGTCTCGCCGGACTCCTGCACGGGTGTGCTGCGTGAGGGCTTCCAGCGCCAGCGCGTGGCGGCGGCGCTGCACCTGGCGCTGCTCGACGCGCACGCGCCGCTGTTCGCAACCAGCGCGCCGGCGTGGCGGCAGCAGCGCTGGCTCGGCGACGGCATACCTCTTTAGGCGAGATTGCCAACATGCCCCACGGAATGAATACTCCTTGCGAGTTTGTTCGGGCGCATTCAGGCACAGAGCCTTCGGGGGCCGATTCATGATCCATATCGCTGTCATCACCCGGCAAGGCGCTCCGGCCGGGCAGGCCATTGCCGCGGACTTCGGCCCCAACGGCGGCACCATCGGCCGGGCCGACACCAACACGCTGGTGCTCGACGACCCGGACCGCACCGTGTCGCGCGTGCATGCGCAGGTGCTGTGCCGCAACGGGCAGTACTTCGTCATCGACCGGGGCAGCAACCCGATGCAGTGCAACGGCGTGTCGCTGGGCTCGGGCAAGCAGGCCGCGCTGACCGACGGCGCGCGGCTGGTGGTGGGCAGCTTCGAGCTCACGGTGCGTGTCGCGGCCGCCGCCGCGCCGCCGTCACTCGCCATCCCGAACACCGTGTTGGGGGGCTCTGCGGCGGCGCCTGCCGCGCCGACGAGCGACGACCCCTTCGCCGACTTGCTCGCGGGCCTCGCGCCACCGGCCGCACCGGCCGCCCCGGCCGCACTGGCCGCCCCGGCCCCTGCAGCGGCACTGCCTGAATCGCTGCTGTTCCCCGATCCGATGGAAAGCGGCTCCCGCAACGCGCAGGCCGCGCAGATCGATCCTTTCGCCAACCTGCTCGGACCCACGCCTTCGTCTGCACCGGTGGCAGGCCTGGGCGCGCTCGACGACTTCTCCGACCTCGGCGCGCCGCCCGCGCACGGCAAGGCCACGGGCATCGACGAACTTTTCGGCGGCATGAACGGCGGCGGCGGCATCGGCGGCGATCCGCTCGCGCTGTCGCCGCTGGCCGATCCGCTGCTGCAGCCCAACACCGCGTCGGACGCCGATCCGCTGGCCGCGCTGCAGCGCGCCGCGCCCGCCACGCCGGCAGCACGCGCGGACCACCTGCCGATCGACCAGTTCGGCTTCACGCCGCCGAAGGCGATCAACAGCCCGGCGCCCGCGCAGCCGGTCGCGAACTTCGACGACATGACCGGTCAGCCCATACGCATCAGCGGGCCGGAGAGTTCCGGCAAGCCCTTCGAGCCGCCCGCGCCGCTGGTGGCGCCCGCCCCGGTCGCGCCACCAGCGGCGCCAAGGCGCGCGGCGAGCGACGACGAACTGCTCGCCGCCTTCCTGCGCGGCCTGGCCAGCACCCACCAGCCGCCCGAGATGCTCACGCCCGGCCTCATGGAGCGCATCGGATCGATGCTGCGCAGCGCGACCGAAGGCACGCTGCAGCTGCTGCTCACGCGCCAGGAGTTCAAGCGCGAGGTGCGCGCCGAGGTCACGATGATCGCGGCGCAGGCCAACAACCCGCTGAAGTTCTCGCCCACGGTGGAAGTGGCGCTCGCGCACCTGCTGGGCCCCGGCGTGCGCGGCTTCATGCCGCCCGAGGCCGCGATGCGCGACGCCTTCGACGACCTGCGCGCGCATCAGTTCGGCGTGATGGTGGGCATGCGCGCGGCGCTGGCCCATGTCATCGCGCGCTTCGAGCCGGCCGAGCTGGAGAAGAAGATCAGCGCCAGGACCGCGCTCGACGCGCTCTTCAGCGCCAACCGCAAGGCCAGGCTGTGGGACCAGTTCGTGTCGCTCTACGGCGGCATCGCGAGCGAGGCGGAGGACGACTTCCACAGCCTCTTCGGCAAGGCCTTCCTGCAGGCCTACGAAGAGCAGATGGCGCGCCTGAAGTCGGACGCCTGACGCAGCAAAAGCACGGCAGCAACAACGACAACCGCAGCATTCGCGAGGCACCCCGCTTGGAAATCGAAATCGTCACGCTCTCCCGGCAGGGCGGCCGCACCTACAACGAGGACGTGCACGGCCACTGGCACGACGAGCGCCATGTCGCCTGCCTGGTGGCCGACGGCGCGGGCGGCCATGGCGGCGGCGACGTGGCGGCGGCCACCGCGCGCGCCAGCATGCTCGGCGGTTTCTCGGCCGCGCCGGGGCTGGACGAAGCCACGCTGCGCCGTCTGGTGGAGCAGGCCAACCTCGACGTGGTGGCGCGCCAGGCCGAGGGCGGCAAGCTCGCGGGCATGCGCTCTACCATCGTGTTTGCGGCCATCGACCTGGAAGACCACGCGCTCGCCTGGGTGCACAGCGGCGACAGCCGGGCCTACCTGTTCCGCGGCGGCGCCATCGTGGCGCGCACCACCGACCACAGCCTGGTGCAGCAGATGGTGGCCGGCGGCATGCTCGACGAAGAGGGCGCGCGGCTGCATCCGCAACGCAACATGCTGCTGTCGGCGCTGGGCTCGGTCGAGGAGGCGCCCGACATCGCGGTGTCGGACCGCATGCGCCTGCTGCCCGGCGACGTGCTGCTGCTGTGCAGCGACGGCGTGTGGGAGCCGCTGGGCGACGAGTGCCTGATCGACACGCTGCACGCCTCGCGCACGCCCACCCAGTGGACCGAGCTGATCGATGCGCAGGTCAAGGCCAACGCCAAGCCGGGCCACGACAACTACACGGCGCTCACGCTGTGGGTGATAGAGGACGACGAGGACGACGTGACCCGGCTGATGCCGGAGAACGCGATGCCGACGGATTCCTGAATCCTCTTGCCTGCGCAGAAAGGAAAAGGGCCCGCAGCGATCGCTCCGGGCCCTTTGCGCATCAGCCGGGTCGGCTGTTCCTTCGGTCCTCCGTTCAGGCGCCGCCCGTGGTCGGCACCGTCTGCGGCGCGACGTAGGTGTACTTGCTGGCCGTCTTCTTGACCCGCTTCAGCGCGCTGCGCAGCAACAGCGGCATGTCCTGCCGGTTCGGCAGGTTGCTGTAGTTGTCGATGCCCTGCGCGTCGCAGAGGTTGGCGCAGCCGTTGTTGAGCAGGTCGAGTGCGTAGCGCGTCTTGCTGATCGTGCTGCTCGCACCCACCGCCCGGTACGGATCGAAGATGCCGTCCGGCTTCAGGTTCTGGCCGCGTGCGATCGCCTGTTCCTGGAAGTGCACGATGTGCCTCTGCGTGATCGGCCCCTTCTGGCCGTCCACGACGATCACTGCGTTCTCCCCGGGCGGTGGATCGAAACCGTCGTTGAAGCCGAGCAGTTCGTAGTAGAAGATCCTTAACAGCGCCTGCACCAGCATCACGTCTTCGCGCGTGTTGGAGCCGATCAGGCCGACGGACCAGTCGATGTTGTAGGCCGTGCGCGGATTGCCGCTCGAGCCGATGAATGGGGTGCTGAATGCCATGGCATTGCTCCGGTGAGGACACGTCGGGGCCGGCCCGGGCGCTTGCACGCCCGATGCCGCACCTTGGCGTCCGTCGCCCGTCAGCGGGTTTCGGTGGTCGGCACGTTCCAGCCGAACTTCACTTCGCCGCCGGCCGCACCCTTGTCGTCCTGCGCCTTGTAGGCGAACTCGATGTCCTTGAAGGAGCAAAGAACCTGCTCGTGCACGTCGCCGCCCTGCGCGCCGCCGGGGCTCACGCCGGAGATGAAGACTTCCTTCATGGTGACCTTCAGGTACTCCTGCTGGCCTTCGCCGGCCTTGCGGCAGGTCAGGACCATGTCCTTGAAGTGCTTGCCGCTCACGCAGTTCTTGGCCAGCACCGGAGAGGCCTTGTCGTAGGTGTGCGTGAAGTGGAATTCGCCGGGCGTGGCCTTGCCCTTGCCGGAACCGCCGCCGGAGCCCGCGCCCGACGAGTTGCTCACGTTCCAGGACCACGACGAGATCTCGATCTCGTCCTTGTGATCCTTGTGGGAAGACTCGCCCTTGACGCCGTCGAGCTTGATGTGAAAGTCAGAAGACATGTTCCTACTCCTTGGAACCCGATTGCGTTCGGGCGGTTGTTGATGATCCAGACGGTTACCTGGGCTGCCGGCGGCCTGCGGTGAAAGCCGGTGCGCGGCAGCTGTTGATAGAACGAAACGGAAGCCGGAATTTCAAGAAAATTCCGGCCTGTTTTTCATGCGCCGCCCTTGGCGGAAGGCAGCTTCGAAACCAGGCGCAGCGAAACCGTGAGGCCTTCGAGCTGGTAGTGCGGACGCAGGAAGAACTTGGACGTGTAGTAGCCCGGGTTGCCTTCCACTTCCTCGACGACCACCTCGGCGGCGGCCAGGGGCTTTTGCGACTTGGTGATCTCCGAGGAGTTGGCCGGGTCGCCGTCCACGTAGTTCATGATCCATTTGTTGAGCCAGCGCTGCATGTCCTCGCGCTCCTTGAAGCTGCCGATCTTGTCGCGCACGATGCACTTGAGGTAGTGCGCAAAGCGGTTGCAGGCAAACAGGTAGGGCAGGCGCGCTGCCAGGTTGGCGTTGGCCGTGGCGTCGGGGTCGTCGTACTCGGCCGGCTTGTTGAGCGACTGGGCGCCGATGAAGGCCGCGAAGTCGGAGTTCTTGCGGTGGATCATCGACAGCAGGCCGGCCTTCGAGAGTTCGGCCTCGCGCCGGTCGCTGATGGCGATCTCGGTGGGGCACTTCTGGTCCACGCCGCCGTCGTCGCTCGGGAAGGTGTGCAGCGGCAGGTTCTCCACCGCGCCGCCCGATTCGATGCCGCGGATGCGCGAACCCCAGCCGTAGAGCTTGTACGAGCGGTTGATGTTGGTCGCCATCGCGTAGGCCGCGTTGGCCCAGGCGTACTTGTTGTGGTCGGCGCCGGCGGTGTCCTCCTCGAAGTCGAACTCTTCCACCGGATTGGTGTTCGCGCCGTAGGGCGTGCGCGCCAGGAAGCGCGGCATGCACATGCCGATGTACTTGGAGTCGTCCGACTCGCGCAGGCTGCGCCAGCCGGCGTACTCGGGCGTGAGGAAGATCTTGGTCAGGTCGCGCGGGTTGGCGAGCTCCTGCCAGGACTCCATCTGCATCAGGTTCGGGCTTGCGCCGGTGATGAACGGCGCGTGCGCCGAAGCGGCGATCTTGGCCATCTCGCCGAGCAGTTCCACATCGGGCGGGCTCTGGTCGAAGTGATAGTCGCCCACCAGCGCGCCGAAGGGCTCGCCGCCGAACTGGCCGTACTCCTGCTCGTAGATCTTCTTGAACATCGGGCTCTGGTCCCAGGCCGCGCCCTTGAACTTCTTCAGGCTCTTGGCAAGGTCCGCCTTGGAGATGTCCATCACGCGGATCTTCAGGTTCTCGTCGGTCTCGGTGTTGTTCACCATGTAGTGCAGGCCGCGCCACGCACTCTCGAGCTTCTGGTAGTCGGGGTGGTGGATGATCCTGTTGACCTGGTCGGTGAGCTTGGCGTCGATCGCGGCGATCATGGCCTGGATCGACTTGGTCACGTCCTTGCCGATGACGGTGCTGTTGCTCAGCGCCTGCTGCGCCAGCGTGAGCACGGCGGCCTCGACGGCGCTCTTGGCTTCGTCGCTGCGCGGCTTGAATTCCTTCTGCAGCAGCGACGAGAAATCGCTGCCCGCGTACGCGACATCTTTCAGCGCGCTCTGTTCGAGTGCTTCGGCCATGGTGGGTACTCCTCGTTAACCGGTGTGTGTGTCGGGGGTCAGGCGGCGGGCGTGCTGCCGTCTTCGGGCTTCTTGCTCGCGGCCAGCGTCTGCAGCAGGGCCGGGTCTTCCAGCACCTTGGCCAGCAGGTCTTCGGCGCCGCCCTTGCCGTCCATGTAGGTGACGAGGTTCGACAGCTGGGTGCGCGCCTCGAGCAGCTTGTTCAGCGCGCCCACCTTGCGGGCCACGGCGGCGGGCGAAAAATCTTCCATGTTCTCGAAGGTGAGCTCCACCTTCAGGTCGCCTTCGCCGGTGAGCGAGTTCTCCACCGCGAAGGCTGCGCGCGGCTTCATGGCCTTCATGCGCGAGTCGAAGTTGTCGACGTCGATCTCCAGGAACTTGCGGTCGGCCACCGGCGCGAGCGGGTCGGCGGGCTTGCCCGACAGGTCGGCCAGCACGCCCATCACGAAGGGCAGCTGCACCTTCTTCTCGGCCCCGTAGAGCTCCACGTCGTACTCGATCTGGACCCGGGGCGCCCGGTTGCGGGCGATGAATTTCTGACTGCTCTTGGCCATGGAAGATGCTCCTTGCGGGTGTGAATGGGGCGGTTGTGTTGTGGTGCTGGCTTATTCGGAAGGGCGTCGGCCCGTGACGGTCTCGATGGTGTCCATCGCGTTGGGCGCGAGGTTGGCCATGATCTCGAGGAAGCTCACGCCGATGAGCTTCTTGGCGCGCTCGATCAGCAGCGGCGCGGGGTTGCCGGGCTCGGCCTGCTCGAGGTAGCGGATCACCCGGTCGAGCATCTGCACCGCGTCCTGGCGGTTCTGGATCTCGCCGCGCGGGGCTGCGGGACGTGCGGCCGCGGCGCTTGCGTCCTGCGTGCCCGCATCGCCCTCGCCGGTTGCCGCGGACGCGGCATCCGCCGGCGCGCCGCTGGCGGCGGCGCAGGCCTTGTTCAGCACGCGGCCGATGCCGCGCAGCGCGTCGAAGTCGACCGCGTCGGCACGACCGGTGCGATCGACGATGAGCCTGTGCAGGCGATCGATCAGCGCGGGCACCTCGACGGCAGCCTGTATGGCCTCGGGCCGCTCGGCCTGTATGGCTTCGAGCCCGCCCTGCACCTGCGCCATGGAATACGCCGCCTCGCCGCCGACGGCGGTGAGCGCGTTGTGCGCAATGGCGATGTCGCGCACGCGGATCGGCCCGACGCCGCGCGCGATGCCGACCTGCGCGTCGTAAAGGTCGCGCAGGCCCATGCCTTCGTCGGTCAACGGCGCGAGCGCGTTGAGGCGCATCGTCGGATCGTTGTCGTCGTCCGCATCGAGCTTTGGATGTATGCCGTCCCAGAAGCTGTCGAGCAGGTCGGTCAGCAGGCGCAGCCCCGCGGCGAAACCGGCAACGCCCTGCAGGCGCGTGGCGGCGCGCAGCAGCAGCACCGCGGCGCGCACGTCCTTGCTGCGGCGAAGGATGGCGTCGGACTGCTCGGCGACTTCGCGCCACTCGGGCTCGACCGCGGGAATGACCGTGTCGCCGAACTGCTGCTCCGGCTTGCCTTGCGCGGCCGAGACGAGCGCGGTGAAGTCCGCGTCGTACTCCAGGTCGTCGCCGCACGGCGAGGCTTCGCCGATGGGCGTGAGCAGTGCGGCGGCAAGTTGGTTGTTCAGCATATTGCCTGTTGAAGTTGGCTGGTGATAATCAAAGATGCGTCTTGACCGGTCAATGCAACGAAGGGAATAGCATGCGCACGCTGGGTACACACCATTCGTCCTATGAGAGCTCCTGCGCCGCGCTGCCGCGGCGTCGCATCGCCGTTCTTGGCCTTGCTGCAGCGGGTCTTTCGCTCATCGGATGCGCGAGCAAGCCGGTGGTGACGACCGTCGCGGTCTCGCTCACGGCGGGCCCCGACGCCAACCCCGATGCGCGCGGACGCGCCTCGCCGCTCACGGTGCGCGTGTATGCGCTGAAGTCGCCCGGCCCGTTCGAAGGCGCCGACTTCTTCTCGCTGTTCGAGAAAGACCAGGCCACGCTGGGCGCAGAACTCGTGCAGCGCGAAGAAGTGCTGCTGCGGCCCGGCGAAAGCAGGAAGCTCGACTTCAACCTGCCGCCCGACGCCAAGGCCATCGGCGTGATGGCGGCGTTCCGCGATCTCGACCGCGCGCGCTGGCGCGAGGTACGCCCGGTCACCACCGGCAAGGCGCAGTCGCTCGACGTGCTGCTCGGTGCGCGGCAGATGCGCATCGACGCGAAGTAGCGCCGCGGCCCTGCTGTCAGGCCGTGGCGCCTGCGGGCGATGGGCGTCCCGGCCGCACCAGTGGCTGGTCGGCCGGCAGGAAGCGGCCGAACAGGTCATCCACGAAGGCCGCGCCCGCGCCGTGCATGGGCGACGCCGCAGCCGTCAGGTAGAGGCCGCGCCAGCGCGTCGCGCGCGTGCCCTTGCCGTGGTTCGCGAGCAGCACCTGCGTGAAGGTGCGCAGCCCTGGCTGCAGCGCGCGCACCGCTTCCACGAATTCATGCACCGCGAGCCGGTCCGCGGCGCTGGCCTGCCGGTGCAGCAGGCTCATTCGCAGCGCATGCAGGTGCCGGGCGAGCGGGTCGAACACCGCATCGAGCCGTTCGCGCGGCGGCGTGGCGATGGCGGCCGAGGCGTCGGTCAGCCGATGGCCCACGGCCTGCGAGAGCACCTCGGGCGGCAACGCGCCGCGCAGCACCGCATAGCCCGGGAGCTGTTCGAGCCCGGTGACGACGAGGTACGTGGGAAGCTGCAGTCGCAGGGTGTCTGCCGTCTCGTCGAGCAGGCGACGCATTCGCGCGGCCAGGGCCGCGAGTTCGCTCTCGTCGGCATGCAGCAGCTCTTGCGCGGACACGCACGCGACCATGCCGTTGAGCGGCAGGCGATGTCGCCGCTCGGCCAGTGCCAGCAGCGACTGCAGCCACAGCCCGCGCTGCGCCGGCGTGTCGGCAGCCTTGCCGACCGCGCCGGGCGGAATCTCGATGGACACGGTGGCGCCGGTCAGCCACCAGTGCCACCGGGCATCTGCCTTGGCTTCGCCTGCGTCGTGCGCGGGCAGGCGCTCGCCATGCGCCGCAGAAAGCAGGCCGCACACGTTGGCGGCGGCATTGCCGAAGAACAGGAACCATGGAACAGGCGCGCGCGGGCGGCTGCGCTTCAGGGCCTGCTGTGCCTGCGCCATGCCTTCCCTGAGCGCGGCGGCGGCCAGGTCCGTGTCGCTGGCTTCCGAGGCGGGGACGCCAAGCGCCTCGATGCGCCGCTGCAGCGCGCGGCGCCGCGCTCCGCGTCCGGCATCGCGCACCACGCCGTACAGCAGCGCGAAGCCCGCGAGGCACAGCGCCAGCAGCAGCCAGAAGCGATGGTCGTGCGAAAGCATGGCGGTCATCGCGAAACCGTCTCCAGGAACACGAAGTCGGCGATCAGCCGGTCGCTGTTCTTGCCGGCCGCGACGGTCTCTCGCAGCCGCAGCAGGTAGTCTGACGCGAGCTCGAAAGGCGGCCGGTCGGCGGTTTCGGTGAACGGCGTCGGCGCCGAGAGCACGGTGATCAGCACGCTGCCGAAGGGCGGGCTCACGAGCCAGCTCGACGGGATCTCGCGGCCCAGCGCCAGTGTTTCGCCCGCATGCAGCTTCGTGGGCGCCTGCCCGGCGTTGAGGTGCATGACCGCGCCGTCGGCCGTGTAGTAGTCGACCCAGATGTAGCTGTCGTGGCGCGGCGCCACCACCTGCACGCGCACCGGGTCGCCCTCGCGCAGCTTGCCTTCGAGCGCGGAGGGCGAGTCGATGTCGAGCCCGTAGGCCCGCTCGCGGTTGCGCGCCTGGTAGGGCTTGATGATGGCGAACACCTCGCAGTGCGGCCACACGCGCAGGCCGACGTCGAAGCTCGGCGATTTCACGCCGGGCACCAAGGCCACTTCGCGCTCCACCCGCGACAGGTCGCCGGGCAGCGAGACGAAGCCGGACACGCGCGTGCGGCCCTCCGTGTCCACGGTGGCCGTGAGGTCGGCGCAGGCGAAGGTCTGCAGGTGCTGCTCGATGCGCTGGCTCAGTCCGGAGCCGGCCGCGGGCGGCCCGGTGGACCACAGCCACAGCAGGTAGAGCAGCGGCAGCAGCAGCGCGAGCGCAGCGCCGGCGCGCAGCAGCGCGCGGTCGCGCCGGTGCGTGTCGTTGGGGCCGCGCGGGTCGGGCACGCTGTACGGCTGCGGCGTGATGCGGTCATGCGCCAGGCTGTCGGCCGCGAGCGGGCGCAGCTGCAGCTGGCGGCCGTGCAGGTCCTTGAGTTTGCCGAGCTCGCCCTGGTCGCCGTCCTCGAAGTAGTACTGGCCCTTGAAGCCCAGCACCAGCGCATGCCAGTAGACCTCGCGCACGTCGTTGTCCTGCGCGCCCAGGGCCGACAGGTGGTGGAAGAACTCGCTGTGCGCATTGTTCGAGTTGAAGAGCTGCGCCTGCAGCGGCGAGGGGCCGCTGCCGGCATCCGCGCCCGCCGTCGCTTCCGGGTGGCGCGCGAGGATCTCGTCGATCCACGCCACCATCGCGAACACGGCCGACTCGACCTGCGGCGCGGGCGTGCCCGCGGCGGCCGCTTCGGCGCGCGCGGTGTCGAGCAGCTGCATGGCCTTGTGCTGCACCGTCGCGAGCGCGGGCATCGGGCGCCCGGCGGCGGCCGATGCATCGAGGGCGAGGCCGTATGCGATGAGGCCGGAGAAGCAGTCGAGCAGGCGAGCCATGGAGGTGCCTGCTCAGGCGTGCATTGCGAAGGATGCCTTGCACCGGCGTCTGCAGCGATGGCACATGCCTATGTCCCCGGTTCCTTCGAGTAGGCTTTCATTGTTTCAAAGGGGCCGGCGGGGGCGCCATACCGCTTGGGGCCTATGCCGTTGGTGGGGCGGCGGCCTTGCTGCGCGGGGAAATCACCGGTATCTTCTGCACCCGGTAGTTCAACGCGTGCTGGGGCACGGGAAAAAAGACATGAAAATCCTGATCGCCGACGACCACCGGCTCGTCATCGAGGCGGTCAAAGCCAAGTTGTCGGAACTGGAGCCCGGCATCGAGTTCGTTCTGGCGATGAGCGTCGACGAGCTGCTTGCGGGTGCTTCCGACGACCTCGACCTGGCCCTGATCGACCTCAACATGCCCGGCGCCGATGGGCAGGCGCACATCGACGAAATCCGCAAGCGCCATCCGGCCCTGCCCGTCATGGTGCTGTCCGGCTACGAAGACCCGGCCATCATGCGCAGCGCGCTGGAGCGCGGCGTGCTCGGTTTCATTCCCAAGGCCTATTCACCCGAGGTGATGCTCTCCGCGGTGCGGCTGGTGCTGGCCGGCGGCGTGTACGTGCCGCCGATGATGCTCACCGCGCTGCCGCCGGGCATCGTGGCGGGCGTGGCACCCCAGGCGTCTGAGACGCTGCCGCGCGGCGGCGCCGGCAGCCAGACGCTGGAACACCTTCGCAACGTGCTGACCGAGCGGCAGGTCGAGGTGCTGCAACTGCTGTCGCAGGGCAAGCCCAACAAGCTGATCGGGCGCAGCCTGGGCATCAGCGAAGGCACGGTGAAGATCCACCTGGCCGCCATCTTCCGTGCGCTGAACGTGCGCAACCGCACCGAGGCGGTGGTGGCGGCGCAGGCGCTGACCGAGGCGCAGCAGGCCTAGGCTGCGCGCAACTCGGGGGGCGGTGCGGTGTCGGCACCGCCGCGCAACGTCGCCTTGCGTTCCTCGATCGCCTGCGCCAGGAACTCCGCATCCCGCGCCACGCCCGAGAAGCGCCCCGAACCCCAGGTGTGCAGCCAAGGCAGGCCCAGGAAGTACAGCCCCGGCTCGTTCGTGACTCCGCGCAGGTGCACCGGCGCGCCGCGCCCGTTGAACACCGGCGCATCCACCCACGCGAAATCCGGCGAGAAGCCGATGCACCACACCACGCTGGTGATGCCCGCCGCGGCAAGGTCGAGCCGCGTGCGTTCTTCCCGTGGCTCCCATACCGGCGTGTAGACCGAAGGCGGCGGCGCCTCGATGCCCTGCGCGGCGATGTGCTTGTCGATCGATGCGTTGATGCGGTTGTAGGTGCTGTCCGCCTGGTCGAGGTTGTCGCGCAGGTTGGGCTGCAATTCGAAGCTGCCGTCGTCGAAGCCGCTCAGCAGGCCGTACAGCTCCATGCCTTCGAGCGCGAAGCGCCGCAGGTCGATGTCGCGCCCGCCGTCGCGGCCGGTAACGTAGTGGTTGGTGTTGTCGCGCACGCCCTCGCGCAGCGGATGCTCGGTGACGGGCATGTCGTAGTACTTCATGTCGGCGAGCCAGTCGACCACTTCCCGGCCGCGATAGAAGCGCGCGCAGCGCGGCGCGTTGCCGGTGGCCAGGTGCACCTTGCGGCCGGCCAGGTGCAGGTCTTCGGCAATCTGCGCGCCCGACTGGCCGCAGCCCACCACCAGCACCGCGCCCTCGGGCAGTTGCGCCGGGTTGCGGTACTGCGCCGAGTGGAACTGCGCCACGCTGGCCGGCAGCTTCTCGGCCAGGCGCGGCACGATGGGGCGGTGGTAGCCGCCGGAGGCCACCACCACCTGGTCGGCGGTGTAGAGGCCGGCGTCGGTCTGCACGCCGAAGCGGTCGCGCTCGCCGTCGCGCGATACGCGTTCGACGGTCACGCCCTCGACGGCCGGCGCCTTCACGTGCTCGACGAAGCCCGCGAGCCATTCGTTGATCTGGTCCTTGACCATGAAGCCGTGCGGATCGCCGCCGGTGTAGCCCCAGCCCGGCAGCTGGCATTGCCAGTTGGGCGTGACGAGGCAGAACGAGTCCCAGCGCTGCGTGCGCCAGGTGTGCACCAGGCTGCGTTTCTCGATCACGAGGTGGTCGATGCCGCGCTGCTGCAGGCAGTGGCTCAGCGACAGGCCGGCCTGGCCGCCGCCGACGATGACGACGCTGTAGTGGCTGCGTCCGCCGTAGGGATGTGACATGGGGTGCTTCTTTCTCTTGGATGTGGGGAACGCGTCAGTCGATGGCGACGACGGTGACGTGGGCGTCCGCGGTGGTGGCGAAGCGCGCGGCGGTCTGCTCGATCTGCGCGAGCTGGTCCATTGCCTGCGAACATGCGAAGCCGTACTTCGCGCGAACCCGCTCGGAGGCCTGGCCCAATGCCTCGCGTGTGCGTTGCATGAAGTCGGCGAGGGCATAGCGCTCGCCGGGTGCAAGGTGCTCCCGCACCACGCTGGAGGGCGAGTAGCAGCGCGTTTCGCTGGCGTCGGGCCAGCGCACGCTGAAGTGGGTCACGGGCATGCGGCGGTCTCCGCTTGCAGGCTGGGCGGCTGGATGAAGGCGTCGCTGCCGAAGTCCCACAGCAGCGCCTCTTCGCCGCCGGCGCGCAGGCGAACCTGCCGCGTGGCATCGACCTCGCCGATCACGCCGCAGGCGATGTCGCGCGCGGCAAAGCGCGCCAGCACCGAGGCCACCTGCGCGGGTGCCACGCTGAGCACGAAGCCGTAGCTCGGGAACGACGAGAGCCAGCGCAGCAGCGGCACGCCGTCGGGCCGGGGCAGCGCGTCGAGGTCGATGCGCGCGCCCACGCCGGAGCATTCGAGCAGCATCATGGCCGTGCCCACGGCACCGGCCATGCTGATGTCCTTGCCGGCACCGCACAGGCCGTCTTCGGCAATGGCCGGCAACAGCTCGAGGTCGGCGCGCAGCCGCGCGGCGGGCGCGCGGGTCGAGGCGTTCCAGTACGGAAAAGGCTCCTCGTAGGCGCCACGCAGATCGGCGGCCATCACCAGCAGATGCCCCGGCCTGGCGTCGAAGCTGGTGAGCAGCCGGCGCGCATGCCCGAGGATGGCCACCGCCAGTTGCGGCCGCTCGCTGCGGTTGTTGCTGTGGCCGCCGACGATGGGCACGCCGTAGCGCACGGCGGCCTCGGCCATGCCGCGCAGCACGTCGTCGGCAGGGCTCATGCCTGTGCTCCACAGGGCATCGACCACGGCGGTGGGGCGCCCGCCCATGGCGTAGATGTCGCTCACGTTGACCATCACGCCGCAGTAGCCGGCGAACCACGGCATGCGCACGATGAAGTCTTCGACCAGGCCTTCGATGGCGAACAGCAGGTAGCCGCCGTGGCCGTCGGGTATGGCTGCACAGTCGTCGCCGATGGGCACGGCCTGCGCGAGCGCGGCATGGCCGCCGGGCAGCGAACGGCCGAGGGCAGACACCACGTCGCTGATGTCGCGCTTGTGGGCGAAGCCGCGCGTGGCGCGCAGGGCTTCGGCGATGTCGTGGACGTGCTGCGTCATGCCGCCACCCTGGCGCGCGTGACGAAGCCGCTGACGGGATCGTGGCAAGGCGGATACCACGCGAGGTCGGCCTGCATGCGCGCATGCGGGCGGCCGTGCACGCTGGTCTCCTCCAGCGTCGTCCAGCCGAGCTTGTTGAACAGCGGCACGTTCTGCATCTGCACCTGCGCGAAAAAGGTCTCGCAGCCCAGCGCATGGGCGCGCGACACGGCCAGCCGGATCAGCGTCGCGCCCAGGTGCCCCTGGCTGCGGAAGGCGGGGTGCACGGCCAGCCGCGAGCCCCACCATTCGCCTTCGGCCTCACCGCGATGGATGCGCACCGTGCCCACCACCTGCTCTGGCATGCCGCCGTTGCACGACATGGCGACCAGCAGGCGCGCGTGGTCGTCGATGGCGTCGCGGTCGTCGCGCGCGAAGATGCCCTGCTCGATGCAGAACACCGCGCGGCGCAGCGCCATGGCTTCGTCGCGCTCCCATCGCTGGGCGGCTTCGCGCACGAGGTATTCGGCGGGCGCGTAGTGGTCCGCCATCTCGCAGAGGTCGTCGATGCACAGCATGGTCAGCCTTCGCTTTCTTTTTCGTAGATCGACAGCGATGAGCAGGCGCCGCACTTGCCGCAGCCGGCCTTGATGTCGGCCGAGCGCAGGCCGGCGGCCACCACGCGTTCGCCCAGCGGCGCGAGCAGCGACTTCATGAACTCGGGCGTGGGGGCCGGATGGTCTTCCAGCGGCGTGCCGCTGATCGGCACGAAGGGCACGACGAAGGGGTACACGCCGCGCGCCAGCAGCTGGTCGCAGGTGTCGAGGATGGCTTCCCGCGTGTCGCCCAGCCCGGCCAGGATGTAGGTGCTGACCTGCCCGCGCCCGAACACGCCCACGGCCGCCTCGAAGGCGCTCATGTAGCGCGAGACCGGCACGCTGGCCTTGCCCGGCATGATGCGTTCGCGCACCTCGGGCGTGACCACTTCCAGGTGCATGCCCAGCGTGTCGATGCCGGCGGCCTTCATGCGGTGGAACCACTGGTCGTCGTCGGGCGGCTCGCACTGGCCCTGGATGGGGATGTCGACCGCGGCCTTGATGGCGAAGGCGCTCTCGCACAGCACGGCCGCGCCGCGGTCGGTGGCGTTGGGCGTGCCGGTGGTCATCACCATGTGCTTCACGCCGTCGAGCAGCACGGCGGCGCGCGCCACTTCGGCGAGCTGCTCGGGCGTCTTGCGCGCGACGGTGCGGCCGGCCGCGAGCGACTGGCCGATCGCGCAGAACTTGCAGCTCTTCCTGCGGCTCTCGTAGCGGATGCAGGTCTGCAGCACGGTGGTGGCCAGCACGTCGCTGCCGTGCAGCGTGGCGATGTGCGAGTAGGGCACGCCGTCGAAGGTCTGCATGGCGTAGAAGCGCGGCTGCCTCGGAAAGCTGATGCTTGCGATGGGAATGCTGCCGCGCATCACGCGGCTCATGCCGCTCGCGTCCGGCGCCTCGGCGGTGAAGGGCGAGTGCCAGGCGGTGGACGTGTGCACCGGCACCATGATCGTGTGGCCGTCGACGGTCACGGCCTTGTGGTCCGAAGGGCCCGCGCCGCCGCGGCGGCTCGAGACGCCGGCGGAAGGATCAACCAGCCGCAACCCGAAGGACTGGAGCTCGGTCATCAGTTGCCGGCTGTCCTGCTGCTGCGTCGTGATGGGTATCGTGGTCATGGTCGGGGCTCCGTTGGGCGAAAGGTTGCGTGAGGTGCATGGGCACGGTGGTCTGCGCCGGGCGGTCGTTGATGGCGAGCGACAGCAGCTCGGGCCGCGCGTAGTGGCCGACCGAATCCATCATTCGCTTGCGCTTGGCGATCAGCGCCATGTCGAGGTCGGCCACCACCATGCCTTCGCCCTCGGTGAGCGGCGGCGCGAGGTGCTTGCCCTCGGGCGAGACGATGGCCGTGTGGCAGCCGCCGCGCAGCGCCTTCTGCAGTTGCGCGTCGGGCGTGACGGAGCGGATCTGCTCGTCGGTGAGCCAGCCGGTGGCGTTGACCACGAAGCAGCCCGACTCCAGCGCATGGTGGCGGATGGTCACTTCCATCTGCTCCGCGAAGATCGGGCCGACCAGCGAGCCGGGGAACTGCGCGCAGTGGATCTGCTCGTGCTGCGCCATCAGCGCGTAGCGCGCGAGCGGGTTGTAGTGCTCCCAGCAGGCCAGCGCGCCGACGCGGCCCACGGCGGTGTCGACCACCTTCAGGCCCGCGCCGTCGCCCATGCCCCAGACCATGCGCTCGTGATAGGTCGGCGTGATCTTGCGGCGCTTGAGCACCAGCGTGCCGTCGGCGTCGAACACCAGCTGCGTGTTGTAGAGGCTGCCGTGGTCGCGCTCGTTCACGCCGAGCACGACCACCATGTTCCGTGCGCGGGCCCGCTCCGCCACGGCCTGCGTGACCGGGCCGGGCACGACCACCGCGCGCTCCGCCAGCCGCAGGTGCGGCGCGCCCTGCAGCACCGGCGGCAGCACGAAGCTGAAGTAGGGGTAGTAGGGCACGAAGGTCTCGGGAAATACCGCGAGCTGCGCGCCCCTGGCAGCGGCCGCGTCGATGGCGCTGCACACGCGCTCCAGCGTGCCGTCGGGCCGCTCGAAGTCGGGTGCGATCTGGATCGCCGCCGCCCGAACGGTGGTGGGTGTGGGTGCCATCGCCGCGCCTTCGCTCACAGGGTCCAGGTGTCGAGGATGACCGCGCCGGCTTTCTTGTGCAGCAGCACGAGGTCGAGCACGTCGAGCGGGTTGATCGGCGTGATGCCTTCGATCAGCGCGCCTTCGCCGTGGCCGTACAGCGCCTGCAGCGCGAAGCGGCAGGCGTAGACCTTGCCGCCTTCCTCCATGAACTTGACGATCTGCTTGTTGAAGTTCTGGTGGCCCGGGAAGGCCTCGTCGCCCAGCGTGGGAAAGCCGCGCTGCACGCCCAGCGTCACGCCGGGGCCGTACAGCAGGACCGAGGTCTCGTAGCCCTTGCGCCGCAGCCGCGTGGCCTGCAGCAGGTTGACGAAGCCGATGGAGCCTTCGAAGGCCACGGTGTGGAAGGTGACGAGCGCCTTCTCGCCGGGCTCGGCCTTGACGTCTTCGAACACCTTCTCTTCGTAGTCGACGAGGTACTCGCCTTTTTCGTTGCGGGGGCGGGTGACTTTGGGCATGGGGGACTCCGGTTGGGTGGTTGGACACGCAGGTCTTGCGTGCCTTCCTCTTCGCAGGCGATGTGCCAGCGTTCGCGCGGCTGCGTGCAATCAAGTCGCGATCAACGCGCAGCGGCGCGGGCCGCAAGCCGCAAAAAATTTTTCCGGCCCGTGCAAAGAACGGCCGGCGGCCGGGCGGGGCGGCTCGCCGCGCACCGGCAAGACGCATGCGCCGTGCGATCAATGCACCCGATCAATGGGGTTGATCGCACCTGATCGAAGCATCCGGGCACTCTGGGGCGGGCGCGAATCCTGCGTGTTGATCGGTGGCCGGATGCAATCAATGAATGCGATCAACTTCGCCGGAGCCCACCGATGACCACCATCACCGCCCACTGGCGCAGGCAACTGCGCAACAGCGCCCGCCCGGCCTACCTGCAACTGGCCGAGCTGATCGCCGACGACATCAAGACAGGCCGCCTCGGCGTGCGCGACCGGCTGCCCACGCTGCGCGAACTGGCGGCCGACCTGGAGCTGAACTACACGACCGTGGCGCGCGGCTATGCCGAGGCGCGCAAGCGCGGGCTGATCGATTCGCGCGCGGGCACGGGCACCTTCATCCGCTCGGGCAGTCCGAGCCTGCGGCTGCGCGGCGGCAGCGGCGCGGAAATGACGATGAACATGCCGCCGGAGCCCGACGACGAGCACCTGATGGCGCGGCTGCACGACAGCGCGAGCCGGGCCTTCGCGCAGGCCGACTTCCACGACCTGCTGCGCTACCAGGACTTCGGCGGCACCGCGCACGACCGCGCCGCCGCCATGCACTGGCTGCGGCCCTTCGTGCCCGATGCGAGCGTCGACCGCATCCTGGTGTGCCCCGGCATCCACGGCGTGCTGACGGCGCTGTTCTCGCAGCTTGCGCGGCCGGGCGAGCTGGTGTGCGTGGAGTCGCTCACATACCCCGGCGTGAAGGCCATCGCGGCGCAGTTGGGCGTGCAGCTGCATGCGCTGCAGATGGACGACGACGGCCCGATTGCCGACGCCTTCGAACACGCCTGCAGGACGCTCAAGCCCAAGGCGCTGTACTGCAACCCGACGCTGCTGAATCCGACCGCCGCCACCGTGTCGCGCGCCCGGCGCGAGGCGCTCGCGGACGTGGCGCTGCGCTACGCGGTGCCGATCATCGAGGACGACGCCTACGGCATGCTGCCGCGCCAGGTGCCAGCGTCGCTGGCCACGCTGGCGCCGGGGCTCACCTACTACGTGAGCGGGTTCTCGAAATGCTTCGGCGCGGGGCTGCGCAGCGCATATGTGTGCTCGCCGACGGTGGTGCAGTCGCAGCGGCTGGCCGGCGCAATGCGCGCGACCACGGTGATGGCCTCACCCATCACCAATGCGCTGACCACGCTGTGGGTGGAAGACGGCACCGCCGAAGAGATGCTGCAGGCGGTGCGCGCGGAGTCGATGGCGCGGCAGGTGCTGGCCACGCGCTACCTGGGCGCGAACGGGCTGCAGGCGCATCCGGAGGGGTTCCATGCATGGCTGCCGCTCACGCCGGGCTGGAGTCCGGTGGAGTTTGCGTCCTACCTGCGCACGCAGAACGTGGGCGTGGTGGCGAGCGCGGCCTTTTCCACCGACGGCGATCCGCCCGACGCGGTGCGCATCTGCCTGGGCGGGCCGATGTCGCGCGAGCAGTGCGACCAGGCGCTGCGGCTCATCGCGGACACGCTGGCGCATCCGCTGCATCCGCATGCCACGCTGCGCTGACCGACCGCCGGCGGTGCGGGAGCGGTGTCGGTCAGCGCTTGGCGAACACGCCGCTCCAAGCGAACACGGAGTTGGGTGCGTTCACGTGGCGCAGGCTGGGCACGGGGCGCGGCTGCGGTTCTTTCTTGCGGGGGGCTTCGTCTTCGACGCGCACGCCCTTGGCCAACTGGTCGTCGACCAGGCTCTGCAGCGTGACGGAGTCGAGGAACTCCATCACGTGGTGGTTGGCGGAGGCCCAGAGCGCATCGGTCGAGTAGCAGCCGGATTCGCCGTCTGCGGCGCCGTTGCCGGCCTTGTCGCGCGGCGGTGCGGCTTCGGCCTCTGGTGCGGCCTGGCCATCGACCGAGAACAGGATGTCCGCAACAGTGATCTCAGATGCCTTGCGCGCCAGCGTGTAGCCGCCGCCCGGGCCTCGCGTCGCCTTCACCAGCGCATGCTGGCGCAGCTTGCTGAAGAGTGCCTCCAGCGACGAGCGGGCAATATGTTGGCGCTTGGCGATCGACGCCAGGGCCACGGGGCCGGCCTGCTCGCGCAGCGCGACATCGATCATGGCCGTCACGGCGAAGCCGCCCTTCGTCGTCAGACGCATGGAGTGTTCCTCATGGATGTGTCTGGAATACAGACATTGAATGAATGGCTGTCTTGCGCGTTCGCGAAAGACAGCGCCGGAACGTAGGTGTCCGAAAGCCCCGAAAAGTTTCCGGAATGCTTCTTAAGCTTCTTCAGGTCTGGATGTAACCAACGGTTCGCGCATCGGTGGTTTCCGGCGCTCGGGGCTCGCCCATCATCTCGCGCAGGGTGGCTTCGATCATGCGGGACATGGCGTCCAGGGCCAGGTCGTTGGGCTGGGTGCCGAAGGGTTCCTCGATCTCGGCGCCCAGTGCCTCGAGTGCGAAGAAGGTGTATGCGACGAACGCGACCACCACCGGCGTCATTGCGCCGATGGCGTCCACGAGGCCGAAGGGCAGCAGCACGCAGTAGAGATAGATGGTGCGGTGGATGATGACGGAATAGGTGAATGGGATCGGCGTGCTCGCAATGCGTTCGCAGCCGCCCAGTGCCTCCGTGAGCCGCCCCAGCGGTACTTCCATGGCCTGCGCGAGCATCGGGTCGAGCCGGCCGCTCCTGCGCTGGTCGCGCAGCCATTCGCCGACCATGAGCAGCAGCATGGCCGGCTTGAAGCGCGCGGCGCGCAGGCGCTCGCAGTCTTCCGGCGGCAGCAGGCGAGCGAGGTCGGCGCAGGGATCGGTGCCCCGCAGCTGATGGCGCAGCGCATGCACGAAGGCGATGAGGCGCGCGGCCGCCACGCCGGCGTGCGCAGGGGAGTCGCCCAGGGTCAGCGCCTGGCGCACCAGCGAGCGCGTTTCATTGAGCAGGGTGCCCCACAGCGTGCGGGCTTCCCAGTAGCGTGAATAGCTTGTGCTGTTCCTGAAGCCCAGGAAGATCGCCAGCGTGAGGCCGATGAGCGAGAAGGGCACGAAGTTGAGCGGCACCTTCCATTGAAAAAGCCGCCCGTGCAGTACCGTCACCAGCACCGCGAAGGCGGTGGTCCACAGCAGCTGCGGCACGATGTCCGGCAGGACCGAGCCGCGCCACACGAAGAGCATGCGCAGCCAATGAGGGCGGGGTCGGACGATCATCGGGCGGCCATTATCCCCGCGTGCCGGCATCGTGCCCCCGGGGCCACAGAATGGCGCTCTCACCAACACCCCCGGCATTCGCCGATCCACGCACCATGTTGACCTACGCAATCCAGAGAGTCGGCTACGACTACAAGCAGACGGACCCGCAGGGAGAGACGAACCTGATCGCCTTCATGGCCGCCATCGACGCCTTCCCTTGGACCGAGCAGCTCGCGCTGTGGGACGAGCAACAGGACGGCCCGCTGCCGACGCTGGTGCTGCAGAACGAGCCCGACCAGCGGGAGCTCTGGATCTCGGCGCTGGGCGACGAACGCAACCGCAGCTACCAGCTGCAGTCGGTGTCGATCCAGATGCGCAAGGGCTTCTTCGGCAAGGCGAAGCCGGAGCAGGACGCGGCGGTTGTGGACGAGTGCAGCCGCGCGGAGGTCGATCGCCTCTGCGAGCTTTTCTGCGACGGGCAGTACGAGGTTTTCGATCGCGAGGTTGCAAGGCTCGCCGCGCGGGACGGCGGCGACTGAGAGAGACGGCGCGACTCGCGCCCGGGTCTGCTATGTTTTGCCCGCCGTTCCTCCCTTATCGCAACTCGATCGATCTGTCTTGAACTCCATCAGCTTCCACCCCAACCGCTTCGACGCCGCCATCGTCGACCTCGACGGCACCATGGTCGACACGCTCGGCGACTTCGCCGCATCGCTGAACCGCATGCTGGCCGATCTTTCCTTGCCCGCGGTCGAGCCGGCTGCGATCGAGCGCATGGTGGGCAAGGGGTCGGAGCACCTGATCCATTCCGCGCTCGTGCATGTGATGGCGCCGACCGAAGGCGAGGCTGCCGACGCCAGGGCGCGCGCATTGTTCGAGCGTGCCTGGGAGCGCTATCAGCACCACTACCTGGCGGTGAACGGCCAGCACTCGGCCGTGTACGCGGGCGTGATCGACGGCCTGAAGGCCCTGCGCGCGCAGGGCCTGCGGCTGGCGTGCCTCACGAACAAGCCGACGTCGTTCGCGAAGCCGCTGCTGGCCGAGAAGGGGCTCGACGGGTTCTTCGAACTGGTGTTCGGCGGCGACGCCTTCGAGCGCAAGAAGCCCGATCCGCTGCCGCTGCTGAAGACCTGCGAGGCCCTGGGCACGGCGCCTGCGCGCACGCTGATGGTGGGCGATTCGAGCAACGATGCGCGTGCCGCGCGCGCCGCCGGCTGCCCCGTGGTCCTCGTGACCTATGGCTACAACCACGGCGAGCCGGTGCGGGCGGTGGATGCCGACGGCTTCGTGGATTCGCTGGCCGAACTCGCGGCCGCCTGATCTGAGGCTGTTCGGCTACTGCTTGCCGAGCAGCGCGTCCTTCAGCTTCCAGTCGGCCGGGTTCGGCCCCAGCCAGATGCGCAGCAGGGCGTTGAAGAAGGCCGGCTCCTTCACCGGGTCGGGCTGAGGCACGCCGCGCACCGTGATCACGGTGCCCGTACCTGGCACCCAGTCGATGTTGAAGGTGTCGCCGGTCTTCAGCTGCTTCTGGTCCGCGAACATCTGGCCCATGCGCAGCAGGCCTGGAATGAGGTTGACCATTTCGCTCTTGGGCGAGTTCTCTTCCACGCCCTTGGTGAAGAGCTTGCCGAGTTCGTTCGCGTCGATGTCGCGCAGCATGGTGATGGCCACGCGCTTGGGGCCCGGCGCGGCCAGCGCCTCTTCCGGCGTCGACACCTTCTTGCCCACGTACAGCCCCGCCGTGTAGACCTTGAAGATGGCCTTGTAGCGAATGCCCGCGCCGTTGAGCTGCAGCGCGCTGCCATGCAGGTCCATGCGGTCTTCGAGCTTGACGCCGGCCACGTCGACCTGGGCCGCCGCGGCACCGGACGCGGCAGCGGCAAGACAGGCCGCCAGGGCGAGCCGGGAGAACACGGTCGGGAGCGAAAAAGCTGGCACGGGAGGTCTCCTCGGTATTTTGCGAACGGTCGTGCGAATGTATCTTTTCGTTTTATGACCAACCTCGGGATGAACCCTGAAGCCGCCCTGAAGCCGCGCCGGAGCGGCCGTTGTTGTGCGAACCGGCGTTTTCGTGGGCTAAACTCTGCCTTCCATGTTCGTTCATCACATCAATCAAACAGGTGAAGGCAGCCGGGGAGCCTGGCCCTGGCGTAGCCATACTTCGCTGACTGTTTGATTGCACGGCGCACGCCGTGCGCCCGCGGTTCCGGATCGACACATACTCGACGACGCCGGACCACCCGTGAATGACCTTGCCCCCGGCCAAAGGAGCGCCGGCTGGCAATTGGAGAACGAACCCGTGATCACCGAACTTGAATTCAAGAGCCTCAGCGCCCAGGGCTACAACCGCATTCCGCTGATGGCCGAGGCCTTCGCCGACCTCGAGACGCCTCTTTCCCTCTATCTCAAGCTCGCCCATTCGCAAGGCGGCGGCAAGCACAGCTTCCTGCTCGAATCCGTGGTGGGCGGCGAGCGCTTCGGGCGCTACAGCTTCATCGGGCTGCCCGCAAGGACCTTGCTGCGCGCCAGCGGCTTCGGCGCCGAGGCCGTCACCGAGGTGGTGACCGACGGGCAGGTGGTGGAAACCGTCAAGGGCAATCCGCTCGACTTCGTCGCCGAGTACCAGAAGCGCTTCAAGGTGGCGCTGCGCCCGGGCCTTCCCCGCTTCTGCGGCGGCCTCGCCGGCTATTTCGGCTACGACACCGTGCGCCACATCGAGCGCAAGCTCGAAAAAAGCTGCCCGCCCGACACGCTGGGCTGCCCCGACATCCTGCTGCTGCAGTGCGAAGAGCTGGCCGTCATCGACAACCTCTCGGGCAAGCTCTACCTCATCGTCTATGCCGATCCGAAGCAGCCCGAGGCCTATGCAGTGGGCAAGCGCCGCCTGAGGGAGCTCAAGGAAAAGCTCAAGTACTCGGTGAGCGCCCCCATCGTGAAGCCCACGCAGCCGCATCCACCCGAGCGCAGCTTCGCCAAGGCCGACTACCTTGCGGCCGTGGAGCGCGCCAAGGAAATGATCGCCGCCGGCGACTTCATGCAGGTGCAGGTGGGACAGCGCATCAGCAAGCGCTACACCGAGTCGCCGCTGTCGCTGTACCGCGCGCTGCGTTCGCTGAACCCGTCGCCCTACATGTACTACTACAACCTGGGCGACTTCCACGTGGTGGGCGCCTCGCCCGAGATCCTGGTGCGCCAGGAGAACACGGGCGAGGGCGAGCAGAAGATCACCATCCGCCCGCTGGCCGGCACGCGTCCGCGCGGCGCGTCGATCGAGCTGGACAAGGCCGCCGAGGTGGAGCTCATCAACGACCCGAAGGAGCGCGCCGAGCACGTGATGCTGATCGACCTCGCGCGCAATGACATCGGCCGCATCGCCAAGACCGGCACCGTGAAGGTGACCGAAGCCTTCGCGGTGGAGCGCTACAGCCACGTGATGCACATCGTGAGCAACGTCGAAGGCACGCTGAAGGACGGCATGACCGCCATCGACGTGCTCAAGGCCACCTTCCCGGCCGGCACGCTGACCGGCGCGCCCAAGGTGCATGCGATGGAGCTGATCGACCAGCTGGAGCCCACCAAGCGCGGCCTCTACGGCGGCGCCTGCGGCTACATCAGTTATGCGGGCGACATGGACGTGGCCATTGCCATTCGCACCGGCATCGTGAAGGACCAGATGCTGCACGTGCAGGCCGCGGCCGGCGTGGTGGCCGACTCGGTGCCCGAACTCGAGTGGAAGGAAACGGAAGCCAAGGCGCGCGCACTCCTGCGCGCCGCCGAACTGGTCGAGGAAGGCCTGGAATGATGAGCAACGCACCGGATATTCAGAACGACTTCTCGCACGAGATCATCGGCGCCGCCGTCGAGGTGCAGCGCGTGCTCGGCACGGGGCTCGACGAAGCCGCCTATGCCGCAGCGCTGGCCATCGAGCTGGCCGAGCGCGAGATCGGCTTCACGCGCGACGTGGCGCTGTCGGCCAGCTACAAGGGCCGCTCGCTGGGCGAGGTCTACCGCGCGGGCTTCGTGATCGAGCAGTCGGTCATCGTGGAGCTCAAGGCGGTCGACGTGCTGACCGACCTGCATCGCGCGCAGGTGCTGGCCGCGCTGCGGCTGTCGGGCCTCAAGCTGGGCCTGCTGATCAACTTCAACGTGTTCCCCGTCGTCAAGGGCGTCCACCGGATTGTGAGCAAGCCATGAAACTGCTGATGATCGACAACTACGACAGCTTCACCTACAACATCGTCCAGTACTTCGGCGAGCTGGGCGCGGACGTGCAGGTGCACCGCAACGACGAGATCACCGTGGCGCAGATCGGCGAACTCATCGCCTCCGGCGTGACGCGGCTGGTGGTGTCGCCCGGGCCGTGTTCGCCGGCGGAAGCGGGCGTGTCGGTGGCCGCCATCGAGGCATTTGCCGGCAAGCTGCCCATTCTGGGCGTGTGCCTGGGGCACCAGGCCATCGGCGCGGCCTTCGGCGGCAAGATCGTGCGCGCGCAGCAGCTGATGCACGGCAAGACGAGCGAGATCACGACCACGCAGGAAGGCGTGTTCGCGGGGCTGCCGCAGAAGTTCGTCGTCAACCGCTATCACTCGCTGTCCATCGAGCGCGAGAGTTGTCCCAAGGCGCTGGCTGTCACCGCCTGGACCGACGACGGCGAGATCATGGGGGTGCGGCACACCGGATTCGCGCACGACGTGCGCATCGAAGGCGTGCAGTTCCATCCCGAATCCATCCTGACGGAGCACGGCCACGCCATGCTCAAGAACTTCCTGGACTGAGCCACCATGACCGACCGCACCCACCTCGTCGACCTGCGCAGCGACACCGTCACCCAACCCACGCCCGCGATGCGCGAGGCCATGATGGCGGCGCCGCTGGGCGACGACGTCTTCGGCACCGATCCGAGCGTGAACGCGCTGCAGGAAAAGATCGCCGCCATGCTCGGCTTCGAGGCCGCGCTGTTCGTGCCGACCGGCACGCAGAGCAACCTTTGCGCGATCCTTTCGCACTGCGGCCGGGGCGACGAATACATCGTCGGCCAGCAGGCGCATTGCTACCGCTGGGAAGGCGGCGGCGCGGCGGTGTTTGGCAGCGTGCAGCCGCAGCCGCTCGACCATGCGCCCGACGGCACGCTGCCGCTCGCGCAGATCGAGGCCGCCGTCAAGCCCGACGACGCGCACTTCGCGCGCACGCGGCTGCTGGCGCTGGAGAACACGCTGGGCGGCAAGCTGCTGCCCTTCGAGTACGTGCAGGCTGCGACCGACCTGGCGAAGAGCAAGGGGCTGCAGCGGCACCTGGACGGCGCACGGCTCTTCAATGCGGCGACCGCGCAGGCTGCGTTGAACAAGCGCAGCGACATCCGCGCGGAAGCCCGCCGGATCGCGCAGTGCTTCGACAGCGTGTCGGTGTGCTTCAGCAAGGGCCTGGGCGCGCCCATCGGCTCGGCGCTGGTGGGCTCGCGCGAGTTCATCGCGCGTGCGCACCGCGTTCGCAAGATGGCGGGCGGCGGCATGCGGCAGGCCGGCCTGCTGGCGGCGGCGGCATCGCATGCGCTCGACCATCACATCGACCGCCTGGCCGACGACCATGCGCTGGCGCAGCGGCTCGCACAGGGGCTCGAGGGCATCGAGGGTCTGAAGGTCGAGGCGCCGCACACCAACATCGTGTTCGTCGATCTTGCGGGTGCCGCGCAGGCGCGATCCGCGGAGCTGCTCGCGAGCCTGAACCAGCAGGGCATTCTTGCGACGGGGCTCTACCGGCTGCGCTTCGTGACGCACCTCGATGTCGATGCCGCCGGCGTCGACCGCGCGGTCGAGGCGATTCGCGGATTCTTCAACGCCTGAGCCCCGGGGGGAGCGAGATGCCCGATCTTCCTCATCTGCTCGCCTTCATCGCCGCCGGCTGGCTGCTCAACCTGACACCAGGGCCCGACGTGCTGTACGTCGTGACCAATTCGCTGCGCTCCGGCGTGCGCGCCGGCATCATGGCGGGACTCGGCATCACGGCGGGCTGCTGCGTCCACATCTTCGCCGCCGCCGTGGGCGTCGGCACGCTCATGGCGACGTCGGCCACCGCCTTCACGGTGCTCAAGTACATCGGCGCGGCGTACCTGCTGTACCTCGGCGTGCGCATGTTGCTGTCGCGCGCGAAGCCGCCGGCCGACCTGCGGGCCGAGGCGGCGGCGGCCGGCGAGCGCAGCCTGAAGGCGATCTTCCTGGGCGGCTTCTGGACCAACGTGCTCAACCCCAAGGTCGCGCTTTTCTTCCTGGCCTTCGTGCCGCAATTCATCGCGCCCGGCGCCGGCAACACGGCGCTCTGCTTCGTGCTGCTGGGCGTGCTGTTCAACGTCAACGCCATTCCCGTGAACATCGGCTGGGCCGTCGCCGCGGGCTGGATGGCGCGCCGCAGCGCCGTTCAGAAGGGCATGCACTGGCTCGACCGCGCCGCCGGCGTGCTGTTCATCGGCTTCGGCCTCAAGCTTGCGTTCACCGATGCGCCCGCCGTTCGCGTCGGCCGCTGATTCACCCCGAGGAGACTTTCCATGATCACCCCCCAGGAAGCGCTGCAGCGCACCATCGAACACCGCGAAGTCTTCCACGACGAGATGCTGCACATCGTGCGCCTCATCATGAGCGGCGAGTGCTCGCCGGTGATGATGGCCGCGCTGATCACCGGCCTGCGCGTGAAGAAGGAAACCATCGGCGAGATCACCGCCGCCGCGCAGGTGATGCGCGAGGTGTCGACCAAGGTGCCGGTGATCGATACGACGAACCTCGTCGACATCGTCGGCACCGGCGGCGACGGCTCGCACACCTTCAACATCTCGACCTGCTCGATGTTCGTCGCCGCCGCCGCGGGCGCCAAGGTGAGCAAGCACGGCGGGCGCAGCGTGTCGAGCAAGTCGGGCAGCGCCGACGTGCTGGAGTCGCTGGGCGTGAACATCAACCTGAAGCCCGAGCAGATCGCGCGCTCCATCGAGGAGTGCGGCATCGGGTTCATGTTCGCGCCGAACCACCATCCCGCGATGAAGAATGTCGCGCCGGTGCGCAAGGAGCTCGGCATCAAGACGATCTTCAACATCCTCGGGCCGCTGACCAATCCGGCCGGCGCGCCGAACATCCTGATGGGCGTGTTCCACCCCGACCTCGTGGGCATCCAGGTGCGCGCGCTGCAGCGCCTGGGCACCGAGCATGCGATGGTGGTCTACGGCCGCGACGGCATGGACGAGATTTCGCTCGGCGCGGCCACCATGGTGGGCGAACTGAAGGACGGCGAGATCCGCGAGTACGAACTGCACCCCGAGGATTTCGGCTTCGCGATGTCGAGCAACCGCGCGCTGCGCGTGGAAACGCCGGAGCAGTCGAAGGCCATGCTGCTGGGCGTGCTCGACAATCAGGCCGGCCCCGCGCTGGACATCGTGCTGCTGAACGCCGGCGCCGCGCTGTACGCGGCCAACGTGGTCGATTCAGTGGCCGCGGGCGTCGAGCGTTCGCGTGCCGCCATCGCGTCGGGTGCCGCCAAGGCCAAGCTCGCGGAGCTGGTCAAGGCATCCGCCACCGTCTGAACACAGAGAAACCGGGAGCACCAGAAACCCCATGTCCGACATCCTCGACAAGATCGTTGCCGTCAAGCACCAGGAAGTCGCCGCGGCCCGCAAGCGCGCGTCGCTCGAAGCCGTGCGCTTCGACGCGGAGAGCCGCATGCTCACGCGTGATTTCGAAGCCGCCTTGCGCGCCAAGATCGCCGCGGGCCACGCTGCGGTGATTGCCGAAGTCAAGAAGGCCAGCCCGAGCAAGGGCGTGCTGCGCGCGGACTTCATTCCGGCCGACATCGCGCAGAGCTATGCGGAGGGCGACGGCACGGTCAGTGCGGCTTGCCTCTCGGTATTGACCGACAAGCAGTTCTTCCAGGGCGGCGTCGACTATCTCAAGCAGGCGCGTGCCTCGTGCGACCTGCCGGTGCTGCGCAAGGATTTCATCGTCGATGAATACCAGGTGTACGAATCGCGCGCGATGGGCGCCGATGCGATCCTGCTGATCGCCGCATGCCTCGACGACGCACAGATGAAGGACTACGAAGCCATCGCGCGCGGGCTGGACATGGCGGTGCTGGTGGAGGTGCACGACGCGGCCGAACTCGATCGCGCGCTGAAGCTCAGGACGGCGCTGATCGGCGTCAACAACCGCAATCTGCGCAACTTCGAGGTGTCGATACAGGCGACCATCGACCTGCTGCCCAGGCTGCCGAACGACCGCCTGCCAGTGACGGAGTCGGGCATCGGTACGCGCGAGGACGTGGCCACGCTGCGCGCCGCAGGCGTCAACGCCTTCCTGGTCGGCGAGGCCTTCATGCGTGCCAAGGAACCCGGCGAGGCCCTCGCTGCTTTGTTCAAATGAGCCGGCCAGACCAGCTGTCGAGCAGCGATCCCGCCGACTGGCCCGTGGCGCCGGGCTGGCAGCCGTTGGTCGATGATTTCTTTGCCAGCGCGGTGGGGCAGAAGCTGCAGGGCTTTCTGCGCGAGCGGCTCGATGCTGGCGCGGTGATCTTTCCGCCGCAGCCGCTGCGGGCGCTGGAGCTCACGCCGCCGGAGGACGTGCGCGTGGTCATCCTGGGTCAGGACCCGTACCACGGGCGCGGGCAGGCCGAAGGGCTGGCGTTCTCGGTGGCGCCCGGGGTGGCGCTGCCGCCGTCGCTGCGCAACATCTTCAAGGAACTGCAGCGTGACCTCGGCACGGCGCCGCCTGCATTCCCCAATCCGGGCGGCAGCCTGGTGAAGTGGGCGACGCACGGCGTGCTGCTGCTCAACACCTGCCTGACGGTCGAAGAGGCCCAGCCCGCCAGCCACGCAGGCAAGGGCTGGGAGGTGCTGACGGATGCCGTCATCCGTCATGTTTCAGGTGGAGAAAAACCTGTTGTTTTTATGCTCTGGGGTTCGCACGCGCAAAGTAAGCGGGCGTTGATCGATGTTGGGCGACATAAGGTGCTGATGTCGAATCATCCGTCGCCTCTTTCGGCCCTGAGGCCGCCCGTGCCGTTCATCGGCTGCGGCCATTTTGGCGAAGCCCGTGCCTGGCGCGAGGCGCAGCAGTCGGCGGGGTGAAAACTTAGGCGATAATCGTGGGCTAACGCCTCGAGCGGTTTTCCTGCATCTTCGTTGATGCATGGGTTTCCGGGTAGTCACAAAACCGTGCTATATTTCGAGGTTCGCCGGAGAGGTGGCCGAGTGGTTAATGGCAGCAGACTGTAAATCTGCCCTCTTACGAGTACGCTGGTTCGAATCCAGCCCTCTCCACCAGCGATGAATTTGGTTTCTAAGAGCGATTGGATCTAGCGCTTTGGGTGCCTTGAAGTGCCCCCGATGCGGGAGTAGTTCAATGGTAGAACCCCAGCCTTCCAAGCTGATGACGCGGGTTCGATTCCCGTCTCCCGCTCCAGAGGCCCGGTTCGTTGTTGAGGCGATGTGAATTCGTAACTTTGTTACAAAAGCCCTTTTGGCTCAGTGGTAGAGCACTCCCTTGGTAAGGGAGAGGTCGCGGGTCCGATTCCCGCAAAGGGCACCAGTTTTTGGGGGTTGCAACGGCAGCTTTGCAACCCATCTGCATACGTTGAAAACGTTTTTTTCGGAGTCGAAAAATGGCAAAAGGTAAATTCACCCGCACCAAGCCTCACGTCAACGTGGGCACGATCGGTCACGTCGACCACGGCAAGACCACGCTGACGGCTGCGATCGCAACGGTGCTGTCGGCCAAGT
>Ga0160493_100099_pt1 | contig 57201 bp, 47 predicted proteins | sample DID2MG_2_FD_108262 | JGI IMG/M metagenome (GOLD analysis project Ga0160493, IMG submission 108262) | Enriched soil microbial communities from UW Madison campus, WI, USA - DID2878_E24_FP2 MG | ecosystem: Environmental > Terrestrial > Soil > Unclassified | place: USA: Madison, Wisconsin | collected... | reverse complement strand
GACGATGAATTTCGCCGCGCCCAGCTTGAGATCGGGCAATTCGGCCTCGACCGCCCTGCACAGCGCCTTGGCCGTCCTGGCGCGGCCGGCGCTGAGCGCTTCGGCCGCCTCGCGATAATGGGCCCGCGCCGCCGCCTCGGCCGCTTCCAGCGCCCGGAGCCGGCTTTCCCCGCTCTGCAGGGTATCGAGGTCTCCCTGATATTTCGCCAGCACCTCGACCAGCCCGTCGCAGGTGGTCTGATGCTTGCGCGCCGCAGCGCGCAGGGCAAACAGGCGCTCCTCCACCGCTTCCAGTTCGCCCGGATCGAAGGCCATGGCGCGCTTCAAGTCCTCAAGCGCGTCATTGGTGCGATCCAGCACTTCGAGCGAGGCGTCCAGCGCCTCCACCATCGGCTGGAACAGGCTGGCGCCGCCGTCGATCTTGCGCATCAGCCGCCGCATCAAGGAGGCCAGAGCCGGGGTCGGCGCATTCGGCCCGTTGAGGATTTCGTCGATCTCGACCACGTCGGCGGAGGCCTTCTCGGCCTGCTGCAATTGCTGGCGCCGCTCGGCCAGCTCCTCTTCCTCGCCGATGGCCGGGGCCAGCTTGCCCAATTCCTCCACGCTGTGGCGGGCATAATCCTCAGCCGCCAGCGCCTCGGCCACCTGGGCGCGCTGCTCCTCGACGGCCTGCTGGGCCTCCACCAGGCTCGCCCAGGTCTCGCGCACGGCGGCGGCCTCGACGGTCAATTCCCCGAAAGCATCCAGCGCCGCCCGGTGGGTTGCCACATCCACCAGCGCCCTATCGTCATGCTGGCCGTGAATCTCGATGATCTGGCTGCCCACCTTTTGCAGCAGCGAGGCCGAAACCGGCTGGTCGTTGATGAAGGCGCGGGTGCGGCCATCGGCGAATTGCACGCGCCGCAGAATGACGTCCTCGTCGTCGGCGATGGCATTGTCGCGCAGCAGGGCCCGGGCCGGGTGATCGGCCGCCAGCTCCAGCACCGCCACCACCTGCCCGCTCTCCTGCCCCTGGCGCACCAGCGAGGCATCGCCGCGTCCGCCCAGCGCCAGCGCCAGGGCGTCGAGCAGGATGGACTTGCCGGCGCCGGTCTCCCCCGTCAGCACCGTCATGCCGGCATCCAGGGCCAGGTCGAGCTGGTCGATAAGGACGATATTGCGGACCGACAGCGCGTTGAGCATGCGCAAGTTCCCGAAAATGGACCGATGGCCACCTATAGCACCGCCCTGCCCGGTTCACCGGGCGCAGCGCAACGCTTCCACAACAAAGGCCGCGATCATCATAGCTGAACGGAACAAAATGGCAACACGGTTTGGCCGGCGCTTATCTCAATCGCTTGTCGTCATTGCCGGGCCTGTCCCGGCGATGGTGAACGATCTGGTGGAAACACAAAAGGGCCCCGAACGGGGCCCTTTCGCATAACAAAAATACCAGGACTAGTTGCGGACGGCGGCGAGCCAGCTTCCGGAATTGAGCTGCGGGGCCAGGCCCTGCTTGCCCAGAAGCTCGAAGGCGCGCTTGTACCAATCGCTGGAGGGGTAATTGTGCCCCAGCACGGCGGCCGCCGACATGGCCTCGTTGGTCAGGCCCAGCAGCAGGTAGCTTTCGGTCAGACGATACAGGGCTTCCTCGATATGGGTCGAGGTCTGCCAGCGCTCCACCACTTCGCGGAAACGGTTGATGGCGGCGGTATATTGGCCATTGCCCTGGTAATAGCGGCCCACCGACATTTCCTTGCCGGCCAGCTGATCGAACGCGACCAGGAGCTTTTCCTTGGCGTCGATGGCGTGTTCAGACTTGGGATAATTGTTGATCAGCAGCTGATAGGTGTCGATGGCATCGCGCGACAATTGCTGGTCGCGGGTGATGTCCTTGATCTGGGCGAAATAGGCCGTGCCCTTGAGCCAGAGCACATAGGGAACGTCCTTGCCATTGGGATAGAGCGCCAGGAAACGGTCGGCGGCCAGGATGGCCTCGTCCAGCTTGCCGCTGCGATAATGGGCGAAGACCAGCATCAGCTTAGCCTGTTCGCTCAGCGGATCGCGCGGATGCTGGCGCTCGAGCTGTTCCAGCTTCTTGATGGCGGTCTGGAAATATTGCCGGTCCATGTCGTCCAGCGCGCCCTGATAGAGCGCGGCTGCCGGCACGATCGGCTCTTCGCGCACCTTGGGCGGGCTGAACAGGCTGCACCCTGCAAGGGCCACGGCGAGCAGGCCGATGGCGGCGATCCGGGCGGCCCGGCTGGAAAACTGGCTCAAGTCGACAAGTTTCACGAACTGCCCCGTTCTCTGGATATTCCGCAGAAGGGCTGCGGCGTAGTTGGCAAATGGATCAAAACTGTGGCGCGGCTTTCCGGGTCTTGATCCCGGATCAGCGCACGGACCGCAGATAATGATGGACCTCCAGACCCTCCGGCTGGTCATCGAATGCCTCGAATTCCAGCGGCAGATCTTCGGCGCTCACTATCTCATAATTGGCCTCACTCGAAAAGAGACCGGCCAGAACATGTGCATTGAGCGCATGGCCTCCCTTATATGAGCGAAAGCGCCCCCAAATCGGCAGGCCGCCCAGCGACAGGTCGCCGATGGCGTCGAGCAGCTTGTGGCGGACGAATTCGTCCTCGAAGCGCAGCCCGCCCGGATTGAGTATCCGGTCCTCGTGGACGGTAATGGAATTGTCGAGACTGGAGCCCAGCGCATAGCCGGCCTGGCGCAGAATCTTGGCGTCGCGCACGAAGCCGAAGGTGCGGGCGCGCGCCACGTCCTCGTAATAGCGGCGCGGCGTCCAGTCGAAGATCATCCGCTGCCGGCCGATCACCTTGGAATCGAAATCGATCTCCAGGTCCAGGGCGCGGCCATTATAGGGTTCGAGCGCGGCGAAGGCGTCGTTATTGCGCACGGTGACCGCGCGCAGCACTTTCAGGAACTTGCGCTGCGCCGGCTGGATTTCGACGCCGCGCGCCAGGATCGCCTCGGCGAAGGGAAACGCCGAGCCGTCCATGATCGGGCATTCCGGCCCGTCCAGCGTGATCAGCGCATTGTCGATGCCCATGCCGGAAAGCGCCGACACGACATGCTCCACCGTCGCCACGCTGACGCTGTCGCCCAGGTCCAGCGTGGTGCACAGGGTGGTGCGACTGACACGCGTGTGATGTACCGGCACCGCATTGGTCAGACGGCCATTGCCGAGATCGCGACGGATCAGATAGCCGCTGTCGGGCGTCGATGGCCCGATGGTCAACGTCACCGGCTGGGCGCCATGGACGCCGTAGCCGGCAAAGCTGATCTCACCGGCGAGCGTGCGCTGGCGCGTCGAAAGCCTGTTCATGGGATGATTTACTCCGCGATAACGTCGCTCACCGAACTGTTAGCCAAAAAAAACTCGGTGCGGAAGCCGCACCGAGTGAGCATTTGGTAAAAGATTGCCAGCGGATCAACCGTGCTTGCGCAGGAAGGCCGGAATTTCCAGGTGCTCCTTGGGCGCCGCGGCGGCCGGAGCGCGGCCCTGGCTGTCGAGCGCGCCACGGGCACCCTCGCTGGCCGGCGGCACCCGCGAAGCCCTTGCGCCACCGGCCTCGATGGCGCTGCGAGCGGCCGCATCATCGGCCATGGACGGCTGCGGCTCGCTGCGGGCCGGAGCCTGGGGCTGGCTGAGATTGAGCCCGACATTGGACGCCAGGCGCTTGAACAGGGCGCGGGCATTGCGCGGCTCGGCATCCTGCCGTTCCTGTGCGGCCTGTGTCCGGCGCGCAACAGCGGGCAATTCCTCGGTGCGCGGCATGCGGCGCTGCCCGTCGGGGCGTGCGGCATGGGACGGCACATAGACGCTGGGGATCGGCTGTTCCTGCACCATCGGCGCATCTTCGGGCTCGGCGATGGCTTCGGCGGCCGGCATATAGGGCTCGACCAGGATACCGTCGTCTTCCTGGGCATAGCCGTGATGTTCCGGCTGCTGGGTGGCGAAAGCCTCGGCCACGGCGGCCTCGACCTGGTGGCCGATATCCTCGACCTCTTCCATGACCGGCTGCGGCGCCTGCGGCACCACCGAACGTTCGGCCGGCACATGGCGCTTCACCGAAAGCGGCGTGCGCGAGGCATTCGGCTTCGGCGGCTCCAGGGCCTGCACCATGGTGGCGTCGGTGCCGGTGGCGACCACCGAGACGCGGATCGTGCCATTGAGGTTCGGATCGTAGGTCGCGCCCAGAATGATATTGGCGTCGGTATCGACTTCCTCGCGAATGCGGCTGGCCGCCTCGTCCACTTCGTACAGCGTCAGGTCCGGGCCGCCGGTGATGGAGATCAAGAGGCCCCGCGCGCCGTGCATGGAGACGTCGTCCAGGAGCGGATTGGCGATGGCCGCCTCGGCGGCATGGCGGGCGCGATCCTCGCCCGAAGCCTCGCCCGTGCCCATCATCGCCTTGCCCATGCCGCGCATCACGGCGCGCACGTCGGCGAAGTCGAGGTTGATCAGGCCTTCCTTGACCATGAGATCGGTAATGCAGGCCACGCCCGAGAACAGCACCTGGTCGGCCATGGCGAAGGCATCGGCGAAGGTGGTCTTTTCGTTGGCCACCCGGAACAGGTTCTGGTTGGGGATGACGATCAGCGTATCGACATGGCGATGCAGCTCGTCGATACCGTCCTCGGCCAGCCGCGCCCGGCGATTGCCTTCGAAATTGAACGGCTTGGTCACCACGCCAACCGTCAGGATGCCCTGCTCGCGCGCCGCGCGCGCCACCACGGGCGCCGCGCCGGTGCCGGTGCCGCCACCCATGCCCGCGGTGATGAACACCATGTGCGAGCCGGAGAGATGGTCGTTGATCTCGTCCCAGCTTTCCTCGGCGGCCGCACGGCCGACTTCCGGATGCGAGCCGGCGCCGAGCCCTTCGGTAACGCCCACGCCGAGCTGGATGATCCGCTGCGCCTTGCTGAGGGCCAGCGCCTGCGCATCGGTATTGGCGACGACGAAATCGACCCCATCCAGGCCGGACTCGATCATATTGTTGACGGCGTTGCCGCCGGCGCCACCTGTGCCGAACACGGTGATGCGGGGCTTGAGTTCTTGAATATCCGGGATCGTGAGATTGATGGTCATTACTGGCCCCATACTGGCGTGGTTGGTTAAGATTTACCCGCCCATTCGTTAACTCCACCCTAACAAGTGCGCCCTTCCCGTTAACTTCCGCGCAAATTGCGAGACTGCGCGCCGCCCCATTCACCGCCCATTAACTACGCCGAAAGCCCCGATTGCCGGGCTTGACAGGCCACCTCTCTGTATATATCTATACGGTAATATAGCTTTTTGGTTATATCAAATGTGAACGGAGAAGTTTCCAATGACCAGCATCATGCCTTGCCTGTGGTTCGACAACCGCATCGACGACGCCATCGAATTCTACACCACCACCTTCAAGGACGCGAAAATGCACGAGCTGGTGCGCCAGGCGCCGGACGCCCCGACCTTCACGGCGGTGATCGAATTGCAGGGGCAGAAATTCCTGCTTCTCAATGGCGGCCCGCAATATCGCTTCAATGAAGCGGTGAGCTTCGTCATCGAGACCGATGGCCAGGAAGAAACCGACTATTTCTGGAACCGCCTCACCAGCGATGGCGGCGCGGAAAGCATGTGTTCCTGGTGCAAGGACAAGTTCGGCCTGTCCTGGCAGGTGACCCCCAAGCAGCTCACCGCCGCCCTCGCCGGCCCCGACCGCGACGGCGCCAACCGCGCCATGCAGGCCATGCTGCAGATGAAGAAGATCGACATCGCGGCGATCGAGCGGGCCTATGCGGGGGTGTAAGGCCGGCGCAGGCCGGGGTCCATCTCGCGCAGCCGAGATACCCCCTCACCCGTCTCGGGCTGCGCCCGATCCACCCTCTCCCCGAGAGGGAGAGGAATAAGAGGCGAGTGCCGGACCAATTCTTCTCCCCCTCGGGGAGAAGGTGGCCCGAAGGGCCGGATGAGGGGGATGCGCAGCCCCGAAATGCCTAAAAGCTGTGGCGCAGCCAGCTGCCCACGCGGGCGAGATAGCCGTCGGTGCCGGTCAGCTTCGCCCGGCCGCGCGGCTCGGTATATTCCTGGGCGCAGACCTGCGGATAGACCAGCATGCCCGCCATGGTGGCGAAGGCCGCGCCCTTGGCGATATCGGGGAGCCCGGCAATACCCATGGGCCGGCCATTGCGCACATTGCGTGCCAGGGTCCGGCGCGCCACTTCGGGCAGTCCGGTCATTTCGCTGGCCCCGCCGGTCAGCACAAAGCGACGGCCGCACACATCCATCATGCCGGTCGCCTGCATGCGGTCGCGGATGGCGGTGAGAATTTCTTCGATGCGGGGGCGCATGATCCGGGTCAGCACGGCGCGCGGAATTTGCCCCGGCGCCTCGTCATGGCTGGCGCCGACCGGCTGGATGGCGATCATCTCGCGCTCGTCCGCCTGTCCCGGCAGCACCGAACCATGCAGGGTTTTCAGCCGCTCGGCATCGGCCACGCTGACCGAGAGCTGCCGCGCGATATCCAGCGTCAGGTGATGCCCGCCGATGGCGATGGCGTCGGCATAGACCATATGTCCGTCATTGAAGACGGAAACGGTCGTCGTCGCGCCGCCGAAGTCGATGCAGGCCACGCCCAATTGCGCTTCGTCATCCACCAAGGTTGCAAGGCCGGACGCATAGGGCGTCGCCACCAGGGCCTCGATCTGCAAATGGCAGCGATGCAGCACCAGTTCGAGATTGCGCATGGCCAGGGTTTCGGCGCTGACCACCGCAACGTCGACGCCGAGCTTCTCGCCCACCATGCCATTGGGGTCGCGGATGCCCTTGTGCCCGTCCAATGCGTAACCGATCGGTAACGCATGGATGATCGAGCGCTCCGGGCGCACCGAGCGGGAATTGACCGCCTTCAGCACCCGCACGATGTCCGACTTTTCCACTTCCTGCCCGTCCAGCGAGACGGCGGCGGAGAAGGTTTCCGAGCCCAGCCGGCCCGCGGTGACGTTCACCAGCACGCTTTCCAGCGTCAGCCCGGCGGCGCGTTCGGCCATGCCGACCACATTACGGATGGCATGCTCTGCCTTTTCGATATCGACCACCACGCCGCTCTTGACCCCGGTGGAGGGGCCGTAGCCGAAGCCGATCACTTCGGCCTGGTGCGAACGGCCCCGGAGCGACTTGCCCTCGGCGCGCGGCACGAGGCGAGCGATAACGCAGCAAATCTTGGTCGATCCGATATCGAGCACCGCAACCAGCGTCGTCTTGCCGGGCTGAACCGGCCGCAGCCGGGAGGTCATCGCGTCGGTGATCATGATCTGTCGGAATCTTCGGTCTGGTTGGGGCGGATGGCGACGATATTGTCGATGCGCAGATCGATGATGGACACGTCGCGATCGAGTAATTGGTATTCGTCTTGATAGGAGACCAGCCGGCGCAGCGCCTGGGCCACGCCCTGCTCCGGCAATTGCACGCGCAGGCCGGTATCGTAGAGCATGTCCCAGCGGCGGTCGGCGATGCGCGACAGCGCGATCAGCCCCTCTTGCAGGCGCGGCACATTTTCGAGCGCCCGGATCATCACCAGCGCATCGTCGGCCGCGCCATCGCCGATCACCAGCGGCAGGTCGCCATAGGTACCGCGATCCTCCCCGATCTGCTCGCCACGGCCATCGATGAGGAAGGTCACTCCATCGACCCGCCAACGGGCCACCGGTATCTTTTCGATGATCACCACATCGACGTCGCCCGGATAGGTCTTGCGCACCGTCACGCTGTGGACCGCCGGCAATTCGGCGACGCGCTGGCGCGCCTCTTCCACGTCGAAGCCCAGTGTCGAGGTGTGGGGCGCGATGCCGAGCGCATCGAAAATGGCCTGCTCGGAGGTCAGGCGCTGGCCCGAAATCGAGATCTCGCCGATGGCGAGGCCCGCCTGGGCGAAATTGCCCTGGGCGACATCGCCCAGCGTGGCGGCCAGCATGCCGATGGGCTCGCGGACCTGGTAGAGACCCAAAGCCACCGCGCAGAGGGCCATGGCCGTCATGGTCCGCCGGATGACGCGGCCATGCAGCACGAAGGCGCGGTTGACCCTATTGGCGAGGCGCTTGCGGGGCGAGCGGACAGGAACAGGCAGCGTGCGCGGATGAACCATCTGCGCACCGGCGAGAAAGGACTCGCTCTTTACCTGTTGCAACTCGCGTCCTCCACCATCCAGGAGACCAGATCTTCAAAACTATGGCCCACTTGGGCGGCCTGCTCAGGCACCAGCGAGGTGGGCGTCATGCCGGGCTGGGTGTTGATCTCCAGGCAGACCAGTTCGCCGTCCTCGCCGGCCGCGTCGTTGAAGCGGAAATCCGTCCGCGTCACGCCGCGACAGCCGAGCGCCGCATGGGCAGCAAGGCTAAGCTTTTGCACTTTGTCGTAAATTTTAGGTTTAACATCGGCCGGCAGGATGTGCCGCGATCCGCCCTGGGCATATTTGGCTTCGTAATTATAGAAGCTGAGATCGGTGACGATCTCCGTCACCGGCAGGGCCACGTCGCCCATCACCGCGCAGGTCAGCTCGCGCCCGGGAATATAGCGCTCGACCATCAGGTCCTCGCCGCCATTCCATTCCTCGCCCAGGATTTCCTGCGGCGGATGGGATTGGCCGGCCTTGACGATGATGACGCCGAAGCTCGAGCCATCGGCAATCGGCTTGACCACATAAGGCGGCGGCAGGACATGACCGCGCCCCACCTCGGCGCGATTGGCCACGACATGGTCGGTCACCGGAATGCCGGCGGCCTTCATCATGATCTTGGCCTGGTGCTTGTCCATCGCCAGGGCCGAGGCCAGCACGCCCGAATGGGTATAGGGAATGCGCAAAAATTCCAGCACGCCCTGGATCGTTCCGTCCTCCCCGAACCGGCCATGCAGGGCATTGAAGGCCACATCGGGGGCGAGCTCGCGCAATCGCTCGGCCACGTCGTAGCCGACATCCACCTCGGTGACACGGTAACCGGCATTGCGCAGCGCCTGGGCGCAGCCCTTGCCCGTGCTCAGCGATACGGGGCGCTCATTGGAGAGCCCGCCCATCAGGACGGCGACGTGTTTGGTCATGGGAAGGTCCTGTCGGAGGCTTCGAGCGTGGGGGAGCCCCCCTCACCCGTCTCGGCCTGCGGCCGATCCACCCTCTCCCCGAGGGGGAGCGGAATAAGAGGCATTGTGCCAAAACAAACGCCGGACCAATTCTTCTCCCCCTCGGGGAGAAGGTGGCGCGCAGCGCCGGATGAGGGGGATGCCGCAAAATGCACCATCACTTTGCCTCCGCCCCCATCAGCGCGCCAAGCTCGCCCGGCAGGGCCGCTGCCCATTGGGTGATGTTTCCTGCCCCGAGACAGACGACATAATCGCCATCCTCGACCCGGCCGGCCAGGAGCGGCGCCAGGGCCTCGGCGCGGTCGATCACCCGCGCATCGCGATGGCCGCGCGCCATGATGCGATGCACCAGTTCCTCATGCGTGACGCCGGCGATCGGCTGCTCACCTGCCGCGTAGATCGGCGCGACGATCACCGTATCGGCATCGTTGAAACAGGCGGCGAAATCGTCGAACAAATCCTTGACGCGGCTATAGCGGTGCGGCTGCACCACGGCCACGACATCGCGTCGCGCCGATTGCCGCGCGGCCTTGAGCACCGCCGCGATTTCAACGGGATGGTGGCCGTAATCGTCGATCACCGTCACCCCACCGACTTCGCCGGTCTTGGTGAAGCGCCGCTTGACGCCGGTAAAGCCTCTGAGGCCACGCCGGATCGCCTCGGCGGGCACATGCAATTGATCGGCCACGGCAATGGCGGCGGTGGCATTGAGCGCGTTGTGAACGCCGGGCATGGGCAGTTCCAGCCCGTCGATGCGCAATTGCGTCTGCCGGATGCGGTCGCGGATTTCCACCGAGAAATGCTGCACGCCGTCCCGGTTTTCCAGATCGATCAGGCGCACATCGGATTGCGGGTTCTGCCCATAGGTGATGACGCGCCGGTCGCGGATATCGCCGACCAGCGACTGCACTTCGGGATGATCCAGGCACATCACCGCGAAGCCGTAGAACGGCACGTTCTCGACGAATTGGTGAAACGCCTTCCGCACCCCGTCGAAATCGCCGTAATGGTCGAGATGTTCGGGATCGATATTGGTGACCACCGCCACGTCGGCCGGCAGCTTGATGAAGGTGCCGTCGCTCTCGTCGGCCTCCACCACCATCCATTCGCCGCCGCCCAGGCGCGCATTGGTGCCATAGGCATTGATGATGCCGCCATTGATGACGGTGGGATCGAGATTGCCGGCATCGAGAAGGGTCGCGACCAGCGTCGTTGTAGTGGTCTTGCCGTGCGTGCCGCCAATGGCGATGGCGGTCTTGAAGCGCATGATCTCGGCCAGCATCTCGGCCCGCCGCACGATGGGCAGCGCCTTGGCGCGGGCCGCCATGAGTTCGGGATTGTCCTTTTTGATCGCCGAGGACACGACGACCACTTCGGCCTTGCCGAGATTGTCGCCATTCTGACCGATCTCGACCTTGATCCCCATGTCCAGGAGGCGCTGCACATTGGGATTGAGCGCCGCGTCCGAGCCCTGCACCACATAGCCCTGATTGTGCAGGATTTCGGCGATGCCGCTCATGCCGATGCCGCCGATGCCGATGAAATGGACCGGCCCGATATTGCGCGGCATCTTCATGTTCTGGGTCCTTCTTCCATCTGGACATGCTTGCCGGCCAGGGCTTCGGCGAGGCCGGCGAGTTTTTCGACCGCATCCGGCCGGCCGAGCGTGCGCGCCGCCTCGGCGGCCCGCCGCAAAGCCGGAGGATCGGTCAACAGGTCGTGAAGCCGAGTGGCAAGCGATTGCGGTGAAAGAGTGGCCTGCTCGGCCACCCAGCCGCCGCCGCCCTGTTCGAGGAATAGGGCATTGTGCTTCTGGTCCGCATCGAGCGATCCCGGCAGGGGCACGAGAATGGCCGGCCGCCCCAGGACGGCGAGTTCGGTAATGGTCGATGCGCCGGCCCGGCAGATCACCAGATGCGCATCGGCGATGCGCTCGGGCAGGTCGGGGATAAAGCTGGCGATCTCCACGCTGGTCCGCGAGCGACGGTAATTGTCCGTGACGCGCTCGACATCTTCCGGCCGCGCCTGCTGCACGATCTGCAGCCGGTTGCGCAATTCGGGCGACAGGAGCGCGACGGCTTCGGGCACGACGTCCGAGAGCACCCGCGCCCCCTGGCTGCCGCCGGTCACCACCAGCCGGATCGGACCATGGCCGTCCAGGGCGGGATAGGGCTTGCCGATCAAGGCGCGCACCCGGTCGCGCACCGGATTGCCGGTCAGCACCTTGTCCAGCCCGTGCTTGTCGGCGAATTTGGTCTCGGGAAAGCTCATCGCCAGCACATCGGCAAAGCGCGCCAGGGCCCTGTTGGCCCGCCCCATCACCGCATTCTGCTCGTGCAAAATGCCCGGAACGCCCAGCACATTGGCGGCGATGAACGGCGGGAAGGTTGGGTAGCCGCCAAAGCCGATCACGGCGTCGGGGCGCAGCTTGCGCAGCTTGCCATGGGCCACGGCCATGCCGCGCAGGATGGTCATGCCGGCCGAAACCAGTTTCAGCGGATTGCCGCCCGATGGCGTCGCCGCCGGCACGATATGGATTTGCCGCGCCGGAAAATCGGCGCCGTAGCTTTCCACGCGATGGTCGGTCATCAGCTCCACGGCATGGCCGCGACGGATGAGTTCCTGGGCCAGCGCCATCGCCGGGAAGAGATGGCCACCCGTGCCACCTGCCATAAGGACAAATGTTTTCATTCGGCGGGGGCTACCACGGCGCTGCGGTAGGAGGGAAGCCCGGTGGCCATGCGCTCTTCCGGCTTGGTGCGGGTCAGCGCCAGCATCAGCCCCATGCCGAAGGCCACGGCCAGCATCGAGGTGCCGCCATAGGACACGAAGGGCAGGGTCATGCCTTTTGCCGGCACCAGATTGAGGTTCACGGCCAGGTTGATCCCGGATTGCATGGCGAATTGCACGGCAATCGTGGAGGCGGCGAGCCGTGCGAACAGGCTGGTCTGCCGCTGCGCGGCAATCATGGCCCGGATGACGATAAAGCCGATGAGACCAACCAGCCCCATGCAGAACAGGATACCGAATTCCCCGGCCGCGGCGGAGAACACGAAGTCGGCATGCGCGTCGGGGATCAGTTTCTTGGCCATGGACTCGCCAGGCCCCCGCCCGAACCACCCGCCTTCGGTCAGCGACTGCAAGGCACGATCGATCTGATATGTATTGCCGCCGCCATCGGGATTGATGAAGCTGTCGATGCGGCGCGCGAAGTGCGGGAAAAATGCATAGGCGCCGAACAGCAGCGCCCCGCCGATGCCGGCCAGCGTGATGATGATCCACCACGAAATGCCCGAGAAGAACAGCAGCACCGCCCAGGTCGCCATGACCAGCGCCGTCTGCCCAAGGTCCGGCTGCAGCAGCAGCGCGCCGACAATGGACAGCATGAGCACGGTGGCGATCAGGCGTCCCGGCACATTGCGATGGATCATATATTCGGAGAACAGCCACGCCCCGATCACGGCAAAGGCCGGCTTCACGAATTCCGTCGGCTGCAAGGACTGGCCGGCGATGGAAAGCCAGCGCCGCGCGCCCTTGACCTCGGTGCCGAAGCGCAACGTCGCCCACAGCAGCACCACCATGACAACCAATGTGCCGAGCGCCGCGAGCCGCGCCTGGCGCTGGCTCATCAGCGAAGTGACCACCATGACCGGAACCGCCAATGTGGCGAACATGGCGTGGCGGATGACGAAATGCCATTCGTCGAGCCCGATGCGCTCGGCCACGGCCGGGCTGGCGCCGAAGCTGAGCACCACGCCCACGGCCAGAAGCATAATCAATGCCCCCAGCAATTCCTTGTCAATCGACCACCACCATTCGGCAAGCGGGGTCTTTTCGGCGCGGGAGAACATCATCGGGGCAGCCCGGTACTCGATACAAACTGCGTATAATTGTAGGCAGCTTTGGTTACCGATTTGCCAAGGTTTTCGCGTTTTGCGATTCAGAATGTGAAGAAATTGCCCACGCTGGCGCCGCAGCGCCGCACAGCAAAAGGCCCCGGTCGAACCGGGGCCAATTCGATCCTGAAAACAGGCACCTATTGCAGGATGGCGATATCGCTGATCATGCCATCGACGCCCTCGATCGGCCCCCAGGCCTCGGCGGCGCCGGTTTCGAGATCGAGCGTGTGCAGCACATTGTCGACCACGAGATAGGCAGTGTTTTCCCAATCGGCGGTAGAGGAAATGTCGAAGGCATAGGCTGTGCCGCCTTCGACGCCGAGTTCGCCGATGGTCTTGAGCGTCCCGTCATTGGGCGCCACCTGCTGCAACAGCGCCGCGATGCTGGCATCGATGTCGAACATCTTGGTTTCCTCGGGCGTACCGAGCGAATTGGTATAGGCAGCGGCGACGACGGCCGGGCTCTCGCCTTCATGCATGTCGCCGGCTTCGAAGTTGAGCGAGCCGTCGACCGTCACCATGCCGTCATCGACATTGACGCGGTGATTGGTGCCATCGGTGCCCATCAGGCGCAGCCGATCGGCGACCGGATTGAAATCGACAATCGCGCCTTCATAGCTCGGGAGCTTTTCGGAAAGCGTTGCCTTGACGCTTGCCTCCCCGGACGCGGTATCGATGGTGACGATGTCACCGGAGAGCGTTACGCCATAAAGCATCTTGTCGGCGGGCCGGACATCGATGCCCGCCAGGCCATCAATGCCCGTCACCTCCATCATGCCCGAAACCGCGCGGGTTTCGGTATCGAACATGACCAGGGTGCTGCCATCGACCAGGCCGATTGCAGGGGCCGCATAGGCCGAGCCCGCCAAAGCGGTCGAACCTGCCAGCAGAGCGGTAATCAGTGAGAATCGGAATTTGGCAGTCACGTTTAGTCTCCTCATTCTGGGCCGCTCTTGGCGTGGCGGCGGGGATGGCTGTGGACGAATGCCTATCGTCTCTTAGGCAGGTACGGCCCGGAGCAAGGAGCGGATTGAATTAAAGCGAAAGGCCCGAACACAAAGCTGTGTCCGGGCCCGAATTTACGGCAAACGGGGAGAAGCGCTCAGCGCAGCTTGAGGCTCGACAGGCCGATCAGCGCCAGCACGAAGGAGATGATCCAGAAGCGGATCACCACCTGGCTTTCGGTCCAGCCCAGATGCTCGAAATGGTGATGGATCGGCGCCATTCGAAACACCCGCTTGCCCGTGAGCTTGAACGAGGTCACCTGCACGATCACCGACACGGTTTCGAGCACGAACAGCCCGCCGATAATGGCCAATACGATTTCATGCTTGGTCGCCACGGCGATGGTGCCCAGCGCGCCGCCCAGGGCCAGGGAGCCGGTATCGCCCATGAAGATTTGCGCCGGTGGGGCGTTGAACCAGAGGAAGCCGAGGCCCGCCCCGATCAGCGCGCCGCAGACCACGGCCAGTTCGGCGGTGCCCGGCACGGCATTGAGCAGCAGGTAATCGGCATAGTTCTGCGAGCCGACCAGATAGGCGATGAGCCCGAAACAGGCCGCCGCCACCATGACCGGCACGATGGCCAGGCCATCCAGCCCGTCGGTGAGATTGACCGAATTGCCCGCCGCCACCACCACGAAGCCGCCGAACAGGATATAGAAATAGCCCAGGTTCACCGCCAGGTCCTTGACGAAGGGGAACAGCAGCGAGGTGCCGTAAGCGCCGGACGCCAATTGGGAAATGGCGAAGGCTGCGATGCCGCCGATCAGCGCTTCGAGGATCAGGCGCTGCTTGGAGCCGAACCCGGTATGGCTCATCCGCTTGACCTTGAGATAGTCGTCGTAAAAGCCGATGGCGCCGAAGCCGACGGTGACGAAAAGCACCACCCAGACATAGCCATTGGTGAGGTTCGACCAGAGCAGCGTGGAAATCACCGCGCCCGACAGGATCATCAGCCCGCCCATGGTCGGCGTGCCCTTCTTGGTCAGCAGATGCCCGGCCGGGCCGTCCTCGCGGATCGGCTGGCCCCGCCCCTGCTTGACCCGCAGCAGGGCGATCATGCCGGGACCGAACAGGAAAACGAAGAACAAGGCGGTAACCACCGCGCCCGCCGTGCGGAAGGTGATGTACCGGAACACGTTGAAGGCGGCGAATTGTTCGCCCAGCTGGCCGAGAAAATAGAGCATTTATTCCGCTGTTCTGCTTGGTGTTTCAGCTCTTTTCGAAGCGCGCGGTAATCGCGTTCACAATGCGCGCCAGCCCGACACCGTTGGACCCTTTGATCATAATAGCATCGCCATAAGCAAGATCGGCGACGATAACGTCTTCTCCATTCTCAACGGTTTCCGCATGGCTGGCGACCAGCCCCTCGGGCAGCGCCGCGGCGAGGGCGGCCATGTGCTTTCCGACCAGATGTACCCGTTCGGCCCCGCTCGTCCAGACCGCTTCGGCGAGGCCGGCATGGAGATTGTCGGCCTGGTCGCCGAGTTCCAGCATGTCGCCCAGAACCAGGATTTTTCGGCCGCCGGGCGCTTCCGCGGCGGCGAAGACATCCAAGGCCGCGACCATGGAGGCGGTATTGGCGTTGTAGCTTTCATCGATGAGTAACAAGGGCTTAGCGGCCGGCCCGAGGGCCTTGCGCAGCCCCCTGCCCGGCTGGGCGCCGAACCCGGCCAGGGCCCGGAGGGCCACCTCCGGCTCGATGCCGGCGATATGGGCGGTGGCCAGAGCGGCGGTGGCATTGGAGAGCATGTGGCGGCCCGAAACGCCCAGGGCAAGCTCGTATTGCCGGTCGCCATGCAGTACCGTGGCGAAGCTGCGATCAGCCGCGCTTTGCGGATTGACGATCTGCCAATCGGTGCCCCTTGCGAAGCCAAAAGTCAGCAGACTGTTCACCTTGGCCGCCGCACTTGCCTCGATAAGGTCACCGATCTGCGCATGATCGGCATTGATAAGGGCCGTACCGCCCGGTTCGAGCCCATCGAAGATTTCGGCCTTGGCCCGGGCGATGTTCTCGAGGCTGCCGAGACGCTCCAGATGCGCCGGCGCGATGGCGGTGATCACCGCCACATGCGGCCGCACCATCTGGCTCAGGGGCCGGATTTCATCCAGGGCGCTCATGCCCATTTCGAAAATGCCGAACTGCGCCGTCTCGGGCATGCGCGCCAGCATCAGCGGCACGCCCCAATGATTGTTGAAACTCTTGATCGAGGCATGGGTCTCCCCGGCCGCCTCGAAGACCACGCGCAGCGCTTCCTTGGTGGTGGTCTTGCCGACACTGCCGGTGACGCCGACGATGAAGGCGCGGCTCCGGGCGCGGGCGGCGCGGGCCAGATCCCGCAGCCCGCCCAGGGCATCGGGAACCACGATCCGTCCCGGGCCGCTGCCGCGCCCCTCGCTGACCAGGGCCGCCACGGCGCCATTGGCCAGGGCCGCATCGACGAAGTCATGGCCGTCGAAGCGATCGCCCTTGATGGCGACGAACAGGGCATCGGGGCCGAGCTCGCGGGAATCGATGGAGATCGAATTGATCGCCCCGGCCTCTATGCCCTCGGCGCGTCCGCCGGTGGCCTTGAGGATGGCGTCGATGGTGAAGAGGGGTGGGGTCATTGGATGGTTGAACCGCAGATATCGCTGGGAATTCGGCCTAGCATCGTGCCTGCCGGCACCCCCTCCCATCCTCCCCCGTCAAGGGGGAGGTGCTGTATCCAGTTCCGGGCAGGTTTTTGTGCCAAACACCGGCCCGGCACCCTCCCCCTTGCGGGGAGGGCTGGGGAGGGGGGTGGCGCGCTGGAACCTCTAGGCTCACGCCCAACGAACACGGCCCTACCCCCCGATCGCCGCTTCGACCACTTCGTGGTCGGAGAAATGGTGCTTGGTGGTGCCGATGATCTGGTAGGTCTCGTGTCCCTTGCCGGCGACGAGCAGCACGTCGCCCTTTTCGAGGGCGCGCACGGCCTGTTCGATCGCTTCCTTGCGGTCGGCAATTTCCCTGGCCCCCTTGGCCCCCGCCAGCACTTCGGCGCGGATGGCGGCCGGGTCCTCGGTGCGCGGATTGTCGTCGGTGACAATCACGATATCGGCAAGCTCGCTGGCAATTTCGCCCATTTGAGGGCGCTTGCCCTTGTCGCGGTCGCCGCCGCAGCCGAAGACCACGTGCAGCTTGTTCTTCGCATAGGGGCGCAGCGTCTTGAGCGCGGTGCGCAGCGCCTCTGGCTTGTGGGAATAGTCGACGAAAATGGCGGCGCCGTTACATTCGCCCACCAGTTCCAGCCGCCCCCGCGCGCCCACCAGCTCGGACAGCGCCGCGAAGGCATCGGCCTTGTCGACGCCCGAGGACATGGCCAGGGCCGCCGCGACCAGGGCGTTGGACACCTGGAATTCGCCCGGCACCTTGAGATGGAAGCTCACCTTCTCCCCGATATGGCGCACTTCCACGCGCTGCCCGTAATTCTCCGGCTCGATGGAGAGGATTTCGATATAGGCGCCCTCGCGGCCCACGGTCAGCAGCGTCGCGCTGGCTGAAAGCGCGGCGAACATGAATTGCTCATGTTCGGGATCGTCCACATTGACGATGGCCGCGCCGCCATCGACCAGAAGGTCGGTGAACAGCCGCAGCTTGGCATTGCGGTATTCGTCCATGTCCTTGTGATAGTCGAGATGGTCGCGGCTGAGATTGGTAAAGGCCACGGCCTCGAAATGGATGCCGTCCAGCCGGTGCTGGTCGAGGCCATGGCTGGAGGCTTCCAGCGCCACATGATCGATGCCCTGGGCCTTCAGCGCCCGCATGGCCTGGTGCAGGGTGCGCGAATCCGGCGTGGTCAGCGCCCCCTCGATGCGGCGCTTGGCCGTCTCGATGCCCAGGGTGCCGATGCTGGCCCCGGCAATGCCGGCATAATCCCAGATCTGGCGGACGAAGGAGGCCACCGAGGTCTTGCCATTGGTGCCGGTGACCGCGACCAGGATTTCCGGCTGCGGCTCGAAGACGCGCGAGGCGGCCCGCGCATAGGCGGCGCGCACATCCTTGACGATGATGACCGGCACGCCCGGATCGCCCGGAGGGGCCAGGTCGGTGACGACGGCCAGCGCGCCGCGTTCGATGGCGTCGGCCACGAACTGATTGCCATGGACCTTGGCGCCCGGCAGGGCGAAGAAAACGTCGCCGGGCTCGATCCGCCGGCTATCCGAATTCAATCCGAAGACGGCGCCGAGCCCTTTCTTGGGACGGGCGCCCGAGCCTTCGAGGAGTTGCGTTACGCTGAGGGACAAGGGCACATATCCTTCTGGATCGATCTAGCGGAGTGCGGGTGGGACGATTTGGCGGTCGAGCGCTTCGTTGAAGTCCGGCGCGACGCCCAGCATCGGCGCCACCCGCTGGATGAGGCGCCCCGTCAGGGTACCCGCATTCCAGCCGGCGGTGGTGCCCGATTGGGGATTTTCCGCCTTGGGCTCATCGACCATGACCACGATGGCATAGCGCGGATTGTCGAGCGGGAAGGCGGAGGCGAAGAAATTGGTGACCTTGCTGGACGAATAGCGGCCATCCACCACCTTTTCGGCCGTGCCGGTCTTGCCGCCGGCGCGATAGCCCTGCGCGGCGCGGTTCATCTGCGAGCCGGAGCCTTCCAGGGCATTGAGCCGCATCAGGTAGCGCATGACATCGCTGGTCTGCGGCGACAGCACTCGCTCGTAGAGCGTTTCGGCTTCGGCCACATCGCGCTTGTAGAGCGTGGGGGCGATATAATTGCCGCCATTCACCAGGGCCGCATAGGCCGTCACCATATGCAGCGGCGAGACCGAGAGGCCATGGCCGAACGAGGCTGTGGCCGCGCCGACTTCGGACAGCGTATTGGGCACGGTGGGCACCCGCATTTCGGGCAGCTCGAACGCGACGCGCTCGTCGAATTTCAGCCGGCTCAGGAAGGCGCGGAAATTGTCCTTGCCCATGGCCTGCATGATGCGGATCGTGCCGATATTGGACGAGTATTTATAGACTTCCGGCAGGCTGAGGATGCGGTTCTTGCCGTGGAAATCGGAAATGGTGTAGCGCCCGAACCGCACGCCATAGCGGGCATCGAACTGATCGGTCACCCGCACGGCGCCGCTGTCCAGCGCCCCGGCAATGGTGATGGTCTTGAAGATCGAGCCCGGCTCGAAAATACCCGAGGTGATGCGGTTGAACGTATCCTTGACCAGAGCCGTCGCCGGCTCGTTCGGGTTGAAATCGGGCACCGAGGCCAGGGCGATGATCTCGCCGGTATAGATGTCCATCATCACGCCGGCCGCCGCGATGGCCTGATAGCGGGTCATGGCGTCCATGAGCTGGTCGTGCAGCACGTGCTGCACCCGCATGTCCACGGAAAGCTCCACCGGCGTCAGCGCATTGCCGCGCGCCAGGCCGAGTTCCTGCAAAAGTGCGATGGATTCGCTGTCCATATGCCGCTCGATGCCGGCAATCCCCTGATTGTCCACATTGGTGGAGCCCAGAATATGGGCGGCCTCGTTCATGGCCGGGTAGAAACGCTTGGATTCGGTGATGAAGTCGATGCCGGGAATGCCCAGCCGCATCACCTGGTCCTGGATCGCCGGGGTCAGCTCGCGCTGCACCCAGACGAAGCCCCGGTCGCCGCTGAGGCGATTGCGCAGCCATTCCTCGCTGAGATTGGGCAGCACCGTGCGCAGCTTCTGCACGGCCTCCTCCACATCGATGATCCGGCGCGGCTCGGCATAGAGCGAGGGCACGCGGATATCGACGGCCATTTCCAGCCCGTTGCGATCCAGGATCGGCGGCCGGCTGGCCTGGATGGCGTCGCGCGTCTGGCCTTCGATGGTCTGGTCGGTCTCGACCATGCCCAATTGGATCAGTCGCCCGCCCACCAGCGCGAAGCCGATGAGCACGCCCAGGATCATCCAGCGGATGCGGGCCTGGGTCAGGCTGCCCCGCTGCTTGCGGGCGCCATCCAGCGCGATTGTCGGCGCATGGCCTTCGGCGAGCGCAGCCATTACTCAATACCTTCCAGTTCAAGAATGGCATCGATGGGGTCGATGCCCTGGGCGATCGCCTCGAACAAGGCGTTCATGGCCGCGCTGTCCGGCTTGGCCGGACGCATCGGCAGGCCGGCGAACGAGCCGAATTGCTCCTGCTTGACCTGAGCGATCTCCAGCTCCGCCTCATGCCGGCGCACTATGGGATCAATATGGCCGGGCTGGTTCAGCACCGCCCAATCGGCCTTGAGCAGGGAAAGCTGCCCCTCCTGCTCGGCGATGCGCGCGGTCAAAGCCGTGCGCTCGGCCGCCGTGCCCTCGATGGAGAATTTCAGCGCGTAGACGCTGGCCAGCATGACGATGGACAGGATGATGAGGAAGATATTGATCGAGCGGATCATGCTGCACCCCGGATTGTCGGCACGCCGAGCCCCGCCATCTGTACCGGACGGGCCGACAGCCCCGTCCGCGTGGCGCTGCGCAGGACCGCCGAGCGGGCCCGCGGATTGCGCGCCAGTTCCCCTGCCCCGGCCTTGACCGCCTTGGCGACCTCATGCCAGCGCAGCGGCTCCGTTTCGGCCTGCGGCAGGTGCCGCGATTGGGCCGGGCCGCCCTTGCCGGGATCGAAATAGCGTTTGACGATCCGGTCCTCCAGCGAATGAAAGCTGACCACGGCCAGCCGGCCGCCCTCCGGCAGGAGGCGCTCGGCCGCGAACAGGCCTTCGACCAATTGCTCGAATTCGCCGTTGACGGCGATGCGCAGCGCCTGGAAGGAGCGGGTCGCGGGATGGGCGTCGCCCGGCTTGCGTCCGATGGCCTTCTCGATGATCCGGGCCAGTTCCAAAGTCGTGGCGATCGGCTTTTCCGCGCGCGCCGCGACGATGAACTGCGCGATCCGGCGAGACTTGCGCTCTTCCCCGAAGGCATAGAGCAGATTGGCCAGCGCCTCGGGCTCCAATTCGTTGACCAGATCGGCCGCGCTGGTGCCGGCCTGGCTCATGCGCATGTCGAGCGGCCCCTCGCGCATGAAGGAAAAGCCGCGCCCGGCCTCGTCGAGCTGCATGGAGGAAACCCCGATATCGAGCACCACGCCGTCCACCGGGCCATGGCCCGCAGCCAGGCTGTCGAGTTCGGAAAAGGTGCCGGGCACGAAGGTGAAGGTATCGGGAAACTCGGCCTCAAGCGCCGCCACATGGGGCGCGACCGAGGGATCGCGGTCGATGCCGATGACATGGGCGCCCGCCCGCAGCAGCGCACGCGAATAGCCGCCGGCCCCGAAAGTGCCGTCGACGATGCGACGGCCCGGCTCCGGCGACAGGGCCGCCAGAACCGCATCGAGCAGGACAGGGACATGCGGTCCGCCCGCCTCGGTTTCGGGCAGGGAAGGCTTGCCCATATCCGCTACTACTCCACTCCGGCACGAACCGGTTACTGAAACTGTTGCCGGATTTTGCATGGCGACGCTTAAGATTCTGTTTCCCATTCGCCGCTTGGCCAACCTTGGGGAAATCGCAAAATCCTGCCGCGACTTAATCTATGCATATTGCCCTGGCCCGCCATCCGGGCCATGAAGTCCTATCTGTCGGGGAGCGTCATGCCGATCACAAGCCAGACATTTGTGCGGTCCACCGCCCTGCTGCTGCTGGTCGGCCTGCTGACCCTCATGGGCATCGTCGGCACCAATATCTGGCTGGTCGAACGCTCGCAGGTCTATTTCGACGAGGTGCTGGAAGGCCGCATCGCCCGCCGCGCCGCCATCGAGCTGCGCACCTCCATGCAGGATGCCGAGAGCGGGCAGCGCGGCTATATCATCACCCTCGAGGACGATTACCTCGCCCCCTATGACAGCGCCGTCGCCCGGATCGACGAACAGGTCGAGCAATTGCGCCTGGTCCTCGCGCCCTATCCGGAGGCGCAGGCGCCGCTGCGCCAGCTCGAGGCCGACATCGCCCTCAAGCTCGGCGAGCTGGCCGAGACCATAGAAATGGCCCAATCCGGCGACGTGCAGGGCGCCATGCGGCAGGTGCGCACCGATCGCGGCAAGCAGGCCATGGATTCGGCGCGCACCTTCATCGACACCCTGATCCAGGCCATCGACACCCGGCTGGTGGACGGGGTCGCCAACCAGCGCAACACCATGACCGCCCTGCGCTGGGTATCGATCATCGGCGGCATCATCATCCTGGGCGTCATCGGCGGCGCCATCTGGGCGGTGTGGAGCTATACCCAGGAACTGGCCGGGGCCCGCCGCGCGGTGGAGGAGGCCAATGCCAGCCTCGAGGACCGCGTGCGGGAGCGTACCTCCGACCTGGGCCGCGCCAACGAGGAAATCCAGCGCTTCGCCTATATCGTCACCCACGACCTGCGCGCGCCCCTGGTCAATATCATGGGCTTTACCAGCGAGCTCGAAACCAGCGTCGCTTCGGTGAAATCCTATATGGAGACCCAGCCGGAAACCGACGATCCCGTGGCCGACGAAGCGCGCCAGGCCGCCACCGAGGATTTGCCGGAAGCGATCTCCTTCATCCGCGCCGCCACCCGCAAGATGGACGGCCTGATCAACGCCATTCTCAAGATTTCGCGCGAGGGGCGCCGCCAGCTCAAGCCCGAGCCGGTCGATATCGCCGAAATCGCCGAGACCAGCGCCGCCGCCGTCCACCACCAGGTGGCCGATAATGGCGGCGAGATCACCACCGATATCCGCATCGGCAAGATCGTCACCGACAAGCTCTCCATCGAGCAGGTGCTGGGCAACATGCTGGACAATGCGGTCAAGTATCATCATCCCGACCGGCCGCTGCGGGTCCGGATCAGCGCCCGCCACCTGCCCGGCAATCGCGTCCTGATCGAGGTCGAGGACAATGGCCGGGGCATAGCCGACAGCGATCACGAGCGGGTCTTCGAACTGTTCCGCCGCTCCGGTTCGCAGAACAATCCGGGCGAAGGCATCGGCCTGGCCCATGTCCGCACCATGGTGCGCAGCCTGGGCGGCGACGTCACCTTGACCTCCACCCTGGGCCAGGGCACCACCTTCATCATCAATCTTCCGCGCGATCTGCGCTTCTACCTGGGGAATACCGGAGCATGAATAACGCACGGCCAGTGACCATCATCATGATCGAGGACGACGAGGGCCATGCCCGGCTGATCGAGAAGAACATCCGCCGCGCCGGCGTCGCCAACGAGATCGTCCCCTTCACCAACGGCACCGACGCGCTCGCCTTCCTGTTCGGCCCGGACGGCACCGGCACGGTCAACAAGGGCCGCCAGCTCCTGGTGCTGCTCGACCTCAACCTGCCCGACATGACGGGCATCGATATCCTGGAAAAGGTAAAGGCCAACGAGCATACCCGCCGTTCGCCCGTCGTGGTGCTGACCACCACCGACGACCAGCGCGAAATCCAGCGCTGCTACGACCTGGGCGCCAATGTCTATATCACCAAGCCGGTGGATTATGACGGCTTCGCCAATGCCATCAAGCAATTGGGCCTGTTCTTTTCGGTCATGCAGATCCCCGAGGCCGAATAGACATCATGCCCAACCGCACGCCGCATGTTCTTTACATCGATGACGACCCGGGCCTGATCCGCCTGGTGGACAAGGCCATGCAGCGGCGCGGCTATCGGTTCAGCCAGGCCAGCGACGCCGAAACCGGCCTGGACATCATCCGCAATGGCGATATCGACGTCGTCGCGCTGGACCATTACCTGCCCACGGGCACCGGGCTCGACCTGCTCAAGAGCCTGGACGGCATGGAAGGCAAGCCGGCCATCGTCTATGTGACCGGCTCGGCCGACATGGCGATCGCCGTAGGCGCGCTCAAGGCGGGCGCCAGCGACTTCGTGCCGAAATCGGGGACCGAGGAGTTCATGGAACTCCTGCTGGCCGCCATCGACCAGGCCATCGCTCATGTGCGCCTGTCGCGCGCCAAGGCGACGGCGGAGCGCGAAATGCAGGAAGCGCGCGAGCGCGCCGAAATGCTGCTGGGCGAAGTCAATCACCGCGTCGCCAATTCGCTCGCCATGGTCGCCGCCCTGGTGGGCCTGCAGGCCAATGCGGTGGAAGACCTCGAGGCCAAGCGCGCCCTGAGCGAGACGCAGGCCCGCATCCAGGCCATTGCCGGCGTCCACCGCCACCTCTACACCTCCGACGATACCCGCTGGGTGCAGATCGCCGATTATCTCAACGGGCTGATCGGCGAACTCGAAAACACCATGCAGGCCGAAGACCGCACCCCCAGCATCCGCGTGCAGGTGGAGCGCTTCCCCATGCCCACCGAAAAGGTGGCCTCGCTGGGCGTCATCGTCACCGAACTGGTCACCAATGCGCTCAAATATGCCTATTCCGACCGCGAGCCGGGCGAAGTGCGGGTGTCGATGAGCCGCGACGGCGAAGTGGTGCGGCTGGTGGTCGAGGACGACGGCATCGGCTGGACCGGCACCGGCAAGCCGCAGGGCACCGGCCTGGGCAGCCGCATCGTGCGCGCCATGGCCCACAGCCTCGACGCCGACGTCGCCTATGGCGAGGGCCCGGGCACCAAAGTGCTGGTGACGTTCAGCGCGTGAGGGGCTTCCCCATACTCGATCGTCATCCGCGGGCTTGACCCGAGGGTTCTGTTCCATCCGGGGTTGAGGGACTGCGCTCCGATATGCGCCGCGTTTCGGTTTGCAAAGCAAAACGGCCGGGGAAATCCCCGGCCGTTCGTGCATGTCTTCGATGTCAGGCGCCGCGGACCTGGGCGGACTGCCGGCGGTCTTCGCGGAATTCGGCGGGGTCGAATTCCCGGTCGCCCCGGGCGTCCCGCACCCGGGTCGGCAGGCCGATCCTGCCCAGGAGCTCAATGAAGGGCACCGGCGGCAATTCCTCGACATTGGCCATGTGGTGGCAATCCCAGTCGCCCTTGGCGATCAGCATGGCCGCGGCGATGGCGGGCACGCCGGCCGTATAGGAGATGGCCTGGCTGTTGGTTTCGGCGAAGGCGTCTTCGTGATCGCTGATATTATAGACCAGCAATTCGGTCTCGACCCCGTCGCGCACGCCCTTCACCAGATCGCCGATAAAGGTCTTGCCGGAATAATCCGGCGCCAGCGACATCGGATCGGGCAGCACGGCCTTGACCAGTTTGAGCGGCACGACTTCGAGCCCCTCGGCGGTCACCACCGGCTTTTCCGAGAGCAGACCGAGATTGTTCAGCACGGTGAAGACGTTGATGTAATGCTCGCCGAACCCCATCCAGAAGCGGATATCGGGCACGTCCAGATTGGCCGAGAGCGAATGCACCTCGTCATGGCCGGTGAGATAGGTGGTATGGGTGCCCACCACCGGCAGGTCGTCGGTGCGCTTGACCTCGAACATCTTGTTGGCCTGCCACTGGCTCTCCTGCCAGCTCCAGACCGTGCCGGTGAATTCCCGGAAATTGATCTCCGGATCGAAATTGGTAGCGAAATAGCGGCCATGGCTGCCCGCATTGACATCGATGATGTCGATGGAGTCGATACGGTCGAAATAGGCATTGGCGGCCAGGGCGGCATAGGCATTGACCACGCCCGGATCGAAGCCGGCGCCGAGCACGGCGGTGACGCCCTTGCGCTCACATTCCTCGCGGTGCTTCCACTCGTAATTGCCGTACCAGGGCGGCGTCTCGCACACCTTGGATGGGTCCTCGTGAATGGCCGTGTCGATATAGGCCACGCCCATGTCGATACAGGTGCGCAGCACGCTCATGTTGAGGAAGGCCGAACCGGCATTGAGGACGATCTGGCTCTTGGTCTGCCGGATCAGGGCCTTGGTGGCCTCGATATCCATGGCATCGAGTTGATGGGCGGCCAGAATGCCCGGGCGCTTCAGCGCCTTTTTGTCGAGTATGCCGCCAATGATGGCCTCGCATTTCGACAGCGTGCGGGAGGCAATATGAATGTCTCCAAGCACATCGTTGTGCATTGCTGCCTTAAACGCAGCGACTTGCGCGACACCTCCGGCGCCGATGATCAACAGATTCTTTTTCAATTGGCACGAAACACCTTTTTGCGGGTGGACGATATCAGCCTGTCCTCAGGACAGACTGGCGACATAGTCGGCATAATCGAACGATTTCACAAGATCGATTGCGCCATTTTTCCTGCGGATGGCTATAGCGGGCATTGCCACGCCGTTGAACCAGTTTTTCTTCACCATGGTGTATCCCCCCGCATTGAGCAGCGAAATCCGGTCCCCCACGGCCAGCGGGGCGGGGAAATCGAACTCCCCGAACACGTCGCCGGCCAGGCAGGACTTGCCGGCGATCACATAGTGGTGAGGCCCGGAATCGGGCGCCAGCGACGCGCTCTCGCGATAGACGAGCAGGTCCAGCATATGGGCCTCGACGGCGCTGTCGACAATGGCCACCTGCTTTTCGTTTTCCACAATATCGAGCACCGAGACTTCCAGCGTCGTCGTATTGGTGACGATGGCGTCGCCCGGCTCGAGATAGACCTGCAGGGAGAATTTCTCGGCAAAGGCCTTGAGGCGCGCGGCCAGGGCGTCCAGTGCATAATTCTCGCCGGTGAAATGGATGCCGCCACCGAAGCTGATCCAGTCGATGCGTTCGAAGAACGAACCCAGCCTGGCCTCGAAGGCATCGAGCAAGGCGGCGAAGGAATCGAAGGAATCGTTTTCGCAATTGCAGTGGATCATGAAGCCGCTGACGCGATCCATGGCCTGTTCCACCCGCGCCAGATCCCATTCGCCCAGCCGGCTGAAGGGGCGCGCCGGATCGGCGATGTCGAAATGGGAATGGCTGACGCCCGGATTGACGCGAATGCCGACGGGCAGGTGCTTTGCCTTGTCGCCGAAGCGGTCGAGCTGGTTCAGCGAATTGAAGATGATCTTGTCGGCATAGGAGATGGCCTCGTCGATTTCCCTATCCGACCAGGCCACGGAATAGGCATGGGTCTCGCCGCCGAACTTTTCCCGGCCCAGCCGCACTTCGTTGAGCGAGGAGGAGGTGGAGCCGTCCATATGCGGGGCGATCTGGGCAAAGGTCGACCAGGTCGCGAAGGCCTTGAGCGCCATGACGCACTTGGCCCCGGACAAGGCGCGCAGCCGGTCCACCTTGGCCAGATTGCGGTCCAGCGCGGTTTCGTCGACGAGGTAATAGGGGGTAGCCAGGGGCATCGCGCCGCAACTCCAACAAGCGTGTGCCCGCCGGATTGCACGGCGGAAGGAAGGGCGACGGTGTAACGGGCGCGGCGCGGCTTCGCAAGAGTTGAGGCCGAATATCACCTATGCCCGGGGCTGTGCCACCAGTAGGCCTCATGGACGATAAACCTGAGTGAGAGCGTCTGCCGTTTCAGTCGATGACATGCTCCAGCCTTCGGCGCGCCCGACCTCGTGGTTCGTCCTTCGACAGGCTCAGGAGGCTCACCATGAGGTCTTCAAAGCACAGCACTCAACGCGGCGAAGCGCTCCAAAGCCTGGTGCAGGGAATCAACGCCAGTTGACCTGTAAGCCGGGTTCTGTAGGGCCGCTTGCGCGACGTGGTGACCATTCATCTGAGGCGGCCGTTGCCGGCGCGCTCGTGCAACCAACCCGGACGACATGGCCTCGAAACAGGCTGGAGCCGAGGCTCCGCGTCATCCCTATTTGGTCTTGCTCCCGGTGGGGTTTACCGTGCGGCCTCTGTCGCCAGACGCCCGGTGCGCTCTTACCGCACCCTTTCATCCTTACCTGCCCGAAGGCCGGCGGTTTGCTTTCTGTGGCACTTTCCCTGGGGTCACCCCCGGCGGCTGTTAGCCGTCACCGTGTTTCGATGGAGCCCGGACTTTCCTCCGGCATGGAGTTACCTCCATGCCAGCGGCCACCCGGTCAACTGGCCGCGCTTATGTGCGGTAGGCGCAAGCCGCCGTCAAGTGAGCAGCGGCTGCGGCCTGGGCCGCGTAATGGCCTGATAGGCGAGGTTGATGGCCGACATGCGGGCGGTGGCCATGTCGATCAGGTCTTCCGGCACGCCCTTGGCGATCAGCCGGTCCGGATGATGCTCGGCCACCAGCAGCCGATAGACCCGGCGCACTTCCTCGGGCGGGGCATCATGGGACAGGCCGAGCACGGTATAGGGATCGACATCGTCATCCAGCATCACATGCTGGGACGCGATCTGCTCGAAACGGGCCTCATCGAAACCGAAAATGGCGCTGACCTCGCGCAGATATTCGAGCTCGGCCTCATGCACCAGCCCATCGGCCGTGGCGATGAAGAACAGCCCATCGAGCACATGTTCCAGCGTTTCGGGGGTATCGGCGAAGAACCGGGCCACCTTGCGGGCATAGGCCTCGTAGCCGGCCACGTCCTGCTTGGCCAGGTTGAACAGCTTTTCCACCTGCGGTTCCTGGCCCTTGGCGATCTCCACCGTGGCGTTGAAGGCCCGCACTTCCGATGCCGTCACCGCGCCGTCCGCCACGGCCATCTTGGCCGAAAGGGCGATCAGCGCCAGGGTGAAGGCCGCGTCGCGCCCGCCCGGCAGCCAGGTATCGGGGTCCAGAATATCGGCGACCTTGCCGGCAAGCCCGGTGCGCGCCGAGAACGAGCCGAGAAACTGCGTGAAATGCTGCCACACATCCCGGTTTTCCTCGGCCCTGCGGACGCAGCACAACATGTCGCGACTTCTCCTGCTTGGCCCTCAGACTAGCGCCTGGGACGGTCGGGGTCCATGCCCCCGGCCGCATGGCCGCCCTGCCCTATTGGCCGAACGGATAATAATAGGTGTCGCCATAGGCCGGGGGATAAGGCCGATTGGGGCCGGAGCCGGGGCCTTGATCGAGCCAGAACCCGCCGGCATCGTAATCGCTGGGCGGTGGATTGCCCTGCCCGCGGCGATTGGCCAGGAATTCGGAAAGCGGGCCGGATTCCCAATCCTCGAGATCCTGCGCCGTGACCACCGGGGCCGGATTGTCGACGATCAGCGGCGGCTGGTTCACCGCCGGCGGGGCGGTGACGACGGGTGCAGGCGGCCTCGCGGCCACGGAAGCGGGACGCTCCGAGACCGGCGTCGGGAAGGTCACGACCTTGGTCGGCGCGGCGAATGGGGGCGTCACCTGCGGCTGGGTCGTCGCCACGGGCGCCGGCTGCGGCGTCGCGGCGGGAGATGGCGGGCTTATGGCGGGGCGGGATGCCGGAGCCGGCGTGGCGGGCGCGGCAGGCGCCGGGGCGTCGCCGTTGCTGATATAGCTCGGCAAGGGCCGGCCCGATTGCAGATAGGTGTCCACCGCATCGCCGCCCGATGTGCTCGTCGCCGCTTCGGCGGTGCGCACCGGTTCTTCCGCAGGCGGCGGCGCCTCGGCCTCGGCGGCGGGGGCCGGCGTCGCCGGTGCCGGACGCTCGGCCACGGGGGTCGGCATTTCGGCCGCGTCCTGCGCGGGCTCCTCCTGCACCACGGCCACTTGCGGCTCGGGCGCGGAAGCGAATTGCCTGGCGATCAGGTCGGCCGTGGGAATGGCCACGATCAACGCGGCCCCGGCCCAGGCCAGTCCATTGGTGATGCGGCGACGATCGAATTGCATAGGCTTGGTTCCGAAGGCATGTGCCCTTTGGGGGCGAACATGCCCCTGTTCATGGCCAGAATATGGAAGGGCACGCGGCAAATATCGCGCCGCGCGCCTGAACTGGCGATGAACGGGACGCCGTCAGGGCCGCCGGCCCAGCAGCCGCGCCAGCGCCAGAACCAGGTTCGAGCGGTTGAGCGTATAGAAGTGGAACTCGGTCACGCCCTCGTCCAGCAACTCGGTGACCTGCTCGGCGGCGACCGCCGCGGCCACCAGCGCATGGGTCTCCGGATCCTCCTCAAGTCCTTCGAAACGCTCGGCAAGCCAGGCCGGGATGGAGGCGCCGCAGCGGGCGGCGAAGCCCGAAATCTGCTTGAAGGAATGGATCGGCTGGATGCCCGGCACGATGGGCGCCGTGACCCCGGCCCGGCGCGCCCGCTCGAGATAGCGCAGGTAGTCGGCATTGCTGAAGAACATCTGCGTGATCGCCCGGTCGGCCCCGGCATCGAGCTTGCGCTTCAAATTATCGATATCGGCATCCCAATCGCTGCTCTGCGGGTGTTTTTCGGGATAGGCGGCGACGGAAATGTCGAAATCGCCGATCCCGCGGATGCCCGCGACGAGGTCGGCGGCATTCTGATAGCCCTCGGGATGGGGCGTGAAGGGTTGCCCCACCCCTTCGGGCGGATCGCCGCGCAGGGCGACGATGCGGGTAACCCCGGCAGCCTGATAGCCGCGCACCACCGCATCGACTTCATCCCGAGTGGCGCCGACGCAGGTGAGATGCGCCGCGGCCGGCACGCCGGTATCGGACTTGATGCGGCTGACCATGCGCAGGGTGCGCTCGCGCGTGGAACCGCCCGCGCCATAGGTGACGGAGACGAAACGGGGATGCAGCGGCGCCAGCTTCTGGATGCTGTACCAGAAACGCTCTTCCATCGCGTCGGTCTTGGGCGGGAAGAATTCGAAGGAAAGCTGCAGGTCCGGGCGCTGGCCGGCGGTCAGTCGGCTGGCGCGGAGATTGTCGTCGAGCATAATGGTCTAGTCCGTTCTGTTGCGGTCGCCGAGGTGCCAGAGGCAGACCGTCAGGCCGCGATCCTTGGTGTCGCTGGGAAATTCGCGCATGGCGAGCACGTCGAGTCCCGCCAGAGCGGCCCAGCCATTCATCTGCTCCGGCGACAGGCCGAGCCGCCGATGGGCATGCTCGCTGCGCAGGAATTCGAGGTCGTGCGGGGCGAAATCCACGATGAGGATTTCCCCGCCCGGCTTGAGCAGGCGACGCGCCTGCGCCAGCATGCGGCCCGGATCGTCGAAATAGTGCAGCACCTGGTGGATGACGATGACATCGGCCGGCCCGATGGCTGGGTCCAGCGCGCCGATATCGCCCAGGCGCACCTGGGCATGCGTCAGGCCGGACGCGGCGAGGCGCGAGCGCGCCACGGCCAGCATTTCGCGGCTGGAATCGATGCCGATCCCGTGCTTGTAGGCCGGCGCCAGCACTTCCAGCATGCGGCCGGTGCCGGTGCCCAGATCGATCAGGAAATCGACGCTGCGCCCACCCAGTTCGGCCAGAATGGCCGCCTCCACCGCCGCTTCGGGCACGTGCAGGGTTTTCAGCAGGTCCCAGCTTTCCGCCACCTTGGCGAAATAATCGGCCGCCAGCGCCTGCTGCGCCGCCCGCGCCTCGGCCTGGCGGGCCTTGTCGCGGCGGCGCTCGGGATCGGCCGGATCGACCCGCGCCGTCAGCCAGCGCGCCAAATCCGCCCCCTGCCCGTTCGGCGCCAGCCGGTAATAGGCCCAGGCGCCTTCGGCATGCCGCTCCACCAGGCCCGCATCGGCCAGGAGCTTGAGATGGCGCGAGACGCGCGGCTGGCTCTGGTCCAGAATTTCGGTGAGATCCTTGACCGAGTGATCCCCATCGGCCAGAAGCGCGAGCAGGCGCAGGCGCGTGCTTTCGCCCGCCGCCTTCAACACCCCGACAATTTCGTTCAGACCGACCATCGCGCCCTCGGATATAAAGATATCTTTATATGTAATTCGCGCGCGAGGTCCAGCCCGTTCTTGCAATCGGTTTAGGGGGGGCGCGGCTCCATCGCCTCCCTCCCCCTTGCGGGGAGGGAATGAGGGTGGGGGTTCGGGCCTATCAGCAATCGCCACAACCATGTGAGTACGCTGCACCTCCAGAACCCCACCCCGGCCCTCCCCGCAAGGGGGAAGGAGACGATGGAGCCCCCCCGATTTGAGCGATGCGGAAAATCGTGTTAGGCGCGGCCTGCACCATCTTTTCGTCAACCAGCCAATCCCCATCAGCGCCGATTTGCCTGGCCGCATCCCCCCGATGCGCCGCATGGAGCATTTGACGGGGGGCCAGAAGGAGAACCATGCCGACCGAGCTGATCGAGACCTATCCGTTGATCGGAACCGCCATGGCGCTGGTGCTGCTGGCCCTGGCCGCCCTGTTCGCCAATTTCGTGGTCAAGGTGCTGCTGCTGCGGCTGGTCAATCGGCTGGTATCCTATACGGCCTATGGCAAGGACGCCGAGCTGCGCAAGCATGGGGTCATCGAGCGCCTGGCCAATGTGATGCCGGCGCTGGTGGTTTCGGCCGGCATCGCGCTGGTGCCCAACCTGCCCGAATTCCTGGTCATCGTCGTGCGCAACGTGGCCAATGCCACGATCATCCTCACCGTGGCCATGGCGGTGAGCGCCAGCTTCAACGTCATCGACGTCATCTATCACCGCCGGCCCCAGGCCCGACTGCGGCCGATGAAGGGCTATATCCAGGTCTTCAAGATCGCCATTTATGTGGTGGCGGCGCTGCTGATGCTGGCCACCCTGCTCGATCAATCGCCGCTGATCCTGCTGTCGGGCCTGGGCGCCATGGCCGCCGTGCTGATCCTGGTGTTCCAGGACACCCTGCTGGCCCTGGTGGCCGGCATCCAGATCTCGTCCACCGACATGGTGCGCGTCGGCGACTGGGTGGAAATCCCCGGCCAGAGAGCCGACGGCGCCGTCATCGCCATCGAGCTGCACACGGTCAAGGTGCAGAACTGGGACAAGACCATCACCACCGTGCCGATCCGCAAGCTGGTGACCGAGCCGTTCATAAACTGGCGCGGCATGCAGGAATCGGGCGGCCGCCGCATCAAGCGGGCCCTCCATATCGACCAGAGCAGCATCCGCTTTCTGGCTCAGGACGAGCTGGATCGATTGCAGGCGTTCGGGTTGCTGGAACATTATCTGGAGAAGAAGCGCGACGAGCTGTCGAAATGGAACGGCAAGCTGGGCGAGCGGGCCAATGTGCCGGCCAATACCAGGCGCTCCACCAATATCGGCACCTTCCGCGCCTATGCCGAAGCCTATCTGCGCAACCACCCCCATATCCACCAGGGCATGACCATCATGGTCCGGCAATTGGCGCCCGGCTCCGACGGATTGCCCATCGAGCTCTATGCCTTTACCGACACCGTGGCATGGGTCGATTACGAGGGCATCCAGGCCGACATTTTCGACCATCTCTATGGCGTGCTCGGCGAATTCGACCTGCGCGTCTTCCAGAGCCCGGCTGGACACGACATGCAGCGGATCGGTGCAATCAGCGAGAGTGGGGTTCCGGCGTGATCTCCAGAAGGCCTCATGGTGAGCTTGTCGAACCACGAGGTGGGAACGCTGCTACCTGAGTGCCGCGACCTCGCCCTTCGACAGGCTCAGGGTGAGGTCTACCGGTGGTTCCGCCGTGAACGGCACGCTCTGGCGCTGGGATAGGAAAAAATATCAGGCCGTTTGCCGGTCCTCGGTCATGGCGCGCTTGCGGAAGGAATGGGCGCGCCAGAGTTCGAAGATGTTCCGGGCGTCCTCGCTGTCCAGCGCCTCGAAACGCGACAGGACCATGCCCTTGTCGGCTTCGCTCGGCAGGTCGCGCCAGGGCAGCGTCGCCACGATGGCCTCGAACAGGTCGGGGCTGAGCCGGGCGGCGCGCAGGGCGACGGTGACGGCCACGTAATCCTGGCTGGCGAGCCACTTGACCACCACTTCGGGCGATACGCTGAGGATCACCGCCATGGCGGCGGCGGCATGGTGGCCATAGCCGAAGCGGGCGAACCGGGCCAGGGCACGGTCGTCGAGCTGCTTGCGGTCGGCCAGGCCCTTGACCTGGTTATAGGCGACCTTCCATTCCTGGGCGCTGAAGCCGGCCCGGTTGCGGATGCGGTTATAGACGACGGTATTGACCTTGCCGGCGGCGACCGGGTCGAAGCGGCGCTCGACCTCGCCCAGGGATTCCAGCACCTTGCCGGCCACTTCATCGATCTCGCCGCGCAGCGACTTCCAGTCGATATCGGAGCGGCCCCGCAGGTCGGCGGCGATTTCGGCGTCCTTCGTGGCGCGCTCGACCAGCTTTTCCAGCGTGGCGCGATCCAGCTCGGCGCGGCTATTGCGCACCAATTGCACCACGGAGGCCGTCTCGCCATGCTCGACAATGGCCTCGCCGACGCGCTCATTGAGCCCGGCGCGGCCGGCAATGGCCAGGCGATGGCCCTCGGACTGCTTGGCGATGATGTCGATGAGATCGTCGTCGCTCAAGACGCTGGAAAATTCCAGCAGCGGCCGGGCCACCTCGATATCGTCATTGGCGAGCTTCAGCACCACGGTGCCCGGCGCGCGTTCCAGCGGCGCCAGCAGCTTGGCGACATGGGCCCGGGCTTCGACCTCGACCAGTTCGGCGAGCTGGCACAGGACCTCGTCATATTGGGCCACCTGCTCGTCGTCGCAGCGATCGGAGACGAAGCTGAACAGCCGCGCCATGTTGCGGAACAATTGCTCGCGCTCGGTCTGGTTGTCGTCGCCGTTGAGCACGCGAAAATTCGCGAATGCACGATGGCCTTCGTCCAGTTCGGTCATGGCGTCGGTCATTGGTGGTCTCTCCCGGCTTCTGCCGCACAGTTCCGCCAGCTTGCCCGGGAACGTCTTGCGGGACCTGAAGGCGGCGCGGGGGATTTGAATCAAATTGTATTCATCGGCCCGCCGGGCATGAAAAAGGCCCCGGAGGCTGCGCTCCGGGGCCTTTTTCGATCCTGTGGAAATCCTAGCGCAGATCGAAGCGATCGGCGTTCATCACCTTGGTCCAGGCCGCCACGAAATCCTTCGTGAACCGGGCCGGGCTATCGGCCTGGCCATAGACTTCGGCAAAGGCGCGCAATTGCGAATGCGAGCCGAAGATGAGGTCGATGCGTGTGCCGGTCCAGCGGATTTCGCCGCTCTTGCGGTCGCGACCCTCATAGACGCCCTCTTCGCCCGCCTTGGGCTGCCAGACGATGTCCATGGTCAGCAGGTTGGTGAAGAAGTCATTGGTCAGCGTCTCGGGGCGATCCGTGAACACGCCGTGATCGCTGACGCCGATCTTGAGGACGCGCAGGCCGCCCAGCAGCACCGTCAGTTCCGGCCCGGTCAGGCCGAGAAGCTGCGCCCTGTCCACCATGGCCTCTTCCGGCTTCATGAATTGCCGGCCGCTGAGGTAGTTGCGGAAGGCATCGGCACGCGGCTGCAGCGCGGCGAAGGAATCCACGTCGGTCTGCTCCTCCGAGGCATCCATGCGGCCGGGGGTGAAGGGCACGACGACTTCCTGCCCGCCATCGCGGGCCGCCTTCTCGATGGCGGCGCCACCGGCCAGCACGATCAGATCGGCCAGCGACACCTTCTTGCCGCCGCTCGCAGCCGCGTTGAACTCGGCCTGGATAGCTTCGAGCGCCGAAAGCACCTTGGCCAATTGCTCGGGCTTGTTGACTTCCCAATCCTTCTGCGGGGCCAGGCGGATGCGCGCGCCATTGGCGCCGCCGCGCTTGTCCGACTTGCGGAAGGTGGAGGCCGACGCCCAGGCGGCGCCGACCAGTTCGGCAACCGAGAGGCCCGATGCCAGGATCCTGCCCTTGAGCGCGGCGATATCGGCTTCGTCCACCAGCGGGTGATCGACCGCCGGGATGACGTCCTGCCAGATCAGATCCTCGGCCGGGACCTCGGGACCGAGATAGCGGACCTTGGGGCCCATGTCGCGGTGGGTCAGCTTGAACCAGGCGCGGGCGAAGGCGTCGGCGAATTGGTCCGGATTTTCCATGAAGCGGCGGGAAATCTTTTCATAGACCGGGTCGAAACGCAGCGACAGATCGGTGGTGAGCATGCGCGGCACGTGGCGCTTTTCCGGATCGAAAGCGTCCGGAATGGTGGCGCCGGCGCCCTTGGCGCGCCATTGCTTGGCGCCGGCCGGGCTCTGTTCCAGCTCCCATTCATAGCCGAACAGGTTCCAGAAGAAATTGGTGCTCCACTTGGTGGGGGTCGTGGTCCAGGTGACCTCGAGGCCCGAGCCGATCGTGTCGGCGCCCAGTCCGCTATTATAGCCGCTCTTCCAGCCCAGACCCTGGCTCTCGATATCGGCGCCTTCGGGGGCCGCCGCGATCAGCGAGGGATCGCCCGCGCCATGGGTCTTGCCGAAGGTGTGGCCGCCCGCGATCAGGGCCACGGTTTCCTCGTCGTTCATCGCCATGCGGCGGAAGGTTTCGCGGATATCGCGCGCCGCCGCGATCGGATCGGGATCGCCGTTCGGGCCTTCGGGATTGACGTAGATCAGGCCCATCTGCACGGCCGCCAGCGGCTCTTCGAGCTGGCGCTCGCCGCTATAGCGGCTGTCGCCCAGCCAGGTGCCTTCGGGGCCCCAATACAGCTCCTCGGGCTCCCACACATCGGCGCGGCCACCGGCGAAGCCGAAAGTCTTGAAGCCCATGGTTTCCAGCGCCACGTTGCCGGTGAGGATCATCAGGTCGGCCCAGGAAATGGCATTGCCGTATTTCTGCTTGATCGGCCAGAGCAGACGGCGCGCTTTGTCCAGATTGACATTGTCCGGCCAGGAATTGAGCGGGGCGAAACGCTGCTGGCCCATGCCGGCGCCGCCACGGCCATCGGTGATGCGATAGGTGCCGGCGCTGTGCCAGGCCATGCGGATGAACAGGCCGCCATAATGGCCGAAATCGGCCGGCCACCAATCCTGGGAATCGGTCATCAGCGCGGCGAGGTCCGCCTTCACCGCGGCGAGATCGAGCGACTTGAACGCCTCGGCATAGTCGAAATCCGGCCCCATCGGATTGGAGAGCGTCGAATTGGTGTGCAGCACCTGCACGTCCAGCGCCTCGGGCCACCAATCGCGGTTCTTGTGACCGCCGCCATGCGGGAACGGGCACTTGCCGGCTTCAGACTTGGGATTCGGATCGGTCATGGGGGCCTCCAAAGGTAACTCAGCGGCCTTATAGGGGGGTGACAATCATTAGGCCAATCGATAATTCTTGCCGCAGTGATAGGAAAAAATTATCGTGAGCATTACCCTCAAACAGATGCGCTATGCCCTGGCCGTAGCCCGGACCGGCCATTTCGGGCGGGCGGCCGAAGCCTGCGCCGTCTCGCAGCCGGCCTTGTCCCAGCAAATCCTGACACTGGAGGCCCATTGCGGCACGGCCCTGTTCGACCGGCTCAAATCGGGCGTGCAATTGACCCCCTTCGGGCAGGAATTCCTGGCCCTGGCGCGGGAGACGGTCCGCAGCGCCGAGGCGCTCGACACGTTCGTGCTCAGCCATAACGGCAGGCCCAGGCGGCCGCTCCGCTTCGGCCTGATCCCCACGGTCGCGCCCTATCTGCTGCCCACGATCTTTCCCGCGCTGACCGACGCCTTGCCCGAGCTGCGCTTCGCCATCAGCGAAAGCCGCACCGAAACCCTGCTGGACGGCCTCCGGGACGGCAGCCTCGACATCGCCCTCATCGCCACCGACCTGCCGCAGGATGGGCCGAAACTGGCGGTGTCGCCGCTCTTCGACGATCCCTTCGTGCTGGCGACGCCGCGTGGCGAACCGACCGTGCAGCCGGTCTCGCTTGCGGGCCTGGCGCCCGAACGCATCCTGTTGCTGGACGAAGGCCATTGCTTCCGCGACCAGACCATTTCCGCCTGCCGGCTGGACGCCGATCGCAGCGCGCGCACCTTCGCGGCCACCTCGCTCTCGACCATCGTGGAATTCGTCGCCAACGGCCAGGGCGTCACCCTGCTGCCCGAGATCGCGCTGCGCAAGGAAGGCAGCGATCCGCGCATCGCCCTGCACAGGCTCGACGACCCCGAGGCGGGGCGCCAATTGCGGCTGGTCTGGCGCGATGCCACGCCCTATGGCGCCACGTTCGAGCGCATTGCAACGGTGATCCGCGCGGCGCGAAAATCAGGCCAGGCGCGCCCGGCGCTGGCGGAAGCTGTCATAGCTGAAGACCACCAGCGACAGCCAGATCAGCACAAAGCTCAGTAAGCGCAAGGAATTGAGCTGCTCGCCGAACAGCAGGATCGCCACCAGGAACTGGATGGACGGCGCCAGATATTGGAACATGCCGATGGTGGTGAGGCGCAGCCGCCGCACGCCATAGGCAAAGAGCAGCAGCGGCACCGCCGTGGCCGGCCCGGTCAGCACCAACAACAGCATCAGGCCCGGATCGGCATGGGCGCCGGGGCCATTGGTGGCGATGTCGAAGACGATATAGGCCATGGCGAAGGGCGCGACGACCAGGGTTTCGGCAAACAGGCCCGTGGCCGGGCCGGCCTGCGCCGTCTTGCGGATGAAGCCATAAAATCCGAAGGAAAAGGCCAGGCCAAGCGCGATATAGGGCACATTGCCGAGGCCCGCGGCCTGAATGAGAATGGCGACGGCGGCAATGACGATGGCGATGGTCTGCAGCCGGTTCTGCCGCTCTCCCAAAAAGATCATGCCGATGGCGACATTGACCAGCGGATTGATGAAGTAACCGAAACTGGCCTCCAGCACCTGCCCGGTCTCCACCGCCCAGACATAGAGCAGCCAATTGCCCACCAGCAGCAGCGCCGACAGCGCGATGACGCGCATCTTGCGCCAATCGGCCAGCAGACTGCGAACCTCCGGAAAACCTTTCACCACGAAAAGCACGCCGGCCAGCAGTACCAGCGACCACAGGGTCCGCTCGGCCACGATCAGCACCGCGCCGGCAGCTTCCAGCAGGCGGAACAGAATGGGCAGGAAACCCCAGAGCAGATAGGCGGCCAGCGCCGCGATCACGCCCTTGCGGGTCTCGCCGGCATCGGCATGGGGCGTGGCCGCCGCGGGACGGGCGATTTCGGGCGATTGCTCGGGCAGGGTCATGGGAATCTCCGCGCCGCGCCGGGCGCCTCCCCCATCTAGCAGCCAGAAACGGATGCGACAAATCAGACTTTGTGATCCGAGCGCCTTGCATTGGTGATGAGGGGTGACAACCTTTGACTCGGTCGGACGTTTGGCCCCGAGGCATGCGCAAGCCGTGCCCGAGCCCGTCCCCAATGCGAGGAGCAGCAAATGAAGAAGACCACCACCTGGATTCTGATCGCCGACGGCACCCAGGCCCGTGTGCTTGAACATACCGGTCCCGGCAAGGGCCTGGCCAATGTGAAGGGGCTCGACTGGTCCATTCCCCCGCTGCAATCGCAGGACATCGACACCGACAGGCCCGGCCGCGCCCATTCTGCGATCGGCCGCAGCGCCATGGAGCCCAAGACCGATCCGGCGCAGCACCGCGAAGCCGAATTCGTGCGCACAATTGCCGGCGCGCTGGACGAAAAGGCCAGGGCTGGCGCCTTCGACCGGCTGATCGTGGCCGCCGCCCCCATCGCGCTCGGCCATCTGCGCAAGGTGCTGTCCGATCACGTCAAGAAGGTCATCGTCGCCGAACTCGACAAGGACCTGACCAACCTGCCCACGCCGCAATTGGCCAAGCACCTGGACGGGATTATCGCGGTCTAGCGCCTGTCGTCATTGGCCATGAGACGGAGGATTGAGAAAACGGCGCAACATCCTTTGCAATCAAAGGGTTGAACGCAGAAGAGGAATCAAACTGTCAGCGCTTTGAACCGGTTTGGCAGGCAGATGACTCGACGCGCGAAGGCGTTGAATCGGGAGGTGAACCGCAGGCGCCATCGCCTCATTCCCCCTTGCGGGGAGGGAGGCGATGGAATCGTGATTCCAGCTAAATGTGGACTGCTTTAAGCATCTAACCCAATCCGGGTCGTTTAAGGGCATCCAACCCAACCCGGATCGTCACCCTCGGGCTTGCCCCGAGGGTTCTTTGTTTTAGATGTATCGCAAACGCCCTCGGGTCAGGCCCGAGGGTGACGAGCTGTGGGTGGGGTGGTGCAGTGATCCTCTGATGGACCCTCAAGCCCTCCTCCTAGAGTGTTGCCGAAGGGTGGCTGAGGATAATCTGCGAACGGAGGTTCCCGCCTGCGCGGGAATGACCCGGCGGGTGGGCCGCTCAGTCCTCGTCGTCCCCGTCGCCCCTGTCTTCGTCCTCATCCTCCCCATCGAAAGCGTCGAGGAATTGCAGCAGCAGGGAATTGACGAGGTCGGGACGCTCGATGCTGGGCAGGTGGGCGACGCCGTCGAGCAGCACGGCGAAGGCATTGGGCATGGTTTCCGAGAGGGTTTCGTGCCGTTCGATAATGGCCGAAAAGTCCTCGCTGCCCACGATAAGCAGACTGGGCGCGGCGACCGTCTCCATGCGGGACCAGGCCTCGGGCCGTTCTGCCTCGCCATTCAGGGTGGGCTTGGCGAGGGCATTGCCGTTCATATCGAGAAAAAGCGCCCGCGCCGCGCCGCCGACGCGGCCGCTTTGGGCGCGCGGGCCATCGAGCCAGGCATGAGCCTCGACGCGGTTGAGCAAGTCGCGATCGCCCCGCTCCCAGGCATCGTCGCCGGCCATTTCCACGGCCTGTTCGTCGGCCGTGACGCTCCAGGGCGCGCCGGTGACCGAGGTGCCGAGCAGGACGAGGCCGATCACCCGGCCCGGATGACGCAGGGCGAAATCCAGCGCCAGGCCGCCGCCCAGCGAGCAGCCGACGAAAAGCGCCGCATGGATATCGCGCGCATCGAGCAGTGCTTCGAGATCGTCGAGGTGATCGAAGGCCTCGTCGGGGCTTTCCGTTTCGCCATAGCCGCGCCGGTCATAGGCGATGGCGTGCCAGCCGGCATCGGCCACCGCCCGCATCTGCTCGAGCCACATGCGCTTGTCGCCAACCCCGGCATGGAGAAAGACGACGGGGAGGCCTTCGCCCTGTTCCAGGCCGGCCAGAACGGCGGCCCCACTTTGTACGGCAAAGGGCGTGGCGGCATGCCCGTCTTCGATTGTCACTGCAGCAGCGCCGCGCAGAACCTGGTGCCGTCCCTGTCGCCCAGCCAGCAGCCCGCTTCGCCGGCAATGGGCCGGAACGTGCCCAGATCCTGCGGATAGCGGCCCGGACCGGGCTCAGCGGCGCCGATATAGCCGATACCCTCGCCATCGGCGACATGGGCGAAGACGAAGACCTGCCCATCGGGCAGAGCGAAGGTGATGCCGCCGCCATCGGCGGTTACATCGCAGGCGAAGCTGTCATAGCCGGTAAATGAGCATTGTCCCGGCGCGGCATGGGCCGGAACGGCGAGGGCGAGGCCAGCCAGCAGCACCGCCCTCGTCACAAAAATCTTCATGCATTCCCCCAGAACGCGAACCCAATCGGGCCTTATCCCCGTTTTGTACAGCTTATCGCAGAAAGTCCAGCGGACCCAACGGCTTTTCGCGGCAGGGGTGGAGACTTGGTAAAGGGCGGAATGGGCCCGCTATCAGCGACGCGGGAAGAATTCGGAGGTGACTTCGAGATCGCGGTCGGCGCGGGTGGCCGTGCCCCCGGGCGGGCGATGGGCCGCAAGAACCCGGTCGCGCTCGCGGATCAGATCGGCGATCTCGTCGTGATAGGCGGCGAAAATGGCGGTGAGCCAGCGATTGACCAGATAGGACGGGCGCGGCATCTGCATGTCGAAGCGGGGCAAGAGGGCGATGCTGGTTTCCGCATCGGCCCAGTCGTCGCCCACCACCCATTGATTGACGGTGAAGAGGCGCAGCAATCGCCCCTGCCCGTCCACGCCGATGGCGGCCAGGTGGTGGATAGGCCCGTCCGGGCCCTCGGGCCGCAGGAAGCAATGGAAATGGCCGTGCTCGGCGGCGCCCGCCTCGGCCGGATGGCAATGATAGAACCATTGCGCATTGCTGGCCGGGTCGAAGACGTCGCCGGGCGGATAATGATCCCAGGCGGCGATTTGATCGACGCCCGCAAAGGTTTCGGAGAGCACGTTGAGCCCGCCCTTGGCCAGGACGGCCTCGCAGAAGGCGATTTCGGCCAGGGCCCGTTCGCGCTCTGCGGACATCAGGACGGCACCACCAGGTCCGGCGCCTCCTCGCCCGTCAGCTTGGTCAGCGGCGCGGGCGGCGGCTGCAATTGCGGCGCGGCCTCGGCAGGGGGCCGCTGCGCCGGCGGCGGCGGAGGCGCGAGTTTTTGCGGCTCGGACGGGCGTTGCGCGGGGGGCGGAGGCGGCGGCGCCTTGGCCGGGGCGCCGGCGGCACAGGGCGCCAGCGGCGCTCCCGCAGCACAGGGCGCGCTCACCGCGCCGGCCGCACAGGGCGCGGCAGCGCAAGGCGCGGTGCCGGCAGCGGCCGTCGTGCTGCCATAGACCGGGCGCGGCGGCACCGGCTTGCTCAGGTGATCCGCGGCGATGGCGGCAGTGGTGACGGCGAGCGCGGCGCCGAACAGAAGCGTATTGCGACCGCTCATTTCTTGAACCCATCCAGGCCGAAGACCGGGCGGAGCCAGACCCCGCCTATGGAACCGACAAAGGCGGCGGCGAACCAGAGCCAGCCATGCAGGCTCCCGGTGGCGATGCCGGAGAACAGCGCCCCGATATTGCAGCCGAAGGACAGGCGCGCGCCATAGCCCATCAACAGGCCGCCGATGATGGCGGCGAGCAGCGAGCCCAGCGGCAGCTTGGCCTTGGGCGCGAACTTGCCGGCAATGGCGGCAGCCAGGGCCGCGCCCAGCACCAGGCCGAAATCCATCACGGATACCGTATCGGCCAGCACGCTGGAATTGAGCGCCTGGGCCTGGGCCGGCCAGGTCCAGAATTCCCAGGAGGCGACGTCGATGCCGACGGCCTGGGCGATCTTGGCGCCCCAGAGGCCGAACCCATAGGTGATCGACCAGGGATGGCCGGCCACCAGCAGGGTGGCGATATTGAGCAGGGCCAGCACCAGCCCGGCGCCCACCAGCGGCCAGGGGCCGTAGAAAATCCAGCTCCAGCCCTGGCGCGCCGGGGCCGGTTCGGCCTCGATATTGCCGTGGACGCGCTTTTCGATGAGCGCGGTGACCAGCGCCACGAGCGCCAGGCCCGCAATGGTGGCGGCAATGGCGAAACCGACGCCCAGCTCGCTGCCCAGGCTCATGGCCGGCAGCGCCGGCTGCTCCAGCCAGAAGGGCAGATGCGCCGTGCCGATGACCGCGCCGATGATAAAGAAAGCCAGCGTCACCAGCATGCGGGCGGAGCCGCCGCCCACGGTGAACAGGGTGCCCGAGCCGCAGCCGCCGCCCAATTGCATGCCGAGCCCGAAGATCGCGGCGCCCAGCAGCACCGAAACCCCGACAGGCGCCATGGCGCCGACCATGGCCTGGCCGCCGATATTGCCGGCCGCGACCAGCGGGATCATGGCCAGGGCGGCCACCCCGATGGTGAGCATCTGCGCCCGCATGCCACGGCCGCGCTTTTCCACCACCATGCGCTTCCAGCCGCCGGTGAAACCGAAGGAGCCGTGATAGAGCGCCACGCCCAGCCCGCCGCCGATCAGGAACAGCGTGCCCTGGCGCAGATCGACCTGCCAGGTGATGAAGGCGAAGCCGGCCAGGAGGAAGGCGGCGGCGACGAAAAGCGGCGCACGATCCATTGCCGCTGGCGGCAGGAATTTCGGCGCGGATGCGGAAATATCGCTCATGATTCTCGAAAAATCCGGTGTTTCAAAAGTTTTGGATGCTGCAGCCGCGAGGCGCAACATCCAATTGAAAATCACCCACCTTCACCGCTCGTCACCCTCGGGCTTGACCCGAGGGTTCTTCGGGTATCGCAAACACCCTCGGGTCAAGCCCGAGGGTGACGAGCGGTGGGGAGAATGGCCCGCAGCTCTTACTGGATCGGGCGGACCGGGTCGGCGGCCCATTCGGCCATGGAGCCGTCATACATGGCGGTGTTCTTGTTGCCGCCGACCTCGCTCAGCGCGAACCAGGCGATGGAGGCCCAATGGCCGGTATTGCAGAACACGATGTTCTTTTCGCCCTCGGCCAGGCCCGCGCCCTGGGCCAGCGCCGCCACGGTTTCGGGCAGCGCGAAGCTGGCATAATCGGCGCTGTAGAAGCTCGAATGCGGAATGTTGCGAGCGCCGGGAATGGTGCCCTCGATGCGCACGACCGGGCTCTTGGACTGGCCCAGGAACTGCGCTTCCGGCCGGCCATCGATCAGCGCAACGCCATCAGCCAGGGCCGTTTCGACATCGGCGGTGGTGGCGCGATATTCCGGCCGCACATTGATGGGGAAGGTGGTGGCTTCCGGCACGACAGCCTCGGCGACGCGCTCGCCGCCCACCGCATCATATTGGCGCCAGCCGCCGTCCAGGATCGAAACCGCGTCGTGGCCGAGATATTTGAAGGTCCAGTAGACGCGGGTGGCGCCGCCGAATTCGGAGGAATCGGTGCCCCAGGGCACGATCACCACATGGTCGTCGCCATCAATGCCCAGCCCGCCGATCAGCGCGGCGATTTCCGCGTCGTCCGGAATCTGCCCCGGCACGCCCTCGACCTCGGTGCGCCAGCCATAGGAACCATAGGGCGCCACGACGGCATTGGCGATATAGGGGAGTTCGCCCAGGTCGGTATCGGCGATGTTGTCGCGGATATCGACGATCTTGAGGTTCTCATCGCCCGCATGGGCCTTGAGCCATTCGGCCGTCACCAGCGGGGTGACATCCTGGGCCTGGACGAGAACGGGCGAAGCCACCACGAAAGCGGCAGCGGCGATGAGCGATGCGATACGCATTGCGGGCACTCCGGATTTGAATTCAATCCGCTTTCTACACCGGATCGGTCGGGTAAAGCGAAGGACGCCGGCCTAAAATCCGTTCGCCCAGGGGAAAATTTGCGCGCTGGACGCCGCGAAAAGGAAAAGGGGCGACCCGCTGGATCGCCCCCGCCCCCTTACCGCGTCAGCGGCTTATACGTCGCGCGCTTGGGATTGACGGCATCCGCTCCCAGGCGGCGGACCTTGTCGGCTTCGTAGTCCTGGAAATTGCCTTCGAACCATTCGACATGGCTGTCGCCCTCGAAGGCCAGCATGTGGGTGGCGAGGCGGTCGAGGAACATGCGGTCGTGGCTGATGATCACGGCGCAGCCGGCGAATTCCTCCAGCGCTTCTTCGAGCGCGGCCAGGGTTTCGGTGTCGAGGTCGTTGGTCGGTTCGTCAAGCAGCAGAACGTTGGCGCCGGACTTGAGCATCTTGGCCAGGTGCACGCGGTTGCGCTGGCCACCCGAGAGATTGCCGACCTTCTGCTGCTGGTCCCCGCCCTTGAAGTTGAAGGCCGAGGTATAGGCGCGGGAATTCATCTCGCGCTTGCCCAGCATGAGCACTTCGTCGCCCTCGGAGATTTCCTCCCAGACGGTCTTGTTCGGATCGAGCGCGTCGCGGCTCTGGTCGACATAACCCAGATGCACGTTCTCGGCGACGGTGACAGTGCCGCTATCGGGCTTTTCCTGGCCCGTCAGCATCTTGAACAAGGTGGTCTTGCCGGCGCCGTTGGGGCCGATAATGCCGACAATGCCGCCGGGCGGCAGCTTGAAGCTGAGATCGTCGATCAACAGGCGGTCGCCGAAGGACTTGCTGAGATTTTCGACACTGATGACATTCTGCCCCAGCCGTTCGCCGGGCGGAATGATGATCTGGGCGGTATGGGACTGGGTGCGCGCCTCGTTGAGCTTGACCAGCTCGTCATAGGCCTTGATACGCGCCTTGGACTTGGCCTGACGGGCCTGGGGCGACTGGCCCATCCATTCCTTTTCGCGCTCCAGCACCTTGGCGCGGGCGGCGTCTTCGCTCTTTTCCTGGGCGAAGCGCTTGGCCTTGGCATCGAGATAGGCCGAATAATTGCCCTCATAGGGCACGCCGCGACCACGGTCGAGCTCGAGAATCCAGCCGGTGACATTATCGAGGAAATAGCGGTCGTGGGTGATGATCAGCACCGCGCCGTCGAATTCGCGCAGGTGGCGTTCGAGCCAGGCAGTGGTTTCGGCATCGAGATGGTTGGTCGGTTCGTCGAGCAGCAGCAGATCCGGCTTGGAGAGCAGCAGGGCGCAGAGCGCGACACGGCGCTTTTCACCGCCGGAAAGATTGGTGACATCGGCATCGCCCGGAGGGCAGCCCAGGGCTTCCATGGCCACTTCCACCTGGGATTCGAGATCCCACAGGTTCTGCGCGTCGATGATGTCCTGCAGGCGGGTCGCCTCGTCGGCGGTCTCGTCGGAATAGTTCATCATCAACTCGTTGTAGCGGTCGACGATGTCCTTCTTTTCCTTGACGCCCATCATGACGTTGCCGAGCACGTTCAGCGCCGGATCGAGCTGGGGTTCCTGGGCCAGATATCCCACCCGGGCGCCATCGGCCACCCAGGCCTCGCCGGTGAAATCGGTGTCGATGCCGGCCATGATCTTGAGCAGGGTCGACTTGCCCGAGCCATTGGGGCCGAGCACGCCGATCTTGGCATCGGGGTAGAAGGAGAGGTTGATGTTATCCAGCACCTTCTTGCCGCCGGCATAGGCCTTGGACATTCCGTGCATGTGATAGATGAACTGGCGCGCCATGGCGTCGAGACCTCTTCTAGGGGTGAGCTGATTTGGCGCCTATGTAGGCCATGCCAGAGACCGGGGCAACGCCCGGCGGAACAACATCGCGCTCGCTCCCGTTCCGAAAAGGAACCAAGGAGCGTCAATGTCGGACCTGTGGTACAAGAACGCCATCATCTATTGCGTCGATGTCGAGAAATTCATGGATGCCGATGGCGATGGCGTCGGCGATTTCCGGGGCCTGGCGGACCGGCTGGATTATCTCGAACGGGTCGGCGCCAATTGCCTCTGGCTCAACCCATTCTTCCCCACGCCCAACCGCGACAACGGCTATGACGTGACCGATTATTATGGCGTCGATCCGCGCCACGGCACGCTGGGCGATTTCGTCGAATTCATGCATGCGGCCGAAGATCGCGGCATGCGGGTGATCATCGATCTCGTGGTCAACCACACCTCGGTGGAGCATCCTTGGTTCCAGGATGCGCGCACCTCGCCCGATTCCCCGTTTCGCGACTGGTACGTGTGGCGCGACGAAAAACCGGCGGATGCGGCGGACGGCATCATTTTCCCGGGGGTGCAGAAATCGACCTGGACCTATGATCGCAAGGCTGGCGCCTATTACCTGCACCGGTTTTATCCGCACCAGGCCGATCTCAACACCGCCAATCCCGAAGTGCAGGCGGAAATATTGAAGATCATGGGGTTCTGGCTGGCCCTGGGCGTCTCCGGCTTCCGGGTCGATGCCGTGCCCTTCCTGGTCGAGGACAAGGATGGCGGCGGCCGGCAGGAGGATTTCGGCCTCCTGACCCGCATGCACGATTTCCTCGCCTGGCGCCGCGCCGGCGCGGTGCTGCTGGCGGAAGCGAGCATCACCTATGAGCGCACGGACGATTTCTTCGACCGGGGCGACAGGATGAGCATGGTCTTCGATTTCCTGCTCAACCAGCACCTGATCCTGGCTTTCGCGCGCGAAAGCGCCGCGCCGCTGCGCCAGGTCTTTGCGCGCCGGCCCTTGCCCGGCGGCACCGGGCAATGGGCCAATTTCCTGCGCAGCCACGACGAATTGAGCCTCGAGCGGCTGAGCCTGCAGGAGCAGCAGGAATGCTTTGCCGCCTTCGGCCCCAGGCCCGAGCACCAGATTTACGGTCGTGGATTGCGGCGGCGGCTGGCCGGCATGTTCGACGGCGACCAGAAGCGGCTGGAACTGGCCTATTCGCTGCTCTTCGCCCTGCCCGGCACGCCCGTCCTGTGGTTCGGGGAGGAAATCGGGCTGGGCGAGGACCTGTCCCTGCCCGAGCGCGAGGCGGTGCGCACACCCATGCAATGGGCCGATGAACGCCATGGCGGCTTTTCCCGCGCCGGCAGGGACATGCCGGAAATGCCCCGGCGCGATGGCAGGTTCGGCTATCGAACCATCAATGTCGCCGACCAGATCCGCCGGCCGGATTCGCTGCTGCAGGCCGTCCGCGCCATGATCGGCAACCGGCGTTCGGCGCCCGAAATCGGCTGGGGTGAAACCAGCCTCATCGATGTGGGCGATGACGACGTACTGGTGCTGGTCTCGGATTGGCGCGGCGGCAAGGTGGTGACCCTGCACAATTTCACCGCCCGGCCCAAATCCATCCAATTGTCCATAGAAGGGGTCGAGCGCTACCTGCCCATGCTTTCCACCGTCGGGGAATTGCAGACCTTTCCCGCCAGCCAGGCGGTGGACTTGCCGCCTTATGGCTATTGCTGGCTGCGCTGCGACAGGGAGCGGCGGTAACCGGCAGCAATGTCGTTCCTTTGCCCATTAGGACGCAAGAGTTCGACAGATCTATGGACCCGCCGCCATCGTCATTGCCGGGCTTGTCCCGGCTATCCAGTCTTGCTGCGCCGCCCATGGACCACCGGGACAAGCCCGGTGGTGACGGAGGAGAGAAAACATTCTCTCCAAACCATGCGCCGGTTCAGTCAGTCTTCCCGCGTAAGTGCGCATCACGCCGCTTCCACCTGCACCGGCACCGATTTGAAGGCCGGGGTCTTGCTGCGCGGATCGACCGCCGTGCCGACCAGCACATTGGCCTCGGGATAATAGGCCAAAGCCGAGCCGGGCGGCAGGTCGAACAGGGTGGCGACCCCTTCCATGCGGCCCGCTTCGGAGGTGACGATCACCCTTTGGCCTTCGACGAGGCCCCGGGAGAGCATGTCCTCGGCGCTGAGGAAGATGGAGCGCCGGCCCGCTTTGCCGCGATAGGAATCTTCTTCCTCATAGATGATGGAATTGAACTGCCCTTCGCTGCGCACCGAGGCCAGCATGAGCCGGCCCGGCTCGGCAGCCGGCACCGGGGTGACGACGAAATGCGCCCGCCCGTCCGGCGTGCCGAATTCGGGGACATGCAGCACCCGGTTGCGGATATGGAATTCGCGCTTGGCCACGTCGAGATCGGCCAAATCCTCCATGCCCGGCACGATGGCCGCGATGGCGTCGCGGATGCGGGCATGGCCGGAAAAGGCCTCGAAATCGATGGGCGAATGGGGCAGGACGCGCTTGCCCAATTGCCCCAGGATCCAGCTTTCGGGCCGCACGCTGTCGATGCGGGTAATGCCGCCATCGGAAAGGCGGACGAAATTGAACATCGATTCCTGGGTGGTCGGCTCCCATTCCTCGTCGCGGGCGGTGACCGGCAGGATCATCACCTCACCATCGCCCAGCCCATGCACATGGCCCTGGTTGAGCGTGGTGGTGAGGAAGAGCTTGAAGCCGATCCGCTCCATGGCGCGGGTGGAAAAGGCAGTGTCGGGCGTCGCCGCCCAGAGATTGCCGCCCATGATCACCGCCGCATCGACCTGCCCCGCCTCAGCCTGGGTGAGGCAGGCCATGGTGTCGAGGCCCTTCTCTGGCGGGAACGTGACGCCGAAGGCTTCTTCCATTTTCGTGAGGACATCGCGCGCCAATACCGGTTTGACCCCGATCGTGCCGATGCCCTGCACATTGGAATGGCCCCGCAGCGGCAGAAGCCCGGCAAAGCGCTTGCCCACCATGCCGCGCAGCAGCGCCAGATTGGCGATGGCCTCGACATTGGCGGTGCCGTGAACGTGGTGGGTCATGCCCATGCCCCAGGCAAAGACGGCGTTTTCCGACCGCCCATAGGCGACCGCAACCCGGGCAATGGCCTCGCGGGAGAGTCCGCAGCGCGCGGTGATCTCGTCCCAGGCCAGCGCATCGAGATCGGCGCGGAACGCCTCGAAGCCGGCGCCGTGGGCGGCGATGAAATCCATATCCGCCCTGCCCTGCTCCAGCACCGCCTTGGCCAGGCCCTTGAACAGGGCGATGTCCGAGCCGATGCGCGGCTGGAGATAGTCCGAAGCGATCTCGCTGCCGCCCTTGAGCATGGAGGCGGGCGATTTCGGCACCGCGAACTTGACCAGGCCCGGTTCCCTTGCCGGATTGATGACGATGACCTGTCCGCCCCGCTCGCGGCAATTCTTCAGCATGTGGATGAAGCGGGGATGGTTGGACGAGGGATTGGCGCCGATGACGAAGATCAGGTCGGCGCCCGTCAGGTCTTCGAGTTCCACCGTCGCGGTGCCCTTGCCGATCGTGGTGGCGAGCCCCTCGCTGGTCGCCTGGTGGCAATAATAGGAGCAATTGTTGACATTGTTGGTGCCATAGGCCCGCGCCAGCAATTGGAACAGGAACCCCGCCTCGTTGGACGAGCGGCCGGAGGAATAGAAAAAGCTCCGCCGCGGATCGGTCTCGGCCAGACGGTGGGCGGCATGCTCGAGTGCCGTGTCCCAATCGATGGGCGAAAAACGGCTGGCGCCGGCCCGGCGGAACAACGGCGTGCCCAGCCGGCCCAGATGCTCCATTTCCTTGCCGCTCAGCTCGGCCAGATCCGCGATGCTGTGCTCGAAGATGGGATGGGGAATGGGCGGCTGGATATCGGTGGATTGGGCCTGCACCGATTTGTTGCAGACCGATGGGAATTCGCCCAGCTCATTGGTCATGCCGCCCATCTGCCCACCCATGCCATAGGCGCAGGCCTTGCAGGTATTCCTGGCGCCCAGCGCCTTGGCGGCCTTGCCCACGCCCATCCGGCCGATGGTCTGGAGGGTGTAGAGGACCTTTTTGGGACCACCGCCCACGATGCTGCTGGTATCGGCCAAGTCTCGCTCCCTTGTCGGCGCCAGTTTCGGCCGCGCGCCGCAGTGAAACAAGGGATAATTTGAAGGCCGGCGCCGGAACGTCCGGCACCTGCCGCCGTTGGCCCATATCCCCAACCCGTTGCAGGAGAAGATCATGCACCGCCTGATCGGATTATCCGTCATTTCCATTCTGCTCGCCGCCCCCGCTGTCGCCCAGGAGGCGGCCGGCACTTTCATCGATGCTCAGGGCGCCGAAATCGCCGCGGTGACGCTCAGCCAGGGCGAAGGCGCAGTGTCGATTTCCGGCGAGGTCAGCGGCCTCGAGCCGGGCGAGCGCGGCATTCATTTTCATGAAGTCGGCGATTGCGATACCTCGACCCAGTTCGAATCGGCGGGCGCGCATTTCAACCCCATGGAGCACCAGCACGGGCTGGAAAATCCCGAAGGCGCCCATGCCGGCGACCTGCCGAACATCACCACCGGCGAGGATGGCACCACCCCCATCGCGCTCGAAACCGACCGGATTTCGCTCACCGAGGGCGAGGACGGCTATGTCTTCGATGCCGACGGCACGGCCCTGGTGATCCATGCGGACGCCGACGACCAGATGACCGACCCCTCCGGCAATTCGGGCGACCGGGTCGCCTGCGCCGTCATCGAGGCAGCCGGCCAATAATGACAAAGGCGGCCCATGGGCCGCCTTCACGCTGCGATAATGGCCTGGGCACCCGCCCCGATCCGTCGCCGTTCCCTCGGTGAATCGACGGATCGGGGCAAAGCCCGGGCTCCCTTATGCCCGGGCCGGGTTGCCAGCGCCGCCGGCCATTGTTCAGGGCCGGAAGCACCACGCCCGAAGGCTCCGGGCGCTCAAGACCGACATCAGCGCGCCGTTCCTGTGCGAGAAATCAAGCGCAGGACAAAACCCAAAGCAAGCAGATTCTGTCTATAATGGCGTCAAAAATTTGATGTGCATAATTGATAGGCATATTGCCGCCTTTTTGCCGGCGGAGAAGGCAAAAAACAGGGTGCGAAACCGAAGTTTCGCACCCCTTCGGGGACATCAGGCAAAGGAGCGTCAACCTTCGCCCGCATCCGCCGTCCAAATGGCGGAGGCTCTATTGGCGATCCGCCATGTTCCGATGGAGCCACGCTCCGCGGTTCGTCAACAGAACGATGCCGGCCGGGCTGGGTTCCCGGCAAAAACGGGAGATGAAATTTTGTGATCGGGACGGCGTCAGACCCGCCCGCCAAGGGCGAGGCCGAGCGTGGTGACGGGATAGGCTGCGCCCGGTTCCTCGACCATGGCGTGGCTGGCGCTCAGGCTCGCGTCGAGGCCGGGCGCGATTGTGAAGCTGAGGCCGCCAATGACGCTGGTTTTCCTGGAGACCGGAAGCGTGTCGTAAAGGCCCTGCTCGCGGCTGGCCCCGAGCCCCAGTGACAGAGCGACTTGATCGGACAGGGCAAGGCGGGCGCTCATGTCCAGCTCCAGCCTGTGGCTGGCCACGCCGTCGAGCGGCTCGAAGAGGTCCATGGCGGCCAGCGCGCGGGCCACCAGCCCCAGACGTTCCGTGATCGCCAGGTCCGCCCGGGCGTCCAGATAGGGCCGGACCTGCCGCAAATGCGGCGCGGCCTGCGGCCAGGCGAGATCGAAGCCGCCCCGCGCCTCGGCATTCCAATGATCCCGCCGCAGGCGCAGGCCCGCGGCCAAACGGGCCATCCGGGCCGGCTCGCGCCCGAACGTCGCCCGGTCCACATCCGGCACCGCCGTGGCGATCCAATGGAGACGGGCGAGACCGACCATATCCGGCCCAATGGTCCATTCCGCATCCACCCGCCCCGTGACCTGCCTGACATCGGGATCGATGACCTCCGCCGGCAACGGCAGGCCTTCGAAACCGGCCGGGCCGGGCTGCCGGTGACGGATATCGATACCCATCGTAACGACCCGGTCCGCGCCGGCCGCGACCAGCTCGCCCAATATTTCATGTTCCAGCGCCGGATTGCTTATGGTGAGCAGGACCGGGCCGAGATCGAGCATTTCTCCCTGCCAATCCCGCGTCTGCGCATAGCCGAGCCGGAGGTTCAACCCCTCGCCCAGGCGCAGCCCGGCCTCCACCCCGCCGGTCAGCGTCAGATCATTCTCGCCGCGATAGGTGCGGAAAACCTGCTGCTCCAGCAGCAGCCCGCCGCGCAGGGCCAGCGGCCCCACAACGCCACCCACCGCAAGGTCGTGGCTGTGACGCAGGTAGAAATCGGGCGAGCCGCCCGGGCTTTCCAGCGCATTGGAGGTCCAGCCGCTCTCCACCCTGCTGGTGAGCGCTAGCGGCGATTGCGCCATGGCGCCGGGTGCGAACAGGACCATCGCCAGCAGCAGAACAAGGATATGCATCACGTCCTCCGGAACCTCGCCTGCCAGTATGGAAGGCTCCGGTAACCAATATTCCACGTAGAGAATGCGGATTTTTCCGGAGGAAATTCTGGTTCACATTAATGGTGAACTGGCTGAATCCGCTACGTAAGTATTTGATTAACTATGTTCTTCTCGCCGAAGCGCCAATCCTCGCCCGCATCGGGAAGGATTTGCGATGCATCAGCATGCAAGCGACATCTGCCGGGCCCTGCGCGATTGGCGCATCCATGCCCGCCTGGGACAGGCCGAGATCGCCGAATGCCTTGGCGTGACCCAAAGCCAGGTGAGCCGCTGGGAAAGCGGCCGCGACCTGCCGCGCCCGCATAATGTCGATGCCATCCGCCGCCTGATCTGGGGCGCCGACGCCGATCCCCTGCAGGCTCTGACCCATTTCGTGGAGCAATCCAGCCAGCACCTGCTGCTGATCGACATGCACCACGCCATCATCGCCCGCAGCAGGCCGCTGCGCGACACACCGAACCCGCTGGAGCGCTTCGAATGGGTACTCGACCCCGAGCGCAACCCCGCCTTCGCCCCGGCCTGGCGCCGTTTCGTCGCCATTCTCGAACAGCCCTCGGGCGCGGTCGGACTGACCGTCACCCTGCCCTTCGTCCACGATGGCGAACCCTGGTGCGCGACGCTGGCCATGGTGGTCTATTCGGTCGCCGGCATGCGCATCTGCCTGGCCGAACCGCGCTTCGCCCCCTGCGAGCGCCCCGGCGATATCCGCTTCGAGGAAACCCGCATCGCCGCCGACGCGCCCGACCGGCACAGGCTCAGCCTCTGGCAGGCTTGAACGACACATAGTGGACGGGAATACACCCCAGTCTTGCGGCTCCATCGCCTCCCTCCCCACAAGGGGGCGGGAGAGAAAGAGCCGAAGCTCCGGTTTGGCAGGGCAAGTCGCGCTCGCCCCAACACATGGCGACCCGCGCCGGGGGCACGGCGCGGGTCTCGTGAGGGAAGGAGGTGATTTCCCCCACGGGGAGGGAAAAGCGCTTTACCAGCGCTTGCCGCCGTGACGATTGTTGAAGCTGTTCCAATTGTTGCCGGAATTGACGTTGTTGTTCGTGGTATTGCCCGAATTCACATTCGTCGTATTGCCGGAATTGGAATAGCTGGTGTTCTGCCCGCCCAGGCCCAGAATGCCGTTGCCGCTGAGGATATTGGACAGGATCGAGCTGTTATTGCCCACCGCGACGGTGGTGCCGTTGAGGATATTGATATCCTTGAGGCCCAGGGCCGCGGTGACATTGCCGAGCAGGCCGCCATTGGACTTGTTGAAGAAGCCGGCATGGGCCGCGGGGGCCATGGCCAGGGTGGCGACGACGGACAGAGCGATAATGGTTTTCATCTCAGGTACTCCCTTTACTGATCCGTGAAGGACACGCGGCAAGGGAGCGGCGGAGGCACCCGCATGGCAATTTTGCGGGGCGATTTTATGCGTTCCATGCGCAAGATGCGCGAAAATACGGGAAAGTTCAGAGCTCGAACGGGACCTGAAACGACTGGATCGCCTTGATGGCTGCCGAAGCGCGGTTCTCCACGCCCAGCTTGGTATAGACCTGTTCGAGGTGCTTGTTCACCGTGCGGGGGCTGAGGCCGAGGATGTCGCCGATATCGCGATTGGACTTGCCATGCGCGATCCAGAGCAGCACTTCGCTTTCCCGCTGGGTGAGGCCGAAGGCCTGGCGCAGCACCTCCTCCTGCCCTTCGCCCTCGGCGGGGCCGAGCCGGAACAGGTATTCGTCGCCGCCCACCATGCCGAGATAGGCAAAATGCAGAGCCTGGCCATTGCCCGCCGTCAGATCGAACCCATTGCCGGGCTGGGCCCGCACGCCTCCCGCCAGACGCCAGGCGGCAAAGCGGGCCGCGAGCTGCTCCTGGCGCTCGGCATCGAGCCCCCAGCGCTCCAGCAGACGATTGGCCTGCGGCGTCGACCACTGCAAGACCCCGTCGACGGCAAAGGCGAGGAGATGACGCCCCGCCGCATCGAGGGCAATGCGGGCGCTCTGCGCACGGCGGGCATTGGCCAGGTGCACCCGGATACGGGCGCGCAATTCGTCGAGATGGATCGGCTTGGAGAGATAATCCACCCCGCCGCTTTCCAGCGCATGCACGATATGCTCGGTCTCGGTCAGCCCGGTCATGAAGATGATCGGCACATGGGCGAGCGGGGCCATGGCCTTCATGCGCCGGCAGGTCTCGAAGCCGTCGAGCCCGGGCATCACCGCATCCATCAGCACCACATCGGGAAGGACGCGCCCCACAATGGCCAGCGCCGCCTCGCCTGAACGCGCCACCAGCACGGTGACGCCGGCATCTTCCAGCGCCGTGGTGAGGAAGCCCAGCGATTCCGGTGAATCGTCGACCAGGAGCACGATGTCCTGTTCCTTTTCAATCCGGGTCATGGCTCACCCGCTCCAGCGTTTCGGCATAAGCTTCGAAATCGAAATTCTCCATGTGCCGGCGCAAGAGCGCGACCAGCGGCATATTGTCGGGCTCGGCGGCCAGCTCGGCAAGCCGGGCTTCTATGCCGCGGATATGGCCGATCTGGCCCAGATTGGCGAGATCGCGCAACACCTCCGCGCCCGGCGATTGGAGCCCGTTGGCAATATCGTCGGGCGGCGCCGCTTCGGCATAGGTCCATTCGAGGGCGAGATGGGTGCCCAGCCTGTCGATCAGCCGGCTGAGCTCGAACGGCTTGGCCAGGGTATCGGAATGACCGGCATCGGCGCCGGTGGGATTGGCCCCGTCCCCGATATTGGCCGAGAGCATGATGATGGGCGCCGAGACGCCGCGCTCGCGGAGCGACCGCACCAGTTCCCAGCCGCTCATCCCGGGCATGCGGATATCGATGAAATAGAGATCGGGCAGCACCGATGGTTTTCCAAACCCCTCCGCCGTTCCCGGGTTGGCGGGCAATGGCTGGCTGGCCAAAACGGTTGCAGTGATCTGCTCCAAACAATCCGGCCCGCTCTTCGCCGTTGCCACCGCGAACCCCAATGGCTCCAGCATGGCCCGCATCAGCGCGCGATGGTCTTCGTTGTCGTCCACCACCATGAGGGTGTGGACCGGGCCTTCATAGCCGACGACGTTGCGCGCATCGGCGGCACGGCGGGCCGGCCGTTCGACCTTGGCCAGCATCAGCCGCGCCTGGAACCGCGTGCCTTCGCCCGGCGTGCTGGACACGGTGATCTCCCCGCCCAGCGTTTCGGTCAGCAGCTTGGTGATGGTGAGGCCGAGCCCCAGGCCGGGCGTAAAGCGGTCCCTTTCGGCGGCGCCGCGCACGAAGGGCTCGAAGATGTGCTCGATATCGTCCGGCGCGATGCCGCTGCCGCTGTCCGCGACGATGAAGGTGGCGACCTGCATGCGATAGCCGACCTCGAAGCTGACATGGCCCGAAGCGGTGAACTTGATGGCATTGGAAAGCAGATTGACCAAGATCTGGCGCAGCCGCTTTTCGTCTGTACGCACATAGACCGGCAGGGCCGCCGCCCGGACATGGCGGAATTCCAGCCCCTTGGCCGCCGCCTGCAGGCGGAACATGTCGACGATCTGATCGAGGAAAGCCTGGATATTGACCTCGCCGGAATAGACCTGCAAGCGCCCGGCCTCGATCTTGGAGATAGCGAGCAGGCCATCAATCAGCCCCGAAAGATGCTCGGCGCTGCGGCGGATGACCTGCACCGAACCCTTGCGGTTTTCCGGCATGTTGGCATCGCGCTCGAGGATTTGCGCATAGCCCATGACGGCGTTGAGCGGGGTACGCAATTCGTGGCTGAGCCCGACGACATAGCGGCTCTTGGCCTGATTGGCCGCCTCGGCCTTTTCCTTGGCGCGCTGAAGTTCGGCGTCGGTCTTGCCGTGTGCGTCGATTTCCTTGAGCAGCAGCGTGTTCTGGCGCGAGCTTTCTTCTTCGGCCACGAGCCGGCTGTCATGGGCCAGCACCAGAAACCAGGTCATCACCCCGGCGGCGACGGCAAAGACGAAGAACACCACCAGCAGCGTACCGCCCACTACATCGGCGGTATGCGGCGCCGAGCCGATGGCGAAGTAATAGATGAGCCCCAGAATGCCGCCGAGAATGGCGGTGGCGATGGCCATGGATATGCCGTAGCGGCCGAGCCGGGTCTGCAATTTGTCGATGGCCCATTGCGGCAGCACGCTCGAGGCCACGGCATGGGTCTGGGCGCGGCAATGCGCATGCGGCTTGCACATATCATGGCAGCGCGCATCCAGCGAACAGCAGAGCGAACAGATCGGCGCGGCATAGGCCGGGCACCAGGCCATGTCCTCGGGCTCGAAGGGATGTTCGCAGATCGAGCACGTCAGGGACGTCTTGCTCGCCCAGGCCTTGCGCGGCTTGCGGGCCAGATAATAT